>Ga0208161_1000464_pt1 | contig 23137 bp, 11 predicted proteins | sample CB_VirMetaG_3_FD_184538 | JGI IMG/M metagenome (GOLD analysis project Ga0208161, IMG submission 184538) | Freshwater to marine saline gradient viral communities from Chesapeake Bay - CB_1508_1S Viral MetaG (SPAdes) (version 4) | ecosystem: Environmental > Aquatic > Marine > Coastal | place: USA...
CCTTGGAGTCCTTGGTTACCCTGCAATCCTTGATTACCTTGGAGTCCTTGGTTACCTTGATTACCTTGGTTACCTTGGTTACCTTGGTTACCCTGTAGACCCTGGTTACCTTGAGCACCTTGAGGACCAATTAGAGAGAATGAAATGAATACAGTATCATTAGCACTAAAGTTTCCTGAAGATGCATAAAAAGAAGTAATATCAAATGAGAACCAACCAGTTGCTCCACCAGTCCTTAATGTAGTATTTCCAACAACAAATAAATGATATTGAGAAGCATCAACTGGGTCTACAATTTTAACTAGAGCTTGTCTTTCTGGTGTTCCATACTGTGCAATATCAGTAAGAAAATCTGCAAGAGATGTTCCTCCATTATCACTATTGGAGATATACATCTCAGTAGCACTTGACTGAGTTGTAAAATTATCAAATCTTAAATTACCCGTACCTGGATTTGCTTCTGCTGTTGTTGATAAGAAAGTATAAACATAAGTAGTCTCTGCATTTCTACCACTTAAACCCTGTACACCTTGTAAACCTTGAGTACCAGTCTTAGTAAAGAATACAGTAACATCTTGTCCATTAGTTGGGGAACTACCAGTTAAGTATTGAACAGGTATGGTATAATATGTTCCATTACTAGTTACTGCTCCATTAACAGAGAAAATCATGCTAATGTTGTTAGCACTATCAGCAGAAGTTAGGTAGATATATCCACGATTTTCACCACTAGATACTTGAGTATCGTCCCAAGTATCATACCAAACAGATTGATCAATTCCAAATAAATCATTATCATTAAAATACAACTCGGTAATATTGGAAAGATTATTTTGATTGAATCTTAAATCACCATCATTTGTTGTGCCAGAAGTGATTGTACTATCAAAGGTATAGGGAATACCACCACGGTCTCCAAGCATACCTTGTAAACCTTGGAGACCTTGATTGCCTTGGTTACCCTGGTTGCCTTGATTACCTTGGTTACCTTGAAGACCCTGATTACCTTGGAGACCTTGATTGCCTTGGTTACCCTGGTTGCCTTGGTTACCTTGGTTACCTTGAAGACCCTGATTACCTTGGAGACCTTGATTGCCTTGGTTACCTTGGAGACCTTGAGTACCACTCTTGGTAAACAGAACTGTTACTTCTTGACCATTTGATGGGATATCACCACTTACATAAGTAACAGGTACAGTCCAGTAAGTAGTGTTATCAGTTACAGCATCATCAACATAGAATATTGAGGTTACATTTCCACCAGAATCTGCTGATGTTACATAAATATAACCACGATTTAAACCACTATTGAGAATAGTATCATCAAAAGTATCATACCAACCAGATTGATCTGCTCCAAATGAATCAGTATCATCAAAATAGATTTCTGTAATACTTGCAGCAGTTGCATTATTATATCTTAGTGATCCTTGACCACCTGTACCTGCTGTAGTTGTGGAATCAAAGTCATAACGAACACCACCACGGTCTCCAAGCATACCTTGGTTACCTTGGTTGCCTTGGTTACCCTGATTTCCTTGATTACCTTGGAGACCTTGGTTGCCTTGTAAACCTTGATTACCCTGGTTACCTTGATTGCCTTGGTTACCTTGGTTGCCTTGATTTCCTTGAAGACCCTGATTACCTTGAAGTCCTTGGTTACCCTGGTTACCTTGATTGCCTTGGTTACCTTGGTTACCCTGGTTACCTTGAAGACCCTGATTACCTTGAAGACCTTGGTTACCCTGTAATCCCTGGTTTCCTTGGTTACCTTGAAGTCCTTGGTTGCCCTGATTACCTTGGTTACCCTGATTACCTTGGTTACCTTGGAGACCTTGAATACCCGTTCTACTATGGAACAGTGTTAAAATATCGCCATTGGATGGTAAAGTACCAGTTACATACTCTACAGCAATCTTATAATATCCAGATGCTACTTGATTAGCACCATTAATTCTAAAAATATTTACTGTAGTTCCAGATAAAATATCTGCAGAGATAAAGTATAAGTATCCCCTATCTGGATTCTCAGTATCATCCCAAACATCATACCATGCAGTTTGGTTGTTACCAAGATCATCTAAGTTATCAATATATATTTCGGTTACAGAGTTTAAAGCAGAGTTGTTATATGCAACGTTACCATCCCCTGGGTCTTGATCTGTGGTAGAAGATACCCATTCATAACGAATGCCGCCACGATCTCCAATACCACCCTGAAGACCTTGATTACCTTGAAGACCTTGAAGACCCTGATTACCTTGATCACCCTGTAATCCTTGGTTACCTTGTGTGCCTTGAAGTCCTTGAGAACCTACACCTTGAAGACCTTGGTTGCCCTGTAGACCTTGAAGACCTTGTGTACCTTGAAGTCCTTGATCACCTACACCTTGAAGACCTTGGTTACCTTGAAGTCCTTGGTTACCCTGAAGTCCTTGGTTTCCTTGGTTACCCTGAAGTCCTTGGTTACCTTGATTGCCTTGGTTACCTTGGAGACCTTGATTACCTTGATTACCTTGGTTACCTTGATTGCCTTGGTTACCTTGAAGACCCTGATTACCTTGAAGACCCTGAGTTCCTTGGACACCCTGAATAGATACATCAGTAATTGTTGCTTTCTTTAATGTAGAACTACTAGTATCATATAAAAGAAGTAAATCAGATCCTTGAATATCTCCAGTTAATTGTGGTTTTTGGAATATAAGATTTGGAGATACGTTAGTGAGATAAGAATTTGTAACTCCAGTACCAAGAGTTGTTTCTTCTAATACTGTATTTCCATCTATTTTATAAACTTTTCCGTCTGGAATATTTACATTTTCTGAGATAAAAATAGATGATGTTGAAGACTGCCAGATAATCTCTTTTTGAATTGAAGTAGATCCGATACCGATACCAGCACCATCTAGAAGAGCATTATCTCCTATAGATTTTGCAACTCCAATTTTAAAATCTGGAATGTCAAGAGTACCAGTACTAATTGTAATTGTTTCACCATCAACAACTAAGTTACCTTTAATTCTAACAATACCAGTATTATCACCAACCCCTGCTGGGTCTAGTGTAATTGTTGCTGGACCAGTAATTGAGTCACTAGTTACAATAATTGATTGTCCAAGCTCTCCAGTTTTAAATGATGTACCAGTGACAATACCAGCAACATATAGATTACTATTTGAGTCAAATCTTAAATCATCAGAACCTTGTGGAAGGTTTGATGCATTTTTAAATATTACTTGATAAGGGTCCCCTTCTACTGGACCAGCAACACCCTGAAGTCCTTGAAGACCTTGATTACCTTGGAGACCTTGATTGCCCTGAAGTCCTTGAAGACCTTGATTGCCCTGAAGTCCTTGATTACCTTGGAGACCTTGATTACCTTGATTACCTTGGAGACCTTGATTACCTTGATTGCCCTGAAGTCCCTGATTACCTTGGAGACCTTGAACACCTTGTAGAGCAGCACTCAGGATAGTATCTTTCTTTAATAAACCATCAGTTTGATCATAGAAAAGAATAAAATCTTCTGGTTGTGCTTGTTCTTGAACCCTATCATTAATAAATCCAGGATTTGCAGATCTAAGATTTGAATTTGTAACTCCTAAACCAAGAGTAGTTGCATTTAATACTTCTTCTTCAGCAACATAGTATGATCCATCTGGTTGATGAACACCAAAATTCACACTAGATTGCCAAGCATCAATAGAGAATTTGTATTTTATTGATTTTCTTATTGATGTAGAACCAATACCAATAACAGATCCATCAAGATTAGATTCTAAGGTCTCTTGAGCATTAAAGATGATAGAATCTGTAGTAAGAATAACATCATTATCGAAGAATGTAATTTGACTACTACTAAATCCAATTGGAGTTCCTTTAATTTCTAGGTCACCTTCAATATATACAACACCATCTTGGAATGGTACAATACTAATAGATGATGGTCCTAAAATTTTATCTCCAGTAATTGCTAATGAACTATTCGTATCAAATCCAGTATAAAATGCATCTGCAGTTAGAATACCAGAAACAATATTATCAAAAGATGGAGATGAACCTTGAGTAACAACACCTTTTGGTCCTTTGTACCTGTAAGCAACAAGGTAAACATTACTTGAATTTACACCACTAGGTATTACAGTTCCATTAAAGTTTAAAACACCTGCAGCATAATCAAAGAACCAAGTATCATTTGATCCAGCACCAGCGGCAGATAGCTGCACACCGCCAGATGCAGGATCTCCTCTATATACTTTAACAATGTAATCTGGACCAAAGCTTGGATCAATCCAATCACCCAAAAGTGCTGAACTATTGTTATTATATGTGGCTCTACATAAAAATGCTCTATTTCCACTAACTGTGGGATCAACAGTTAATCTTAAAGAAGTTGTTGTACCATATACTTGTATAATTGAATTAGTGGCTGATGGGGGAGTTCCTGGAATATCTCCACTCTCCGACCAAATAAGATCCGATCTAATAGTAAGTGGTGAGGGAATAGCTTCCGCAAATGGTGCCTTTTTGGTGCCTGCTAAAGTAGAATCCTCAGCTATACCCGTTTTAGCCGCGATATAACCAATCTTCTTTAATAGAAAATCTAACTTTTGTTCTTGAGATGCTGCCACAGATCTTACTTCCCCTTACCTTATGTAGACGTGAATGACATGGCAGTTATTGACTGCCCAGAGTTCAATTTCCAACGAATTAAAATTCTATTATTCGCATCATTGGATGAAGATTCTGTACCAAATACACATGTAAATGTTCCACCAGAACCATTCATTGCTCCACCAGAAGAACATCCTGGTTCTGCCGATGTTGGAACACCAGCACCTCTATATGCTTGGAACATATCTGCCCAACCATTAGTACCAGACAAAGATGAAGTCCATGTAGAATTGTTTGGCATACAAATCCAACATCCTGCATAGGATCCAGTAACTGCGATTCTAAATTCCGAAACCTGTGATCTTATAATTTGCACTTGAAAATATTGTGCTCCACTTCGTCCTGATGAAAAATCAGGACCTACTGGTAACCAAGATCCATTAGAATAATTTGTTTGATCATGTCTCAAAGCACCTCCTCTAACAATAGCTTCATATACTGCTGGAGTATTTGAAGCATTAAATGATGTGTAAACTGGAGTTGGATTATCTGCTGAAGATCCAGCATTAACCCTAACAGAATTTCCAGATCCTGTTCCTAATGTATTAACTGCAATGTTATCCTCATCAATCTTATTAGTTCTTGCAGTTGTTCCCATGATATTGACTGCAGGAGTAATAGTCGCTCTTACAGAATTACTTCCATAAGGAGTAGTTGCTGTATAAGTCGAGAATCTAGTAGCATCAGTGTTAACAGTTTGATGGAAATCTCTGGGGGCTTGAGACACTAAACATGTTACACCAGTACCAACTCCATAATTTTGGACAGGGGGATTAACTCCACCATCAAAATCAGTATAACTCTTACTTCCCCCATTTTGGAATCCAGTAGTTTGACCACTAGATGCCAGGAAAGTAGTCTGTGTGTACATATCACCTGTAGCATTTTCACAGGTAATTACATAAGTAAATGAATTGCTGGCACTTTGGGTATAGTGTGGAACACCAGAAGAATAATTTAATACTGGTGATGGTGGTGTTATTGGAGTTGTTGCAGATAGTACTGGAGCAGTAACCGTGCTTCCATCTTCATACCAAAATGCTTCTTGGGTTTTATATGTAAACTGTTGAATAAATGCTTTATTATAACCATCTGGAGATGGTGCATTTTCTAATCTTGCATCATATACCTCATAAAATTCTGAATTGATTCCAGGATTTCTTGTAGAAAAGAAAGCATCTTTATCATTTATAATGCGAAGAGCATCATAAAGACCATCATTTGATCCAGTAGATAATGTTGTTGTTCCAACTCCAACAGAATTAACAAAACCAGTTACAGTTCCAGTATCACCAGGACCATACTCTGTAAGATAATTTGAAGTTACTGTATTGTTAGTATTCCTATCAAGTTGAGTTCCTGCTGTTGGACTTGGAGAACCACCAGTATTATTTGTAATGGTAAAACCAGAACATAATCTTGCAACACCTAAACCAGATAATGTAAATGGTTCATTAAAAATAGTTGTAGGTGGCTTAGGAACTAATTTTCCTAAAATAAAATTAATCTCATTTACAGAATCTTTAGTATAATCTCCTGTTTCTATACCAACAGCGCCAGGTAAAAACCCAACTGTTGGGGTGCCAATAACTTGGTCACCAAAGAATTCCCTAGCAGTAACAAATCCAGTAACTCTAACATCATCAACAACGGTAAGTCTATGATCTGGTAAAGTTGTTCCTATTCCAACTTGATTTGTTGATGGTATAAAAACAAAAGAATCTTCAGAAGATAATGAAGTTACTATTCCAGAGGTTGCAGTTACAAATCCAATATATCTTGGTTCGTCACCTATTGATTGAGATAACTTATTAGATAATACATTAGTTAATTTAGATCCATCACCAAAGTATTCTTTGGCAGTTACAAATCCAGATACAGAAACATCTCCACCAACAGAGATACTATCAGACGCAGCAATATTGGAGACATTTAAATCTCCAGATACTACTACGTCTCCTTCTACTGCTAATTCCGCTGATGCATCGGTTGTGCCAATTCCGACCCGTCCAGTTACTTCAAGTACTGTCGAATCGTTAGTATAGGAATCTATACCTATTTTAAGGTTTTTCTTGCGTCCGCTTAAAAATTTTGACATTTATCAACCTGATGCATAAGTGGTATATACCGTAGATTCTGTTATATAACAGAACTTATATAATATTTATTCAATTAAAAGTTTCTTCATCTTCCAAAACTTCGGAATCCTCAAAAGATTCTACATCTGATATTTTAGTTTTTTTGATAGATCTTCTAGTAGATCTTGCTACTTTTTCTTGCTGTTGTTTTGATAACTCTGTAAGATCTTGAACAGTATTCTTTAAACTTTCAACTAATCCATTTAAAGTTGCAACCTTCGCTTCCAAAGATATATTCTCATTAAAAAGTTTAAATGTTTTTTGTTGGTAAACCGTGATTAATGTTTTATAATCGTCTTCGGAAATATACGAAAACTCATTTCCATTTTGCTTAGCCATAAAAAAAATAGGTGTAAAGACTTACACCTATTTATTAAATATTCTAATATATTTAAATTTAGTTTAGTGTTTCTAGAACAGATACAATCAATTTAAGATCTGTATTTGTGCTTCCTTTTACAAGTAGAACATCACCTTGTTCCATAACCAACTTACCTGCAAGCAGGTTAGCAGAATCATTACCTGGAATTGGGAACTGATTAAACAGTTCTGTTGTCACTGCAATACCTGCTTTTGTTCTTCTGTGAGATACGCTAATGTCTTGACTAGTAGTTCCGATATTTGATGCTTGTGCCAGGAGGAGAACCCCCGTGTATCCCACGGGAGCTGTATAGATTCCTACTGGAGATTGAGATACAACGTTCGTAATCGTTTTGAATACGTTAAGGGCTAGTGCCATGGATTACTCTCCTCCGAGTGCGAGAATGAATGGGGTTAGGGTGGAGAACAACGACTTAGAATATGACGTTCCAGAGATTGTTCCTGTGTTTTGGTTAATAATCAGTCCATCACCGATCTTGAAGTTACCTGACTGGTCAGTACTGGTGAAGACCACCAGACCACCATTCAGATTCACAGTTTCATTTTCAGGAATTGTAACTCCTCCATTTTGTGGCAATGCTGTCTTGACATTGATTCCAGAACCAATGTATTCAAATGCGTGTGATGAAGCAAGAACTCTGGACTGCTTATAGAAGTAAACATCCATTCCAACTCCAACTTCATATGGAACCTGAGAATCAAATGTAACTGTTGAAATTCCAGTTACTTTATCAGGTAAAGTTGCCTTCGATACGGTAAAGTATGAAGGATAGATAGAAGGAACAATTCTCGCCTGAACACCACCAGCACCTAACGGAGGAGCGATAGTAACAGATGGAGGAACAGTAAATCCTCTACCACTGGATACAACTTCAACAGAGATAACTTCTCCATTTTCTACAGTTGCAATCGCCTGCGCGGGAACACCCCACTCAGTTGTTGGATCACCAATTGTTACTTCAGGAGTCTCAGTATAACCGCTACCACCATTAGTAACTTGGATCTTATCAAGTTGATAATATAACTTATCAAAGACTGCTACCTGACCGTCAAATGGTCTCTGTGCATTAATTTGAACAGTACCACCAGAACCTGCAACATAATAGTGTGCAAATGGTCCCTTACCAACATTAGCAGTAAAGAATGTAGACGCTGCAGAAACTCTAACTGGTGATGGAGCACCCTTCAGAATAGCATCAGTCGCAATTCCAATTAGGTTGTCGATTGTATCCTGAACATTTTGACATGCTTCAGGAGTATTATTTGAACCATATGCTGCATCATCAAGAAGATCGAAGTTCTTATTATTGAGTTGGTTATTAATTGCCAACTGCATGTAGTCTGCAGATGCGCGGAACGCAGTTACAGTCTCAACTTCTTCACCAAGTAGACCCTTAGCAAGAGGTTCACCATCCTCATCAAAGTAGAAGTTAACCGCAGAGATTGTATTCGCATTGGTTGAATTTTCTAAATCATCACGAACAGATGTTACAAAGTATCCGATATCTCTTCTGCACTTATTCTCTTGATCAAGGAATGATCCAGCATTATCTGGATAACTATCTAGGGTTGTGATTGTACCGATTCCGATAGCCTCTGTGATGATTCCGATTCTGTTATCGATAAAGTCTTGTACATCCTGACATGCATCAGGATTACCAGATCTTGTGTAAACAACAGTGTAACCACCAGATCCATATACTTCAGGTCCAAATGTTAAGGTTAAATCCTTAGCATAGAGTTGGTTAGATACTGCCTTCGCCATCAGATCGCCAGCAGCGATAAATGCCGTTACAGATTCTGCCTTCTCTGGATTCAAACCAGGAGTAATTGGTCTTCCGTTTGCATCGAAGTATTGTCTTGCAAACTCCTTAGAGTAAGTGTTACCACCAACGAATACGTCAGTTGCAACCGCGTCAACAAGATATCCAATATCTCTTGCACACTTGTAACCACCTGGGGAAGAAGTAGTTCCTAATCCAACCAGATCACCTGCTGTTGTTCCAAATCCAACAGTTTGTCCAAATTCACCAAGATTAAGTTTAAAGTAACCTTCAGTAACTCCAATTGTTCCATCATAAAGATCAGAAGTATTACCAGCACCGATCACTGTTGTAATAATTCCAACCAAGTTATCAATGTTACCCTGAACATCTTGGCAAGTATTCTCATTACCAGAAGCAGTGTAAGTTACTACTCCGACTCCACCATAATTTGCAGCACCAAATGAGAGTGTTAGATCCTTGCGATAGAGTTGGTTAGTGATTGCATCCTTCATATACTCACCAGAGTACTTGAATGCTGTCAGTGAAGGTACTTCCTCACCTTCAAGACCACCTCTGATCTTGCTTCCGTCTGTGTAGTAATATTGCTCAGAGAATCCTCTGGAGTAGATATTACCACCACTGAATACGTCAGTTGCAACCGCGTCGATGAGGAATCCAAGGTCTCTTGCACACTTGTAACCACCTGGGTTCTCAGTGCTTCCGATTCCGCTTGTTCTATCAAAGATACCAGTGTTGTATGTGAGACCCGAGAGCGAAGCAGTTGTACCAGCGCCAAGTGCGACGGTTACAATGCCAACCAAGGTATCAACGTTATCCTGAACATCTTGACATGCGAGAGCGTTACCAGAGATGAATACAGTATGTGCAACTCCAGGTCCACCATAAGTAGCAGGACCAGAAGAGATTCCAACGTCCTTTCTATAGAGTTGGTTGGTAAGAGCATCCTTCATGAATTCTCCAGCACCACCAAGTCCAACAACTGTAGGTTGAACTTCATTACCATCAATGTAGATTGCACCACTATTATTGAAGTATTGGCGAGTAAACAGTTGAGAATACTTGTTACCAGCGATGAATATGTCAGTTGAGACTGCATCAACGAAGAATCCAATGTCTCTTGCACACTTATAACCACCTGGGGTTGTAGCGCCAGCAGAGACGCTCTGATCAAAGATACCGCCAGTGATAGTTGGAAGACCAGTCGTATTTCCTGCAGCAACAGTTGCTGTAACAATACCAGTCAGTGTATCAACTTGGTCTTGAATATCAAGACATGCGTTAGGATTAGTGTTAGTTACATCAGATCCAAGTCCGAAGTATGTTCCACCTGCAGAGACAGTTAAATCAGAGTATGCTGCACCAACTAAAGAGTTAGTAATTGCATTCTTCATGTACTTAGCTGCTGCCTGGAAGACAAAGATTGACTCATCTTCTTCACCAACTAGTCCGCCCGTGATTGGGTTACCAGCACCATCAAAGTATTGGAGAGTAAACTCTGTAGAATACTTGTTAGCGCCAATAAGTACGTCAAGGGAGATAGCATCAATGAAGAATCCTGTGTCTCTCTTACACTTCTCTTCAACTAAGTTGAAGTTGAATGCATTAAAGTTTGTATTATTTTGAGCATCTGTAAATGCGAGACCAACAATTACATCTTTGTTCAGTTGGATCATTCTGTATGCATCATAGAATCTAGATCTTGCATTCTCTTCCAGGTCACCTGGGAAGTAGAATGTGTCATATGCATCATATCCAGCAGCGATAGATCCGATAGATCTGTCAATTACTTCCTGTCTGTTCTGTTGAATCAGACGATAGGAATCAAAATATCTGTACTGCTCATCATCTCTTTCATCAAATCCATTATTAACAACTGGGAGTGAAGTAGTTGTTCCAAGTCCAACAGCGACCGTTGCGATTCCTACAAGGTTCTCAATAAAGTTCTGTACATCTGCACAGGAATCAGGATTTCTGTTATCTCCAGTTACCCAATCAGGTGAGAGTGTTAGATCTTGAGCATTCAATTGGTTAGTAACTGCTGCTCTTGAGAGATCTCCGAATGCAGTGAATGCAGTTACAGATTCAGATTCTTCACCAAGTAGTCCGTTGGTGATTGGGTTACCTGCTCCATCGAAGTAGGAGAGAGCGAATCCAACAATGTTCTTGTTACCACCAGTGTAGAGATCTTCAGCAATCGCATCAGCAAGATAACCAAGGTCTCTAGCACACTTGAATCCACCTGGCGATGAAGTTGTTCCGATACCTGCCTGATTAAAGTAACCTTCGTTCAGAACTGGTAATCCAGTTGTAGCACCTGCTCCAATTGCGACAGTAACAATACCAACGATAGTGTCGATATTATCCTGAACATCTTGACATGCACTTGCATTTCCAGAAGGAAGAACTGCTTCTGAACTACCACCACCAACGTAAGTAGCAGGACCAGAAGAGATTCCAACATCCTTACGGTTGAGTTGGTTAGTAACTGCCTTCTTAGCAAGATCTGCAACATAATCAAATGCTACGATAGAAGGAGCTTCTTCACCAAGTAAACCGTTTGTTGTTGGATTACCTGCTCCATCGAAGTAGAACAGTGTGAAGTCTCTGGAGTAGCTATTACCACCAGTGAATACGTCGATTGCGAGAGCATCAACAAGGTATCCAACGTCTCTAGCACACTTAACACCACCTGGAGTTGTGTTACCAAATCCAGCACTATTCTGAAGTGTTAACTTAGTAAATGGATCAGTGTTGATGAGGAAGTTGCCCTTAGTCTCAGTAGGAAGTGAAGTGGTTGTTCCAAGTCCAACTGCAACAGTTGCAATACCTACAAGGTTCTCAATTGCTGCCTGTACATCAGTACAAGCGTTAGCATTACCCGAAAGAAGAACAGGAATCTTGTTGCCAGGTCCATTAAATACTGCCTTACCAGAAGAGATTCCGACATCCTTAGCATTCAGTTGGTTAGTAATTGCCTGCTTCATGTATCCAGAGGCAGCTTCGAAGGCAATCAGTGATTGTGCTTCTTCGCCTACAAGACCATTGGAGATTGGGTTACCAGCGCCATCGAAGTAGAGGAGTGAGAAGTCTCTAGTATATGTGTTACCACCTGCGTGGATATCAGTGGAGACTGCATCAACAAGGAATCCGAGGTCTCTAGCACACTTGAATCCGCCTGGGGATGAAGTTGTTCCGATACCTGCGGTTACATCATAGTAACCAGTATTGATTGATGTTGGAGCATCTGCAAATGTTGCGGTTGTTCCAAGTCCAACTACAGCAGTAATAATTCCGACCAAAGTATCAACATTATCCTGAACATCTTGACAGGAATTAACATTTCCAGAAGGAAGAACTAAGATATCTCCACCGCCACCACCATAAGTAGCAGGACCAGAAGAGATTCCAACATCCTTTCTATAGAGTTGGTTGGTAAGTGCCTTCTTAATAAATGTACCTGCAGCAATGAATGCGCTATTTGAAGGAGCTTCTTCACCTGCAAGACCACTTGTAATCCATCCACGATATGTTGGTTCGTAAGACTTAACTGAATCAGTAGTTGCTCTTACAAATGTATGTGCAGATTGTGGTAGATGCTTAACAGCACCTGCGGATGCACTTACAAATTGATGTGTGGTTTGTGGTTCGTGACGGATTGCGTTACCCTCTGCGTAAACAAAGGTGTGAACAGATCCAGCAGCAATTCCAGCATCACCAACATTAATTGTAAATGTTCCTGTTTGCTTCTTAAGTCCATTTGCAACTGCACTTACAAAGGTATGAGCACCAGTGTAAGAAGATGCACCGATGTTAATCTTAAAGCTATTTGGAGTTACTTCAGAGATTTCTAACCAGCGACCTGATGCATAATCATATCCAGCGCGAGGATATGCCTTAGATACTGTATTGTCATCAAGTACACATGTGAATGTTAGAGAAGCATTATCAAGTTTGATATAATCTCCGTTGCTGAATCCATGAGATGCAATTGTGATTACTACATCACCAGATGCCGCATCATATGTTGCATTAGATACTGTATGAGTAGACATTCCAACAGCAGTAATTGATGTAGATACTCCAGAGATTGGATCAGTTGAGCGTGGATATGAATGCTGAGTAGCATTTCCATCTTGATCACAAGTAAAGACGAATGAATTATCTTCGAGGATAACTCCACGTCCTACTCCGAGACCGTGTTGTCCAACAGTAACTGTTAAATCACCTGTTGCTGGATTGTAATCTGCGGCGGTTGGAGTAAAGTACTTATTAGGACCAGAAGCACCAACGTTAACTGTTAAAGTGTCCGAAGTTACAGAAGCAATCTTAAGCGATCTACCTGCGAATGGATCAATTCCAGGACGTGGATATGTTTTCTGTGACTGGAATCCATCCATTGCACAACTAAATGTGAATGAATTATTTTCAATAATAACTCCTTCTCCAACACTCAGTGTGTGCTCACCAACAGTAACTGTAAAGTCACCCGTTGCTGGATCATAAGTAGCAGCGGTTGGATTGAATGACCAATCAGTACCAGAAGCACCGACATTAACTGTGAACGAAGTTGCACTTGTTCCAGTAATTGATAAACCGTTTGTATATGCAGTTTGTCCAATAGTTGGCAGAGCGTGCTCTGTCTTATTACCATCCATTGCACAAGTGAAGGTAAATCCTTCCTTGTCTAAGTAGATGACATCTCCATTTTGAAGTGGGTGACCAGCTCCGATGATTGCAGTAAAGTCTCCAGTTGCTGGATCATAAGTCGCATCGGTTGGTGTCCAACCTGCAGCAGATTTGAACTGGTTGCGTAAGAATCCTGCAGCATATGCATTACCACCAGTGAACAGGTCAGTGGAGACTGCATCAACAAGGAATCTAATGTCTCTACCACAGGTGAATCCGCCTGGGGAGAATGTGCTGATTCCTAAAGACTGATTAAATTCACCAAGATCAAGTGTATTTGTAGATGATGGAAGGAATCCAGTTGTTCCAAGTCCAACAGCAATAGTAACAATACCTACAAGAGAATCAATATTATCTTGTACATCTAAACATGCATTAGGGTTACCAGATCTTAATACAGGAATATTAGTTGATCCAACTCCAAAGTATGCAGTACCAGAAGAGATTCCAACATCTTTATTAAAGAGTTGGTTTGTGATTGCATCCTTCATGTACTCACCAGCAGCTTCAAACGCTACGATTGATGGACCTTCCTCACCGAGGAGACCATTGATGATTGGAGCAGCGTTATCGAAGTATTGGAGTGCGAATCCATCAGAGTAGTAGTTACCTGCGGTGAAGAGGTCAATTGAGATAGCATCAATGAAGAATCCAGTATCTCTAGCACACTTGAATCCGCCTGGGGATGAAGTTGTTCCAAATCCAACAACTGGAGTACCAGCATCAGAAGCAACAAAGTATCCTTGGTTAATAGTTGCGGTTACGTCACTAGCAGTTGCAGTGGTTCCAAGTCCAACAACAGAAGTAACAATTCCTACGAGAGTATCGATTGTATCCTGAACATCTTGACATGCATCAGGATTACCAGATTGGAATACAGTATATGCAATACCAGGACCGTTGTAAACAGCAGGACCAGAGGAAATTCCAAGGTTCTTTGTATACAGTTGGTTGGTGATTGCATCCTTCATGAACTCACCAGCACCGATGAATCCATAGAGTGACTGAATCTCTTCTTCATAGAGACCTTCACCAATTGGTTGACCAGTTCCGTCATCAAAATATTCAAGGATAAACTCTCTAGAGTAAACGTTACCTCCAGTGAATACGTCAGTTGAGACAGAATCGATGAAGTATCCAATGTCTCTTGCACACTTGAATCCACCAGGGGTGCTGGTAGTTCCAATTCCTGCCTGAGCAAAGTAACCTACGTTTCTTGTTGCTGCAAATGAACCTGTTTGCTCATTAGCAATTGCCTCAGTAATGATTAATACCAGAGTTGCAATTGTATCCTGAACATTTTGGCAAGCCGTACTACTAGTATTTGAAGCTGCTCCAGGAGATGTTGTGATTCCAGAATCAGTATATGTGAGGTTGTTTGTGATTGCCTCATACATCTTATTACGCGCTTGATTAAAGGCGTAGATGGACTGTACTTCCTCACCATCAATACCATTAGTAATCAGCTGATTATTGGAGAAGTATTGGAGGGTAAAGTCTTGTGAGTATGAGTTACCACCAGTGAGAACATCTAGTGATACTGCATCAACAAAATATCCAAGGTCTCTCTTACACTTAGTCTCAGTTGAGAGAATTGCTGGATACTGGTTTCTTGTTGCAGTCCAAGCAGCGTTGATGATATCATCTTTATTCTTTTGAATCAGACGATATGAATCATAATATCTTGATCTTGCATTTGTTACTTCATCGCCAGGGAATACCCAATCAGTTGGATATTGATCATAGTTAACAACAATGTTACCAATTGATCTATCAATCAGCTCTCTTCTGTTTGTCTGGATCAGACGATATGAGTCGAAGAATCTTGATCTTGCATTGGTGTACTCGTCACCTGGGAATGCAAAGGTCTTGCCAACTCCAGCACTAATGTGATAATCAAGAGCGATAGAAGCAAGTGACTTATCAACGATTTCCTGTCTGTTCTGTTGGATCAGACGATATGAATCATAGAATCTTGATCTTGCTGTTGTTTGATTATCTCCAGGGAAGTAGAAGTCTGGATGATCAAGAGCAATAGCACCAAGAGACTTATCAATAATCTCTTGCTTGTTCTGTTGAATTAAACGATAAGAATCAGCAAATCTTGAACGTGCATTTGTCTCAAGATCTCCTGGGAAGTAGAACTGATCATAGTTTAATGCTACAGAAGCAAGTGACTTATCGACGATTTCCTGTCTGTTCTGTTGGATCAGACGATATGAATCATAGAATCTTGATCTTGATGTGGTCTCAGTATCTCCTGGGAAGAGGAAATAGTCAAATTGATCATACTTAAATGAAATTCCTGCAAGTGCTTTGTCAACAATTTCCTGCTTATTATCAATAATTAAACGATAAGAATCAAAGAATCTTGATCTTTCGTTAGTTTCAGGATCATCTGGGAAGAAGAAATCTGGGTGATATAGGGAAATAGTAGCAAGAGACTTATCAATAAGTTCGTCTCTGTTAGCATTGACAAGGTTATATGAATCTTTAAATCTATTTCTGCTAGAATCTGGGAAGTAGAAGTCAGGATTCTCTAACGAGATAGAAGCAAGTGATCTATCAATAATTTCTTGCTTGTTCTGCTGAATCAGACGATATGAATCAAAGAATCTTGATCTTGCATTTGTCTGCGCATCATTAGGGAAGTAGAAGTCTGGATGACTTACTGAAATTTCAGCAAGTGATCTATCAACAATTTCCTGCTTGTTTTGTTGAATCAGACGATAAGAATCGTAGAATCTAGAGGAAGCATTAGTTCTTGCTTCACCTGGGAAGTAGAAGTCAGGATGCTTGAATGCAATAGAAGCGAGAGACTTATCAAGAATCTCAGTTCTATTTGCTTCAATTGACTCACTAGCGTCTACATATCTACCAGGAGCAACTGTTCTTGTCTCAAAAATGTATCCATAGTTACCAGTTGGATACTCAAGTTGAGTAGCACCGCCATCAGAATCACAAGTAAATCCAAGACCAGCGATGGTAACTCCCATACCAACGCTTAATTTGTGCTCTCTATCAAGAACAAATGTACCAATACCTGTTCTAAAGTCATACTTGGCATCAACAACGTTCATTACAGGAGCGTTTGCATCAACCTTAATCCTAAATACCGATGCATCAACTCCAGCATTTGCAGATACAATACCAACATACTTTAGTGGTCCAACGCCATCAGCAATAAGACCAAAATTACCAAATGAAGAGTTGGAGTTTGTTAGGTCGCAAGCACCACCAGACTGACATAGAATTGCAGTGTCAGAACAGATAGTAAACATGGACACCAACTGAGCAAATGCTTCGTTGAAGATTTTTGCTCCGAGTCCACCTGGATTAATTTGAGTATAAGAGTCAAGAACCATCGACTTGATAGGTCCGATTGCATACTCACCGTCAATATTCAATCCAATTGTACCTGGAATAAAGTTGGTGCAGTTTTGAATATATGGTGATTGGTCAATATAAGGAACAACATCTGGGTTAAATGTAACAATAGCACCACCTGGATTGTTTGGTCCAATGAATGACATTTCTGCAATGTAGCATCCATTATCTAACCAGAACAAGTCTCCTTGGTTCTTTGGAGTAACCGTAACTTCACGGAGAGAATCTCCAACAACCGATACGTTATCAGGAAGTATGATTGGGTTATCTTCTAGATAAACTCCAGCACTAATTTTAATAACAGTTCCTGGGACAGATTCTGCGACGGCAGCTTTAATGGTTCTTTTTGCGTCTCCGAGTTTCTTACCTGTGTTGTTGTCGTTACCATCTTGTGTTACATAAAGGACATTTATTACTGTTGCACCAGCGCCAACACGAACAATGTCAGTACCAATACCAGGTCTTTCCCTGGCCATGTAAATCTCGCCATCAAACGTATTGATGGCTATCTCACCAAGAGGAAGATCACTTACTGTAGGTATTTTGTTCGGTACGCTAGATCTTTTAAATCTAATCTTAGGATTTGCCATTAACCCAATTGCAGAAGTTGTTTATTGTTAATTTTATTTATAATATAGAGTACTCAAGCTCCATAAACACCACAATCTAGTGTGATGTTTGTTAAAATTCTCTCTTCGTTTACACAATCAATAACTTGAGATTTTCCAGCACAGTCATTAATCCATAAAGCACCAGCTTCTAAAGCTGCATATGCTTCTGGAATAACACTATTTCCCTCTACCGTAGAACGCTGGACAAACTTCATTCTATCATCATCATTATCATAATACATTACTGCTTTTTCTGCAGAGTTGGTAGCGGTATCAAAATAGTTTAATATCACACCAACGTCATTGCCGAGGTCTTGAGTTGGTGGAAGTAGTTCTCCAGTGTTCTCATCAGAAACAAGACCAAGTTCAATCAAAGGGTCTTGAAGAGTGAATGTCTCAGAATCAACTAAGAATCTACCACCATCGATCAAAAGATCACCAATGATGTTAGCATTACCAATAACTGTTAATACAGTTTCATTATCGGTATAATCTTTAATACCAAGAGTCAATTCCCTTTGAGTTGGACTTAAATATTTTGCCATTTTCGGAATTTAAGTGGTTTTTGTATTATTATTTATTATTTAAAATTTTGTAGACTAATACTCCCCACCATCAAAGTCAATTCTATTATCAAGATCAACATCAAGTTGATCAAGAAGCTCATCTGGAAGACCAGGCTCGATAGGATCTGTAACAGATGCCCTAAGAATTTCATCTGGATTCTTAACAGTATACTTATTAGTAGCAGCATCAAATATAATAATATACTTATCTCGCTCTAATGATGAATCAACGTCAGAAAGATTTCTAAGTTGCGGACTAACCACACTACTAAAGTAATCAATAACTTCTTGTGGTAGTCCAGGTTGAGTTGGTTCACCAATAGTGGCAGAACTCAGAACTTGGTCTGGGTTTACTGCTTTATAAGTAGCAGTTGTTGCGTCATACATCAAAACATATTGATCACTTATACCACTTAAATCAACGTCTTGTAAATCTGCTAATTTTCTAGCCATGATTATTCCTGATCGTGTTGTGACATTATACTTTTTAGCTTTAATACTAGGTATTTTTACGCCATAACTAACTGATCCAAGAATTCTATTAGTCATCGGTTAGTTTCCTCTACAATTACAGTACCAGTAATAACCCTAACAACAAAGTCTAATTCACTATTTTCCACAAATATATCAAATGAATTCCTACCAGAAGGTAAGGTGGAAGTCATCGTTCTACCCATAGAAATATTTACCTCGGCATTTTCTGTAGTAATACCCACTTTAAATGGATACTCATTAGGAGAAGTTGGATGCTTTTTTAATATTGCTGTTGCTGTAGAATATAGTAAGTTTAATGGACCACCATCGTCACCAGTTAAAAAGAAAGAAGACTCAAAATCAGTTCCCTTTTCTATAACTATATTAACTACAGAAGCTGAACCTACGGTCATGATACTAAAGATAGTTTTTCAACTATTTATTTAATCAATAACTTCCCCCATCAAAATCTGTTAATGCTCCTATACCACCAACATATCTCCATCCTTTAATATAAACATCTGCTCCACCACTAATCAATGTAGGAACATTATTACCAGAAAAATTTAATACCCCAGAGGAATAGTCAAAAAACCATTCATCATTATTTCCACTGCCTCCAGCAGAAAGTTTGACTCCTCCAGCATTTGGATCCCCAGCATAAACTTCTACAATATAATCAGGACCATATTGAGTATCAATCCAATTTATAACATTAACAGAATTGTTATCACCATATACAGATCTTGCAATAAAAGATCTTCTTGCAGCAACTGTATTATCCTCCGTCATTTGAAACGCATTTGTCTGACCATATACTTCTATCAGTTTGTACGTTGGATATCTCCAATCATCTGGAACAATAAACAAATCTGTGGTTGGAGGAGTAACTGGTATTTTTGATGATTCAAACCATAACCCACTGTTTGATATAACTAATGGTGATGGTAGTGCTTCTGCAAAAGGTGCTTTTTTAGTTCCTGAAATACTAGAATCTTCGGCAATTCCTGTTTTTGATGAGGAATAACCTAATTTTTTTAAAAGGTAATCAACCTTTTGTTGAATTGAAATTGCCATTTCTTTTTAGATTTTAGTATTAAGTATTTCTAAATGACAAAGTATTAATCTGATTTCCAGAATTTAATTTAAATCTAACAAGGATCCTATTATTTGCATCATTTGAAGAAGACTCGGTTCCAAATACAGCAGTAAATGTTCCCGTAGATCCTGTCATATTTCCAGCAAATGCTGCTCCAGGTAAGGCAGATGTTGGTATTCCAGAACCACGATATGCTTGGAACATATCTGCCCACCCATTTGTCCCAGATAATGATGAAGTCCATGCAGCATTATCTGGCATACATATCCAACAACCAGAATATGATCCATTAATAACAATCTCAAACTCAGATACATTAGACCTTATCATTTCTAGTTGGAAATATTGAGAACCAGATCTTCCAGAAGAATAATTTGGACCAACTGGAAGATGCCCACTAGAATAATTTGTCTGATCATGCTTTAAATCACCACCAATTACTGTTGCTTCATATGTAGCGATTGGATTAGAAGCAACCCAAGAAGTATAAACTGGTGTTGGATTATCTCCAGAAGAACCAGCATTAACTCTTCTAGCATTTCCAGATCCCGTTCCTAAAGTTTGAATGAGAATATTATCTTCATCTATCACATCAGTTCTAGCAGTAGTTCCCATAATATTTACAATTTGAGGAATAGTTGCACGAATAACATCAGATCCATATGGAGTAGATGCTGTGTAATTAGAGAATTTTTGATTATCTGCAGTTAATCTAATATGAAGATCTCTAGGTACTTGTGATACTGTACAAGTAACTCCCACACCTACTCCAAAATTTCTTACTGGTGGATTAACACCATTAGTAAAATCTTCGTAATCTTTGTTTCCTCCATTTTGGAATCCTGTGGTTTGCCCCGAAGAAGTTAAAAATGTATAGTCAGAATACATGTCACCTGTAGCATTCTGACAAATAATCTCATAGAAGAATGCGTTGTTAGATGCTTGAGTATAATGAGGAATACCTGAAGAATAATTAAACGTCGGTGAAGGTGGAGTTATTGGAGTTGTTGCTATTAAAACTGGTGCAGATACTGCACTTGGATCTTCATAATATAGATATTTTTCAGACTCATAGATGTTTGTATCTACCTGATGCTGAATATATGCCATATTAAAGCCATTTGGTGAACTGGCATTTAATATTCTGGAATCATAAACTTCATAAAAGTCTGATGCAATGCCAGTATTTCTAGAGGAAAAGAATGCATCTTTATCGTTTAAGATTTGTAATGCACCATAAGTTCCATCGTCACTAGTGGCATCATTAGTAATACTATTATCTGGATTGATGACATCATTACTTGTCATCAATCTTTGACCAGTAACATTAAAGTTGATCATTGCATTTACAACGCCCTGATCTCCAGGTCCATACTCAGTCAACCAAGTAGAGGTAACTGAGTTGCTAGTATTTCTTGGGTATTGTGTTCCAGGAGAAGGAGAAAAAACACCAACAGTATTATTAGTGAATGCAAATCCAGAACAAAGTCTTGCAACTCCAAGTCCAACAAGATCTAAAGGAGCATTTAAAACTGTTGCTGGTGGTTTTGGAACTAGTTTACCAAGAATAAAATTAATATCATTAATAGAATTTTTTGTAAAGTCATCAATCTCAATTTCGACAGCTCCAGGTTTAAACCCACCATCAGGTTCTCCAAACCTTAATGGTCCATAATATTCTCCAGCAGAAACAAACTTACTAACATCTACATAGTCTCTAAAAATTGTTGGACCATTAACATCCAAATCTCTTTCTGGAGCTGCGGTTGTATTACCAATAGATACCTTTCCTCTAAAGCTGCTAACTCCAGAGACAACAGTATCATTTGATTTTAAAGTAGTGTCAATATTTAAAACTCCAGAAATTAAACCATCTCCCTGAACATGGAAGTCTGATTTAGCTTCTGAAGTTTTTATACCGACGTTACCAGTTACCTGCAGAGCAGTTTCATTGTCAGTATATGAGGAAACACCTACTTTTAGTTTTCTGTTTAATTGACTTAAGTATTTTGCCATTGAATCAAAGTTATGGGTTAACTCATGACAAATTGATCGTATATTTATTTAGGTATTACTTTGCTTATCGAACTCAAACATACCATGCTCAGATCCCCAAACCATTTTTTTAGTCTCTGGATCATAACCCCTATCGATAACTTTATACTTATTTTTTGTTAATGCAGACATTGTAAACAAGAATGATTTTTTTCCATTTTTATATACAATACAATCACATCCCATAATTCTACCAACATACTGATTGTTTTCTTTTATAAAAATACAATCACAATTCTCGTTTAATTCTAATTGATCCTCAGTAATTTGATCTAGATTTTTAAATTCAAGATGTTTTTTTCCATCTTTTACTTTATAGCTTGAGACAATGATTCTATTATTCACTTCCCTAAAATCCAAAACAAATTGTCTATATGGCGGTTCTCCTCTAACAGTATATTTTTGCTCTCCATAGATCATACCATTATCTAAAAGAACATGGCGTAAACTAATTTGTGAGTATTGGGAAGGATAAGAGAATGCTTGTTTTCTATTATTAAAAGATCCCAATAACCATTCCTTAAACTCTTCAATCATTCTGTACTTCCTTTTCTTTGACGACGTGTTAATGTTGAAAATAAAACTTTTCCAATGGCAGAAATTAAATTACCTTCAATTTCATTAAATACATTCATATTCAATTTAAATGCATAATTTGCTTCTTCAATTATATCATCAATTTCACTTTGATCAAATGGTAAACTATCTAACATCATTCTATATTCGGATTTAAATTCTTTTTCATTTGGAATATCTTTAAAAATATAAAAGTTCATTCCAATATCATCTACTCCTAAGGCAGTTTGAGCAATATTTTTTAACATTTGCCCACCAGATAAGTCTCCAATATAACGAGTATAATGATGTGCAATTAAAAGATCTGGATTATCTTTAGAAACTTTTTTAATTCTTTCGCAATATTCTTTACAAGAATTTGTTTGCGTTAACTTAGAACTCCAATTATTTCCAAGATAATACTCTAAATCTTTTTCTATAGATTTTTTACGAAATAGTTCTGGATAGTAAATAAATCTAAGTATGTCATTACTTTTATGCTTTTGAAATGATTCCTCCATAGCAGTATAGATATAATATAAATCAGAAAGTAATCTGATATACGATTTTTTTTCTACTACTCCTTTTAAAAAACAAGTAATAAATCCTGTATTCTCTGCCATGGTATGGGATTTTTTAGTTCCCTCTCTGATTTGTTTAGATAGGTCGGTCATTTATTTGCTCCAGGTTCAGAAACTTTTCCAAGATACGGATTATAATCACT
>Ga0208161_1000466_pt1 | contig 23080 bp, 22 predicted proteins | sample CB_VirMetaG_3_FD_184538 | JGI IMG/M metagenome (GOLD analysis project Ga0208161, IMG submission 184538) | Freshwater to marine saline gradient viral communities from Chesapeake Bay - CB_1508_1S Viral MetaG (SPAdes) (version 4) | ecosystem: Environmental > Aquatic > Marine > Coastal | place: USA...
TTTGGTTTAAGCAGTGTGTATATTAATAATGTAGAAACAGATATAGTTATTACTAATATTTGGCAACAAGTTACTATTGAGTTTACTACTCCAGTTGATATAGAAAAGTTATATATTGGTAGTAGTGCTGTGCCAGATGCTTTTGAAGAATTTGGGATAGATAAGTTGAATATTGTAAAAGAATAATAATGGCAACAGTAGATAAACTAGCAACAGATAATTGGAAAATAAATCAGCCTATTTATGATGCTGGTGAAGTACATAAAAGACTTTACGATGGTTATGAAGTAGAGGCAGGAGCTGTATTTGTTAAAATGCTGGTTAATGGTAGTGAGCCAACTACTGAGAGGAAAGTAATTATTAACCAACTTATCAAAGACTTAAAGGGAGTTGGAAATACAGGAGAAGATAATGTGTTTGCATTACTAGATAGTATTCAAGTTTATGCAGCAGCAGACCAAATACAATCACTCGTAGATTTAAGACAGCCTTTTGTTGTGTTACCTAGTATTTATGGTGAGACTATATTTACAACAGATGATAAATATAAAGGAACAGGTATTAATACTGGATTTCAACCTGCAACTCATAACATAAATTATTCTTTAAATAGCGCATCTTTTGGTGTTTTGACAGGTAGTGATAATCAAGCTCAGCAATATCTTGTTGGTATAGATGAAAATCCTAATAGAGCTTGGATTAGGTCAGACGTAAACGGAGGAACTATAGATGGGTCTATTAATGGACAACTTGTGCAAGTTCCTGGAGGATATACTGCTGATTATCAAAATGCTTTCATTACTCATATCAGGTCTAACTCTTCTGAATTTAAAACATATCATGGAGACGAATTACAAGGAACTACAAGTAGCGTTTCAACATTTGTTCCTAGGACATACACATTTTTAACTAATGGTATTAATAGAGCCGCACCTGCTGCAAATAGTACTGCTTCTACAAGAATATTTTATGCAGGAGGAGATATATCAGCTTATATGGCTCAGCTTGTAGATTCTTTTAACGCTTATATAAACGCATTATAATTATGAAAACATTTACATATTTCTCTTTTACAGAAGCTACTTATCAGAGTTTGGTAAGTGCTAATTGCCCTAAGTTGGCAGAAAAATTTAACACTAAAGGTTCTTCTACATACACCGATGAAGAAGGTAATGACATTACTACTAATTGGGATTATACTTGGGAGGAGCTTTTACCTAAAATTGGTGTAACTCCTTTAGAGATGTGGTATATGCCAAGACAAATAGTGCAAGAAGAGTTACTTGATGAAGAGGGTAATGGTACTGGTATAATGATAGATATTGAAAAGTATATTGTAGAAACAGTTCCAGCTCCTACTGAAGAAGACCCTAATGCTACTAAAGACCAATATGTAAAACACAAATTGTTTATTGCTAGGCTTCCAGAATGTAGTAATTTAAATGGTGAAATTAGAGAATTAAAAAATTTAGGACTTAATAAGGAAGTGCCTATGAATACAGTGCTTAACTCTATGGAGTACATAGAATGGACAGCTAAAATGTTTCACAAAAATGATGAACTGCCTACATTGTAAATATTTTTGAATACATGATTACAATTCCTCCCTTTTTAGAAGAGACCATAAGTGCTCAAATAACAAAAATAAGTTTATTTGCATGGGTCTCTGGACACTCAGGATTGATGGTAGCTTCTTCTTATGTAGGATCTGTAGGCATCACAGATATAAGTGAAATTGCTAATTTAACTCCTGTAGGATTTGCAGTTTTATTTGCAGGGTTAGTTCTTGCAGGACTAATAATTTTAGATAAAAGATTAGAAAAGTCTGTAAAGGATAAAGAAGAAATATATAAAAAGTTACTTCACCAGTTAGAAAAAGAAAATTCAGAAAAAGCTGAAAGAATAAAAGATTTAGAAAGACTACAAAATTTACATAAATGAAATCAGTAGACTCTTTTGACTTTTTACTTAAACTGTGGAGATATGAATACTTCACTAGAACTACTATTGGAGAGCTTTATATTCCTACCAAAGAAGATAGTAAATTTTGTTGGACATTAGAAGATACTGTTAGGCCAAGCGGTATTAAGGTTCCTGGAGAAACAGCTTTACCTGATACCGGAATAAGTCTAGCTTATAATATTGGTATGAGATATAGCCCAAGATTTAAAAGAGAAATGCCTGTAATATATTCTACTAAAACTGCTGATGTTTACACCGTAAAAGGTCAAGGTGCGGTGGAGTTTGTTCAAGCTCAAATCCATGGGGGTAATAAGCATGAGCACACTGAAGGATGTCCCTTAGTAGCTTACAACAGACCAAGTTTAAATACTATTCAAGGTACTGCTGAAAAAGAGCTTACTAAAATTATTAAGAATTATCTTGATCAAGGAACTGTTGGATTAAGTATTGTTAATATGCCTCAAAGAAATACTAAATTTATATAACCCTTGAACTATGATACAAACTATTGAAATATTATTATGGTACTTTCTAGCTATACTATTTGGAACTATGGCTAAAGAAATGTGGCATTTAAAAAATAATCAAAGAAAATATAGAGTAAAAAATGGTGTTGACTCTCAAATTGGTAACTGGTGGAAAGACAGATGGGATGATACAGCCTTCTCTTTCTTCTTTGGAGGAGTAGCGGCTTTTTTATTCCATACTATGGATATAGATGCTTTACTTGCTAAACACGCTGATGGATTTTTAGGAGTAACCTCTGAATCCATGGCTGCATTATCTGCTATGTTTTCAGATACCATAATGAAGAAGTTCTCAAAAAAGATTCAAGAAGATGGAGATACCAACAATAAGCCTTGAAGGAGACACTATTAAAAAACTTTTAATAACTGCTGCAACTGTTTTTATATTAGAAGGAGCTCAATACTTTTTTTATAAAATGCGTCAAGGGCAGTGGGATAAACAAGAAACTGTTTATCAAGAAAAATTATCTGCTCTAGATAAGGAGCAAGTTGCTCTTAAAGATAGTCTGCTTTTATCAGAAAGTAAAATGACTGCTTTAAGGGGAGCTTTACATGAAATAGATAGTGTTAAAACTTCTCAAATAAATAAACTAGAAACATTATTACAAAAACATGAAAAATCTATTACTACTCTTAGTAACGCTAACAGTGATGAGCTTGGGAGTTTTTTCTCAACCTACCAATTTAACACCGGTAATTAAACCCGTAATTGGAGATACTCTCTATACTTGGAATCACTCACAAGTCAAAGTTATTGCTATAGCTTTACAAGAAAGAACTAATTACATTGAAAAGGCTGCTTTACAAGATAGCTTAATTGGGACCTATAGAAGGAAAGTTGGAGAACAAGAATATCTAATAACTGAACTTGAAAAACATAAAAAAAATGTAGGTAAGTTATATGGATTAGAAATGCAGAAATACCAATCTTGTGAAGCTGATAGAATAGTAGCTGTGGGAGATAGAGATAAATATCTAGAAAAGTTAAAAAAAGCTAGAACTAAAATGCTAATAGGTTATGGTTTAGCAGCAGTCTTGTTTACAACAACGGTTTTAAAATAAATTGTAATTTTGCGTAATTACAATTTAAATTAAATTATATGGAAGAAGACTTACCGTTAAGAAAAATATCCGTTGGGGCCGATCCTAAAAATGCAATGCATTATATTGTAGATGGATATATGGGATTATTTAAAATCAGGAATATAGCTAGGTTAAGTAATGGTAAGCTTAGGGTATTTGTTTCTGTAGATAAACACCCAAACTCTTTATTCCCATGGAAAACATTTAATCCTAATACTACACCAATAACTGAAGAGCATTATATTGAAATCGAATGAAGCCACTTACACAGTTTATTGTAAAACCTAATAAAGACAGAAGATACGATAACATAAAAAAAATAGGGGGATTAGATTTAATTATGAGCTCCTCCGAAGAAGATCACACCGTATCTAATAGACAAGGCATTGTAGTAGATGTACCTTTAAGGTATGATGGGCCAGTTCAGGTTGGTGACACATTATTAGTTCATCATAATGTTTTTAAGATTTACAATGATATGATGGGTCGCAGAAAAAGCGGTAAAAGCTTTTTTAATGAGCAAAATTTTCTTATTGATGATGAGCAGTGGTTTATGTATAAACATAATGACCAATGGATATCTAGAGAAGGGATTTGTTTTGTTAAACCGTTTAAAGATGATTCTGGATATACTCAATACTTAACTGGGGAGATGTTATATTCAAACGAATATCTTAGATCAAAAGGTGTAGTTGAAGGAGTTAAGGTTTATTTTGAACCTGATAGTGAGTACGAATTTAATATTGATGGCGTTATTGCTTACAGGATGTTTAATAGAAATATAGTTGGATATGGAGAATGTTGAGATAAGACATAAAATTATAAGTGCCGGATATAAAGCTATTAATCAGCTGATAAAAGTTGCTGAAGAAGAAATTATAGACGATAGTGAAGAACCTGAGTATGATGACGAGGGGATGGTTGCTATAGCTCAAAAGCAAAGCCTATCAGCAGACAGGCTTAAAAATGCAGCAGCTACAAAAAAGTTATGCATATCTGATGCTTTTGATATTTTAAAAAGAATTGAGGAGGAAGAGAATGATATAAAATTATCGCAGTCTAGTGCTGATAGTAAAGATTTAGGAGACAATGGCTTTGCAGAAACAAGAACAAGAGGATAGTGGTGCAGTTTTATATGAGATTCTTGATGATTATGTTTCTCAATCTGTTATAAAATCAGGGAATACAAGAAAGTCCTGGAAGTATGGTTATGATGCAAAGCATGACATGGTTATTGTCTCAAAAACAGGAGAAATTGGGGACATCTATAAAATACAAAATCTAGTAATAGCTCTTCCAAAAGCCTACAAAAATGTATGGAGTAGAAGCAATGTAAAAGAGCATCAATATTGGGAGAGACAACCTTTACCTGAGGAGTTAAGCAGAATCAAGACCTTAAAGCAATGGAGAAGTAAGCCGAAAGAATTCAAGTCTAAATGGATAAGCTATATAGATCAAGAGTTTGAAAGAAGAGATTTTGGTCTGTTTATTATGTCTAATGGTAACAAGGTATGGATCCCACCATCGCAATATCAATATCTTCAATGGTCAAATATAGACATTGGCTATCCTGACTTTAGAGAAGCTAATAGAATACTTTATATTTTTTGGGAGGCATGTATTGCTGATCATAGATGTTATGGCTTAAACTATCTAAAAATTAGGCGTTCTGGATTTTCATTCATGAGTTCTTCTGAGCTTATAAATATAGGCACCCGTGTAGAAAAAAGCCATTTAGGTATACTTTCAAAGACTGGTGCAGATGCTAAGGAGATGTTTACAGGTAAAGTTGTTCCTATAAACAATAGCCTTCCGTTTTTCTTTAAGCCTTTTATGGCTGGTATGGATACTCCAAAATCAGAGATATCATATACAATTCCAGCTACAAAGATAACCAAGAAAAATATGGATGGCGATGAAAGCACTGATGATGCTAAAGGTCTTGATACATTTATAAGCTGGAGAAATACTGACAATAACTCATACGATAGTATGAAGCTTAGAATGTTAATACATGATGAGGCTTACAAATGGACAAAACCAAATAATATAAAGAAAAACTGGAGGGTTACTAAAACATGTTTACGTCTTGGTAAAAACATCGTTGGAAAATGCATGATGGGGTCTACCTGTAATGCATTAAAAGAAGGTGGTCAAGAGGGTAAAGAAATTTACTACGATTCTGATATTGCTAGAAGAAGTGCTAATGGCCAAACTAAATCTGGACTATATTCTTTATTCATACCAATGGAATGGAATATGGAGGGCTTTATAGACAGGTATGGTATGCCAGTAATAAGAACTCCAGATGAACCAGTACTTGGTATAGATGGTGAGATGATAGACCAAGGAGCTATAGACTATTGGGAAGGTGAGGTTGAGTCTTTAAAAGGTGATCCTGACGCTTTAAATGAATTTTACAGGCAGTATCCAAGAAATGAAGGGCATGCATTTAGAGATGATAGTAAAAATACTTTGTTTAATTTAACAAATCTATATGAACAAATAGATTATAATGACTCATTTTTAGAACAGCATTTATATACTAGGGGTGGGTTTAGATGGAAAGATGGGATTAAATTTGGAAATGTTGAATGGTACCCAGATGTTAGAGGTAGGTTTTTGGTATCATGGACTCCTCCTAAAGGTATGGAAAATAGGTGGATCGAGAGAAACGGTATGAAATATCCTGCAAATGAGCATTTAGGATGCTTTGGATTAGATGGATATGATATATCTGGAGTTGTTGGTGGAGGAGGCTCTAAAGGTGCTGCTCATGGATTTCTTGGTTCGCACATGGATGATGCTCCTACAAATCAGTTTTTCTTGGAGTATATAGCAAGACCTCCTATGGCTGAGATATTCTTTGAGGATATATTGATGGCTATTATATTTTATGGAATGCCTATATTAGCTGAAAATAATAAGCCTAGATTTTTGTACTTTTTAAAAAATAACGGATTTAGAAAATACTCACTAACTAGACCAGATAAACCCCAAAATAAACTAACATCAACAGAAAGAGAGTTAGGGGGTATACCTTCATCTGATCAAGTTATTGGTGATCATACAGCAGCTATTGAGACATACATCCAAAAGCATGTAGGCGTAGATCATACTGGTTCATATAGAGACAAAGGTGATATGGGCACTATGCCATTTAATAGAACTCTTTCTGATTGGGTTTCATACAACCCGAAAAATAGGACTGTTCATGACCCTACAGTTAGTTCTGGATTTGCAATTATAGGTGCTAACAGACACTTATACAATCCAGTAGTCAAAGAGTCCAAAATAAGTTTTAACTTTGCAACTTACGATAATAATGGATTACACAGCTCTATAAATAATGGAAAAAGGTAAAAGAACAATTATACCATATGTAGACTTTCCTTCTCAAACTGCAAGTGAGACTGAAAAAGGTAGTGATGATTTTGGATTAAAAGTAGGGAAAGCTATTGAAAGTGAATGGTTTAGGATGAACACTGGATCAGATTCTAGGTTCTATTCTAGATGGAATGACTTTAATAAGTTAAGACTTTACGCAAGAGGTGAGCAACCAATAGCCCAGTATAAAAAAGAAATGGCTATAAATGGTGATTTATCTTACATCAACATAGATTGGAGTCCAGTTCCTATTATACCCAAGTTTGTTGATATTGTTGTAAATGGAATGAGTAACAGATTATTCAAACCAAAAGTGAAAGCTGAGGATGCATTATCTCAAGCCAAAAGAATGGAATACCAAGATATGGTTGAGGGTCAAATGTTGGCTAAACCTATTATTGAAAATTTCCAAAAAGAGCTTGGTGTAGATGGGTTTGCAATGAATCCTGACGATTTACCTGCTGATGATGAAGAACTGAATCTACACATGCAGCTAAAGTATAAACCTAGAATTGAGATTGCTGCTGAGACTGCTATTTCTACAATTTTTGAAGATAATGATTATGAAACTATTAGATCTGAAATAGATGAGGATCAAGTTATTTTAGGATTATCTGTAGGTAAGCATGACTTCTTAAAAGGTAAGGGATTAGTTTTATCAAGAGTTGATCCAGCGAGATGGATCCATAGTTACACTGAAGATAGATACTTTAGGGACTGTTATTATTTTGGACATGTAGAGACAGTTCATGTATCTCATTTGAAAGCTATTAATCCAAGTATTTCTGATGAGACAATTGAAGAAGTTCAATCTCTAAGTGGGCAGTGGTATACAACTCATAATTTAGATAAATTATATGGATCTCCATTTAATAAGGATACTGTAGACATCTTAAATTTTTCTTATAAAACTACACAGAAAAGAGTTTATAAGAGGAAGAAAACTAAAAACGGTGAAAAATTAATAGAGAAAGAAGAGTCATTTAATCCAGGCCCAGATAGTTGGGAGGAGCATGGATTTGATAGAGTTGACAAGGATATAGAAGTTTGGTATGAAGGTGTTTTAGTACTTGGTACTGATATACTAGTTAAATGGGAACTTGAAAAAAATATGGTTCGACCAAGCAGTGCTTTAGAGAGAGCTATACCTAAATATGTAGCTTGTGCATCAAGGATGTATAAAGGCCAACTAGATTCATTAGTAAAGAGGATGATACCTTTTGCTAATCAAATACAAATGACCCATTATAAAATACAGCAAGTTGTAGCTAGAGTTGTACCTGATGGTGTATACTTAGATGCTGATGGATTGGTAAACATAGATTTAGGAGACGGTAATTCCTATAATCCTAGTGCTGCTCTTAACATGTATTTCCAAACAGGTAGTGTTATTGGTAGAAGTTATACAACTGAAGGAGATATGAATAGGGCAAAAGTTCCTATTGAGGAGATTAATAAATCTGCCGCTACTGGTAAGCTTCAAATGTTGATTGGTAACTACAACTACTACCTTGGTATGATAAGGCAAGTAACGGGTCTTAATGAGGCTAGAGATGCCACTACGCCAGATTCTAGAGCATTAGTGGGTATACAAAAAATGGCTGCTTTAAACTCTAATACAGCAACTAGACATATCTTAGAATCTGGATTATGGATTACAAAGAGGATGGCACAAGCATCTATAATAAGAGTTGCTGACATCTTACAATATTCAGATTTTGCTGAAGCTTTTGCTAATCAAATAGGCAGAAGTAACATGACAATCTTAAACGAAATAAAAGATTTGTACTTACATGACTTTGGGATTTTTGTTGAAATATCACCAGATGAGGAAGAAAATGAAAGACTTCAACAGGATATACAATTAGCTTTAAGATCTGGAGGTATTACCATAGATGACAAAATTGATATAGAAGAAATAAAAAATATCAAATTAGCATCTCAATTACTAAAAATAAGAAGGAAAAAAAGAGAGCAAGATCAGCAAGATAGAGAGATGCAGAAGGATGCTTTAAATAGACAATTCCAATTAGAGTCTCAGAAATTAGCTGAACAAAAATTATTAAAAGAAATAGATGCTCAAGGTAACGCAGATTTAAATGTACTTAGAGGTAAATCTGCATTTAGAATCTCTGAGTTAAAAGCTGAGGCTCAAGAGAAAAGAAGTCTGATGGATCATGAATTTAATCTTCAGATGCAATTAAAAGCAAAAGAGCTAGAAATTTTAACCGGAAAAGAAGCTAAGAAAGAAGACAGAAAGGATAAAAGACAAGACAGACAAAACTCTCAACAATCAAAACTTATAGAACAAAGATTAGGTAGCGGTAGGTCAATGAACTTTGAATCAAACGAAGATAGCTTAGATGGTTTTGGACTTGAGGAATTTTCCCCTAGGTAACCACTTGGTTTCTTAATATATTTTATTATATCTTTGTAAAATTAAATTTAATCTTATGGAATTCAAAGAAGTAAAATTAGTTGGTGGTAAGGATGTAAAATCAACTCAAGAAGTAGAGGCTGAGTTACTAGCTAAAAAAGAAGCTGAAGAAGCTGGTAAACAGCAAAGTAATTCAGATGATTTAAAAATAAAAGATGAAGACGTTCTTAATTTTATAAAACAAAAAACAGGCAAAGAAGTATCATCATTTGATGATTTATTTAAGGTTGAAACCAAAGAGGTCGTTAAAGAACCAGAACTTCCTGAAGATGTTAAAAGTTTCTTTGATTTTAAAAAAGAGACTGGAAGAGGTTTAAAGGATTTTATAAAAATTCAAACAGACTTTGATAGCGTTCAGGATGATGTTATCCTTAAAGATTACTATAAGGAAACTAGGGAGGGATTGGATGATAGTGATATTGATATTCTATTAAAAAAATTCAATATCAACGAAGATGATGCTATAGATGATGATGAAATCGCATCTATTAAAATTGCCAAAAAGGAAGAGATTGTTAAAGCCAAAAAGTATTTTAACGACATGAAGAGCAAATACAAGGCCCCACTTGAGCTAAGTGGTCCTGTTGTTTCGGATGAAGATAAAAGTTTCTTTGAGGAATTTAAACAATATAAAAGCAGACTGAAATCTGATAAAGAAGAATCAGAAAAAAGAAGTAGGTTCTTTACTGAAAAGACGGACCAGCTTCTAGGCCAGGAGTTCAAAGGTTTTGAATTCGATATAGATGGCAAAAAAATTCTTTTTAATCCAGGGTCTCCTGAAGAGTTAAAGAAAAATCAGTCATCACCGTTAAACTTAGTTAAAAAGTTTATTGGAGAAGATGGTCTAGTAAGTGATGTTGTAGGATACCACAAATCGATGGCTGCTGGAATGAATCCTGACAAGTTTGCAAAACACTTTTTTGAAATGGGTCAGCACTTTGAGAAAACCGGATTTATGAAGGGGATTAAAAATGTTGATTTAGAATCTAATAAAAAGCATGTTGGCACACCTAATTCAGGGTTTAGTGTAAAAGTAAAAAACCAGGATTCACGTCCTAGTGGAAGACTTGTAATAAAAACATAATAATAACTTAAAAATTTTAAAAAAATGGCTGGAAATTTAGCTACGTCACCAACATTTGCATTACAACCTAGTGCTAAACAGGTGGCTTTACCAAGTAATTACATTAGTAATTTTGACTTTTTGTCTCAATATTTACCTGAAACTTATTCAGAAGAATTCGAAAGATACGGAAACAGGAGTGTTTCTTCATTCTTAAGATTAGTTGGTGCAGAATTACCATTTGCTTCAGACCTTATTAAATGGACTGAGCAAGGTAGATTGCATACAAAATACACACAAGTTGGAGCTCCAACCGGAACGGGCGGAAATGCCTCTGTAGAATTCCAAGTTAATGATACAATATCTGGTAGTATTGCTATCAGAGTTGGTCAAACGCTTGTTATATCTCAAAATGATGGCTCAGGAAGCAATAAAGGCATTGTTACTGCTGTTAATACCGCAACTAATAAGTTTACTGTTGCTTTTTATGAAAACACTGGTCTAGTGACTACTGGTACTGGAGTTGCAAATTCTGACGTTACTGTATTTATTTATGGTTCAGAGTTTCAAAAAGGCACTGCATCTATGTCTGGAAGCTTAGAAGCACAAACTGATATTTTTGAAAATTCACCAATCATCCTTAAAGATCACTATGAAGTAGCTGGGTCTGATATGGCTCAAATCGGATGGGTTGAAGTGAATAACGAAAATGGAGATACTGGTTATTTATGGTACTTAAAATCAGCTGGTGAGACCAGAACTAGATTTGAGGATTATATGGAAACTAGTGTTGTTGAGGCTGTTCCTGCTCAAGCAGCAGCTGGTGCTAACCCTAATTCAGGTGCTTTAGCGGCAAGTTATAAAGGTTCTGACGGTTTATTCTACTCTGTTGAGGCTAGAGGTAATGTTTGGTCTGGAGGTAATCCAGATACATTATCAGAGTTTGATGCTATTGTATCAAGACTTGACAAGCAAGGTGCTATCGAAGAAAATGTTTGGTTCTTAAACAGAGCATTTACATTTGATATCGATGACATGTTAGCAGCTCAAAATAGCTATGGAGCAGGAGGCACTTCTTATGGTTTGTTTAACAATGACAAAGACATGGCTCTAAACCTAGGATTTGATGGATTCAGAAGAGGATATGACTTCTATAAAACTGACTGGAAATATCTTAATGATCCTACAATGAGAGGTGACTTACCTTCTGATAATATAAGTGGTTTAATGGTTCCTGCTGGTACTAAAACTATTTATGATCAAGTATTAGGTAAAAACGCTAAGAGACCTTTCTTACACGTTAGATACCGTGCTAGTGAAAATGAAGATAGAAGAATGAAAACATGGTCTGAAGGCGGTGCTGGAGGTTATACTAACAGCGGTGTTGACAAGATGGACATTCATTTCTTAACTGAAAGAGCATTGTGCACATTAGGAGCTAACAACTTCTTCTTAGTTAAAAATTAGTATTTAAGGACCCTCTTTACGGGGGTCCTTATTTTTTTTATTTATTAATCAAATTAAATTAAAATGAAATCAGTAAAATACTCTGAGTTTAAAAAGAGAATTGAAAAAGAACAAAAAGACCGTATTTTCAAATTAAAACAAAACGGCACACCTCCTACATTTTTAATTCCAGTAACAAGCAAAAAGAATAAAAAATTACAGTTTTTTGATGAGGATGATAATTACCCAAAGAACATAAGGTATAGTTCTAATCAGAAATCATGTATTGAAGAAGATCAAAAGGGGTCATTAGTATTATCTCCTATTGAGTTTTCAGATGGTCTGTTAAGAGTTCCTAAGGAATATATAACTCTTCAAATATTTATCTTGCTTCACCCAGACTATGGGACTAAATTTGTTGAATTAGACAAAGCAAAAGATGCTGCTCAAGAGCTTGAAGAAATGGATCTAGCTGATAAGGCTTATGATAGAGCTAGAGAACTTGAGGGTCAAGAATTATTTGATATCGCCACTATTGTTATTGGTGAATCTGCTATAGATAAGCTATCAACATTTGAATTAAAAAGAGACATTAGAATATACGCAAAAAATAATCCTAGTGAATTCTTAAATATTGTTAGCAGTCCTACAGTTGATATTTCTGTTCAAGCTAGAAAATTCTTCAAAGAAGGAGTACTTTCTTTTAGAAATAATAACAAAGAAGTTTATTATAACTTAAAGGATAAAAAGACAAGATTGCTTAGAATACCAGAAAACGCGGATCCATATGATGTGGTATCTGAGTTCTTATATTCAGATAAAGGTTTAAATGATTTAAAAATGTTGGAAGCGGCATATGATGCTAAGATAGAATAATTATATTTGCAATTCCTTATTACTCAACCCTTCTCAAAGCCATCCCGAATTATTGACGGATGGCTTTTTTATTTATCTTTGTACTTTATTTTAACCCCATAAATTTTTAAACATGGAAAAATTTTTAAAAGTAACTAATGCTCCAAACACAGGCCAATTGATAGGTTTAGGTGGAATTAAAGATGTATCTACTGCAAGTGCTACGGCTACAGCTGTTGTTGTTAAGTACAATGATGGAACTGCAACCACTATTACAACTGCTGCCCAAGTAGGTTCAGACGTGTATCTTAAAGTTGTAGACTCTATAAAAGAGGCCCTTACAACTTCTTGGCAAAATCCATTTTACGAAATTAAATTGCCTAAAGCTGTTACTAGTATTCTAAACGCATAGTATTCTTAGTATAACTAGAACATTAAAGCCTTCACATATCGTGAGGGCTTTTTTTTTATCTTTGTGAAAAATATTAATGCATGATAGATTCTGTTAGAAATTCAGTTCTTGCGTTATTAAATAAGCATAACTACGGATCTATTCCCGTTGCTGACTTTAATGAGTACGCCAAAATGTCCCAGATGGATATATTCCTTGGTCTTTTCGAAAACTACAAGGATGTAATAAACATGGAGAATAGAAGGATGTCAGGGACTGGAGAAGCTGATATGAGAAGAGCTATAGAAGAAGCTATAGATATATTTACAGTAACTAGAACTCTTAACAGAGATACTGATAATATATTTGATATGCCTAGTCTAGCAACAACTGGTAGCAAGTCTTACAAAATAAATGAGATATTGGTTTATGATGTAAATGGAGCTATTAAGACATTCCTAAATACTTCTGATTACATAAGTAAGTCTAAGTTGGAGATGCTTAAGATTTCTAATTTAAGCTTACCAACTAAGGTATTCCCTGCTCATTATATAGAAGGTACTAAGCTAACTATGTTTCCTGAGACTATAAATGTAGATGGTGCAGTAGAGGCTGAGTACGTTAGATTCCCACTAGATCCAAAATGGACTTTTGTTAGCTTAAGTGGTGGTGAGCCGATTTTTAATGCTTCAGCTAATGATTACCAGGATTTTGAATTACCAAGTGAATATTATACTAAATTAATATTTAAGATACTTCAGTATACAGGTCTATCAATAAGGGAGGCTGATGTTGTTCAATATGTAAGAGCAGGAGAAGCTGCTGATTTAATGGAAAAAAATAGCTAATGGCATATCTAAGTCAATATCAATATTATGCAAATGCCGGAAATTCTCCGAGCAATGCTAATTGGGGATCTTATCAATATGTTCCTTTAAAGGAAATTGTAAACAACTTTATGAATATGTATGTTGGTAATGACCAGCTTATAAATAATATATCCAGGCATAAGGTTGTGTTTCACGCAAAAAGAGCAATACAAGAGCTTAACTACGATGCTTTTAAAGAGGTTAAAGCACTAGAGTTGGATGTTTGCTCGTCTCTTAGATTTATATTACCTAGTGATTATGTAAACTGGGTTAGGATATCAGTTTATAGAGATGGTGTGTTAATGCCTCTATCTGAAAATAGACAAATAATTTCAGCTGATGCATTCCTTCAAGACGAAAATTGTTCAATTCTATTTGATCAAGACGGTGAAATACTTAGACCATCTGATTCAGACATAGATTTAGAGAGAATTGCAGGCACAAAAAAGAGCCTTTATATGAATGAAAATAGTCAGTTCAGCGGTATGATGGGGTATGAACATGGAGGTAGATGGTATTTTGACTATAATTTTTCAGGTAGATTTGGCTTAGAAACAAGTAGAGCTAATGTAAATCCAACATTCAGGATAGATAAGAAAGCAGGTGTAGTTAATTTCGATTCAAGCATGTCTGGTCAGAAATGTATAATGGAATATGTAACTGACGGAATGGAGTCTGGAGATGAATCGTTGATATCTGTTAATAAATTATTTGAGAAGCATATTTATTTAGCAATTGAATACGCAATACTAGACAGTAAGCTTGGAGTTCAAGAGTATATTGTAGCAAGGAAAAGAAAAGCTGCTTCGGCATCTCTAAATAATGCTAAGATAAGAATTAGTAATATCAAACCAGATAGATTATTAATGGACCTTAGAGGTCGTGATAAATGGATTAAATAATGGGGGCTGATAAAAGGCATTTCATGGCAGGGATGATGGACAAGTCATCTAGCAAAAGACTTCTTCAGAATGGGTCTTACATAGATGCTATGAATGTTCGCATAACATCTGCTGATGAATCTACGGATGGTGGTGTAGAAAACTTGTTAGGTAATTCTAAAATAACTACATTAAGCTATCTAAACAATACATTAAGTTCTGATGCTAGATGTTTAAAGGCTATATCAGACAGTAAAAATGAAACTATATTTTGGTTTGTACATGATCCTAGTTTTGCCGTTGGAGCTACTCGTAAAATAGACATGATCGTTTCTTTTAATGTAAAAACTAGTGCATTAAAATATCATGTAGTATCAATGGATGATGGTGGACGTGAAAACACTGTACTAAACTTCAATCCGCTATATCTTATAAATGGAGTTAACTTAATAGATAACTTTTTATTTTTTACTGATGACTACAATCAACCAAGAGTTATAGATATAACTAAGTCATATGCAAGACCATCACTTATTTCAATCCCTAATTATAAAGACGGTATTACTAATGAGGAGTTGCTTGTAATTAAAAAGCCTTATTACACATCTCCTTCTGTAGATGGTTTTATTTCTTCTTCTGATAAAAACTTTTTGGAGGATAGGTTTATATGCTTTGCTGTTAGATATAAATACGCTGGGAACCAATATTCAGCAATATCTCAGTTCTCGCCACCAGTTTTTTTAAATTCAAGTTTCGAGCTTGACACGTCTACTATGAGTAATAGTGGGATGAAGAATATTTATAATGCAGCAAAGGTAACTTACAACTCAGGAGGCCCTTTAATAGAGGCTATTGATATCATATTTAAAGATATGAATAACAATATTATCAAAGTTGCTGAGACTATAAATAAAGAAAATCTTGGACTTACTGATGATACTGAGTATGAATATATTTTTGATGGTAATAAAATTAGCAAGGTACTTCCTGATTATGAAATATTAAGGCTATACGATAATGTTCCAAGATTAGCAAAGGCACAAACCATTATAGGCAATAGGCTTATGTATGGCAATTATGTTGAGGGCTATGACTTAGGAGAAGACGTTAGGATTGATTTTTCCACAAATTTGATATCTACTGATATAAGCGTAATTGAGTTGTCAACATCTACTAGGTCTTCAAATTATACATGGACCGGTAGTGGATATGCATATGATAGTAAATTAAGGATAACATTTGGTAGTAATATTGAATTAAAAAAAGGTGCACTATTATCCATGAGTTTTAACTTGATTCATAGTGGATGGGTTCAAGGCTCACTTACAAATCCAACATTTGTTGTCCCTATTAATTTTTCATTTGTACTTGATAAAGATTATTCATCAGTGTATCAGATGTCTATTAGTTCTGAATTTAAAAAGGCAATCGGTATAGCATCTAATATTCAGTTATTTGATAATGCAGCTAATGGAGACACTTTAACAGATGTTATTAATGCTTCTTTACCAAGTTCTATATTTAACGTATCAAACAGTCTTAATTATTATAAACATCAATCAGGTATAGATGCTGCTGCTGATCCAGTGAGGATATCATCATCTTTAACTGAGGATTACATAGATCTTCAAATACCTGCAATACAATGGGTTAGAGATAAGTCTAATCCAGGTTTAAGTTATGCTATACAATTATTAAATATGTCTGATGCTGAGGCATCATTCTTTTATAGTGAGGCTTCTAGAAGTCTACATAGCAATAGAGATTATTCTGTAGGAATTATTTATATGGATGATTTTAATAGATCATCTACTCCACAATCTAGTGCTTTTAATAGCCTTTATGTTCCACCTTCTGTTTCTAAGAAAAAAAATAGCATACAGGTTGTAATTCCGTCTGAGCAAAAAGCTCCATCATGGGCTACTAGATTTAAGTTTGCTATAAAACCTTCAAAGGAAATTTATAATACAATTTATACAAATAAAGCCTATAAAGATCCTTTTGATGTGTCTATATGGCTTCTACTTCAAGGTGAGAATGCACAAAAAGTAGAAACTGGAGATAAGTTAATTGTAAAAAAAGATGCTATAGGTATTATTGATAAATTGATTGTAGCGGAAGTTTTAGATAAAGAAGCAAAAGAACCTGACTTCTTACCTATAAAAACAAGTGCTGGAACTCAAGTTCCGATCCCAGCAGGTGTATACATGCAGTTAAGACCTAATAATTTCTATGTTAATACAGTTAATGCCTCTGATGTTTTAGCACCTGGCACTATAAGTAGTGTAACTAAAAGTAAAACTCAAAAAAAATACGCTACGGTATTTTATCCTGTTGACGTAAAAAATCCAGATGGGACTTATTCATTATTTGAGATAATAACTGGAGCCACTATAAAAATGTCATTTAGTTTTTTTAGAGGTAGTTCAAGCGATTGTCCTAAAAGACAATATGATCTAAAACTAGAGTTTGTATCTGATGGTGACTACGACAGCCTTCAACATTGGTGGGAAACAAATAATATCCAGGATTATTTGAATAACGGTACTCAAGATGTAGAGAGTGGCCAAGGCCCTATAAATAACTTATATGACCCAGACCCAAGTATGCGTAGCGGTGATCCTGTTACTAATTTATATTACTTTGATAGTTACTCTTCAAATATATATGACCCATCAGATGTTAGAGATTACTTAGTTGTAGTTGGTACAAACAACTGCACAGGTGCGTTTGATACAGAGGAAAAAGCTTCTAGCGTATCTGTTAACATAGAAATAGTAAATTTAGACCAGGATGTAGGTACAATGGTATTTGAAAGTATACCACAAGATGCACTGCCTGGAGTATGGTATGAATCATCTGAGTCTTTTGAGATTTCTAATAGACTTCATACGGGTAATACTCAAAACCAAACATCATCATTACCAGCTATAATACAGACAGATTTCTTTGATTGCTACACATTTGGGAATGGTGTAGAAGGAAATAGAATTCTAGACTCAATAATCGGTAGAAATTTAATTCTCGGAAATCGAGTATTCTCCACATCTGATGTTGATTATAGAGAAGTTAGGAGAGTAGCAGATATGACTTATAGTGGTATATACAATGATGAGTCTAACATAAATAAGTTTAACGAGTTTAATTTAGGATTACTTAATTATAAGACTTTAGAAAATGAATTTGGCCCTATAATACTGCTTGATGGTAGAGCTACTGATGTATTGGTTTTACAAGAAGACAAAATAGGTTATGTAATGTACGGTAAAAACCTACTTACAGATGCTGTAGGAGGAACTACAATATCTTCTGTTCCGGAAGTTCTAGGTTCCCATGTTGCTAGAATTGAAAATTTTGGTATTAGTATACATCCAGAGAGTTATGCTAAATGGGGAGCAGATAAATTTTTTACAGACGGTAAAAGAGGTGTCCTTATAAATTTAAAGGGTTCAGCAGCTCAAAATGAGTCATTAAGTATTGTGTCTGAAATTGGCATGATGGATTGGTTTAGAGATTTGTTTAGAGATCACTACAATACACAAAAGATTGGTGGTATAGACCCATTTATGAAGGAATATATATTAAGTAGTAATAATACCTTATTACCTGCCGATATTAATTTAGAGCCATGTAATAATCTGCAAAATATAGTTGTGTATCAAGGCTCACCAGTTGTGTTTTACGTTGATTTTGGTAGTCTTGTTGGGACTTCAACGATATATCATACATTAATATCTCTTATAGGTACATCTGTGGTTATTGACGTTGAATACGGAAGTTCTCCTACTACAACCAGTTCTGGTTCATTGACAAATATAGAGTCAGGATTTTTTACATTTTTAAAAGATGAAGTATCAGAGAGAACAGCTAAGATAACTATAACTGTAAATGGTGATGAAGGATCTTCAGCTTTATTGGATATATCAGCAGGTTGTGTTGAGCCTGTAAATATAAAGATAATCCAGGTTTGTATTAACAATGCAAATGTTGGCAATCAGACTATATATAACACATACAAGTGGGCTGATGGGTCTTACTTATCTCCATCTGTAATAAGGTCAGTATCTCTTGCATATGGGTTCCCTGCTATATCTCAATTTTCAGAATTATCAGGACCTCAAGGTGGTGCTTACATGCCAAGTAATACAGCTGATATAACTATGTCATCATACAAAATACAAGGTAGTAGTAATTTTGATTTTGACCCAGCAGTTAATAGACTATTGTACCTAAGAACATCAACAGAGTATAATAATGCATTAACCGGATCTGATAATGTTTTAGATTTAATTTCTGCTGCAAGTACCTTAACTATAAATAATCCATCTACAGGTGTTTATGAAGGCACATTCAATATGCCTGATTCATCAGATGAATTCTTATATTTGATTTATGATTACAGATCTTCTAAAGAGTTAGACTTATGTTATGTTGGTGCATCAGAAGGGTTGACTGATGAGGAAGTTGCTCAAGTAGTATGTTGTGATTGCTTATAAAAAGATATGAATACAAAACAAACATTTTATATTAACTCAAGTTCACTTGCTTCATCTACAGCTATATATACAGATGCAGCATTAACTACCACAGCTCCAAATGGATTTTATTCAGACTCTACAGCTACTGTAAAACAAATAAGCGGTGTTATTGTTGCCGTCTATCAATGTGAAACCTGTACATGTTTAACTCAGACTTTTGGTTCTACATCAGGCAAGGCACTTTATAATTCAAGTTTAATTGCAGGGTATGGGCTTGGTGCTGTGATTATAAAAATTACTGTTGATGAGGGGTCTGCTCCAATAGGATTTAGAGCTATAGAGACTTTTGATGCTTTGAATACTAATTATCATAACAAAATAATAAATAAAATTGTTGGTTATGCCCCTGATGTTCCTAGCTCTTATTTATACCCATCATTAAATGGAAGGTTTGTTCATGTTGGAAATTCTGCTCGGTTAGGTAGCTGTTCTGGAAACTTTAATAGTTCAGACTACTCAGACACTTTTGATGTGTTTACTTTAGATGGAGGCTTATTTTCCGACAGTGGTGTTGATGAATCACATACGATATATGTTTCCGAAACATTTTTAAATTCTTATTCAAGTGCTGATTCTAAGTATTACTTTATGGTGATACCAAAAAATAACTCAAATAGAGCAGAGGTTATTATACAGGCATTGGCATCTTGTACGACTAATAGTTGGAGTGTTGAGGTTCAATGCCCAATCATATTAACCGCTAGTAATATATCAGCAAATACTCCTGGGGTTAATTGTGATACTCCAGTCACTGCTAGTGTTATTTACAACGCTCCAGTTAATGGGACCCATGGCACACCAGCGTTATATGATTTTGTGTTTACTGATTCTTATGGGAATACACCATATCCTGATGGAACATATAGAATTAAAACAGCTGCTGAAGTTTATTCTTTAATAACTGTAACTAACGGAATAATTACTACATTTACTTCTTGCTAATGTCTGAATATACACTTACATATAAAATATCAAAAGGAGGCTTCCATTCATTCTATTCGTTCATTCCTGAGCAAATAGTTAATGTTAATCAAGACATGTATACCTTTAAAAACGGAAACCTATACAAACATAACTCTGGTGCTATAAATACATTTTATGGCCAGTATACACCATCAAAAATAAAGGGTGTATTTAATGCCGATTCTTTAACTAGCAAGTTATATAAAGCTTTTAAGATAACAGGTAATGCAGCTTGGGATGTTACTTTAGTAACTGATCTCCAGGATTCTGGTCACGTTGATGCAGAATGGTTTAAGATAAAGGAGAATTCTTATTTCGCTTTTGTTAGAAATTATGGGTCAAATCCTGCCCATGAGAAGGAATATGAGCTAAGGCGTTTTGATGGAATTGCTGTTTCTTCGAGTATATCCAATGTAGGCACAGTTACAACAATAAACTTTCCATTATCAGTGGAGATAGGCAGTCGTATTAGTATTGGTGATTTCCTATATTCAGCCGCTGGTCCATCTTACAATGCTCCTGTTTTATCCGGTCAAGTAACTAATGTTGAGCAAAACGGCACTGTGAATAGAATAACAATAGAAACTGCAATATCTGGAGCAACTCAACCATCTAGGCAAGATGATTTTATTCTATATACAAAAGAATCTATATCCGAATCTAATGGTGTTATTGGACATTATTGTATATTTGAAATGACAAATAATGATACAAACCAAGTAGAGCTATTCGCAGTTGAGTCAGAGTTAATGAAAAGTTTTAGGTAAAATGTTTAATTTTGTAAAAATATAATTATGCCATTATTAACAACAATAGCCGCAGTTACGGCATTAAGTAGTATGGGATTATCAATAGGTCAAGCTGCTAAAGCTCATCAAGATAGGGTGAAAGCTGATCGTGAGGCTGATAGATTTATGGAGGAAGCTAGAAAAAAGCTAGATGTAAATTACTATGAGTCTCTAGCAATCCAAAAGGAGCCATATGAGCTTGAGAGAGAGGCCACATTACAAGCTGCTGCCACAGCTATAGAAGCTGGTCAGGAATCAGAGAGAGGAGCTGCCGCCACAGCAGGTAGGATTATGATGGCATCTAATAAGCAACAAGGTGATATTAGGTCTGATATGGCACAAGAAAAAGCACTATTAGATGAGGCTATCGTTAAAGAAGAAACCCGTTTAATGGACGAAAGAAGAGCATTAGACTTAGGTGAGGTTGAGGGAGCTCAAATAGCATCTAAAGAAGCTAGGATGATAAAAGATAGAGCTATCCAAAATGCATTTAGTTCTCTTGATAGTGCTTTAACATATGGAGATCAATTAGTTGAGCTTTATCCTACTGATAGAACTGCTAAGAGTAGATCTTTTAACTTTGGGAATAGCCCTTTATATACTAGAGATAAAGCCACACAAGAGGCTGTATCAGCGTTTGAAAATAATCCCGATGCTGTAGCTGAATTTGAAAGTAAATTAAACAATTCATTTGGATATAATCCATTATATACAGATAATTAATGACTTACTATAAATATCAAGAAAGAGAATTAGATGAGGTTATAGATTGGAATGCTGTAGGGAGCAGTATATCTAAATCTCTAGATGACATAGGAAAAGAACGTGAAAAGAGAAGGGATGATGTAGAAGCTAGTACTGATAATTTATTAAAAAAATTAGATGAAGCTGCTCTTGGTGAGCATAAAAATTTAAACATCTATAATCTTGAAACTCAAGATACTTTCCAAAATGGTCTATTAACACAGAAGAAACTTTTACAAGCAGGTAAGATAAAGTATAAAGATTTCTTGAAATATAGGCAGAATGTTTTTGATGGTGCCGATTCATTTACAGGCTTAATAAAGGATTACAATCAAAATTATCAAAAGTACTTAGACGACTACGAGAAAGACCCATCTGCAATGAATGCATTTACAATAGATCAGATTGAAGGTTTTATGAACTTTAGCGAAACTAAGGTTGTTGTTGATGCTCAAGGTAATACCGTAATAGCAAAATACGGAACAGATGAAAATGGCAATAAAGTTTTATCTGATGAAGTTGCTACTCTTAATAGTTTAAGAAATAGGATAACTCAATCATACCCATCATTTAAGGTTGATGACAACTTAAAGCCTATGGCTGATAAGTTTGCTGAGAAATTCAATACACTAGCAAAAGAAAAAGGTATTAGAAGTTGGGATGATATCAGAAAACATGAGAGCTACGGTAAAGTTTCTGATAATATAGTTAATTCTTTCTTAGATAGTGATTATAATGTACAGAGTGTATTAACGGATTACTTAATGGAGTCTCCGGATGGTAAAAAATACCGCTTATCTACTAATGAAGAAGATATAAATGACCCTAATGTTATCTTCATGGAGTTTGATAAAAACTCAGGCCAACCTGTACCTAGACCAACTGAAGAACAAAAGAAAATCGCTAAAGAAGCCCTTGCTGCAAGGTTAGAGACAATGATTAAGAGTAGCTTTACATTACCTCAGGAGTTTGCTCCACAAAGACCTGTTCCTAAAACAGCATTTGAGATTAAACAAGGAAATGCTGAACAGCAGTTTGACGATAAAGCAAGCTTAGTAGGTCAGATATGGTACGGTACCAAAAAACAAAAATTAGCCGCAGTTGAATCTATAGCTGGCCTTAGTGATGATATCCAAAGTATACAAG
>Ga0208161_1000467_pt1 | contig 23079 bp, 52 predicted proteins | sample CB_VirMetaG_3_FD_184538 | JGI IMG/M metagenome (GOLD analysis project Ga0208161, IMG submission 184538) | Freshwater to marine saline gradient viral communities from Chesapeake Bay - CB_1508_1S Viral MetaG (SPAdes) (version 4) | ecosystem: Environmental > Aquatic > Marine > Coastal | place: USA...
GAGCGACTGCGGCCTCAAAGCCAACAAAGCCAGTTGCGAGGTGATAAAGAACACCGGTGTTTGCGACCTCCTTGAGATCCATGTTGTTAACAGTCTGAGACAAACGTTCCCATGAACGACGTGATGGGTAAACCTTGTTAGGCTCGTAGTCATCGTTGTGTTCCAGATGCTCATGGTTATCGTTGATGAAATCCCAGATCGCACCGTTGACGTTACCATCAGCCCATGATAGCCAGTCCTCTACGGTTGGCTTTACATCGAATACGGTATAGCGGTCAAGTTCTGCGGGATCCATCTCCGATACTTGATATTGGTCGCCATGATCTCCACCGCCATTAACACATGCAAAGATGATGGTGTCGGGGTGTAGGGTGTAACCTGCAATCTTGCGAGAATCACAGAGTTCAAAGATGCCTTGACGCACCTCTAGAGTTGCACGATCCACCTCGTCAAGGAAAAGAACGACGGGATTGTTGCATGCTTGATGCAACCATTCTGGGGCTAACCACATTGTGACGTTGCCCTCGACTTTTGGGAGACCTAGCAAGTCGCCCTCAGTCATCTGGGATGCACGACGTTCGACAACTGGTAAGCCACGTTGTTTAGCGATCTGATACACGATGGTGGACTTACCAATCCCATGACGACCACGAATAAGGATCGGGAACTTTGCGTCGATGATTGATGGAAGAACAGAGTTAAGGACTTTGAATGAAATAGCCATAGTGTTTATACCTGTGGTTTTGGGTTGGTTATAGACTGAGTGTCTATAGTAAGTAGTGTAATATGTTTTGAATAGTTTGTCAAGTTTTTTTTTGAAAAAGTTTATTGTCTCGATATTATGGGGGATCTCGCATCTTTGCTCTCCGATATTGAGGTTTCAGTGTTTTGTTTCATGTTTATAATGTAACATGTTTGAATTCAGTTGTCAAGTTTTTTTTAAACTTTTTTCAACCTCGGTTGTATGGGGTCTCCCCATTGATCTCTATCTCATCGTAGATGATCTCTACGGTTGGATATGGTTGATTGAATAGACAGGCTGATAAGAACAGTAGCAACGTCATGTTGTCTCCTTGGTTCGTTGTTGAAGATGTAAGCAATGTAACATGTTTGAATTCAGTTGTCAAGTTTTTTTTTAAACTTTTTTAATCCTGATTCATACGGGCTAATACAATCGCATCTTGCTACGCAATTCATTGTGACGATTTATAAGTCGCTGATAGTCTGGATGCTCTATCATTGTTTGGTCATTCATCATTAAGAGTGCAGGTTCATCTTTGATTCCCTCGACGTATTCAACGATGTCCTCCCAATATCTCGATGTGACCCCAAGTGCTTTACCTGTTGGGATGTGAGTGATAGTCCATCGAGACCCGTACCGTTTGCGACGACCCTGTTGAATATCTTCAAAGTCACTTACGGTACGGTGAATAACAAGAGGGTACTCATACACCCCTATGATGCCCTCATATGTGTTGTTCCCATCATGACCTGTGGTTCTCAGATTTATTGTATCTTTGCTTGTTGGTTTTTTCATGTTGTCTCCATGATGTTTCGTTGTTGATATTGGTAATGTAATTCATTCAGTTTGGTTTGTCAAGGAAAAGATGAAACTTTTTTCAAAAAAGTCTATCGTCTCGAACAAACCGAAAGGCATGTTGGAACATGTTAAAGTCAGTGTAGACACTGAGTCCGATTGCAAAGGTTTTTCCATTGTCGAACCTCTTTACCCTCCACCCTTTGGGCTTTGTGGAAACTACCACAACAAGGGCATCGTACCACATCATGATGTCGCCTACCCCTACACCCCTGTATCTCTCGAGGACTTGGGCTAATCTGTGTTCCTTATCATTCATCATCCTCTCCATTTATAGGTTGGATATTCTCTCTGAGTTGTCGGAGGTCTCCACACACTAGCCAATTCGAAACCCACAAGTTCTTTTTGAGACCTGTTTGAACCTCGTGGATATACCATGCTTGCGAGTCATGCGAGTCTGTAGGCACTTTTTCCAATAGAATACAGGTTTTCCCTCGACAAGTGAATAGGTCTCCAACATTGAACTGCTCGAGATATTCAATCATTCGTATGATTTCTGTCGTAGTGCGAGTACACTTTACACATTGGTCTAGGTCGTGATCCCATGCGTGAGACTTGGACACTTTGGCTCCACACATACATGTTCTAGTGCGCATATTTGCTCCTCATTGGCTTGTGGGTAGGTGGGTGGACTTGCACCCCCATAGGGGTGCAAAGTCGTTTGTGGGGGTGGTGTAGGGGTCGTGAACCCCATACAGCATTGTAACCCATCCACATTTATTTGTCAAGTATTTTGTTTGACTTTTTTATGTTCTCGATCTTCTCAAGAGGTTGGAGGTTTTCAAGAGACCAACACTTTAAAAAGTTTGGATGCTCCAAACTATCGTATGGTAGGCGGCTCTGGGGATATATATGGTCAATATTCCAATATTCCCCGTAATTCTCCCACGTCATGTACTCATCGAATTGTGCCTGTAGGTGTTCTTTGAGTTGTTCGGGGGTATAGGGTAGTGCTACCCATGTTGGGTGATCTTTGGATACACCACGTTTAGCCATTGTGTTCGCTATACACGATGAAACACGTCGTCGCAAACGATATGATGAATTCTTCAATCTTCTCGGCTCGTTCCTCTTGAACTCGTTGGCTCTGTTTTCCTTGTCTCTCTCAGGATTGTCTATAGCCCACTGTTTACGTCTATCGTAATCACAGGCTTTACAGGTTCGGTCAAGTCGACCTGTCTTTTTATCTTTCCAGTGAAAATTTTCATTGGTGTTCTCGAATGTCTCGAGACAAACCTTGCACTCTTTAAACTCTGAGTGTGTATCTGCTAGGGTTTTCAGTTTGCCCACACAAGGCTTACAAAGTTGTCTACGTCTTTGAAACCTTGTTGTTTTGGGTTCGCCACATTCGAAACACTCTAGGTAGTGAGTTGTTCCCTGTCTCGTAATTTTTATTCGCTTATCCATAGTATAGTCCTCCATTTATCGAACTTATACAATAAGTAGTTTGTGTGGAGGAAAAACCCCCACACAAAGCACACTTTATGGTTCGATGACGAGGATTCGCTCTGATGTCGTAAAGTACGGGTTTTCAGCATACTGAGGTGTCGTACCGTACATTCTTTGTACCTTACAGGGCTTTGGCTTTGGAGCCTCCATATCTGTGAGGATGATCAAACCGTCAAAGTCACCACGTTGGTTGACATATTCCGTCGGTGCGTTTAGGTCAGTTCCACCACACAGAACACGTTCCCACGTCATTTTTTTGCCTTTTTTCCAAACCCAAACCTTATCCTCCTGAACACTTGTGTCGAACGGAATGATAGTGAACTCGGCTAGTTTCGCAAGACCCGACAGTTCCGAAAAGAACAAAGCAAGCATCTGGTCTGAGACCGAACCTGACTGGTCGATAGCAATAGCGATCTTGGCTTGACGTGTTACTTTTTTGCCTGAGTGGATGTATGGGAATCGCTTGTTGATACGACGTACGGTACTGCGCTTGCTAGCACGTTGTGAGGTCTTGATAAAGTATCTCAGAACCTTGCGCCAATCGACCTTTGGTGTGATAAAGTCTTGGATAGCCTTGCGAGTATCAGCACCGACAGAACCCCAACCTCGCCCATTCGAGTTGATCTCATCGACCGCATCTTTCATGGCTTGTTTTAGACGTTCTTTGGCCACATCTCGGATCGCATCCCGTTGTTCATCGGTTAGTTCATCACCGCCCCAACCAGAATGATCATCGAATGTATCGGGCAAACCACTACTTTGACCACCTTGTCCATTGGATGGTTGACCACTGCCTTGACCGTCGCCATCGCCTTGGTTGAACTGCTCATCCTCTTTGAGCATTTTAAAGTAATATTCGGCACTTTGACCCAATGGGTACTTTTCGAACGGGGCTTGTTGTGGGAAACAACCACCCTCTGGTAACTCACCAATCAAGTGTGAGTTGATCGCAAGGTCGGTCGCAATGTTCCACATCTTGCTCATACCCTCTTGAGGTAGACGACCTGTGACGTGATCGAAGATCAAGTGATAGAATTCATGCTTGAGGACACCAGTTCGTTGGACAGGTGTGAGTTTTTCGAAAAAGTCAGGGTTGTAGACCATTTCAAACTGACCTTGTTCTGTGATGCGAACACCGGCAGTCGGAATAGAGCGGTTGATGCTCTTATTGATCTTGCGGCTGATTACCGCAAAGAACGGTTCGCTTTCCAACAAGCGATATGTATAGTCGTTAAGGTCGAATGGGATATTTGTATCAGTCATGGCTGATCTCCAATGTTTGGTGTTGTTTATCCGTTGTGGATATAGGCAGTGTATCGTGTTTGAAAAGGTTTGTCAAGGAAAAGATGAAAAATTTTTCAACTTTTTTTGATCATGATCTTATTGTCTAGACCCTCCCGATAAAAGGTGAACGTTATATCGCCAACATGCAATGTACTATTTGCATAATACTCTTGAAAACCTCGAACGTCTGATGTGGTTAGAGTTTGCGATACAGAACCAGATGCGGCCACAAGGTCGCAATTATCGCCAGTCCAACCGGTTGGGTATTCTTTAGCCAGTTGCTCTGCGGTTTGTAGAATAATGTCCATTTTATTCATTGTTGTCTCCGAGGTTTACGATACCACAGTCTTTTAGGTATCCTTTGTTGAACGCATCCTTTGTGAATACAAAGTGTTTATGATAGTTGTGATGGAATCGGACGACCCAACGACCGTCCGATTCTTGTAGAGCATAGCCCATACCGATTTTATCGTGTTTCACGAGTTGTGCTAGCATCTTCACGTCTCTCTAGTTCGGGACAGAGTCCACATTTTTGAGCATCTTGAACAGAGACCCAGTTTGGTTTTGGAACAAGTTTTTTGGTCAAACGCACATGGTTGCTCGTTGTTTGGGAAACGTATGCACCCCCACCATAGGTGTAATCGTATACCAGTGTAGCGGCACGACCGTTCCCATCGGGGATGTGTTCTGCGATCCGAGTATCGAACGACCACAAAGATTGCCCATCGGTTCGCAAGGTTTTAGACTTGCATGCAAGTTGTTGCATAAAGTTGTCGATAACTGCGTTATCATCGTTTGTTATATAAGACATTGTTTTCTCCTGTGATAGCCTAACTTATACAATATAACATACCCCGTAGGGTATGTCAAGTACTTTTGTATATTTTTTTATAACCCCCATTTTTGCTCGTAGTTCTCGAGTAATGAGATTGCGTTCCATTTGGTAAGTTTTTCAAGTGAATACCGTTTGGTTACAAACTCGACACACTCGGCCTGACCCTGTGTTAGCCACTCTGCAGATAGGGGTGTCTCACTAGGGGAGACCACCGATGCAAACGTTGGCGCATTGTAGTTGTATGGGAATACATCGACCAATGGTTCTCCCTGTGCATCACATATAAGGCCTGCGTTGCGGTTGGGTGGGCTAGGCCATAGGATAGTGCGATCCTCACCCTCGATGTGAGCCTTTATGACCATTGGTGCTTGTAGGTTGTCGTGGACAGAGTTTCGCCAGTTCCTTGCGTTCTTTTCGACATAAGAGAACATATTGAGTTCGCTCCAGTTGATCGAGGTTACAAGGCCGATCTTCTGTTCGACCTTTCGATTGTTCCAGTGTCCTGACTCCACTTTTACTTTGACCAAAGCACCCTCGCATAGACCGAGGTTCTCGACCATGTGAGTGTAAAGACGTTGTCTCCAATGAGCATTTGCCTTGATGATACGTTCATTCAAGGCGGCCATTTCAGGACAGTCACGACGGTTATGACCTGTGCCGCCACAGAACCCACATGTCTTTACTCGCTTGGTTTTATCTTTGGCTTTGGCCGCTCGTTGTTCTGCGGCTTGGATTTTGCCTAATGCTTTTTCACATTCGGCATACCAAGTTGACCAACCGCTCGGGTTTTTGTAGTGACGTGCGACCGCTTGTTGGTTATTCCAATACTGGTTTTGGTTTGACTCTGGAGGTTTTGGACTATGCACCCAGTTATTTGGGTCGGAACAAGGGATGTTAAAGGCTTGGAACATAGCCCAATCACCCTTGACGTGAGGACATGATGTTACTTGATGCTCAACGTCGCTACAATATGAACATGATGCTGTTCTGCGGCTTGATCTAGTTGAAGATGATGAATTATTGGCTTGGTTGAATACTCTCATTGGTTGCTCCGTTGTGAGAGGTTGATGATATATCCGTTGTGGATATTTGTAGTGTAACAAGGTGAAAAGGTTTTGTCAAGTTTTTTTTAAAGTTTTTTTTGGGTCTCGGTTCAACCGAGTGGATAGAGTTTGGAACCCCACGATGCTCGCATGGTGTTTGTATCAAAGTAATGAACCAACCACCGATCCGAGACACCTATCTGATGCCTGATGATGCCGATCTCTCCGTATTCGTTTTCAACGAGGTCTCCGATGTTCATAGTATATCCTCCGCAACATATTGTGGTATCCAGTCTTGCTCGGCATCTCCGAAAAAGTAAGCGAGAACGGTCTCATCCTCATCATCTATTTCCAAGATAATACCGATGTCGATCAAGGCTCCACAGGTGAAACGATAGTGAAAAAGGTCTCCAATGTTCATGCTATCCTCTCCAAGCAATCAAGGGATACACGAGGTTTCCAAGTTTCATCTGAATCGACAAAGCGAATGTCTGCTGACCAAGTTCCGACGTTGATTATGATAGCCAGTCTACCGCTAAGTTGGGTGTTGGCGTTCTGCTTTATTCTTACGAGGTCTCCGATGTTCATTGTTCGTCTCCGTTATCTTGGGGTTTTTCATCATCATTCAAAGGCGGAACAATGGTTCCATCTGCGATCATTCGCATTGCCGCCCTCTGAAAAAAGCCTTGCAATTTCCACACCTCCCCAGTGTCTACGAGGTGCTGCCATGCTTGGATGTAGGACATTTGGGGGGTTGGATCTTGCGCTCCCTCTGCAATCATGATTGCGTCGAATAACATTTGTTGTTTTTGCTTTTTGGTTAGTTTTTTATTCGCCATGTTATCTCCTAGGCTTGGGGTATGGTAGTAGTGTATCTTATTCATATTCGTTTGTCAAGTTTTTTTTATCATCTTTTTTTATTTCCTCGAGCATACCGGTGGAGTAGTAGCCGCTAGGGTCTTGACCTGTGGGTGGGATCGCCCATTTTACATGAGCCTTTAAAAAAGATACCCCGCTATTTTTAAAGATATCTTGGGTTTCGATGATGATCCCGACACCACCAAGCCATCTGTGTTTTACAAGGTCTCCGACGTTCATGATAGCACCTCGAACCTGTCGTCGAATTCGCCTGTGGTCACCGCAAAGAGATAAGAGATATCGTCGATGGGAGCGATAAGGTAGGCCATTTCCTTTGTTCGTTTGCCGCTAGCGGTAACAAGTCTAACGTCCGAATGTTTCCTGATGATAAAGAATTTGTCGCTATGTTTGCCCTTTAGCAAGGTTCCTATGCTAATCATTGTTTGTTCCTTTTGGGTGGGGATGTAGTGATGACGGTGGATAAAACCAGATATGTTTGTTGTTTCTCATCGACATGACTTTGAGGTGGTCGTGGTCTCCGATAACGTCGAGGACTATTAGTGGATGGTCATCCCATCCCTTACCATGTAGCCACACAAGTTCTCCGATTTGATATTTGTTCATGCTTGCTCCTGTAGTAGGATCATTTGTTGACGTGATGCCCATTGGGTTACCCCACTAAAGGCGACTCTGAGTTTGTCTTTGTGCTTTTTTTCGACCACTACACCCACATGGCCATGTCTCTGACGGGAGAGTGGGTGGGATGGGGATACTAGGTCTCCAATCTGTAACGACTTGAATTGTTGAAACGTCATGCCGCTCTCTGCACGATAGATGACGATCTCGGTTCCAAGCCGCCAAGGTAGGTCGTGATGACTATTGGGGTTGCGACCAATGGCTTTGAGTTGACCTACACGATCTTTGTGGCGACCACACAATCTTAATTGACCATGTAGTCTCTTGAATTCGTCAATCTTGGATTGAGCATGTTCGTCGTTGGGGATTCTTGCGATGAAAGCACCTTGTTGTAGCATGTTTGCTCCGTTGTTTGATGTTGATGTTTGTATCTTAACGCATCCATTTTGAGTTGTCAAGTATTTTGTTCAAGTTTTTTTTCACCAACCTTGCATCTGTTCCCGAGTTCTCAGGTTGCACAAGCAAAAGTCATACCTGTTCTCGGTCGATAATTCAACAACCGTTGCCCAAGTCTCGCAAGACCTAGGCCGCTCTTCTCTTATCTCCACGATCAACAGAGGTTTTTCCAACCCGAAACTATCCCAATATACAATGTCTCCGATGTTCATTTACCATCCTTTGTTTGGTTCATTTTAAAGCCCATAGATGGCTTATCCTCGGACTTGCCTTTGGGTGGTGGGGTAGGACTACCCATGCCCATCAACATAGGCATAGCGGCTTGTAAGGTGTTCCTCTGGCTCGATAAAGCCATGACGGTTAACAGTTTATCAACGAGTTCGTCTGATAGGTCGATTGTTAGTTTGATTTGATTGCTCATTTTGTCTCCAATGGTTCGAGGTTGTCTCTGTGTTGGGTGAAAGTTCCATTGTGATAATGGACATAGTAATAGTCGGGGAATTTTGGGTCTCGCCTAATGACGATGCCTATCTCCCCATAGTTCTTGTTCCTCACAAGGTCTCCGTCTTTGTACATTTTTCCTCCAATGGTTTGAGGTGTGATCCGTGAATTATTTGGATGCCGCTTGGTAGGGCGACATACCAAAAGTCGGTGCATGGATGATATTGCTTAATGACGATGCCTGTATCGCCTGTATCTTTGTAGACCACTATGTCTCCGTCTTTGTGCATTTTCCCCCCAGTAGTTTGAGTTTTGATATGTGGATTGAATAGATTCTATCGTGCATCGCAACAAGCCATTGATCTTTCCATCTGCGTTCTTGTTCATCTATTCCAACAAGAATACCGACCTTGCCTGTAATCTTGCTCTTTACAAGGTCTCCGACTTTGTACATTTTTCCTCCACTTTTTCGAGTTCCTCCACTTTATAGTGGAAACGTTGTTGTCTCATTAGGTTGAAACCCTCGACGTAATAGACGACGACGATGTCTTTCCGTAATTTTTCCCTTGTGATAAGCACGAGGTCTCCCGTATGGGGGTCTCGGTGACTCCTGTTGGTGACGACCCGACACAGGTCTCCGTTCCTCAATTTCATTGTTTTGCCTCTTGGTTCTGGATTGTTTGTTCGAGTAATTCGAGAATTTCCTCATAGGACAAGCCCTCTACAGGGTAGTAGTCCAAAAGTGTCTCGATGATGTCATCATCCATGTTTGATTGCAAAAACCGCAAAGCAAAGGCGATGAATAGTTGTTGTTGTTCTTGAGTTACTTGCATGTTGTCTCCATGTTTTTGGGTTATGTTAGCAGTGTATCCCATTTAGTTTGGTTTGTCAAGCAAAAACTTTAATATATTTTCGCATTAACTCTACATCCCTGAGATTATGGGCGGTAGAATAGCCTTGTATAAAACCATTGAACCATAAAACAAAGTAAAGTTCTTTGCCTTTAACGTTCTCAATGTGCGAGATTGTACCCAAGTCTCCATTAAGATGCATTACAAGATCTCCGACCTCTGGCTTATCGGCCATCGTATCTCTTAAAGTATGTATCATAGACACTCTCCCCTAGTCTCTCCTTGAGATCATCGTGAACATAGAACTCATTGATAAGTTCCGACAATGTACTTATCAACGTACCTTGATCTCGCTTTTTCACGATCCAGTTAAAACATGGGGCTTGACCCATGAACCACTCTTTGCTAGGTCTATTCGGTGCGGGCGATAAGACACCACGCAAAGAACCCCAGTGCGAATAAAACTCAGACCATACCCCATGTTCTTTATGGTTGTCATAATAGTCTTTGTCGTATATCAAGGATGAAAACTCACGAGTCCACTGTTGGCCATCTACCATGTAGGTCATTTTCACCTTACTGTGATAATCGCTCCAACGGCTCTTGAGGTTCGTAAACACAATATCGTTTGGATTGAACCCCGTAACAAGTCCAACGATGGACTCTGTCTCGTTGCCTGTACGCATTTGCACTAAGGCTCCTGCCCCTAGACCCATACCCTCGATGTAGCGGTCATAGAATTGAGATCGGTACTCTCGATTGGTTTGCTCGAGAACATAAACAAAGTTTTTCATAGACTCACAATTTCGACGTGTATGCCCCTCCTCTCCACAGAACCCACACTTGGTTGCCTTGCGTGCCTTGTTGGTCTCAGCCTTTGGAGCATAGCGGTTTTGCATGTATTCCCAGTGTCCTCGGAACTGGTTCTTTGCTTGTTCGTCGCCATAATAAGTCTGATACCCGTTAGGAAACATGGTTTTATCTATCTCCACGAGACTATCGTGATCATAGGTCTCATGAACCTGTGGGTTTGCATCCCATTGGGCTTTCATGGTCGGACAGTACCGTTTATTATGGCCTGTCTCAAAACAATAACTGCATTGAATCGTATCTTTATCATTGCGTTGTTCGTAGAGTCTCATGTTCTCTCCTGTGTTGTTGGTTGTTTGTCCGTTGTGGATATTGGTAGTGTATCCTATCCAGATACGTTTGTCAAGTATTTTGTTCAAGTTTTTTTGCGATGTCGATATATTCGAACTCAAAGTGTTGCCATCTGTCTGAGGTCGTATGGTGTTTTGGGTCAAGCCACTTTATTTTGTAATAAGTTTCATTGTCTACCTGTCTTTTGCCTGAGATAAACCCGATCATATCCCAATAATACTTGTGGTTAAAGTGGCGAACCACCAAGTCTCCGATATTGTAAGTCATTTGCTCCACCCTCTCAAAAGGCAATTATGATAAAGCCATAACAGGTCGGACTTTTGGTTAGTCCTAACCCACAGTATTCTAACCATGTCGTACTGTTCATCTTTATCGTGTCGTTGATGTTCTATGATGATACCATTACCCATTTCGTGATGCGATATTAAGTCTCCAACAGTCATGTTGTCTCCCTTGTTTGAGGTTATATTTGCATCTTAACCGTTCTGTTTGCTTTTGTCAAGTAACTTTTTTAACTTTTTTTTTCGTTCCCATTGTTCAAGTTGCTGCTTATTCGAGAGAACCGTAATCTCCTCTGGATTGAGCGGTACATAATCACCGTTCCCACCCACGAGTACCCCAGTGTATCTCCCGTAGGCATATCCCTTGCCCCAGTCATCTACGATGATCGCAAGGTGTTGCTCTCCGTTAAACTCGAACGCAACCATGTCTCCGACTTGTATCATTCTACCACCTCCCATGCGGCATCACTTACTTGTGTTCTCTCGCCTGTGGACACAAGCACTACTCGCACCCATCCTACCCACTCGGACATACCTAGCACTATAGCATATTCTTTAAAGAATCTATTATAGATTAAGTCTCCTGTTCGCATTTTTCCTCCACAAACTCAAGTTCATACTCAAAGTCGCATAGCCATGCTCCCCCCTCTCCGGTAATCGGAGGAGAATTATCATTGAGCCAACGCACCTCGTATCTATTATACATTTCATTATAGCCTTTGCATGGGTGTCTCGCCATTATCAAGCCCACAACATTGATGTGCCTGTGCATCACAAGGTCTCCGATGTTAAACTTGTATTTCATCATCCCTCCACGCACTCGAGTTGGTCTAAAAAGTAAGTTCGAATAGTACCCAGTGTAGTCCAGTAACACATGGCGGTAGCCTGTCCGCCCATGTGTTGTGTTATCTTGGTTACCATACCTATACCATGTGAGGGCATCACCTTACATCTTACAAGGTCACCTACTTTTATTTCGAACCATTTTTTCATGCTATTATCTCCAAAGTTTCGGGCAATACAGCATCTGTTTCGCCCTCGTAAAGCCCCTCAAGCCACAATACAAGGACATGTTCCTCGCCACTTTCCTCGTGTGTCCAGTGACCTGTTACGATGCCCAAGACTACGTCTAGGTAGCCCCCCTCGCTCCTTACCAATGTTCCTATCTCTATCATGCTATCACCTCCAAGTATTCTTTGGTCGCCCACCCAAAGGTGGTTTTGACCAAGTCTATTTCCACCTTTAGGACAATCCCTGTTCGACTATTGGGATACGTTGTTCTTACCAAGTCTCCGACTTTTATCATGCTATCACCTCCAATTCGCTCTCCAAGCACCATTGTTCGGTGTGTGGATAGACCACTCTCCAATAAGTTCCAGTGTGATTTGTTGTTTTATCTTTTACAATGCCGATCCACACGTCTTGTGAGTCAAGGGCTTGTGTAAAAAGCCCATCCCATTTGACCAATGTTCCTATCTCAATCATGCTTTCCCCTTACTGTTCGAGTTACCACTGTTCTCTCCGACTTTTGTAAAGGCTACGTCATGAACGGAGCCACTACGTTGGTTGTTCCAACCAGACCATTGATCCCAACCCTTGCGATAAAGTTCTGCATCATCCTCGCTTTGGAACTTGAGGATTTGGATGCAAGCCATTTTTCCATCGCCACTGGAAACTGCTCTGATAGTCTCTGATATCTCTGTTTGTAGATCCACGACACAGTCGGGACACTCGTTGATTTTGCCGCCAACACGTCGTTTGTATTCTGACTCTAGGCTAAAGGTATCTTCGCAATGAACGCATGTTTTGATCATGATGATCTCCTGTATTATAGGTAAGTTTGGATGATGTTAAGGTGATTTGGGTCTATCTCTTTGATGGAATAGACATAGTAGATACGATAGTCTCCATCGACTTGGTAGCCACCACACCATTCGTCATGTGTGACTGTCTCCATGAAAAAGTCCGATAGCACTGCTTTGTCGTCTGTTGGGTCTCCATCAAACGCAAAGAGTTGTCGGTCAAGGTATTCGTGTTCGCCATCTTGTGTCTTAGTTATAAGGATGTAGTGTTTCATGTTATCTCCATTGTTTGGGTTGTGTTATAGTTGTAACACGTTTGGTTTCATTTGTCAAGTATTTTTTTCAAGTTTTTTAAGGTAGTCCAATATCTTTTGTCGAGGAATCCCAATCGAATTGACGTTCTTTCCTCCACCCATAAAAGATGAATTTGTTATTTGCCAATTTGGTTTATGCCCTATGATTCTCTCAATGTGAGATTCGGTCAATATTCTAGGCTTGGTCAAAGGCTCAATTGACCAGTTATTTTTCCAAACCTTTCCTCCATTTTCAGCCCAACACCTAGGACATTCATCTAGTTTGCCTATTATGATAGCACCGAATACCGTCATCTGTTTGCGATCTTTGTCTCTCGATAAAACAAGAACCTCATTGCCTATGCTCAAGTTCCCTCTCGTTTGGCCTATGACCTTTCGATTATATGATATCACAATATCAGTATCTCCAGATTTTTTTGCGCTATGTTCTGGTGAATATCTTATGCAGTTTGGGTAATTCATTTTATCTCCTTTGGTATCCGAGTTTATCAAGGAACACTCTGTGGATGTCCTCGTGTAAGTAAAAGTGTGCAACGTTGTCTCGCTTGAGTTTGATCCAACCCTCTGTATCCACGTTTACGATCTCATAAGTTCGCAAGCCATCTGGAAACTTGAGTTGGAACGTCTTGCCTATCATTGGGTGCATGTTGTCTCCTTTGTGAGTAGTTCGAGTTCCCATGTTGGGAAAGCCCATGAGCCTTGTGGGAACGTCACGTTTACAACGTGATCATATACCGATGTCACTATTCCCACATTGGTTTTGGGAAGATTTGCGTAACGGTCAGTCACTAGTGTAACGAGATCGCCTTTGTTGATTTGCTCCATGATGTCTCCTGTTTTGAGGTTATGTTTGTAGTGTATCCTATTCTAATTCATTTGTCAAGCAAAAAGGCAAACTTTTTTTGTCCTCTGGTGCTTTGGGAACCATAGCGTGACCGACTTTTTAGTCTCTCCTTTATATAATCAAAGACTTTTGTTCTTTGAATAGTTATGTAAAGTTTTTTGTTTGGCTTGACAAACCCTCAATAATGTGTTATATTGAGATACAATGGGTGTTCTGCATCCATTTATTTTTTGTAACTTTGCATGAGTTATGTTAAGTTTTTCTGATGACCGATTGGAATTACGACATGACTTTGCAACCTAACAACCTATAACCAAGGATCAATCGGTCTTGATGAGCGATTTTTTTATTTCAATCACTTTTATAGTTATGTTAAGTTTTTTGTTTCAAGTTGGAGCCTGTCTCGAACTAATGGGAAAAGTATGCCCATTGTTCGGTCAGGCTTTTTTTGTTTTTGGCTTTCATAGTTATGTTAAGTTTTTTATTCAGATCCATAGTTATGTTAAGTTTTTTGTTTACCAACTTTTTCGTCGGTAAACCCACTTTTTCGTCGGACTAATATTTTTTACCAATCATCCGAGTTCGAATCTTCTTCGGCGAATCCAAACAGTTTATCTAGCGCTTCATAGAACTCAGCGCCCATAGAAACAACATCCATATCTGATTCAATATTGGGGTCAAAATCCGGACAAATTAAAAAATGATTGCTCGGATCGAAAACGACAAAGTGAAATTCTCCTGTCGAAACACACTTGCAATAAAAGAATCTATCATGTCTGATCACTTGAGCTATAATATAAAGATAAGTGTGACCTTTTTCCTTTATTCCCATCAGGTCGCCACGCTTAAGGACTAATCTGGACTCCATATCCTCCTCCAAATGAAAAATATACATCCTCCCAATATTGTATTAATGCTATGCAGAAAGTAAATTCTAATAGAATCTTCTTATCATTTGTTCTATAGTATTCGTATTCTAATTCTATGCACTTTTCCCATAGATCAAGTATTATATCTTCCAAGCTATTATACAAAGGGAGTACCTCCCCAGTAGTGGAGGAGGGGGGTAGGGGGGTAGTAGTGGGGTAGTACGGCTTTTTCATTTTTCTTTATCTTCCAGAATATGAATTTGACCTCTCGCCACCAATCTTTTAAATGAATGCTCGGTCATGACGCAGGTACTGCCGTCGGCATATTTGATCTCATAGCTGGTAGTCCAATTAAAGTATGGCTCTTCTGACCAAGTACCGGACTTAATCTCATTAACAATCAGCCCAAGCTTACCATTATCCAAAATTATTGTGCCAATTATGGATTTCCCCCGTTTCATTCACTTAAAAGCTCCCACATTGCTCTTTTACTTAAGTTTAATAATGGACCTATCCTTACAAAGTGAGGAACTAAAACAGGAACTCCCGTTGGTGCCTCTACAGATATTGCCGAAACAACTCCAACTGCCTGACCTGCCTCATTGAACATAACCGAGCCAGAAGCTCCCGGCCAAGCAAAAGTGTCTACTAATATATACTGGTTATTTATCCCAGATATTCTTCCATGATATGAAGTAAAGTACATCTGGTTAGGGTTTCCACAGTAGAACACTTCCCTACCAACATCTAAGCTTCTAGCTGGTTTATATGGAACCGCTTTTGTGTACTTCATTCTAGCCTCAGGCACTAAGATGGCTATGTCCTTAAAATTATCGGTATGAATTACTTTTGCCTTATATGAATATCCACTTCTCTCAGTTAAAAATATTTCATCCTTACCGTCAACAACATGCATAGCTGTTATGATGAAGTATTTATCCAATATCTGAAAGTAGTTTCCTGAACCGACGGCCATCTGTCCTTCCTTGTTGAAGGCATTTATTATAACAGAGGAGGTATAGGCATTGCTCAAGCCCCTGTTCGCAAACGAATACAAGTCTTTATGAAACGAATCATCATAAACTGTTTCGGGCATTTCATGGCCTGGCATGAATAAAAATAATAATAGTCCTAGTCTTCCCATAGTCTCGACCTCCTATAAGTAACTAGGGGTCAAGTTTATGTAACGGTTATGTTACAGTCGAATTTTTGCTCCAAGCCACAATCCAGAGGCTGCTTCGCGAATATGTTTTTCTAAAAGATGATGGGGAATCTCCCACTTTAAAGGTAATCGCTCTAATCCGTAATGCGTGAGATCTGTTTTTGTTCCGTCACGGGCGGTTGTTTGAATGTTTGTAACTTCTTGTTGTTTGATCCAGTTCACTTCCATATCTTCATGCGAAAGGGAGGTGTTTATAACTTGCAAGTCAGGCCCATACATTGTCATTCTTACTGTGAGTTGGTTGTCGTCAACAGTCACAACTGTTTCAACATAATAGTGCTCATTTTCTATGGTGCATCTAATAGGATCTTTCTTATACTCACATTCATAAAAGTATCCTACAGTCTTGTCGTTGAATAGCCTAATGCTTTCAAACTCCATTGGGGCAGGAACAAATGTTCCCCTATCGGTTGTAACCTTGAAAGTTCTCGAATAGGCAGTGGAGAATACAAAAGCAAGTTGCTTATCTATTTCTTGCTCTATCTCTTTGTCTCTTGTCTTGTTGTGCACCTCGATGGGCGCAACATAAAAGTCAATTTGTTTTGCCTCGGCCATTCCCAAGAACATCAATAGGCTACTCACGATCATAATCATCCTCCAACCTTACTACATCGGCCAAGTAATTAGTTGAAACCTCAGCTAATACAACGTTTGTTCCGCAGGTTGCAGAAAAGCGATGAATTGTGTTTGGAATCACATGAAATGTCTCGCCTTCGCTTAGTTTTAGCGTAGAAACACCTCGTCTTCCGTGCTCTGAAACGGTAAGTTCTAAAGTTCCTGAGATTACAAGGATGGTTTCCTCTTTCTTTTCGTGATATTGAAGGCTTAATTTGTGCCCTTCGTTTATATAGAGAAGCTTGCCTACATAGTCGGGGGTTTCGGCCCAGATAACTTCTTTCCCCCATGGCTTCTGTACTTCTCTTTTTCTATTTAGCATCTCTAGCATTTTCGCTCCTTCTGTATAAGTCTATTGCATACTCTAATTCTTTATTATATTCTTTAATATCTATGAAATATCCGTGTTCTTGCATAAAATGGTAACCTAAGTACCAAGCAGCCGACTCCGTAAATAGGGTGCAGTTGACTCCTTCGAATGCTCCATCTTTATAAAAAAGACAATGACCAACCTCATGGGCAAACGCCACAATCTTTAAGAATGTAGGTTGGTCATCGCCTATTTCAATAATTCCAAACGGAAGATCTTCATCTTCTTCGAGCTCTTCTTCCGGAGTTCGAACCCAATAAGAGTTGTCACCATTGATAAACTCAACGTACACATCGAGTTCACTTTCAGCCAACTCTATCAAGTCTGATAATACCTCGTCAAGTATCTCCTGACTCAAAGAACTTGACAAGTTCCGTATATCCGCCGATAAATCTATCATCCACACCATCCTCCTTCAGAACAATCATGGGCACAGTTGTATGATTATAAATAGTTTTATAATGATCCAATAGGTTTCTGGAGTGGTCGACTGAGCAGTACTCAAACTCCTTATTTTTATTGATAAGCAGGTTCTTAGCCTTGATACAATAGGGACATTCGGTCCAGCAAATAATTTTAAAATATTTCATTAGTCTCTCAATAATTGTCTTTTATTTAATTTAGCCATAATCTCAGAAGGGGTTCCAACCACGACGGCAACTCTTTGAGTCCCAGCTTCATTTATTACAATTTGACTAAAGCCGGCATTTTCACTAATTCCCAACTGATATGCTTCGTGTATAAGTGTGCCGTGCTCAGGCCTTACTGAACTTACTGCATTTGGATTAACGTAAAGCTCGTCTAAATGAACTCTCTCTCCTTGTGGCTTATAAACTTCTACTAACTTTACTAGCATCATCTCTCCTTAAATGTTTAACAAATTTTTTATTGGTAACCCATCGTTTACCATCAGCTATAATAACGAAGAAGTCTTCAGTTGAAGACTGCTCGATAAATATTCCAACTTCTGGCCTATTCGTTACTCGGAACGATTCTGGATTGTTGGGTTGTGGCGCCAGCAGTATCGCCTGTGACGGTATCCACAGAAGATCTCCCCTCTGAAACATTGTTATCTCCTTTAATATGCGTTAAATAACCAACGCTAATCATTTCAATATCGGAAAGTCTTTGATCCATTTTGGCTAAAGTCTTTCTCATTTTATCTATTAAGAATAAGGCTCCTTGCAGATCCTCACTTTCTAAATGATCTTCGATTATATTCGATTGTGTAGCAATGCTCCTTGTTTTTTCTGAAACATATGTATAAAGCTGATCTACTTCTTCTGGAACTTCTGTAATGTCGGCTCCGTAACTAATTTTTACTCTCACTATTCCTCCGTGATTAAATTAAGTCCATTAAGGCTTTCGAGACAAGACCAATGAAACCAAGACCAACCGTCCAGATTACCTTCGCCATCCCTTGTTGCCATTGTTCAAGATCGCGAACACGAGCATAGAGACCAGTCTCAGGATTATAAATTGCCTCTTTAATAGATTTAAGGTCATTTATCATCTGATCTTGCTTGTTATCCATGTGCTTAATGTTGACTGTAAGCTCCATCAAAGCCTTTTGAATCTCATTCATTTCGTTCTCGCTCATGTTCGTTATCTCCCATAGTTACGACTTCATAGTAAATAGTCTTAGACTTTTACAATAGCATGCGATGTCGTAAGTAGTGTGCCGGCTGCTGATGCGGCATTTTGCAAAGCACACCTTGTAACTTTCTTTGGATCAATAACTCCTTGCTCAAATGCATTTGTTAAAGTTCTATTAAGAAAGTCGTAACAAGAATTATCATCAGCATTGATTATCTTCTCGACAATCAAGTCTTCTGACTCTCCAGCATTTCTAGCCATCGTTCGTAAAGGGGCCTCACAGGCTCGTAAGACTATTTTAGCGCCAAGGGCTTGTTCTTCGTTATCCGTAGGCACAGAAAGGCTTCTAGCTAGCTTTAAGAGCGTTACACCGCCGCCTACGATGATGCCTTCTTCTTGTGCTGAACGGACAGCCTCAAGAGCATCATCAATGCGGTGCTTCTTCTCAATCATCTCTACCTCAGTTGCTGCTCCCACTCGGATAACAGCGACACCAGAAGCAAGACGAGTAATTCTCTCCTGAAGTCTTTCGCACTCTTGTAAGTTTTCTGTTTGCTGGATTTCATTTTTGATCGAAGCAATCTGCGTATCAATCTTTTCCCAATCACCTTTACCTCCGACGATGGTTGTCCATCCTTTTGTGATATTGATAGACTTTGCTTGACCAAAGTCGTTTAGTTTTACTTCTCGCAAAGACAAGCCTTGTTCTCGAGAAACAAATGTTGCACCAACTGAAGCACAAAGGTCTTTTAGAATGTTGCGTCGTTCTTCTCCATAGCGTGGAGCACGAACGGCAGCAATCTTCATCGTCCCCCGAACCGCGTTCGCAATGAGTGCAGCAAGAGCTTGACCTTCCACGTCAGATGCAACGATAAGTAAGGGTCGTGAATCACGCGCCGCGATTTCCAACGTCGGCATAATTTGCTCGACCGCTTCCAGTTTTTCATCTGTAATAAGAATAAGTGGGTTATCATAGTCTACCGTCCCGTTTCGTTGATTGTTAATAAATTGACTAGAAAGGTAGCCAGAATCAAATCTGAAGCCTTCTATGAGGTCAAGAGTGGTTTGCATGCTTCGCGCTTCTTCAACGATTACAGAGCCATCCTTGCCCGCTTTATCAACCGCTGTTGAAACAAGAGTTCCGATAACCGAGTCGTTGTTTGCTGAAATCGTTGCGATATGCTTGATGTCATCAACCGTCTCGATTGGTCTCGCTAAACTATCTAGTTCATCAACGATTGCATCGACCGCTTTGTTGATTCCTCGTTGAAGCTCAACCGGAGAAACACCAGAGGTTAAATATCGTTGTCCTTCGGTCAAGATCGCTCTTGCGAGAACTGTAGATGTGGTTGTGCCGTCGCCAGCAGTTTCAACCGTTTGCTTTGCCGCTTGCTTGATGACTTGCGCTCCAAGGTTTTGGAACGGGCCATCAAGTTCGATGAACTCGCTGATCGTGACGCCATCTTTCGTTAGAACAGGTGTGCCCTGATCTTTGTGGAACAACGCAACAGTTCGACCTCGCGGTCCAAGAGTTGCAGAAACGTTGTCCGCCAAAATGTTGACCCCCTCAACAATCTCTTGATTGAGAGAGGATCCTTGTTTATAATGTTTTTGCATTAAGCCTCCAATGGTTATTTGTTATACTATAATATAACCGCTTTTGAAGGCTTTGTCAAGTTATTTTTTTAAATTTGTTTCAATAACTCTTTCAAGTCTAGCCCTGCACAGTCAATTTTTTTATTGGTCAAATGGTAATGGCTTATGAAGCCTTCAAATTGACCGCTTGCGGCCTTTTTGCTCACGGTGGTGTTTGTTTGCTTTGAACGGTCCAAAGGCGTTTTAAGAGGGATTCCCGTGGCTTTATTGATGGCTTTTGCAAGAGCCTTCAGTGCTTCAAGTTGTTGAGGATAAAACCCTGTAAATGGCTTGAGCCTTTCTCCATGAACAATTGCGTTATCAATAATTGGTCGCTCTCCGAGACCTTGCTTTACATACCAGTCTTGATGCTTTGGATAATAAGCATTTGAAATCTCAACACCAATTGACTTGTCATTCCAAGTCTTGCTTCCGGCATGATAGGCAACGTCATTAATATCCATTGTTTGATAGATCGTTCCGTCGTTATCGATCAAGAAATGAACACTTAGTCCTCGGTTCTGAAGAACCTTAAAGCAAGACTCTGAGGATAGGCAAACATCCCAATGACATACAAACATTGATGGTTCTCTCTTCTCAAATATTCTACGAAAACCACTCCTCATCTTAAATCCATCTACTTCGAACCAAAGTTTCACTTTGGGCCAGTCAATGTCGAAATATTCAGCATTATAAACTATAAAAGACTCACTATTATTGTTTGTATTTGGTCTATATTTTTCTATCATTTCTTGACGATCTGTGTAAATCCTTCGATAAGTCGAAGGACCACACAGGCCGTCATCAACTAAACCTTTTGACTTTTGATATTTAGCAATTGCATCAATTAGTTCATCGTTGAATCTCGTACATTGGAACCATGAAGGCTCCCAGCCCAATTTTTGGGCTGAGGCTTCATTGTAGAAATATTTATCCATTTTCTACTCCAAGATCTCATCGGCAAGACCTTTCTCAATTGCCTCTTCGGCTGTGAGATAGACGTTTACCTTGCGATTGATCAAAGTCTGAATTTGTCTTTTGGTCATATTTGTTTCATTAGACAAGGCTTGAATGTAAGAGTCTTGAAGAGAAACGGTTTGCTCCAATTCATTCTGTAGATTGTGGATGTCTCCAACTTGGCCGCCGTTGACCGAATGAATCATTACGCGGCAATGTTTTCCAATCTTACGTTTACCCTTAGTCCCAGATGCTAACATCAAGGTTCCTGCAGACATAACCTTGCCAAGACCAATCGTTTCAATATCGCAGAACTTCTTGCAGTAATTTACGACATCGTAAATACCAAACATTTCATCTGCAGATCCACCATAAGTGGAAACATAAAGCTTAATTGGCTCTGCCCTTTCAGCATCGGCATCTTTTGTTTGAGATAGAACCAGAAGCGCAGAGATTAAATCTGCTGCTCTCTCTTCATTTACTTCTCCAACAAACATGATGGATCTTGCTTCCGGAGAATTTGCGCCGGCAACACCACCACCAAGAAGATCCATCAGAGTTAACTGTTGCTCTCCTTCGTCTTCAGTGACCTCCTCTTCCTCTTCTTCATGAAGATCGCACTCTTCTGAAGACTCTTCTTCTAAGATTTCTTCTTCAACTTTCTTTTTAGTCTTTTTTGTTTTTTTGCTTAGATTCCGCATATTTTCTCCTAAATTGCTGGGTTAGAAAAACTTTAAGTTGGTTAAAGTTTTTGTATTTTAAAATGTTGGTGTGTGCAGGTGGAATATATTTTACAACTTCTCCAATCTTTTTGTTCGCAAATGATTCGAATTGCATCTGGTGAGCTTTTCTAAGATTCTCGGCCTCAACTCCTTCGATTTTATTTACGGCGATTGTGTGCTCTAGTTGTTGAATACTGACTTCGTATGCGCTCATCATCAATAGTGCATAGGTCAGCATTGCATCATCTATGATTTCTGATGACTTAATTGTTGATGAAATTATAGTCACAAGATAAGTAATGATTGAACCAATAAGCAAAGACAAAATAATATTCAACATTCACAATACCTCCATTAAAAAAAGAGAGGACAAAGCCTCTCTTTAATTATAACATGAAATCAAATGATTGTCAAGTAAGGATATTAAATTATTTATGACGACCCAAAGCCTTGTTCAACTTTGCTTCGTGCAAACGAGCTGTTTTCAAACGACGAGCAACACGCATTGCAACTTCGTTAACGATCTCTGCTTGAGAAGGTTGGTAAGAAATTCCGCGCAAAGCTTCCATGATGCCTTCTTCGTCCATATCGCCAAGTTCCTCTTCTTCTTCCTCTTCTTCCTCTTCTTGCTCTTCTCCCTCTTCGTCTTCCATATCCATCATTTCTTCGTCACCAGAAGGAAGAATTTGATTCAACAATTGCAATGCACTTTCCAAACCGGCTTTTGCATCTTGAATTTCAGTTTCGGTAACTTCAGCTGTTGCATCGGCACCCATATCAGCACCCATATCAGCACCCATATCGGCACCCATTTGGTCCATGTCGTTAGCTGGAGCTAGGTCGGTTTCTTCCTCTTCTCTCATGCTGTACATTTCATTGATTGGAGCAACATTCGCCAATTTTTGGAATCGTCGAACAACTGCTTCGTTTAAAGTTTTTTTAGCCATGGCTTTATCTCCTTAATAATAAAAAACGTTTTTCCCTTTAAATAGGTGGGCAACCTATAAAAAGACATCCTGAAATTTAGATTTCAGGATGATCTTCTTCGATTATATCAAAAATATCCTGTATATCGTCTCCACTAAGCCCTAATTCAATCAACAACTCATCAGAAATCTCTCTATCTTTTTTAGCGTCCTTAATCGATTTCTTCGAATGTTTATCGCTATGTTCTTTGTAGAAGTCAATGAATTGATCCATGATTGGGTTATTAGATAGCATACCTTCCGCACAAGCACGGA
>Ga0208161_1000469_pt1 | contig 23047 bp, 27 predicted proteins | sample CB_VirMetaG_3_FD_184538 | JGI IMG/M metagenome (GOLD analysis project Ga0208161, IMG submission 184538) | Freshwater to marine saline gradient viral communities from Chesapeake Bay - CB_1508_1S Viral MetaG (SPAdes) (version 4) | ecosystem: Environmental > Aquatic > Marine > Coastal | place: USA...
ACGATGCCGAGGACTACCCACCGCTGGACGAGGTGAAGCAGAAGTTTGCGTTCAGGTTGGCAATAGACCCGCTACCCGAGTCGGGTGACTTTAGGCTTGACGCTACTACCGCAGAGCTAGAGGAGATTAAGGCCGACTATGAAAAGCGGTACGAGGAGCGACTGGGCGAAGCCATGCAGAGCGCGTGGGACAGACTGCACAAGGAGTTGACTCACCTGTCGGAGAAGATGGCTGACTCTGCTGGTGGCGACGATGCGCCGAAGAAGCGATACCACGAGACTCTGCTTACTAACGCACGGGGATTGTGTGGACTGCTGACCAAGTTGAACGTGACCAACGACCCCAAGTTGGAGGAAGCACGGCGTGACTTGGAGAACGCGCTACTAGGCACCGACATCGAGTCCATCAAGGACAGTTCGCAGGTGCGTGGCGAGGTGAAGTCCAAAGTGGACGACATCCTCAAGAAGTTTGAATGGTAACAACAACCCTAACATGTTAGGAGATTGATATGGATGTTTTTAAACTACCAAACGTGGGTCGGTCTATGACTGAACGCCACGATGAGGACTACAAAAACGAGGTAAGCCGGTACATACGCGACAAGGGACGCGAAGGCGTTACTGTTACTGAAGCCGACCTAGGCCCTATGCTGGCTGACGACCCTAAATTGCAGGAACTGGTCAGTAAATTGGTCGTCGATAAACCCAATTGGCGCTTTGAAGTTTGTAGCTTTTTTCGTGACTTCAATAATGACTGCATCCGCTACCGAGGTGTGGTAATCAAGAATCAAAACGGCAGTAAGTTGGGTTCTGTTGGGGTTGGTACACGCTACGGGCGTAGAGGTAATGTCTCCACGCTGCTGATACACAATGACCGTATTCAAAAAGAGCGCGAGCGCGCCCAAGAATTTAGCACTAAGGATGTCAAAACCGCCCTACGTGCAATCAATAAGCAGTTCTACGATAAGACTACTGAGGAGGTTGTGGATGAGGCAATGGTAAATAGCTCCAATACACTTTCCGATGCGTATCGTTTGTTCAGGAACAAAGAATATAAAGTTAGGAGTCAGATTGAAAGCTACGCAGTTGACTACGTGCTTGAGCACGCTAGGGAGAGCTTTGCTACTTTTGTAGACGGAAAAGGTAACAAACTATCCGGCGCCACAATGAATATGCTTGCGGATATGGCAGAAGCACAAGCTCACATAAACACCATAACGGAAGTGCAGACGTTGTTTCAGAACGATAAGACGGCTTTGGTTATTCGTACGCAAGATAAATACATTTTGTGTATTGACAAGGATGTTAAATTGTGTGACGATTCGACGCTACCCGATAACATAAAACCAAAACTTGGTATGTTGAAGCTGGTCGAGAAGGGCCAAGTAATCAGCAACACCGGGTGCCGGGTAAACGAAGAGACATTTGTTGTCGTACTAGACGATGAAGCACAAGCCTAACAAGTTAGGCTAGAGGAGCAATCAATGAGCCGACCGGAACCAATTTTCTTAGTGCAAGATATTTGGGCCTTGCATAGCGATAAGTATTGCGAGGAGTGTCCGTATCGTCAGACGCACATCAGCTTTGTGCCGTATGGCGAAGGGTCAACCGAGTTGCGCGACGAAACTTGTGCTTTGTTAAACGATGTCAACATCCCTGAGACCGAGTGTCTTGCGTGGGAAGATTGGCACAAAGATGAGGAGGTTTGATGTTGTAGACGTTTAAGTTTTTGTTTGAGTTTTTTTGTTTGTTAGATTTTTTGGAGATTTTTATCATGGCTATTAAAGAAAAAGATACCGTTGTTATTCAACCGGCTAACATCCAGCGTGCGACTATCCAAATCAAGGGTACCGCGCCGCTTGTCCAAAACAAGTTTAGCAAGAAGGCTAAGGACAAGATGATGGAGGACATGTCTAAGACCAAGGCTCAGAAGGGCAAGAAGTCTGACCGCCCGCCGCGTGATTACGATGCCGACTTTGAGAACGCTCAGCATATGAGCGTAGCGGGATGGAACGGCGTCCCGTGTCCAGCGTTTCGTTCAGCAATGATTCGTGCGTGTAGTCTTATCAAAGGCGTCACCATGACAGATGCACGTATGGCAGTATTTGTTTTGGCCGACGGGTTCGACAAAGACGACGGCACACCATTGGTGAAACTGAAGGCCGACAAGCCCGAGCGGCTTGAGAGTTTGGTTCGACTGCAAGGTATGGGCAACCCCGCCGACGTTCGGATTCGTCCAATGTGGCGTGAGTGGGAAGCCGACCTGACTGTTGAGTTTGATGCCGACACTATTACCGCAGATTCAGTAGTTAACTTGCTAGATCGAGCGGGTCGTCAGGTTGGTGTGGGCGAAGGCCGACCATTTAGTAAGAACTCCAACGGTCAAGGTTGGGGTACGTTTTCTGTGGTAGCACATTCTTTTGAGGAGGCTTCTAATGTCTAAGGCATCCAGCGTAGATGTACGCACCGCGCAAATACACGCGGAGTTGGTCAGTATTGCTAACGCTAACGGTGGCAATCTTCTACCTGCTCACGTAGTAACAGCGGCTAGAGACCCAAACTCAATACTTCACCATGAGTTTGAGTGGGACGACAACGAGGCGGGACACATGTACCGCATCGCACAGGCTGGTGCGTTGATACGCCGAGTGAAACTGCACATCGTGCAGGTTGGTGGGGGCGCTAAAAAAGTCAACATCAACGTCACACGTGCGTATCAAAGCCTACCGTCCAGCCGCAAGACTGGTAAGGGGTACGACAGTATCGAGGACATCATGAATAACCCGACTAAGCGTCAAGAGATGCTTGAGGGTGTTCAGAAAGAATTGATGGCGTACCACAAGCGGTACTCAAACCTTATTGAACTGCAAGACGTTTGGGACGCCATTGAGTTGTCTGTGACTAAGACAGCAACCGCAAGCTAACCACCGGGGGGCTTCGGCCCCCCCGACTCGGCAGGTTGGGTCTGGCGAAGCAGGGCGAGGCATGGCGAGGCACGGCAGGTATGGCGAGGCCCGGTAGGGCGCGGTGAGGCCCGGCATGGCAGGCGAGGCGAGGCGAGGCGGGGCATGGCTGGGTCGGGTCAGGCATGGCAGGTGCGGCAAAGCCCGGTGGGGCGTGGCATCGTGTGGTACGGTTTGGTCTGTTGGGGTATGGCAGGCTGGTACGGCGCGGCTCGGTTGGGTCTGGCAAGGTTCGGCTGGGCAAGGATTAGCAAGGTACGGCAGGTGAGGCACGGCACGGTGTGGTTTCGCAACGCGCGGCAGGGCCGGGTATGGCACGGCACGGCAGGTGACGCATGGCAGGGCTGGGTCTGGCATGGCGCGGCATGGGTCGGTGAGGTGAGGCAAAGGGCGAAAGCCCTAACATGTTAGGACGAGGAGTGACAATGAGAACTGAAGCAAAAACAAATGCGTTGGTATCAATGATTAAAGAGTTGTACGAAGGCGCGACTAAGGTTGAGTTGGAACAGGCTAGTGGCTTGCATCACAACACCATCTATCGCTGGCTGAAAGCGATGCGGGTACAGAAGATTGTGTACGTAGAAGGTTGGGAACGCGATACTCGTGGATGCAATATGATTCCGGTGTACAAACTGGGCGATGAGCGTGATGCCAAGCGACCGCCACGTATACCCTCGTTGGAGCGCACCCGAGCATACCGACGCCGTAAGAAACTAAAGCAGATACAAGCGGCTTTAACTGGAGGTGCAGTATGAGTTCGGCTAAAGAAAGAATAAATGTACACGCCAGTGACACATCGCCAGAACGTGTTAACAAAACGGCAAAAAACGAACATGAGTTTGAGTGCCCGAGGTGCGGGCACTGTTGCCGTGAGTGGGTTGGGTTGACGGATGAGGATATTTGGCAGTTGCGTAGAGAAGGCGCACACGAGGTAAGCGATAAAGACTTTAAGGCTATTGAGGCCAAGCTCAAGGAGAAAAACACATGAATAAAAACAACACATGGGACAGAGCCATCGAGACATTTAGCAACGAGCAGTTGCTGTTTGAATTGGTCAGGCGTAATGGGTTCCATCGAGCCGCCACGCAGACCGAGTATTACGGCGATGGCTGGGTAACCAGCACAGTGGGCATTGGCAAGGACGCCAGTGTTTCCATCACTATGGACGAGGACGACTTTAAGCAGCTTTCCTTACTAGCCATTGTGGGGTTCCAGCCATGAAGTCTTTATCAAAACTCCACCAAGAAGCGATTATCAAAGCCAAGACCGATACCGACAAAAACAAAGCGGCGGCAATGGCAATGATTGAGAAGCCCATCGAGATGATTAAGGCCATCATGCTCAAACATGAACTGGCTGTCATCGAGGTCATGCGCGAGTTACATGAAGCCAAAGATGCCGCTGTAAGGACAGAACGCGAGCGAATCGTGAACCTGTTAATGATTCAACACGAGGCGGCTAAAGGCAGTCACAACTATTGGCGCGTTGCAGCAAATTTAATCCAAGCAGACGTGGGGAGTGACACATGACTGACGTTAAAGTGCAATTCCTGACCACAAGCGCATGGTTACGTGGCTACGCCGAAACGCTGGATGAACACAGGCACCGGGAGATTATTCACAAAATGCACCAAGCCGCCGATTTGCTGTGCGAAGTTTGGGACGAGCGCAAGGCTAAGTTGGAGGTAGAAGGTAAGGCCGATGACTTAGATATGGATGGGAGATGTTGATGGGACGAGGTCGAACACCCGACGCCAAAGAACTTGAGTCTGTCCAGCGCAAGGTAAATCTTGTTCTAGGCGTTTCAGGACAGAAAGACGAGCAGATTAACGTGTTAGTTCATTCGCTGGCCAAGTTAAGTGCTACACATGGGTTAGAGATGGCAAGTGTTGTAGCCGCTTTGTGCGAGTCGTATTTGCTTTACATAGAGATGATGGTTCGTGAACGAGAAAAAGGAGAAGATGATGAGTGATTTACCTGAGCCGCGTGGTCGTGGGGCGAGTGATATGGAAGTCTTTGACGAGTTATGGCGCTGGGCCAAAGCTGGTATTATTCTGTGTTTTCTTTTGTCAGGTATGGCGTTTATTGCCGGTTTAATGTGGGGTTGGATTGGGAGGTTCCTTTGACTAATTTATCGGTAGCGTTTTTTCCTTGCCCTGAATGCGGCAAGTTAGCTAAATGTTTAGAGGTGCGTAAGCGCACAAGCAATGAGGGTACGTGGAAATATCGCAGATACGAATGCTCAAGTGAGCACAAGTTTTCTACACAAGAACGCGTTTACAAACCCAAGCGCGGTGACAACCAATTCACAGAAAGGGGCAACGACCATGCCGACTGATGAGGAGTTCAGGGAGTTAGATTTACTTTTAGGAGACGCAAGAAATGAAATCAACACGCTCAGACGACAACTCAGAGCAGCACTTGACGAAGCCTTATGGTTACGACAGCAATTGGAAAGCGTCCATGCCGTATCCCACATGGCCCTTCACGCGGGTAAATCCGAAAGAACTGATGAAGGCCGAACGGATGTGGCAGAGACAGAACAAAACTGACCCCCTTGAGGGTATGGAGGAAGCACCACTATGAACGAAGTACAGATTGATAAACCAAAGCGGAGAGGGCGGGGCCCCGGTAAGAAACCTGCCCTTTTCTGCACGAGCCTGCGGTTGCCGGTAGAGGTGATGGATTATTTCAAAGCCCACTACCCACACACGAAGCAAGCCAAGATGCGAGAAATTCTTACCAATTTTGTTCGTTCACAACAAGGAGAGAGTGACAATGGGAATGCGTAAAGACCCAAACAGCGTAGCTGGAAAAATTCGTGCGTACATGGCTGCAAATCCCAAAGCTACGGCTAAGGAGATAGCAGAAGCAATCGGCTGTAAAGTCGAGCGCGTGTACGCGGTGCAACACAACAACCGAAAGAAAGCCCGAACAGTCAAGGCAGAGTGGCGCGCACGTAAGAAGGTGGTTTCGGGTTTTAATGGTATTAGCGCATCAGATTTAGTTAACCGACCAGCTCACTACACAACTGGGGGTATTGAGACGATTAACTTTATCGAGGCTAAGCTGTCGCCCGAAGAGTTTCGTGGTTACCTTAAGGGTAACGTGCTTAAGTACAGTAGCCGACTCGGCCATAAAGGCGACGTAAAGACGGACGCTGGCAAGTTGGCTTGGTACTCTAGCCGCTTGCAGAAAGTTATTGAAAAAGCGTAGACCCTAACATGTTAGGGTGTTAGCCGCCTCCGGGCGGCTTTTTTATTGCCTAGGTGTTGACAAAGTATAAAGTTGTGTTAGACTACCTAGATGGCGGCAACCCCCGAAGCCAAAGTCAAGGCAAAGATTAAGGCGCTTCTTCAGAAGCACTCGATATACTACGCCATGCCAATCGGCACGATGTATGGCAATAGTGGGGTTCCTGATTTTTTTTGCTGCGTAAACGGCAGATTCTTAGGTATCGAAGCCAAGGCTGGTAAAGGCAAGCCGACTGCGTTGCAGTTCAAGAACATGAGAGACATTGAGGCATCAGGTGGGGTTACTGCGGTCATCAATGAGCATGGGTTGGAGTCATTAGAGACGTTGTTGAGGATGATGAGTGAAGATACTAACGATTGACTTTGAGACGTTTTATTCACGCACGTATAGTCTGAGCAAGATGACCACGGAAGAGTATGTCCGTGGCGACGAGTTCCAAGTTGTGGGCGTGTCGGTGCAAGTAGACGATGCCGAGCCCGAATGGTTTAGCGGCAGCGACGAAGAAACCTTGCGGTTCTTACAGAAGTTTGAGTTTGAGAAGCATCTGGCGCTGGCGCACAACGCCGCGTTTGACTCAGCTATCTTGAGTTGGCACTACGGCATAAAGCCCAAAGGTTGGCTGGATACCCTGAGCATGGGTCGCGCCCTGCACGGCACCGAAGTTGGCGGGAGCCTTAAAGCCTTAGCCGAGCACTACGAACTGGGGGTCAAGGGCACCGAGGTGGAGAACGCACTCGGGTTTCGCCGAGAGGATTTCAGTCCCGACCATTTAGCGCGGTACGGTGAGTACTGCCGCAATGACGTTGCTCTTACGTACAAATTGTTTAGCGCGATGTCGCACCAGTTCCCACAAGAAGAACTGCGGCTGGTTGACCTGACGATTAAAATGTATTCCGAACCGTTGTTGCAGCTTCATCGAAGCGTGCTTGACATGCACCTGCACAACATCAAGGCCAAAAAAGAAATGACGCTACGGGCGTTTGACAAGAGTCAATTGATGTCGAACCCGCAGTTTGCCGACATTCTTAGAACACACGGCGTAGAGCCGCCAATGAAGATTAGCCTGACAACAGGCAGAGAGACCTATGCGTTTAGTAAAAGTGATGAAGGATTCAAAGCCCTACTTGAGCATCCTGACGAGGTTGTTCAGTCCTTGGTGGCGGCGCGAATCGGTGCCAAGTCAACCATCGAAGAAACGCGAACCGAGCGGTTTATATCTATCGCTGGTAGGGGGCCGCTTCCCGTACCGTTGAGATACTACGCTGCCCATACTGGGCGATGGGGTGGCGACGACAAGCTAAACCTACAGAACCTACCCCGCACCTCAGACCTAAAACGGGCGATTATCCCGCCCAACGGGTACGTAATACTCGACTCCGACTCAAGCCAAATTGAAGCTCGGACGGTGGCTTGGCTGGCTGGGCAGGATGACCTTGTGGCTGCGTTTGAGGCTGGCGAGGACGTCTACAAGATTATGGCTTCTGCGATATATGGTAAGTCTGTCGCCAACGTCACAAAGGATGAGCGATTCGTGGGCAAGACCACGATTCTTGGGGCGGGCTACGGCATGGGGCCGGTGCGGTTCCGCGACCAACTGAGAACATTTGGTGTTACGATTAGTGAGGATGAATCACGGCACATCATTCAAACCTACCGCACAACGTACCCTTTAATACCCGAGTTTTGGCGTACCGCAGGGATAGCTCTCAAGGCCATCATGGACGACCAATCGTTCGCGTTCGGGCGCAACGGGGTGCTCTTGGCTGAAGGGCGAAACGGCATAAAGTTACCAAACGGTCTGTATATAAAGTACCCTAATTTGCGGTACAAAGAAACCGACGGCAAGACCGAAATGATTTATAACACCAAGCGGGGCAAAAGCATTACGGACACCCGAATCTATGGTGGGAAGTTAACCGAGAACGTCTGCCAAGCCCTTGCTCGAATTGTGATAGGCTACCAGATGTTGTTCATAGCGAAGAAGTACAAGGTCGTTATGACAGTGCATGACGCTATCGCTTGCATTGCACCCGAGGATGAGGCTGACCGAGCCTTGGAGTACGTCGAGATTTGTATGAAGATGCGCCCTGAATGGGCGTCCGATTTGCCCCTTAATTGCGAAGCAGGATACGGAAAAAGCTATGCGGATTGCTGAAGTAATAGACTACGCCAAACCCCTCATGGAGGCGGAAAAAGCTCTGAAATACATGCACGATGCTGTGTTACATAAAGACTATGATGTGGCCAAGGAGTTTGCTCTTGAGGCCATGATGCACACTAAGATTGCCATGCACTCGGTCACCATAATGGCGGAAGCCGTTAGCTTTAGAGAGGATGTAGCGCATGGTAGCGTGGTCATTCAGTAGCCTCAAGACCTTTGAGCAGTGCCCCCGCAAGTATTTCCACACGCGGGTGGCTAAGGACGTCAAGGAACCTGAGACTGAGGCCATGCTCTATGGGTCGTTAGTCCACGAAGCGGCTGAAAAGTTCATTCGTGACGGAGAGCCAATCCCCGAGAAGTTTGCTTTTCTTAGGGAACCACTAGAACGCCTCAACGCCATACCCGGCGAGAAGCACTGTGAGATGAAGATGGGTCTGACCGAAGACCTTGAGCCGTGCGATTTCTTTGCCAAGAATGTCTGGTGGCGTGGCATCGCTGACTTGGTTGTGGTCAACAAAGAAAAGGGTTTGGCCTACTCCGTAGACTACAAGACTGGGAAAAACGCCCGGTACGCCGACACCAAGCAGCTAGACCTTGTAGCTACGGCCATATTCAAATACTTCCCCGAGGTCAAACGGGTCAAGTCTGGGCTGCTTTTTGTTGTGAGCAACGAGTTTATCCGCGCCGAGCACGAAGCCGACAGCATTGATAAGTACCTAGATGCCCCCCGACAACTACTTGCGCGGCTTGACAATGCGATGGAAAATGACGTCTGGAACGCCATTTCCGGGCCTCTTTGCCGGTTCTGTGCGGTCAAGCAATGCGAGTACAACAGGAGTTAGGGATGCCCTACAAAAACAAACCTCGTCCGTACAAGAAAGAGTACCAGCAGCAGAAAGCCCGTGATGAGTATGACGAGCGTAACGCTCGTGCCCGTGCTAGGTACGCTATGGACAAAAACGGTGCCGACAAGAACGGCAACGGCAAAGCCGACGCCCGCGAGGGTAAGGACATCGACCACAAGCGCCCCCTGTCAAAAGGTGGTACGAACAAGAAGAGCAATCTTCGAGTGGTCAGCAGAAAAAATAACCGGTCGTTTCCTAGAAATAGTGATCGCTCGGTTAAACGGAATGTGTAGCTCCGCTACGCATAAATACCGGTGAAGTAAGGTGCGAGTGATAGCCGGGGGGCTTCATTAAACCCCATAACCGCATCAGTTAGATACCCAAACCTTTCGATGGGGGGTCTGACGGACAGCCGGGAAAGACCGGCACATAACAATTTTGGAGCAATGATGACGTTAGAGACATACGATTGGCCTAGGCCACATGGGTTTACCCCATTTGAGCACCAGATGGAGACTTGCAAGTTCTTGGTGCCGCGCCGCAAAGCATTTTGTTTCAACGAGCAGGGTACAGGTAAAACGGCCTCGGTCATTTGGGCGACCGACTACCTCATGAAGGCCGGTGCAATCAATCGAGTGTTGATTGTGTGCCCCCTGTCAATCATGCAGTCAGCTTGGCAGAACGACTTTTTTAAGTTCGCCATACACCGTAAAGTGTCCATTGCTTATGGGTCAGCGCGTAAACGTAAAGAGATTATCCAAGCCGGTGCCGAGTACGTCATCATTAACTTTGATGGGGTACAGATTGTCAAGAACGAAATCATCAACGGCGGGTTTGACCTAATCGTCATCGACGAAGCCTCGGCATACAAGAACGCCCAAACCGACCGGTGGAAGACCATGCGTGACATCTGCAAGCACGTAAGAGGTCTGTGGATGTTGACCGGAACGCCCGCCGCGCAGTCACCTACTGATGCGTATGGCTTGGCAAAGCTGGTTAACCCTGATGCCGTACCAAAATTTTTTAGCCTGTTCCGCGACCAAGTGATGACTATGGTCAGTAAATACCGCTGGGCTCCACGCAGAGAAGCCAAGTCTGTGGTACACAGAGTGTTGCAGCCAGCTATACGGTTTGAGAAAAGCCAATGCTTAGACCTACCACCCATAACTTATATTGACCGAGAAGCACCACTCAGCCCCCAGCAGAAAAAGTATTACGAAAAGCTCCGCAAGGAAATGCTTATCGAAGCCGACGGCGAAGAGGTAACCGCAGTCAACGCGGCTGTGCAAGTAAACAAGTTACTTCAAATATCCGGCGGCGCAGTTTATACCAGTAGCAGAGAAGTCATTGAGTTTGACGTCGCCAACCGGCTAAAGGTTGTCCAAGAGGTAATTGACGAGTCGTCGCATAAAGTACTTGTGTTCGTGCCGTTTTCGCACACCATAGAGCTGCTAAAAAATTACCTTACTAAGCAAAATATAACAACTGAAGTTATTGATGGCTCGGTGCCTGTAAACAAACGTAGCGACATAGTTAACAGGTTCCAAAATAAGCCTGAACCGAAGGTATTGTTGATTCAGCCTCAAGCCGCATCGCACGGGTTAACTCTAACCGCCGCCGACACCATCGTGTGGTACGCTCCCGTGACCAGCGTGGAAACATACTTGCAAGCCAACGCAAGGATTGACAGGCCGGGTCAAAAGAACAACATGACCGTGGTGCATATAAAAGGTAGCCGCATAGAGAGCCGCCTTTATGGCCTACTCCGCAGTAACATGCAGAACCACGCCGAGATGATAAATTTGTACCGGCAAGAAATTTTTGAAGAAAGTGTTGACAATGTATAAAGTTATGTTATGATTCGTGTTCCCAGAGTTTTTGGAGGTTAGAAATGTCAGATGAAATTGCAGAGAAGCCAACTATCGACAAGTTGGCAGCGGCTTATATCCGCATCAGAGATAAGCGGTCAGAGTTGAAGCGAGCGTTTGAAGCAAGCGATGCAGAGCTAGAAGAGCAGATGAAACTGTTAGAGATTGAGATGCTCGACATTTGCAAGGAGACGAACGCCGAGACCATCCGCACCAAGGCAGGTACAGTCATCCGTTCGATTAAGTCACGGTACACGACGGGCGACTGGGATTCAATGTATCGGTTCATCAAGGAACACGATGCGTTTGGTCTGCTAGAGCGACGGCTTCATCAAACCCACATGAAGCAGTTTCTTGAGGAGAATCCCGAGCTATTGCCGGTTGGCTTAAACGTCGATCGGGAATATACCGTGGTTGTTAGAAGGCCCACATCAAAGGACTAAAAATCATGAGCAACTTAACTGTGCTAAACCAAGACCTGCCAGACTTTCTGCAGGATGCCCCGGTCAGTGCGCTGACCAAATCTATCGTCGGTACCCGTACCGGCGGTGTCAAGCGAATCGTCCACAAGAACGGCACGTTCCGTAAACTTGTCGGCGGTGAGGAGATGGGTAAAACCAAAGGCCCGCTTGACGTAATCATCGTCGATGCCTCACCGGCAGTCGGTCGTGTGTTCTACGCTAAGCAGTGGACGCCCGATGCCGAGCCGACGGCACCGGATTGTTTTACCAACGATGGTCAGCGTCCTGACCCGAAGTCGAACAACCCGCAAGCATCGCGTTGCGATGAGTGCCCGAACAACGTTAAGGGTTCCGGTCAAGGTAACTCCAAGGCTTGCCGCTACTCGCGCAAGCTGGCAGTTGTGCTGGTTGACGATTTTGGTTCGTCGCTTGAGGGTGAGGTTTACCAAATCAACTTGGCTTCCAAGTCGTTGTTTGGTGACGCCGTTGGTGAAAACAGTGCTCCGTTTGAGAACTACGCTAAGTACGTGGCGAACAACGGCAAGAGCATCGACTGGGTTATTACCCGGATTACCAGCAACGACGAGAACGACAACCAGTCGATCTTGTTTACCCCTGTTGGGCACATCAACAAAGCTCAGTATGCTGTTACCAGCAAGCTGACGGGTAGCGATGAGACCAAGAAGTTGGTGCTCATGACGGCGTATCAAGCTGATACCGCTGGTAAGAAAGCCTTGGCCGCACCGGCTAAAGCTGATGTAGAGGAAGACGTCCCTGCGCCTAAGAAACGCGAGGCCAAGAAGACCGCGACTGCTGAGCCCGCGCCCAAAAAAGGTCTAGACGATGTGCTAGCCGCTTGGGGTGATGAGGACTAAGCATGAGCTATGGTTACAGTCAACGACTAATCGAAGCCAATAAAAAGGCTGACAAGAAATCGTTGGGTGTTGCTCTTGGTAGGGTCTGTATCAGTCGTGGTATCCCGGTAACTGAAATTGCTGACAAACTCGGCGTAACCCGTGCTACGGTTTACAACTGGTTTTGGGGGCTTCGAGTCCCCGACAGCAGAAGCAGTGCCGCGATAACCCGGCTGATGCAAAAACTCCAATCCGCGTAACTTACTTTGGTCATTGACCAAGGGATAACTGTCTCTACAAATGGCTGACTTTGACTTACTGAATGCAGTATTGCCCCAAGAGGGGCGGTACTGTGTCGTGGGTATAGGTCGGTATGTAGACCAACGCTTTGCTGACACCCGAGAAGAAGTAGACGAGATTGTTCAGGAGTTTGTTTCCAAGGAAGCAAATGCTTTCTTTGGATGCGCCAAGTATGGCGAGTTGAACAACCGCAAGCACGAGAACGCCAAGTACTTCAAAGCACTATGGATGGACATCGACTGCGGCCCAACCAAAGCCGAGCCTGACGAAAACGGAGTAGTTAAAGGGTATGTAGACCAAGCCACGGGGCTTGCTGCGTTCCAGCAGTTCTGCAAGACAGTCGGCCTACGCCGACCCATTGTGGTCAACTCAGGAAACGGCATCCACGTGTACTGGCTGCTCGACACGGTGATTGACCAAAAGTCATGGAAGCCGCTAGCCGCTGCCCTGAAAGACCTATGCCGACAGCATGGGCTTATCGTTGACCCAGCCGTTTTTGAAGCATCACGTGTTCTACGAATCCCGGGCACCTTTAACTTTAAGGGTGACCCACTGCCAGTAAGCGTATTGTTCCACGCTACCGAGCCTTACACATACGACGAAATAAAGAACCTTCTTGGAGCTGCTGAGCCCGAAGAAGATGAACCATTTATACCGCGCCGACTGAGTCCACTCATGGAGTCCATGATGGGCAACAAGGTAAAGCGGTTCAAGACAATCATGATGAAGTCGGTCAACGGCGAGGGTTGCCCCCAGTTGTTGCACTGCTTTCAGAACCAGAACTCCATAGAAGAGCCTTTGTGGCGAGCGGCGCTATCAATTGCCGAACGCTGCGTAGACAGAGAAGACGCCATCCATAAGATGTCGTCCAAGTACGAGGGGTATGACCCCGAAGAAGCCGACAAGAAAGCCCGTGAAACCAAAGGGCCGTACCTGTGCAAGTCGTTTGAGAACCTAAACCCAGCCGGGTGCGAAGGGTGTCCCAACAAAGGACGCATCAGTACACCTATCCTGCTAGGCGCAGAGATAGCAGAAGCTGATCCCGAGGATGACGAGGTTGAAGTCGAAGACGACGAAGGCGATGTTGAGACGTTCAAGATACCTGAATATCCCGAGCCGTATTTCCGTGCCCGGGCAGGTGGAGTGTACCGACGGCCACCGCAAGACTCTGAGGAAGAGCCGACGCTTATTTACGAGCGAGACTTTTATCTTGTTAAGCGCATGGTGGACGTCAACTATGGCGAAACCGCGTTGCTCAGATTGCATACACCGCGAGACGGCGTTAAGGAGTTTTCTATACCCTTGGCGCACCTGATGGCAAAAGACAAACTGCGCGAAGTGCTTGGGTACCACGGCGTCATAGTCGGCACCAAGCGGCAGGACTTGATTTTTCAGTACCTTGCTACAAGTGTAAACAATCTGCAACAAACTCATAAGGCTGAAAAAATGAGAACACAATTTGGTTGGGCAGACAAGGACAGCGTGTTTATTGTCGGCGACCGGGAGATAACAAAAGATGGTACGTTCCACAGCCCACCATCGAGCGTGACCAAAGAAGAGGCTGAAATGTGCCAGTCTGAGGGCACTCTAGAGGGGTGGAAAGAGGTGTTTAACCTGTACGACAGACCCGGTTTAGAGCCAAACGCTTTTGCCGCGCTGACTGGGTTCGGAGCACCACTGCTCAAGTTTACGGGGCTTAGCGGGGCGATTATTAACGTCATCCACAAATCGTCAGGCTCGGGTAAATCAACCACGCTCTACATGTGCAACAGTATTTGGGGGCACCCAAAGAAGCTGGCCTCGATATGGAAAGACACGGCGGCGTCTAAAATTCACCGGCTTGGGGTGCTAAATAACCTACCTAACACGGTTGACGAGATTACAAACACGTCGGCTATCGAGTTCTCGGACTTAGCCTATAGCATGTCGCAGGGGCGCGGTAAGAACCGCATGAAGTCCCAAAGCAACGAGATGCGGGTGAATAACACCACTTGGTCGTCCATAACTTTGGCATCGGCAAACGCCAGCTTCTACCAAAAGATGGGGGCGCTGAAAGATACGCCCGACGGCGAGTCAATGCGTTTACTAGAGTATGAAATAAGCCCGAGCGACGCCATTGATGTAGCCACGGGCAAGCAGATGTTTGACCACCAACTGTTTGAGAACTACGGGCATGCCGGGGACATTTACGCCGCGTATCTTGTATCCAACCTAGAAGACGCCATCCAGCTTGTACGGGACGTACAGGCCAAAATTGATAAGCAGGTTAACTTTACGACCCGTGAGCGGTTCTGGTCGGCGGTGTGCGCTTGCAATATTGCAGGTGGATTGATGGCTAAAAACCTAGGCTTACTTGACTGGGACATAGCCCGTATTTACCGCTGGATGCTGAGTATGCTTGGCGAGATGCGCGAAGAGATTAAACCCCCGGAGTCTTCTCCTATTACGATACTTGGTGAGTTCTTGAGCAACTACGTCAATAACTCTTTGGTGGTGAACGACGAAGTGGACGCCCGCAGCAACATGCCAGCGATGCCGACTGTGGAGCCAAGGGGCGAGCTTGTGGTGCGATATGAGCCAGATACTAAGCACCTGTATGTATCTGCTAAACACTACAAAGAGTACTGCGTTAAATTCCAGATTGGCTACAAAGACTCTCTGCGCGAGCTAAATAAGATTGGAGTGTTCAGGGAAGCCGTCAACAAGCGCATGGGCAAAGGGCTGAAGATGGTATCGCCGCCTGTTCGTGCGCTAATGTTTGATGCGTCAAACTCAGAGTACCTGCAGATTGGAGCACCGGCAGATGAAGATCGAGACGGTGACGTACAGGATTGATTGGGCTAAGTTTAAAAAAGGTACCTCGTTTTTTGTACCCTGCATCGACGACATTGCGGCTAGACAGCAGCTTGCACGTGTTACGAAAAGGTTAGGATTAAACGTGGTATCAAAAGTAGTAATTGAGGATGGCGTAAAGGGGTTACGTATATGGCGCGAGTAACGCTATAATTTAATCGCTGGCATCAGTTGCCAGCGTTCATTGTCTCCTTGTTGCGATCCTCCTCCGCAACTTCACCCCCGCCTAGTGCGGGGGTTTTTTATTTGTCTTGCTGACGTATGAACGGCAGCACGAGCGGTGCATTACGCTCATTTAGACGGAAGCCACCAGTCTCTTGCTTTGTGGCCTGCTCCGTAAGCCTATTCTTAAGCGAACGTTTAATATCTTTGTCTACGATAGCAAAAGATTTATATTTGTCATTGAACTCTTGCACTTCTTTGTCAATGATGCGATCAAACTCTTTCATATCGTCGCGTATATAGGCGTTGTACAACCGTGTGTAGATACGATTTTTTTCGTATTGGATAGCCTGTTCAATAGCCCTAAGGGTAAAAGCTTTGTATCCTTGGTCAGTTAACTCTAGCGGACGGAAACCAAGAGATTGAGCTATTAGTTTACCCATAGAAACTTGGGCCTCAGGGGTTAACACAGTGCCTTGCCAGTCAACGACGCCTTGCCGCGAGTATTTTTCTGCATATATTGGAGCTCGCATAGCGGCTGGGGCTACTTTTTCAACAAGCCTTTGTAAATCACCGACACTCAAGGCATCTACACCCTGAACAACGTTCTTAATCATATTAACACCCGGCCCAGCAGCGTCTATAAGACTATTAACAAGGGCCGACTCAAGAGTAGCTTCAGTTTTATTTTCACGTATGAATACGCCGTTTAAACTTAGACGAGATGCAAAATCAGCACCGGTAAACGCCGACAAAGGCCCGTACTCAATGACTGTACTTAGGGGTACATCAAACACCTTTACTTCACCAACTTGTTGTGGCAACCAAACTTTGCGGAGCCAAAAGTCTAGGTTCGTGTTCTTGATATACTCAAATTCTTCAGGTAACTCCTCGTCGTCTTTAGCATCGTCGAATATCTGACTCATTGCGCCTAATAGCATCGTCCCGAGGCCGGAAGGCAACCCCTGCATGCCCGTCACTAAATACAATACACCTAAAGAAGAAAGCCAAGTCTTAAAGGCAATCGCTTTGCCGTCTTTGTTTAAATACGGCAATGACAAAAGCATGTTTTTTAGGTACCAGCTAAGCTGAAATATAGGGAAAAACATAAACTGAAACGCCAAACGCCCAACAGGGCCGCGCATAAATGGAGGTCGGCTGTATCCAGCAAAGTTACCCATAGCACCGGATACGTAGTCAGCGGCCTCTTCGATTGCAGTTTCGTTATCACCATGCTTTTTGTACGCCAACCGATAGGCAGTAAGCGCCAGCATTTCCCTAGACATCTGCTCAGTAGCTTGCATCAACTTAGCAGGTATCATAAGCAATGTCCCTGCCGCGTCGGTATAAGAACCGTCGATTGAGCGTACTGGCGTTTTGCTAAGTTCATTTATTTCTGCTGCCAACGTAACACGAACGACATCATGCTTTAGCAGTTTCTCCATAGCCCTACGCTCACGGTCATTCATCTGAACCGCTTTACTGCGCGCAAGACTAGGCGCAGTCATAGTTACAGAACCGTCGGCGTTCTTTTTAAATATCGTATATTGGTTCCATACCTTAAGTAACTTAGTGGCTTCAAAAGTAGTTTTAGCAAACCCATAGTTAGCGCCGAGAGTGGGGAAGCCAGTAATAGTAAGCTGGAATAGCTGAAGCATAGGAGACGCTATAGAACTAAGATAGTAAATAAATGAAGCTTGGTTAGTTAATCGAACCGTCGTATTAAGCCACCGCCGTTCAAGGTCTCCGCGTTGACTGTTAAGGTCGTCTGAAACACGAGCGTTAAATTCTTGGGCCAAAACACGTAAAGGCGCACTGTTACCAGCGTTGGTAAGACTAGCTGCGGCGGTGCGACGTAGCTCTGGAGCATACTTTATTCTTGATAGTTGAAACGCATTGCGGGTAGCAGAGTTAACAAAAGCACGGAGAAAATCGGTTGAGTAGCCGGTAATACCTTCACGATGCAGGAACTGCTTACGTATGCTTTGGTCTGGCAAAAGAGTTAAATACGTTTGAAATACTTCGTCTTTCGCACCGTTTTTATCTTCTTCGGTGACTCCCTTCATACCGTCAATGGCGTCAAATACGTCTTTTAATAACTTACCGTACGTGTCACCGAGTATTTCATTTGCTAATTGCTCGTACTTTTCGCCTACACGTACTTTTGTTTCATCAGCTAGAAAATCTTTAACAGACTTACCCGCTTCTTTTGCGCGGCGTGCGACGTACTGGTCTCTAGTGTATTCAGACTCAAACAGAAAAAATTTCCTAGTAGGCCCAGTGCCTATACGCACAAAGTATTCCCCAAAGCGACTTAACGGGAAAAATGGATAAATCTTATCTCCCTGCTCATACAAAGCTTTTATTTTTTCAAGTACGTTATCTTGTTCTTGCTTTGAAGCACCTAAATTCTTAACCCTATCGTTAAGAAGCCCTGTATACATTTGAGCAATAGCTTGGAAATAGTCGCGTATTCGCCTATATTCTGTCTTAGCTCTGGAGTCAAGCTTAGCATACAGTTCGTTAAGACGAGGACTAGATAAGTTGGTATCGGGGTCTACGTTAGCTAGAGTAGACTCTATAGCAGCCTGCACAAATGCAGCCATGCGTTTCGGCGAACCTGCAAATGCCCTAAAGGTATTATCTATAGTCTCTTGTGCGCCCGACAAAAGGTTGTCTGCCATAGAATTCATCTTACGCAGCACCTTATTACCATCAGCAATCGACTGTAATCCAAGTTTTTGTGCAAAGATACCCAATATGTCTATTGGAACACCCTTTGCTAAAAGGCGTTGGGCTTTGGTAGAGCTCGTAAGAAATACTGTGGTTAGAGCTTCATATACATCACGGGCGCTACGTAGCTCAATAGCTTTTTTTATACCCTCGTTAATTTTACTTGCTTCATCACTTTCTTCGTAATTTTTAGCGTTGCGCTGTTGCCGTTTTAAAGTTGCCGCTAGTTCTTTCAGTAGTTTCCGCTGCCGATTAGCGGCGGACTCAGACATAACGCCTTCCTGCATCTGACGTATAACTGCCCTAGACGATGGAGTGCTGATGCCGACATCTACAGCCGAGACTAACTCAGTAAGAGCGGTTACTTGATTAGGTGCAAAATTAAACAGCTTGCGAACTGCATCTACAAACTTACCAAACCCGCTACGGATTGAATTGGCTGGTTTATAGCTATTTAAGAACCGTTCAAACACAGGTTCGCTCATTGCATACGCAATAAACTCTGTGGGGTCGTTAAACATTGCACCCTTAGCACCTTCTACGACATCAGCTAAATCGTAAAACAGTAAAGGGTCTTTGCTTTCGTTACGCATATCGTCAATGGCTAGCTCCACGAACTTACGTTTAGCGTCATCCATCAACGTTTCTATGTCAGCTAGAAAATCTTTTTCTCTCTTGGTTATACCTTTTAAGCCTAAGCGGTTAGCCTCTGACGTAACCAAAACTTTACGGTCTAGCGCTGCGTGTAGCGCTTCATGGAGCACAATTACGCTGTTAATACCCTGAGAATAGTCACCCCAACTTGCACCGCGTACATAAACTACTGAGGTAAATTTACCGTCATCACCGAGCACTGTGCTCGTAACGCCCACAGCAGTTTCATCTTTTACAAACGCATCTGGTAGCTTATCGCCACGCTCAACAACTATAAATTTAGTATCACCGACGGCGTTGTAAATGCGGCTAGCGAGCAACCGCATGAAGGGGGTGCCTGTACGTTTGACAAGTTTAAGTGCGTCTTTTACCGTAGTAACATTATTAAACTTAGCGTTTTGGGTTGCTACTTGTCTATCTTTACCCCTAGATTCTTTTGCTGCTTCTCTTTTAGCTTTGCTAAGAACGTTAGTTACGCGCGTGCTTCTCTGCCTCTGCCTAGCTTCTTCCATCATCTCAGCTATGGCGCGCTTGGAACTAGCAAACACCTCGGGGGTAATTATTGGATTCGGCTTATCCCTACGTCCTGTCTGAGGATCAACCGTATACAGAAGCTGCCCTATGCGTCGGCGATGCACGCTATCAGGCATGGACTCGTACAGCAACATCATTTCTGCTACGAGGCTACGTTCTTTACGGCGTAATTCATCTATGTACTTACCTACAGCAAAGCGACCGCGTTCCCCGCCTTCTTCCAAAGCAGCGGCTAATATATCCTCTCTTTTAGCGTCTTCTCGGTACAGTTTATTAAACCGAGCCATTATTGCTCCGACACGACGGGTATTACGTGTGTTGTCAGCGATTGCTTGTTTACGGGCTTTTTCTCTAGCGGCACGCTCAGGCGAGCCTTCTTCGGTAAGCGCTGGCCTACCACGACCTCTGCGTGCAGCCTGCTCGCTTTCTATTTGAGCACGAGCTTCGGCAAACTTAGCTGCGTACTCTGGGCCAAGCGAGTCCACTATACGTTGTACTTTTTGCGCGACATCTGCTGGTTTATCAGCTTCTGGCTCGCCTTCATCGAACAAGCCCCGTTGAGCCTTACTTACTTTTTCCGTTACCGGCGCACGCTTTCTGTCCCGACGATCTCTTTCAGCCAGATACGGAGCTAGCTCTTCTACAACAGCCTCTGCTTCTGGGGACAAAGTAGTTCCTACGCCGCCTATATCAAGCTCGTCAATTTCTGCGGTTTTGTCGGCTATTGCGTTGTTTAGTTCTTTGTCACTTAAGTTCTCAAGTCGTAGCTCACGACGCCGCTTTTCGGCATTGTAGTTAGCCTCAAGGTCGGCTTGCTGGTCTTCGACCTGACTTAACTGGTTGTAGTACTCTTCTTCCGTCGCGGCGTTTGAAGCCTCGTTATACGCTACCTTAAGCGCTTCTCTTCGCTGAGCTACAAAAGCATCTAACTCTGTGTCAGACAAACTATCAAAAGGTATTTGTGAAGTATCTACTTGCCCATCAGGTTCGGACACCGCTTCACCACGATCAGCCGCTTGCTGCTGCTCATCCATGTATTCCACGGCCAGCATAGTGGCAGCAGACTCAGAAAGACCTTCTGCTAAATATTGATCGTATACCTGAGCAAATTGTTTACGGGCGTCTACCCGAACAGCTTCATCTGCTTTGGACTCTTCGTCTTCATATATTTGTTGCTCAATATTTGCCAATGCTTGAGCTTGAGCATCTGCTTCTTCATACCCTAAGTCAAACAGCCGTTGGAATTCAGCTTCAACTGCAGCAGCTTTTTCTTCAGGCGTAGTCGGCACCGCGCCAGTCGGTATTAGCTTAGCCCGTAGATCGTCGTATTCTTTTTGTTCTTCTTCGGTTAGCTCTCGCGGTGTTCCTAGTTGAGAAATCACAGGTATGCCGGTTTCGTCTAACTTAACGTTACCTTGCTCATCTACTTCTACCTGCGCTCCACCAGTACGCATACCTTCGAGTTCGGATAAGCGGGTGCGGTCTTTAAGTTCGGCCTGCATCCGGCGCAAATCTGTCCGGAAAGCATCGACGTCTTCCATAGTTCTGGCGGCTTGTCTGGCCTGCCTAACCTCAAGAGCACCTGCACCCGCACCGAGAGGGGCAGCGGCGGCGGCTTCAAGCGTACCGGCTGCTACTACACCGCGCATAGTTGGTACATCAAATCCTTCTCGTTGCAGAGCAATGTTCTGAGCCAACTGCTCGTAGCCACCCTGCGCGGCTTCACCAACCGTTTCTGCTGCTGTAGTACGCAGCATCTGTTCTGGAACGCTTCGCGCAGCTTTTTTCTGGACTTCTTTTAGCGCGGTATCAGATATTGCTTTTTCAGCGGCCTCTTTAGATAATTCTTTTTTGATACGGTTTGTTACTGCACTACGAATAACAGACTTACCGAGACCCGTCACTTCTGCAAGGGCGTTAATACCGCCACCAGCAATAATTAAATCTAAATTGTCGCCAGCGTAGTTTTGAGCGGCTTCGGCTCTTGCAGCAGCTTCTTCTGGTGGTACACCTTTTTTCTTTAGCTCGGCCTCTACTGCATCGTAGACTTCGCCTTTTATAAAGCCCATTCCGGTGCCAAGAGCTATAGTTCCTGCTGCAGTACCAGCCAGTAAAGTACTGCCGCCAGACAGCGCGGTAAGAGCACCCACGGCTAAAGTGGGTATGGAAGTACCAAGACCCTCAACCGCAAAATCTATTGGTGCCTGAGAAAAAGCTTTAAGCCCGGCTACAACTTGGTCATAAATGCCTTTGTCTTTAGCGTCGTCGATGATACGAATAGCTTCAGCTCGATCTAGCTTAGATTGAGCGCTAAATAAAGCAGCGATATGATTTTGCGCACCCTCAACAGCTTTTGCTGCATCACTACCAGCACCAAACATATCTATAGCAGCTTTTGTTATAGACAGCGCACCGCTAGATAGTCTTAAAGGTACGTCGAGTACAGATCGCGCAATACTTTCTTGATCGGCTTGCTGTTGCGAAGGTAACGGTTGTGCAGCCGGTTCAGCGTCCGGCTGTGTTACTTGGGCAGGCTGACTAGAAGGTTGTAAGTATTTATTGCGAATAGCTTGCTGCGTAGCCTCATTCGCATTGGCAAAGTTAGGGTCTTGTGGAGCCCACTTCTCAAATATCGCTGCTTTAGTAGCCTCGTTTGCATTTAAGAAGTCGGGGTCTCTTAGGATTGAGGCTAAATCCGCCATTTGTACCCTCGATTACTTTAGGTATTTGTGGCTATAGTCTACCCCACCACCTGTAGGGGCACCGCCTGTGCGGTTAGTAGCAGGCGCACCGCCTCCAAGCTTATTAGCCAGACGCATAGTAGCTAGATACTCTTGTTCAACAAGGCGCAGTATTTCTGTTTCTTTGGCCTCTGAAGACATAGTTTTTAACTTCCTATTAAGAGCAGACATAGGATCAGCCGCTTCGTCTCTCACACGTTTAGATACACTATCTAGTGTATCCACGCTAAGCCTCGGAGTGATTTCTCCGGGGGGTGTTTTGTAAGTAAACGCTTCGGTTACTCCAGCAGCGCCTTTCTGCAGCCTTCTACCCATAGCCCTAACTTTAGGATCAGAGCTAGCCAACATGTTAGTAATACGAGCCTGCATTGCATCACGGCTTTCTGGTTTTCCAGCCTCTCTCCTACCAGCTTCACCCGCTCGATATTGTTCTAGTGCAGCAGTATCTTGACGCTCGGCAAAACTCCTTCTACCAGCTTCTGCAGCCGTAAACGACGCTACATCAGCGGCGTGAGAGCGTTCAGCAATAGCCATTTGTTGGCTAGTAGCTTCCTTAACCGCGTCTCTAGCTGCATTCATATTTATCTCGCCGAACTTAGTTTTCTTCCCGGCAAGTAATTTGGCCAAGTCACCTTGAGCTTTAGCTAGGGCAACGTCAGCCGCAC
>Ga0208161_1000471_pt1 | contig 22961 bp, 18 predicted proteins | sample CB_VirMetaG_3_FD_184538 | JGI IMG/M metagenome (GOLD analysis project Ga0208161, IMG submission 184538) | Freshwater to marine saline gradient viral communities from Chesapeake Bay - CB_1508_1S Viral MetaG (SPAdes) (version 4) | ecosystem: Environmental > Aquatic > Marine > Coastal | place: USA...
GTATCAATAAAATTACTCAATCTGTTGGTTTAGGTTCGATTAGTAATCCTTTTGGTCAATCGAGTATTTCTTTTGGTGGTAATTCTTCTGCATCACAAGCTGTTTTTGATAATAAGTTAAAAGCAATTACAGGTGGCGGTTTGAATTTTTTGAGAACAACAAAACTTACGTCAGACGCAATTGCTCTGTATATGCCAGACACTCTTTTGTATTCTCATAGTCAAACTTATGATCAACTTTCATTGGGTGGTGAATTACTTGGTCAAATCGCAGCCGCAGGTAGTTCTGCAATCGAAAAGGCAATAGAATCTGGTGATGCAAAAAGTGTTGGTGGTATTTTAAAAGGTGCAGCAGAAGGAGGAATGGCTGCTGGAAAATCTGCTGCTTTGTATGCTGGATCTCAAATTAGCGCATCAGTTGGTGGTCAAACTGGCCAAGCTGCATTTGCCGCCCTTGCTGGTGCAGTTACAAATCCAATGTTAGAAATGATTTATCGTTCTCCAAACTTTAGAACATTTCAATTTGATTTTATGTTTTATCCAAGAGATGAAAAAGAAGCTTTTGAAGTTCAAAGAATCGTTGAGAGATTTAGATTTCATCAAGCACCTGAACTTTTAGAAGGTTCTAGAGGTTTTTTAGTTCCACCTTCTGAATTCGATATTCGATTTTATTATGGTGGAAATCTCAACCCAAACATTCCTAGTATTGCAACTTGTATCCTTACAACTATTGATTTGAATTATGCTCCAAATGGTTTTGCAACTTATGAAGTTCCTGGTGAAAACGGACCAAAACTTGGTCGAACTGGTATGCCGGTTGCAATGCAAATGACACTTCAATTTCAAGAGGTCACTTATCTCACTAAATCTGATTTTACTTCATCGGATGAGTTTGATCAAAAATCAAGTTTACAGAGAGCTGAGTCCAGAGATCCAACTAATATACCATAACTATGGCTAAATTTTTCAACTATTATCCTAAAACTTTTTACACAAATGACAATAAACCAAAAGGTTTAGATACTGTCACAAATATTATTTCTCGTTTTGCTTTTGAAGATTCTTTAAAACAAAACTCTGCTGCATTCTACAAATACAATATTCAAGATAGTGATACACCAGAAATCATTGCTCATAAGTATTATGGTAATGTAGAAAGACATTGGATGGTTTTATTGTTCAATGATATAATTGACCCACAATGGGACTGGCCACTTACAGAAAGAAATCTTGTTAAGTATGTTGATGAAAAATATTCTGCAAATGGTGCAGCAAATACTACTGTTCAAACTGGCATACAATGGGCTTTAAGTTCTAGTAATGTTCAAGCATACTATAAAGTAATTACAAGAACCTCTGCTGACGGTAGTGTAATCACAGAAAAACTTGAAGTCGATGCGAACACATATGCAAATATTTCTCAAACAACAGCAACTTATACTCTACAAAATGGCACACAAGTAACTGAGAGAATATCTAAATCAACAAGAAGTTACTTTGAATATGAAACAGAAATAAATGATGCCAAAAGAGAAATTACTTTACTAAAGAAAGAATTTGCGCCGGCCGTAGAGAAAGAATTTAAGAAAACGATTAGTTCATGACGATTGAGGTACAAAAATCAACCCAGTTTAAAATTAATGAACTGGTCATTGTCACTAAAGGTGGGCCAATTGATATATCTACCATTTATGAAGAAATCAATATCTTTGATTCTTTGTTCTCACCTGTCATTAGTGGTAATATTTTAATTCGTGATTCGGTTGGACTTTCTGGCCGTTTAATATTTGATGGATCAGAATCTTTATTGATCGATATTGCAAAAGACAAAAATAGTGATGTTGCATCATATAAGAGGTCGTTTCGAATTTATAAACAATCAAATCGAACAAACGAAGGTATGAATAGTGAGATGTATATTTTAAACTTTGTTGCTGATGAATTAATTTTTTCGGATCAACAAAGAGTTAATCAGGCTTATGAAAATGTATACTCACAAATTGTAGGTAGAATTCTTGAAAATTATTTGAAAGTGCCAAAAAAAGACCTCAAAGGTTTTTTTCAAGAAACATTTGGTATTAAAAAAATTGTCATACCAAATTTAAGACCTTTTGAAGCAATCGATTGGTGTGCTAAAAGAGCTGTAGATAACCAAAATTCTCCAAATTTTCTTTTCTATCAAAACATCGCTGGTTATAACTTTGTTTCTCTTTCTGGTCTTTTGATAAAAGAAGATATTTTAGAAATTAAATTTGAAGCTAAAAATTTAAGTGGTTCTGATGCTTTTTCTGAAATTTCTACTGCTCGAAGTTTTGAAGTTGTCACACAAAACGACATGATAGAAAAGACACGTTCTGGTGTCAATGCTGGTCGTTTTATTGGTTTTGATCCAATTACAAGAACAATAAACTCAAAGACAGTTAGTTTTGCTGATCATTATACATCAATGAAACATGGTAATAAAAATCCAAACTTTTCTGTTATTCAAAACAGAGCAGGTGAAACAAACGAAAATACATTTGATGCCAGAAAATCTGTAAGTATATTTGGTACGAATCGTCAATTTAGTAATTACATTAAACGCCGAGATCCTAGTTCACTTTCAAAAATTGATGACAGAGAAAATTATTTGTTTCAGAGAAAAGCCATCTTTGCAAACCTTATGTCGAAAAGAGTTAAAGTCACGATGCCTGGAAATTTTCAACTGAGTTCAGGATTTAATGTGACGGTAAATGCACCATTTTTTGGTATGAAAGAACCAGGTTCGGATAATGACGATGTGAGTTTAAGTGGTAAATACATTATCGTTGGATCACGACATGTTATTGGATATGATAAACACGAAACGATTATTGAAGTTGCAACCACATCAACAGACAATGATGTAATACCTTCTTCAAATCCAGATCAAACAAGTCAGGTTTTAGCATATGGTTGATGATGAAAATAAAGATTTTGCAGGTAAAAATGGATTTACTTGGTGGGTTGGTGTTGTAGAAGATCGACAAGACCCACTTAAACTTGGCCGTTGTCGAGTGAGATGTGTTGGTTGGCACGCTGAAGATAAAGTTCTTTTACCAACAGAATTTCTTCCTTGGGCAATGCCATCGATGCCATTGAATAATTCAAATGCATACACCGCAAAAGAAGGTGATATGGTCTTTGGATTTTTCGTAGATGGTGAAAATGCACAAGAACCTGTCATGGTCGGTGTAATACCTGGCATACCATTAAAAGCACCAAATCGACAAGAAGCATTTACAGACAATCGAAGTGATACTTTACTCAGAGTATCACCAAGAAGACCTGCAAACAAAGTATACCATGCAAATGGTTATGGTATTGTTCTTGTTGAAACTGAAACGGCTGGCTTATATCCAAATCGACTAGACGAACCATCAACACCAAGATTGGCTAGGAATGATGAAGAAACAATACAATCAACTTTCATACAAGAAAGAAGAAATACTCGAATAGCTGGTGTTCCATCATTTAACAATATTATCTATAATACTTGGGATGAACCACGAACATCATACAACGCACAGTATCCATACAATAATGCAATTGAAACTGAATCTGGTCACATCATGGAGTTCGATGATACTTTTGGATCTGAAAGAATTCACATTGCACATCGAAACAGTTCGTTTATAGAATGGATGCCAGACGGAACAAAAGTAGAAAAAGTTACAAAGAACAATTACTCAATTATACTTAAAGACGATCATTTATATGTGATGGGTAATGTTCATGTAACAGTTCAAGGTAATACAGAAATCTATGTTCAAGAAAATGCATATGTAAGAGTTGATAAAAATCTTCGTGCAAACGTAGGTCAAAATGTATATCTTGGTGTCAATGGTTATGTGAGTGCAAATGTGATTGGTAATTTTGATGCTCAGATTAATGGAAATGCTCAAGCCAATGTTGTGGGTCATGTGGCTTTACATTCTGGTGGTAGTATGTCAATTGGTGTTGATGGTAATTTTACTCATTATGTCAAAGGAACATACACCGTTGAATCTCTTGGTAATATGGTCATCAAAGCACCAAGAATAGATTTGAATCCATAATGTCAAACGCTGCCCATCGAAACACAGATTCTAGAGCTTGTGGTGCTTCTACTGTGACAGCCCAATCAAAAAATGTTTATGTAAATGGTCTTTTATGGTCTATCAATGGTGATCCAAACAGTCATGGCGACGGAAATTTGAGTGCGGCCACTAAAAATGTTTTTATTGGAGGTGTTGCTGTTGTCAATGTGGGTGACTCAGCATCAGCTGACGGTCTTTGTGTTCCTTTAGGAGGCTCTCATTGTGCTCCCTCTGCAACTGGTGGTTCTTCTGATGTTTTTGTTGGAGATTGAGATAAATAAAACATGGCAACTACAACTACACTTGTTTCGGTCGATGTACCCACACTAAGATCCTTTCGTGACTTAGACCTGAACTTCACAAATCACCCTATTCGAAAAGATGTAACTACGTTTTCGAATGAATATGCAATCATCAATTCAGTAAAAAACTTAATTTTTACTCAACATTTCGAAAGACCATTTCAACCAGAACTTGGTAGCAATCTTCGCAGAATGTTGTTCGAACCAGTCGATTCGATTACAGCAGCACAGATTGAAAGAGAAATTACAGAGGTTGTGAGTAACTTTGAGCCTAGAGCCAACATATCAAAAGTCGTTGCAAAACCAAGTCCAGATCAAAATAGATATGATGTTGAAGTTGAGTTTTTTCTTGTTAACAATCCAAATCCAGTTTCAATAAACTTCTTTTTAGAACGAATTAGATAAAATGGCAGATAGATTACGAGTCACAGAACTTGATTTTGACACAATCAAGAACAATTTAAAAAGTTTTTTGCAACAACAAAGTCAATTTACTGACTATGACTTTGATGGTTCAGGTTTAAGTGTTTTGTTGGATGTGTTGGCTTACAATACACACTATAATGCCTACTATCTGAACATGGTTGCAAATGAGGCTTTTCTTGATACGGCTTTGTTGCGAGATTCGGTTGTTTCTCATGCCAAATCTTTTGGTTATACACCATACTCACAAAAATCTCCTATTGCAACAATCAAATTTACTGCCAATTCAAGTTCTTCTGATGCTTCAACATTGACAATACCAGAAGGATATTCTTTCCTCGCAAATCAAATTGATGGTGTTGCATATAATTTTGTTGTTCTCGATGACACGACTGTTACGAAAGCCAATAGTCAATTTGTTTTTGAAAAATTAAACATTTATGAAGGTCAATTGGTAACTTACAATTTTTCACATTCTGAACAAACAAATCCAAAACAAGTTTTTACTTTGCCTGATTCAGGAGTTGATACGACAACAATTAAAGTATCTGTTACAGAATCTTCATCAAATAGTGCAACAACAACGTATTCTCGATTTACTGAACTTTTAGATGTGAGTTCTACCTCTGAAGTTTTCTTTTTACAAGAAGGTCGAAATGGCCTGTTTCAAATTTATTTCGGTCAAGACATTATTGGTAAAAAGATTCCAGATGGTGCTGTTGTTTCTGTTACATATCTTGTTTCAAATGGAACTGCTGCTCAAAAAGCAAATGGATTTGTTGCAAGGCAAGCACTTACTGATACTTTAGGAGAATCAATTACTGATTTTACAGTCGATGTTGTTGACAATGCAGCTGGTGGTGCTTTAAGAGAATCGGTTGACGAAATTAAATTTTCTGCACCACTTCAGTATGTAACACAGAACCGATTGGTCACAAAGAAAGATTATGAATCATATATTCGTAGAAATTACCCAAGCATCGATTCTCTTTCAATTTGGGGCGGAGAAGATGAAGATCCACCAATTTATGGTAAAGTTTTAATTTCTTTAAAACCAAAAACAAATTATTATATTTCTGATACAGAAAAACAAAGAATCATTGATGAAATCATAAAACCAAAAGCAATTCTTTCAATTGACGCTGAGATTCGTGATCCAGAATTTTTGTATATTCTCTTAGATACGAGTATTAAATACGATCCGAAAAAGACAACGGCATCAATAACAACATTACAAAATCAGATAAGAAATGCTATTCTTCTTTATCGAAACACAAATCTAAACAAGTTTAATAGCACGTTCTCATTGTCAAGATTGCAAGATGCAATTGATGGTGTTGATACAAATGCAATTGTTGGTTCAGAAACGGCTGTTCGTTTGCAGAGAAGAATTACACCTACATTGAGCACCGCAACGAACTATACAATTAATTTTAATGTACCACTTCATCGTGGAACGGTTACAAACAAACTTACATCATCTCAGTTTAGAACTGCTGATGCAACAGGTGTAATTCGAACAGCTTTGATTGAAGAAGTGCCACAATCATTTACTGGTATCGCATCAATTGAAGTTTTGAATTCTGGTTATGGATATACATCGGCAATAGTTACAATTTCTGGTGATGGTATTGGTGCAACGGCCGAAGCTGTAATTCAAAGTGGACGTATTATATCGATTCGAATGACAAATCGTGGTGCTGACTATTCACGAGCAACCGTTACAATTACGGGTAATGGATTTTCAGCATCTGCAAATCCTGTCATTGATTCGAGAGTTGGTACTCTGCGTGTAATTTACTTTGACGTAAATGCTAATCGACAAATTATCAATAACAATGTTGGTACAATTAACTATGATACTGGTGTCGTTGAAATTAATGACTTGAATATTCTCTCTGTTCTTACCGCAGATCGTCTTTTGTATTTTAGTATTGAAGCAGAAGAAACAATTATTGAGTCAACAAGAAACACAATTCTTACGATTGATGAAACAGATACCGCTTCAATTATAACACAGATTGAATCCATAAGAACTTAATGTCTACAGATTTAAAAACTTCTTTACTTGTTGAAGATCAAGTTCCTGAATTTGTTCGGGAAGAACACCCACTCTTTATTTCTTTTCTTGAGGCTTACTATGAATTTCTTGAACAAGAACAAGGTGTTCAGAATAATGACTTAACTTCAAAATCTAAACTTCTTCGAAATGTATCAGACGTTGATGCTTCAATTGATGAGTTTGAAGAAAGTTTTATTAATAACTTTGCATCTTTAATACCACAAGATGCAATTTCAGATAAAGCATTTCTCATCAAAAATGTTTTACCACTTTATCTGGCAAGAGGTAATGAAAAATCTTATACTTTTCTTTTTCGACTTCTTTATGGTCAAGATGTTGAATTAACACTTCCAAGAAATAATATTCTTCGTGCATCAGCTGGTGATTGGACACAAGAAAATGTGTTGCGTATTGATGACAACATTTATTCTTTCTATACTGGTGATGGTTCAACTACAACTTTTCTTTTAGCTCAACAAGTTGGTGAAGGTGATGTTACTGTTTATGTTGATGATGTAGAAACAACATCTGGATTCTTTATTCGAAAAGAATCAAAGAAAATTATTTTTAACACAGCGCCTGCTGATGGTGCTGACATTGAAGTTCACTATGATAATTTCAATGAAAATTTACTGAACAATCGTAGAGTGGTTGGTTCTTCTTCTGGTGCAAGTGCAATTATTGAGAGAGCCATTCCACGATTGATCGGTGTTCAAACATCAACAGAATTATACATTACTACAAATACACTTCTTGGTACATTTTTAAATGCTGAAGTGGTTACAATGGATATCATTGCTGATGATGGTGTGACACTTATTCAGATTGGTTCTGAAACAGTTTCACCACTCAGTCAAATTACAGTCACGGAAGGTGGTTCAGGATATAATGTTGGTGACCCAGTTCTTGTTACTGGTGGTTTACCACTTACACCTGCTGAAGCAATCGTTGGATCTATCTTTACGGGTGCTGTTGATTCAGCAAATGTAGGGTTAGGTGGTGCAGGATTCCAACTTGGTGGTATTGTTTCTGCCTCAAATGTTTCTGGTACAATCACACTTGCTGTGACATCCGTTGATGATTCTGGTGCGAATTCAGCAAATTCGTTTACAATTTTTACAGACGTAATTGATACTTACGCAAATGTCTTAATTTCAGCATCTGATTATGGTTTTCCTGCAAACGTAATACCAACAGGTGAAAATGTTTCGACACGATTAATTGACGCATTGTCAAAAGGTACGATTACAGGCATTGGGCCTATGACTGCACTTACTGTTCTTTTTGCAGATGTAAGTGCCAACGGTGCAATCTTTGATGCTGATGGTGCTAAGATTGAAACGCTTGCAAATACATTTATTGATATTAAATCGTTTGGTTCTTTAGGTCGTATTCAAATCAATGATGGTGGTGATGGATATGAAATTGGTGATGAAATTGTGTTTGGTGCAAATCCATCTGGTGTCTATGGTGTTGGCGCAGCTGCAGCAGTTACAAATGTAAGTTCAATTGGTGCGATCACAAAGATTGAGTTTCAACCATCGAGAATTACTGGTACTGCTAATACAGAATCAGGTAACGTCACAATTGTAGGAAATGGAACAGCATTTGATACTGAATTAGAAGTTGGTTCTCAGATTATGATTAACTCTGAGGCTCGATATGTAAATTCAATTTCTTCTGCAACATCTTTAAATGTGAATGTTGCTTTTGGTCGAACATCTACAGAAAGACGGGTTGGTCTGTTTGATCAGTATTTAATTGGTGGCCAAGGTTATGTTCAGAATAACTTTCCAGCGATTACAGTATCTTCTGCAAACACTTCAGCTGCCAATGCGAATGTAGAAATCATTGCTTTGATGGGTGATGGAGAAACGATTACCGCAAGCACATCGACTGTTGCTGGTCAAATTCGAACAATACGAATCACCAACCCAGGTAAAGGATACGAGTTTCTGCCTGCGGTTGACCTCACACAATCTGGTGATGGTAATGCAACTGCTGAAGCCGCAATTGAACGATCTTACGTTTCTCTTGCTGGTCGTTGGTTAAGTTCTGAAAGTATTCTATCTGCCTTTGAAAGAAAAGTTCAAGGTCTAGATTATTACATTGATTTTACCTATGTAACTGAAGTGGCAGTAGAATTTGCAAAATATAAAGAAATTCTCAAAGGATTGTTGCATCCGGCTGGTTTCAAGAACTATGCTGAGTTTCCAATCATTAAAACAATCGATGTTCCTCTCACAACAAATACTGCAAAAGACCTATCGGTGTCTGGTCTTGTTGAAATTACAAATGGATCTATCACCGTTACGGGTACGAACACACGATTCAATGTTGCAAATACACTTGGTATTCTCACAATCGGAACACAGATTGCAGTCAACAATGAAATACGAACAGTCAATAATATCATAAGTAATACAAGTTTGACGGTTTCAAACGCATTTTCTACTAATGCATCATCACAGACCGTCATTTTAGTCACATAAATAAAAAATTATGGCATTAACTTATACATCAGAGAAAATCTCACTCAATAACGCTGACCTGTTCAAAGATTCATTTTCTGCGACAAGTCCAGCCATACAATATGTTTTCATTGGAAATCATACACCTTACGCAAATGAATCTTCTCCAGACGCAATTGTAGAGACAATCGCTACAGAAAAAGACGTTTGGGATAATATGTTTGGTGCCAAAAGAGTTACTGCTAACGATGTTGAGTTTGTAATTCCAAGAGTTTACTGGACAGCAGACACCAAATATCGTCAATATGACGATACAATTACATTTACAGATTTATTATCTGCAAACACAGATCAGAATTTGAAAGCATTTTACGCAATTACATCGGATCGAAATGTCTATAAGTGTCTTTCAAATAACGCTTCTGGAAACTCTACGGTCGAACCAACAGGTGATTATACAACATCAAATGGTGTGATTTCTACTGCGGATGGTTATATTTGGAAATACATGTATAACATTCGACCATCAAATAAGTTTTTGACAACCAATTGGATGCCTATTCCAACAAGAGCTGCAGCTGCCACGACACTCTCTGACTATAATCTTGATGATACTGGTGTTGTTGATGGTGAATTGACGACCGTTGTAATTGAAAATGGTGGTTCTGGATACTATCATAGTGTGGTGACCGTATCATCGTTTACAACTGGTTGCACGACATTAACTCTTGCAAATACGACAAATGTGGCTGCAAACATGACAGTCACCGGTACAGGTATACCAACAGCTACACATATCTCTACTGTTGATACACCAAACAACAGAATCACACTCTCATCTTCTGCAATCGCAAATGGTGGTGGTTCTGGTAATAATCTAACAATTACAACCAGGGTATTCTTTGATGGTGATGGCCAAGATGCTGCTGCTTCAGTTACACTTGCAAATGATTCCATTTCAAAAGTAACTATATCTACAGTTGGAACTGGTTATTCATATGCAAATGTGTTTATTTACGGTTCTGGTTCTGGTGCAAATGGTCGATGTATCATTGCACCTAAGTTTGGTCACGCATTCAATCCAGCAAAAGATTTATTGACATCCAGAGTTATGGTTACCAGTAAAATTGGTGATATTGACTCTACAGAAAGTGGTCTTATCTCAGTAGACACTTCATTCAGACAATTTGGTCTTCTCCGAAATCCGCATAAATATGGTCAAACATCGAGGGCAAATAATTCTACTGCAAATGCTGTAATCTCTCAAGCAAGAACTTTGACACTTACTCCAGGCTCAGCCTTTACATTAGATGAGTATGTTTATCAAGGAAATTCAGCAAACAACGCAACTGCATATGGTTATGTTTACTCTCAATCTGCAACACAGATAAAGATTACAAAGGTACAAGGCACATTTTCTGTGGGTCTTTCTGTAATTGGTGCAAGTTCTGGTGTTTCAAGAACTGTTGTGTCATCAATCGACCCAGAATTTGAACCATATACAGGCGATATATTATATGTTGAGAATGCAGTAAAGACAGATAGAGAAGATGGTCAAGCAGAAAATATTAGATTCGTATTACAGTTCTAAAGGCAAAACATGGCAACTAATTACAATGTAAACCCGTATTATGACGATTTCGATGAAACGAAACAGTTTTATCGCATTCTCTTTAGACCAGGTCGTGCCGTTCAGGCTCGTGAACTTACACAGATTCAAACAAATATTCAAAAACAAATTGAGCGTTTTGGCCAAAGCATTTTCAAAGAAGGTTCGATTGTAATTCCTGGTGGTTTTTCTCTTGATCGCAAACACCATTATGTAAAACTTACAACTTCTTACGGTACCAATGTTTCTGATTCTACAATCAGCACACTTGTAAATCGTGTCATTACTGGTGCTAACTCTAATGTTACTGCTATTGTTGTTGATACTGCAATTTCTACAACCGCAGGCGATCCACCAACATTGTATGTTCAATATCTAAGTTCGAATACAACTGCAAACGCAACAAACACTCGATTTCAAAGTAGTGAATTAATTGTAAATGATGTTGGTAATCTTACACTTCAAGTAGCAAATACAAGTAATGTTGTAGGTTTTGGAACAATTTTCACAATTGGTTCGGGTGCAGTATTTACAAGAGGTGTTTTTGCCTATCATGACGCACAAAGATATATCGCATCAAAATATACTCAGGCAAATAATGTTGTTTTAGGTTTTCAAGTTACTGAATCTACAACAACTGCTACAGATGACACTTCACTTCTTGATCCGGCAGTAGGGGCAAGTAACTACATTGCTCCTGGTGCAGATCGTTATAAGATTGCACTTGATCTTTCTCATCGTGATCTTCCATTTACAGCTGACCAAGATCCAGATTTTGTTGAGTTGGTTCGTGTTGAAGACGGTGAAATTATTAAAGACAATTTGGATCCACAGTATAGTATTCTCGGTGATACACTTGCACGAAGAACATTTGATGAATCTGGTGACTACACAGTAAGACCTTACAACATTCAAATTAAAAACCATCTCAGATCATCAAATACAGATTTTGATGGATATTTTGTAACTTCTGATGGTGGTGATGATGATTTATTTGTTGGTCTTATCTCACCAGGAAAAGCCTACGTTAAAGGTTATGAAATTCAAGGTGTCTCGAGCAAATACATCACAGGAAATAAAGCAAGAAATTACGCAAACGTAAACAATGCGGTTGTAAGTACCACAATTGGTAACTACATTTACATTACAAATCTACATTCTGTGCCTGATATTGCTAACTTAGGTACGCTATCACTATACAATGAATACAATACTTCAGGTGGAACTTCAAATGGTACTCTTGTTGGTACTGCAAAAGTAAGAGGTATCGAATTTTATTCTGGCACACCAGGCAATTCAGACGCACAGTATCGTCTTTGGCTCTTTGATGTGACCATGGAAAGTGGTTATGTCTTTGAACGTGACGTAAAACAAATTTATTCTGATAATACTGGTTATGATGATTTTACTGCTGACATTGTACCAACACTTACTGCAATTACTGGTTCTGTTTCTCTTACAAGTGGTGAACCTACAGTTGATGGTACTGCAACTCGTTTTACCACAGAGTTGAAGAATGGTGATTACATTACTGTTAATAGTGAAACTTTTCGTGTTGGAAACGTAAACAGTTCAATACAGATAACTGCAAATTCAAGTGCTACTGGTTCTATCAATGGTGTGTTTGCTCTTTTAAACACAGTATCTTATAATGACACAGAACATTTACCGCATCTTTTTGAAATGCCAAATCAAGTTATTCGTTCTGTTGATCCAACCAATGTAGAAACTATCTACGATGTAAAACGAACATATTCAAGAACACTTTCAGCCAATGCAGTTACAATTACTTCTGGTACAGATGAAATTTTCGCTGGTGTTTCTACAACAAATTACACTATCTTCATCACAAGTGGAACTCATGCTGGCAATATTGTTTCACCTACCTCTGTTATTACAAGAGGTGGTTCGCCAACAGGTAAGAATATTACAATCGACTTAACAAGCCTTGGTGCTGGTTATGCGACAGAAGATATTATTGTTATTGCTAAATTGGCTAAAACAAATTCAGCTGCTGATAAAAAATCTAAAACACTACAAGCAAATACTACAATTGATTATGTTGATGCAAATACGGCTCAGGCAACGACAATCTCTCTCGCTAAAGCTGATGTTTTAAATGTTGTTTCTGTTTACATGTCTACTGCATCTTTTGGTAGTGCTTATAGTGCATCTGGCGCAGTCGATATTACAAGTCGTTATACAGTTGATACTGGTCAAAGATTAACATATTATGATGTTGGTTCAATTGTTTTAAAACCAAATCAACCAAAACCAACTGGCCCAATTAGAATTACATTTAACTATTTTACTCACGGTGCTGGAGATTATTTCTCTGTTGATTCATATGACATACCTTATGATGATATACCCTCTTTTAATTCTGGAAGTAAGATTTATCAATTAAGAGATTGTTTAGATTTTAGACCTAGAATTAATGATGCTGGTACTGGATTTACTGGAACTGGCGCTACTGTTAATGATTTTATTGATCCTTCATCTGATGTTGTTACAGATTATTCATACTACTTACCAAGAACAGACATTGTTGTATTGAATCGAGATGGGCAATTTAGAATTGTTCAAGGTGTAGATTCATTAACACCTCAACGACCTACTGTTCCTGATGATTCAATGCTTCTTTTCGTTCTTGAACAAGATGCATATGTTTTTGATGTTGCGAACAACATTAAAGTAACAAAGATTGACAATCGCCGATATACAATGCGTGATATTGGTAAGATTGAAACCCGAGTTAAAAATCTTGAATATTATACTTTACTTAATCTTCTTGAAAGAGATACACAAGCTTTACAAGTTCAAGATGCTGATGGGTTTGATAAATTCAAAAATGGATTTATCGTTGACAATTTCTCTGGTCATGGCATTGGAGATGTTTACAATCGTGACTATGGCGTTGCCATTGATGAAGAACGCAGAGAGTTAAGACCAATAACTGAAACACAACCTTTACCATTAATTGAATTTATAGGTGCAAATACTGATCCGGCCAATACGACAACCTTAGCCGCTAGAACAGCTAACAACTATGTTTATTGGCCTTCTGGTATTATCTCTTTACCATATACACATACAGAATATATTAAGAGTTCAAAGGCCAGTACCACAGAAAATATTAATCCATTTAGTTTAATCACTTGGTCTGGTACGATTACTTTAAGTCCATCAAGTGACAAGTGGTTTGACACACAAAGAAAACCAGATTTATACACAAATGAAGAAGGTAACTTTGATCACTTAGCTGCTGAAGCTGCTGCCAAAGGTCTTTTCAATATGAATTGGGGATCATGGAGAAATGTTGGTGGTCTTAATATTGAAAGAACTGGTACATCATTTGAAGTTGTTGAACAAGTCAACAAAAGAGTAGAAAAAGATGTTATCGTGAGCACTTCTTTTGCACCAAAAATGAGAAGTGTTTCAATTGGATTTAGAGCCGAAGGTTTAAAACCTGGGACAAGAGTGTATGTCTATTTTGATAACATTAATGTCACACCCTATTGCACGGCCAAAAATAGTTTAATTTCACTTACAGCATCAAATGCTCTTCTTTCAGTTGGTCCTTCTGTTTTAGGCACAGTAACAAATAATGGATTTAGAACAGTTAATTTGATTACTGATCAAACTGGTAAAATTGATGGTGTCTTTAACTATGATGCAGATGTTTTCAATTTGCCTATTGGTGAAAAATCTTTTAGAATTTCAAGTTCTGTTGTTAATGACAGTAATTTTGAAACTTTGGCTGAGGCTATCTTTACATCAAGTGGAGAAATTCAGTTTGTTCGTGATGAATACACATCAACACGAAATGGTACTCTTGTTCTCAAAACAATTATTGAGAAAGATACATTACCTCCACCACCTCCTCCACCAACACCTTTACCGGATACTGAAATTACAGTAAATCCTGGTGTTATTGAAGATGAAGTCACCTCTGATCCACCTAAGAATAATGATGAGGTACTAACACCAATTTTAGGACCAGATTTTATTGATCTTGTTTACGGATATGGACTTGGTCGTTTGGCTGATAGAGGAGGAAAAACATATTGGTTTGGTAAGTTGTCAGAGTATGCTGCAGGAACTCCATACTCAACAATTGAAGGAATTGCTGCTGCTGCGACAGTTTCAAGCACAGGTCCTTTAGATGGTGATTACAATATTGATGCTCTTTCAATCACAGATACCGCTACTGGTGGTGTTGGTGCAAATGATGCTACGGCTGCATTATTTCAGATGGCTTACACACTTCTTAATGGTCGAAAAGGCCAAGGAGGTACAGAAGGTGATGGTGATAGTGATATTAGATTAGTATCAGATTTCAGAAAAGCTCTGACAAATAAACCTGGTGGTCGATCAAGTTTAGTTGGCGCACAGTTATATAATATTGGTGATGAGTTACCTGGCGATTACATGGGCCAAGCAAGATTAGCAAACAGTAGAGCCGCAAAACAGATTGCCTATGGTATTGCTGCTGTAAATAGTGGTTATGTTCCTTCTAGTGTTGTATATTATGATGATTGTATTTCGGCTACACTAAAACCTGCATCGGCGAGACCTATCGCAATCATTAATCCTGGTGCTCCTCGTTGCGTTGGCACAGGAAAAGATCCATTGGCTCAGTCATTCTTTGTTGATCGTGGTCTATTCTTAACAAAAGTTGACCTATTTTTCTCAGAAAAAGATAATACAATTCCAATGCGAATTGAATTGAGAAAAATGGTCAATGGTTTGCCTGGATCATTTACGATTCCACTTTCAAATAAAGTTGTTTATCCAGAAGACATTACAACAACATCTGATGGATCAACACCAACAACAATTTCATGGGATGCGCCAATCTTCTTAGAACCTGGTGAATATGCACTTGTTCTTTTGGCAGAGACAACCAAATATCGAGTTTGGATTTCTCAGATTGGTCAAAGAGATATAATTACAAATTCTATTATCTCTGAACAACCATATATCGGTGTTCTGTTTAAGTCACAAAATGCATCGACATGGACACCAGATCAATATCAAGACCTGAAGTTTACATTATATCGTGCTGCATTTGATGTTACTGTGACTGGTGCCGTTGAATTTACGATACCTACAGGGCTTTATGGTACGAATTTACTTGAGGGTGCTTCAATTGAAGTTTCACCAAATAGTAACATTGCAAGAATATATTCGCCACGACACGGTCAAAATTCTGGTTCTTACATCAGTTTAACTGGATTACCAACAGAAAATACTTTTGGTGTGAATTCTGAATCTACGATTGTGGGTATTGGTGTTGATCTTCTTGAAGATGTTCCTTTTGTTATTGCAAATACAACACTTGATTCATTTACAATCACATTACCAGGTACAGTAAGTGATAACGTAACTTCGACTTCTCGAATCGTTAATGAAGGTGTTACCATTAGTCGAGACATTGTTTATGACACTTATGTTCCAATTATTCCTTCGTTGAGACCATCTGGAACATTTATTGTCAATAAAATTAAAACAACAAGAGCCTCTGATTACACTCTTGGAACAACATTTAGTTCTATTAAAGTTGGTGAAGTTGATTTTAATGAAACAAAACTTCTTGCAAGTGTACCTAATAAACAACAATTAATGTCAAATAGTGTAAGTTTCTTGCATAAAGTTGAAATGATAACACAAAATGAATTTTTATCACCTATCATCGATACAGAAGCAATCACAGGTTTGTTTGTAAAGAATGTCATCAATAATCCAACTTATGATAATTCTAATTTTACGTCTGCAAATGATATTGTGACAATTGCAAGTAATACGACACCAAATATCCTTGTCACACAAGTTTCGACTGTAAATGCACAAGGTATCATTACATTTACTGATGCTACTGATATTACAAATGCGGCTGGTATTATTCAAGGTACCTATTTAAATATTACTTCAAATACTGCTGTTGGTACGGGTCAATATCGTGTGATTGAAGTGCGTGATTCTGGTGCAAATGTGGCCGTCTACAATCTAAGTGGTGTCAATGTCTCAACAATGTCATCTGATACGTCACTTACAATTACAAATGGTCGTAACTTTATTGCAGAAGAAGCGCCATTTGATGGATCCGCATACTCTAAATACATCACAAGACAAGTTGATTTTGTCAATCCAAGTGATTCATTTAAGTTCTTTGTTGACGTTGTAAGACCATCAGGATCAAACATCAAGTTCTACTATAAGATTAGTGAAGTTGGTGATACAATTGACCTGAAAGACAAAGAATATACTGAGATTACTGATGTGACATTACCAACAACACTCAATGGGTCGTTTAGTGAAGTGTCTAAACTTGTTGACAATTTGCCACAATTTGATGCAATTGTCTTCAAGATTGTCTTCTTGTCTGATGATGGTACTAAAGTTCCTAAGTGTAAAGATTTAAGAATTATTGCATTGGTCTAATATGAAACTAAAAGTAAGAGATTATCCTGATCTGGTTCGTGACTCGCAGTCAAAAGCGATTATAAACACGAACCGATCAGCAATGATACAACACATAGAAAAAAGAGAAACAAAAGTTTCAATTCAGAGTTTACAAGAAGAAATAAATGTTATTAAAGACGAATTTCAAGAGATAAAAGAATTGTTGCGTCAGATTGCATCTAGGAATCACTAATGGCTATTAATCAGATTTCAACCGCTAATACCTTCCAGCAATGGTTGGTGGCCACACAATCACTTATCGGTGTTGCAAATAATCTTACTGATGGAACAGGCGGCACATTCTACGCCAACACCGATATGGTTGTTGACGGTGATCTTACTGTTACAGGAAACATTACACTTGACGAAATTGGTTTTAATGATGTAAATGTTGCTGGTAATATTTACGCAAGTGGATTTTCTTTCTCTGCAAATGCTAATACAAAAACTGGAGTTACGACACTTGCGGTAACAAATAGTGGTACTTCAGCTTATCTGTTTGATCAATACACAGGAGATAATCCAGATTTATATTTACATCCTGGTCAAACAATTGCTTTTAATATCAACGCATCTGGTCATCCATTTTTGGTTCGTGAGTCGGATGGTGGAACTCTTTATAATGTTGGACTTACACACGTTTCAACGACTGGTGTGGTCACGACAGGATCAGATGCCCAAGCAAAAGAAAGTGGAACACTCATTTGGAAAGTTCCGTTTGAATTAATTGGGAATACATATGTTTATCAATGTCAAAATCACGCTGGCATGGTTGGTAATTTAATCATTCAAAATACGGTTACCGCAGCTTTTGCTGCAGCTAACGCTGCAACGGCAGATTCACTTGCGTTTGCAATTGCTTTAGGATAGCATAAATAGAGTATCAAGGAAAAATAAATGGCGAATACCTTCAAAAATTATCCACAGGCGAATGTATCATCAAACACAGTAGTATTTACTGCTGGTACTGGTGTTCAGGCTACGGTGATTGGTATGACAGTTGCAAATCGTGTCACAGCACCAATTACTGCAAATGTCATTCTGCACTCTGGTGGAACAGATTATTATTTGGTCAGAGAAGCTGTCATTGCAGTTGGCGGTGCTCTTGTACCAGTCGGTGGAGATCAAAAATTGGTTCTTGAAGCTGCTGACTCACTTGCAGTTTCAACATCAGCAAACTCTGATGTAATTGTATCGGTTCTGGAGATCACCTAATGTCATATATTGGCTCAACGCCTACTACGCAAGTTTTTGTTTCAAGCGCACAATCATTTAATGGTGATGATGTTACCGTTAATTTTACGCTTGATCGAGAGATTGCGACAACAAGAGATTTAGAAGTTCTTGTTGAAAATGTTCAGCAAGATCCATTTACTGCATATACTGTCTCGGGAAATACACTTACATTTACTGAGGCACCACCAACTGGTACTGGTAACATTATTGTTACTTATCGTAATTATACAATTTCTAAGTTCGTACCTGAAGAAGATTCAATTCAAGATTACATGCTTCAGGCCAATTCAGTCACAACGGCTGCAATTGCTGGTGGTGCAGTTCAAGCAAACAACCTTGCAGATACCACAGTTTCTTTGGGCAATTATGGTGGTGCAGATCAAGTACCATCATTTACGGTAGACGCACAAGGCAGATTGACATACGCTGCCAATGTATCAATTGAAACAGGATTTAACCCATTTCTACTGGCAGGACTCTAACACATGGCAACCACATATAAAATTCTAGGACAATCTGCACCAACACCAAACACGCTGACAGATGTTTATACTGTCCCAGGTGCAACACAAGCAGTTATTTCAACTATCACCGTTTGTAATCAGACCGCAGAGAACGCATCGTATTCAATCGCTGTGGCTGCTGACGGTGCTGCTGATTCAAACTCTCAATACATCATTCGTGGTGGTGTTGTACCGGCTGCCGATTCAATTGGTATCACACTTGGTATTACACTTGATGCCGCAGATGTTGTTCGAGCAAATACAAACAAAGCAAATGTCGCATTTAATATCTTTGGATCTGAAGTAGCTTAAACTATGTCAATAAAAACAATTGGTCGGCCGAAGGGGTATCAGTATCCGGTAGGATTATCTACAGGCACATTACCAATAGGTAACTCTACTGTAATCCAAGAATATACCACATCAAATACATGGGTTGCACCAATAAGTGTAACCGAAGTTGAATATTTGATCGTTGGAGGTGGCGGTGGCGGTGGCGGATCTTCGCCTGGTTCATCAGGCGGCGGCGGTGGTGGCGCTGGTGGTTTTAGAATAGCTTCTGGTTTTCCAATTGTAGCTGGAAACACATATACAGTTACGGTTGGATCTGGTGGAGGCGCAGGTGGTGGTGGTAGTAGAGGCGGTAACGGTTCAAGTTCGATATTTTCTTCTGTAACTTCTGCTGGCGGTGGTGGTGGAGGTGGTTCAAGTGGAAATGGACCTGGTAATCCTGGCGGTTCTGGCGGAGGTGCAGCAGGTCTTAACACAGCAACAAATCCAGGAGGTACTGGTAATGACCCTGTTGTCAGTCCTTCTCAAGGAAATCCTGGAGGAACAACAGGGCCAGCTCCAGCAGGAGGTGGTGGTGCAGTAGGAGCTCCAAATTACGCTTCAGCTGGAGGTGGAGGTGCTAATACAGCAGGTGGTACCGGAAATGGAACGACCACAGGAGGTCCTGGTGGCGATGGTGCAAACTCATCAATTTCAGGATCATCCATAGCATATGCTGGCGGTGGAGGAGGTGCAACATATGCCGGAGGCACACCCGGAACAGGTGGACTTGGTGGTGGAGGTTCTGCACCTGGCACTTCTGGTATTGCAAATCGAGGCGGTGGTGGTGGCGGCACTTCTCAAGGAACAGGAGGTGCAGGTGGCTCTGGTATCGTCATTCTTAAATACACTCAAACAAAAGATAATACAGTTCATACCTTTACCACATCAGGTAATCTGACTATTGCCACAGGTATAACTGAAGTCGAATATCTAGTCGTTGCTGGAGGTGGTGGAGGCGGCAGAGGTCAAACTGGAGGATATGCCTACGGTGGAGGCGGCGGTGGCGCTGGTGGATTTAGAGTTGCATCTGGATATCCTGTTACACCAGGATCAACATATCAAATTACAGTAGGCGCTGGTGGCGCTGCTGCACCAGGACCTGGCTCAAAAGGCGCTAATGGTGTTAATTCAACATTTGATTCAATCACCTCTTTAGGTGGCGGTGGAGGTGCTGGGGCAGCAGCGCCAGCAATTCCTGGAAATTCTGGTGGTTCTGGTGGTGGAGGTTTTCAAGGTGGATCTGGTGGGCCAGGAACTCCAGGTCAAGGAAATGCTGGTGGAGGTAGTGGTGCTTCAACACCTGCTTATGGTGGAGGTGGTGGTGGCGGTGCAAACACCGCTGGAACAAATGGTACTCCTACATTAGGTGGACCAGGCGGAGCTGGTGCAAACTCATCAATTTCAGGATCATCCATAGCATATGCTGGCGGTGGCGGAGGCGGTACTTATTCAGGAGCAACTGTTGGTACTGGAGGACTAGGTGGAGGTGGAGATGGATCTAGTTCAGCTCCTGTTGCGGCTGGTTCTGGTGTTGCAAATCGAGGTGGTGGTGGAGGTGGTTCTGGTACAACAGCACCAAATACAACTGGCTCAGCTGGTTCTGGTGGATCAGGTATTGTCATCGTAAAATGGGACATCGGACTTAGTTATTTCATCAACTAACATACATATAAGTAGTAAAACGTAGTATATTTCATTTTTAAACAAGGAGAAATTTTAACAATGGCACACTTTGCTAAAGTAGAAAATGGAATTGTAACTCAAGTCATTGTCGCAGAACAAAGTTTTATTAATACTGGTGCAGTCGGCGATCCTTCTTCTTGGGTTCAAACTTCCTATAATACCCGTGGCGGGGTTCATTACGGCCAAGACGGACAACCAGATGGTGGTGTAGCTCTGCGTAAAAATTATGCAGGTATCGGTTACACATACGATGCAGAGAGAGATGCTTTCTATGCACCAAAACCATACAACTCATGGGTTCTGGATGCAGACACTTGCTACTGGGAAGCACCAGTTGCAATGCCTGATGATGCTGGTACTGGTGATCCACCTAAGATGTATACCTGGGACGAAGATACGACCAATTGGGTTGTTGTAGAAAACGAACCTGCATAATTGGAGTATTGAATGGGTGACACCGCCAAGCAGTTCTCGCTGCAAAACTTTCGGCCTGAAGGATTTGCGTATCCGATAGGATTGAATACAACTATTACTGGTAATCTTGCTACCAACATCACAGGTGGTGACCAAACCATAGATGGCACTAATGCAGTTCACACTTTTACATCATCTGGTTTTTTTGAAAATCAAACAGGTTTTGATGTTTCAGTAGAATATTTGGTTGTTGCTGGAGGTGGTGGTAGTGCTCCTTATGGTGGCGGTGGTGCTGGTGGTTATCTTTATGGATCTGGCTATCCTGTTGTTGATTCGGCTAATGTAACTGTCACAATAGGTGGAGGTGGAACAACAGGCCCTTCAGTAGGAGCCAATGGTACTAATTCAGTATTTGATACAATTACTTCTAATGGTGGTGGAGGAGGATCAGTTCTTACTGTAGCTGGGTCAGGTGGATCTGGCGGTGGAACAACTGATGCTGCAAGAGGCGGTATTATTGGATTAGGTATACCAGGTCAAGGTAATCCTGGTGGAATAGGAGCTTCAGATTTATCTTCATGGACATATGCTGGCGGCGGTGGTGGTGCTGGTGAAGCTGGTGCTAATGCTTCAACCTCACCAGCACCAGCTGGTGGTGGAGGTGGTCCTGGAGGTGATGGTTTAGCTTCTTCTATATCTGGAGTATCAACGTATTATGCTGGTGGTGGCGGAGGTACAAATCAAGGAGCTGGTCCAGCTCCTGGTGTTCAAGGAACTGGTGGTCTTGGTGGAGGTGGTGCTGCGAGTGGTGCACCTGGAGGTGGAGTTTCTGGTACAGCAAATCGTGGTGGAGGCGGCGGCGGTTATGGTGGTGCAGGTGGTTCAGGTATTGTGATTGTTCGTTATGAATTAGAAAAAATTGCTTCAATATCTATCAACTAATAAATAAACAAAAAACAAAGAAGAAAAACAAATGGCACTTACAAAGGTAGAAGCAGGATTACTTGCAAACACTTCAGTCACCGCAGCAACATATGGTGGTTCAACTGCGATTCCTGTGATTACTGTTGATGCACAAGGTCGCCTCTCAAATGTTGTCAATACATCCATTGTTGTTGGTGATGCATACCCACATCCATTTGTCTTTACAAGTATAGGTACATAAGTGGCATTTACAAATAAAATTCTCGGTCAAGTTTTACCAAATGCAAATACGCTGACGAATGTATTTGTTACTGATTCGTCTAATTCTGCTGTCATTAGCACAATCACTATTTGCAATCAATCAAGTGACAATGTAACCGTTGATCTTATCATGCGGCCAATCAACGAAGCACTTGACAACAAACATTACCTATTAAAGA
>Ga0208161_1000472_pt1 | contig 22901 bp, 19 predicted proteins | sample CB_VirMetaG_3_FD_184538 | JGI IMG/M metagenome (GOLD analysis project Ga0208161, IMG submission 184538) | Freshwater to marine saline gradient viral communities from Chesapeake Bay - CB_1508_1S Viral MetaG (SPAdes) (version 4) | ecosystem: Environmental > Aquatic > Marine > Coastal | place: USA...
CTCAGATTTATGGATGAATATTTTAAAAGGACATAATGAATTTGCTAACAAAAGGTGTCCTTGTTTTAGAGTAGAAAGAACTTTAAGTGATACAAGTCCTGGTAGTTTAATGAGTAAACTAAGAGTTAAACTAAAAAAAGCTTTGGAAGATAGTAACTTTACACCAGGTCCAGATTATGGGCAAACATCAATGATTAGGTATTTTTCTGAAAAAGCTAAAGAAAAAAGTTGGGTACCAAGTCCATGGTCAACATCTACTGGACAATTCGGTGGAAGAGATTTAGCTGTAAACTAAAACAGAGATTTAGTAATGTCGTAATATTTATAAATAAAACGTTATTATTATGGAAAATATTGAAAAAAATTTAGATAATTATTTAGGAATCAAAAAACCTATCTCTAGTACTGTTTATAAAAAAGAAATGAAAACTGAAGAAGGGTTTGAAGAAGTATGTGATATGCAAACTGGAGAATGTAAAACAATTAAAACAAAAGACGGACTTATCGAAAGAGTTAATAAAAGAATGATTACTGAAGACGGTAGGAGTTTATTAATGGGATAAAAAAATAAAAAATGGCTCGTATAAAAAAAATAGAAAACATTTTATCTGAAGAATTAAAAAGATTCAACCAAATAGGTAGTTACGTAAAACAATTGGATGAACAATTTTTAGGTTTTGCTGGTGGAAGCTTTGAATTATCTGAACAAGAGGAGGGTGAAGAAGAAGTTGAAACTGAGGGTGGTGAAACAAATGTGGAAACTGATGATTTAACATTAGATGATACAGATACAACAGAAGATGAGTTGAGTTTAGATGACACAACGGAAGATGATTTATCTATGGATACTGATGTTACAACAGATGTTAGTGGAAATACTGAAGAAATTGATGTTACAGACATTGTAAAAATGACAAAAGAAACTGGTGAAAAAACTTCAGACTTGGAAAGTAGTGTTAATAATCAAAAAGATAGTATAGATTCATTAATAGATAAGTTAGATGATTTAGAAAATAAATTAAACTATATGGATAAACTAATGGCTTCCATTGGTAATTTAGAAGATAAAATAGAAGAATTTAGACCACAAACACCAGAAGAAAAATTAGAATTACGTTATTTAGATAGTGGACCATTTAACCAATCACCAAAAAAATATTGGGAAGAAAAAAAAGGTGAATTAAAAAAACAAAAAGACAAACATGATTATGTATTAACTTCTGATGATGTTGAAGATTATAATGATAGTGATATTAAAAATAGTTGGGTATACAATCCAGACGAAGATTAATTAAAAATAATATAATAAATTTAAGGGGGAAGGTTCATTGACTTCCCCTTTTTTATTTGTTATAATTAGGTATATAAATTTAATTAACAAAAAAAAATAAAAATGAGTAGTTTAGACGCAATTTTAAAACAATACGAACAGGGACAATCAGATAATAATACACCTAAAGTGAGTATTAGTAGAGAAGAAAGACTTAAAAAGTATTTCGCTACTTATCTACCTAAAGGTGAAAAAGAAGGTGAGAAAACTATTAGAATCGTACCAACAAGTGACGGTAGTTCACCATTTAAAGAAGTGTTCTTTCATGAAGTACAAGTAGATGGACAATGGGTTAAATTAATGGACCCAGGTAAAAATGGTGATGGTTCACCAACTGGTGAAAGAAGCCCATTAAATGAAGTTGAAGAGGCATTAAGAATGACTGGCAATCAAAAAGACAAAGAAATTGCTAGACAATATCGTTCTAAGAAATTTTACATTGTTAAAATTATTGACCGTGACGCTGAAGAAGATGGTGTTAAATTCTGGAGATTTAAATGGAATTATAAAGGTGACGGAATCATGGATAAAATCATCCCAATTTTCCAAAAAAGAGGAGATATTACAGATGCTGTTGAAGGTAGAGATTTAACATTGATGTTGAAATCAATTCCATTACCTAATGGTAAAGGAAACTATACTGTTGTTTCTATGGTGATGGCTGAGGACCCAAGTCCGTTGTCTACAGATGAAAACACAGCTAAAGAATGGTTGAGTAATTCTGAAACATATAAAGATGTTTATTCACAAAAACCAGTTGAGTATTTAGAAGCTATTGCTAGAGGAGAAACCCCAACATGGGATAGTGATTTGAAAAAATATGTTTATGGTGACTCAGAAAGTACTATAGAGTTTGGAGACAATTCAAATCAAACACAAAATGTAGGTAACTTTGACCCACAGGATGACCAAGATGTTGATGAAGAATTACCTTTCTAAAATTAAATTATAATGGCAATTAAGAAAAAAAGTTTTAAAGACGTTAAAGGTAAATTTTCTAAAAAAGCTTCCTTCAAACCAGATAGATTTTTTGATTTGGGGGAAGCGTTTTTAGACGCTACTGGAATACCAGGACCTTCCATGGGGCATATAAATATGTTTCTTGGTCATTCTGATACTGGAAAAACTACAGCTTTAGTTAAAACAGCTGTTGATGCTCAAAAGAAAGGTATTTTACCGGTGTTCATTATAACTGAACAAAAATGGGATTTTGACCATGCTAAATTAATGGGTCTTGATTGTGAGTTAACCGAGGAAGGAGATTGGGACGGTTTTTTCTTATTCAATAACGATTTTCAATATATTGAACAAATCACTGATTATATAAATGATTTGTTAGATGCACAAGAAAAAGGTGAATTAGAATATGATTTGGTTTTCCTTTGGGATTCAGTTGGTTCTGTTCCATGTAAAATGACTTTTGATGGTAAAGGTGGAAAACAGCATAACGCTAGTGTATTATCTGATAAAATTGGTATGGGGATAAACCAAAGAATTACTGGTTCTAGAAAAACTAGTTCAACATATTTAAATAGTTTAATTACGGTAAATCAACCGTGGGTTGAACTACCAGATAACCCATTCTCACAACCTAAAATTAAAGCTAAAGGAGGTGAATCACTTTGGTTAAACTCCACATTAGTATTTTTGTTTGGGAATCAAAAAAATGCTGGAACATCTAAAATAACAGCAACAAAAGATAAAAGAAAAGTAAAATTCGCTACACGTACTAAAATATCTATTATGAAAAACCACGTAAATGGTTTGGGTTATGAAGATGGTAAAATTTTAGTTACACCACACGGTTTTTTAAAAGGTAAAGATGCTAGTGAAGAAAAAAAATCAATAGAAGATTATAAATCTGAAAACTCTGATTATTGGAAAAACATAATTGGCTCTGACGGTGATTATAATTTAGCTGTCGAAGACACAGGAGAAATATTTTAAATTAAAAAAAATGGCAAAAGTAGAAAAAGGAAACAAAATTAAAGTTCATTACGTTGGAACTTTAAATAACGGTGAAAAATTTGATAGTTCACATGATAGAGGACAAACTTTAGATTTTGAAGTTGGCAGTGGACAAATGATTAAAGGATTTGATGAGGGAGTTATTGGTATGGAAGTAGGTGAAAGTAAAACACTACAATTAAAACCAGAAGATGCTTATGGTTTAAGAAATGAAGAAGCTCAAACGGAAGTACCAAGAGAGGCTTTACCACAAGATTTTAATCCACAAATTGGTGAAACAGTACAAGGACAAACTGTCGATGGAAGACCAATTCTAGCTAAAGTTAAAGAGTTATTAGAAGACAAAGTAATTTTAGATTTAAATCATCCACTAGCGGGTGAAGAATTGAATTTCCAAGTAGATTTAGTAGAGATAGAAAAATAGTATTTAACCACATAAATAACCAAAATGTTAAAGACATTAGTTGTCGATGGTAATAGTATATTACAAACAGGATTTCATGGTGTAAAAGATTTTTACCATAATGATAAACATTTTGGTGCTATTTTTTATTTCTTAAACACACTCAAAAAAAATCTAGAAAATGAGTCGTATGATAAAGTAGTTGTTTTTTGGGACGGAAGAAAAAACTACAAATATAGAAGAGACTTATATCCAACCTATAAGGTAAATCGTAAAAAAAGATTAGATAAAGATAAGACTGATGATATGTTCCGTCAAAAAAATAGGATATCACAGTATCTAGAAGAATTATTTGTTAGACAAGGTGAGTACGATAATTGTGAAGCTGATGACTGCATCGCATATTATTGTACTCATTCTAAAAATGAAATAAAAACAGTGTTAACAAATGATAAAGACCTATTACAATTAGTTGATGATAATGTTAATGTATTACTAAATACAAACGATACACTTATTAGAATTAATGACAAAGTTAGAATAGGAAAATTACCCTTAAATATCCCAACAACAAACATCCCCATAGTTAAAATTTTATTAGGTGATAGAAGTGACAATATCAAAGGAATTATGTATTTTGGTGAAAAGTCTTTAATAAAACATTTTCCAGAGATAGAAAATCAAAAGGTTACTGTAGAAGAAATATTAATTAAGACTAGGAGTAAAATTACTGAAGGTAGTAAAGATAGGGGTTTAAAAAACTTATCTAATGGACTTTCAGCGGATGGTAGGAAAGGTGATGAGTTTTTTAAAATTAATAAGAAGATAATAGATTTAAATAATGTTTTTTTAACTGATGAAGCTAAGACTGAAATATTAGATTTGATAAACGAATCTTTAGACCCAGAAGGTAGAGAAAATGAAAATATAGTACAAATGATGAATGAAGATGGGTTGTTCGGTGTACTATCTAAAAAAGATGACAATTGGACATCATTTATTCACCCATTAATTAAAATAAGAAAAAAAGAAATTAATTATTATAAAACACAAAACAATTAAAATGGAAGATAGAAAAATAACAAAATTCGAATTTTTACTAACATTGGAAGACCACATTGTTTGCCAAAGATTTTTTAATGTTAAAGGGTATAAACCAGTTAATATTAGGTCTTTAAATTTGTATGATACGGTAAATGATATAAAATCTGATATAATGAAGTCATTAAAGATGAAATCCACAGATTATTTATTGTCTCTTTATAATCCATATATATACACTGTCAATTTGTCAGAACAAGACTTAGATGAAGCACCTAAAGAATATTTTAATATCTACATAAAATTGAACAATGAAGTAGTATCACATAGAATTTTTCCAGCTTGGATATACCCAGGAAAAGTAAGATATACTGTAGATATTAGACCATTTCTTGGACGAATTTTAAGAGAATTAACTGACGTATTGTCAGCTGAAAAAGTTGAGAGAAAATATCTAGAAACTACACTTTAATAGTATTTATTAATTACCTTAAAAGATGTAAGATAGATGAGAGAAAATAAAAGTTTTGGTTATTTAGGACACACGTTTCAAATCAAATTAATTAACCAAATAATAACTGATAAAAAGTTTGCTAATAATATAATTGAAGTAATAGACCCAAAGTATTTTGACAATCAATATTTTAAATTGATTAGTCAAATGACTAAAGAATATTTTGAAAAATACAACACACCACCAACTTTTGATGTTTTAGACCAAATGACCAAATTGGAAGTTAGTTCCGATATGGCTAGAACTAACATATTTGATATGTTGGTCGAGATAAGGGAAGTTAATGTTGAAGACCATTTGTGGATACAAGAAAAAGCTCTTAAATTTTGTAAACAACAAGAACTTAAAAAAGCTATAGTCAAAGTTAATAAAATAATTGAGAACGGTGATTTTGAGTCTTATGATAAGTGTGAGGAATATATTAGACAAGCGACACAAATTGGAGAAGTTACAGATGGGGCAATGGATGTTTTCCAAGACCTAGATGAAGCTTTAATTGATGATTTTAGAGACCCAATACCTTTAGGTATAAACGGTATTGATAATATTTTAGATGGTGGTTTAGCTAAAGGAGAGATTGGTGTATTTTTAGCACCCACTGGTGTTGGTAAAACCACTGTATTGACTAAAATAGCTAACACAGCTTATAATATGGGGTTTAGTGTTTTACAAATATTTTTTGAGGACAACCCAAAAGTTATACAAAGAAAACATATTACGTGTTGGTCTGGGATACCAGCACAAGAACAATCTTCTAGAAGAGAAGAAGTTTTAGAAAAGATTGCACCATATAAAAAAGGAAGAGGTAAATTAATCATAGAAAAATTACCATCAGATAGAATAACAATAGCTTCTATCAAAAATAGAATAAGAAAATTGGTAGCTGAAGGTAATAAATTTGATATGATTGTTTTAGATTACATTGATTGTGTACTTCCAGACAAACATTTTAATGAAAGTTGGCAAGGAGAAGGTTTAGTGATGAGACAATTTGAAAGTATGTGTAATGAATTAGATGTCGCAGGTTGGACCGCAGCTCAAGGAAATAGAACATCCATAAGTTCAGAAGTAGTTACAACTGATATGATGGGTGGTTCTATAAAGAAAGCACAAGTAGGTCACGTAATTATTACCCTAGCAAAAACATTACAACAGAAAGAAATGGGTCTAGCTACCATCGCAATTACCAAATCAAGAGTTGGTCAAGATGGTATTGTTTTCGAAAATTGTAAATTTAATAATGCAACATTGGAAATAGATACCGAACAATCTCAAACTTTATTAGGTTTAGAACAAGATAGAGAAAGAAGACAAGCTGAAAGAGTTAGAGCAGCATTAGCTAGAAGAGACCAACAAATAAACTAATAATAAAATTATAAAATGAGTAAAAGTAAAAATTTATTTAAGGAGAGAATTCCATATAAACCATTTGAATACCCAGAATATTATACTGAAGGTTGGATGAAACAGGCTCAGGCATTTTGGTTACACACTGAAATTTCAATGCAAGGTGATGTTAAAGATTGGAAAGAAAATTTAACTGAATCTGAAAAAAATTTAGTAGGGAATATCTTATTAGGTTTTGCACAAACTGAATGTGCGGTAAGTGATTATTGGACAACTATGGTTACCAAATGGTTTCCAAAACACGAGATTCGTCAAATGGCTATGATGTTTGGTTCACAAGAAACTATTCATGCTGTTGCTTATTCTTATCTTAATGAGACTCTTGGTCTTGAAAATTTTGAAGCATTTCTACACGAAGAAGCTATATCTAACAAATTTGAGTTATTGATGAATACTAGTTCTGATTATGACCACAATGATTTAATAACAATACCTACAGCTAGAAAAGAAGTTGCTAGAAGTTTAGCTATATTTTCTGCATTTGCAGAAGGTGTTTCACTATACTCATCGTTTGCTGTTCTTTATTCATTTCAATTGAGAAACTTATTAAAGGGTATTGGTCAACAGATGAAATGGTCTGTGAGAGATGAATCATTACATTCAAGAATGGGTTGTAAACTATTCAATCATATGTGTGAAGAATATCCAGAGTTGAGAGAAGAAAGCAAAGAAGATATTTACTCAGCAGCAAAATTAATAGTAGATTTAGAAGAAAAATTTATTGATAAAATGTTTGAAATGGGTGATTTAGAAAATTTATCAGCTTCGGATTTGAAAGAATTTATCAAACAAAGAACTAATGAAAAATTAAAAGAATTGGGTTACGGTGAACTATTTATCGTTAACCAAGAAAAATCTAGTAATCTTGATTGGTTTTATCATTTGACAGGTGGTCTTACACACACTGATTTTTTTGCCATTAGACCTACAGATTATTCTAAGGCAGGTGAAGATGACGATTGGGATGAAGATTCTTTATTTTAACAAAAAAATTTAAATTAAATATGAAAAATTATGCAGAACATTTAGGTTGGGAAGTTGACGTGGACTTCCCAAGTTGGGCAAACACACACGTATATATACAAACAATTTCTAATGGTTATTTACTTCCAGGTGAGAAACCAAAGGATGCGTATTGGAGAGTTGCTACTACAGTAGCTAAAAGGTTAGGTAAACCACAATTAACTACTAAATTTTTTGATTACATTTGGAAAGGGTGGTTATGTTTAGCTACACCAGTTTTATCTAACACAGGAACTGAAAGAGGACTACCTATTTCTTGTTTTGGTATTGATGTTGCAGATTCAATTGTAGATATTGGTACTAAAAATCTTGAAATGATGTTATTGGCAAAACATGGTGGTGGTGTTGGTATTGGAATCAATCAAATCAGACCAGCTGGTTCATCTATTACTGATAATGGTACTAGTGATGGTATTGTTCCATTTTGTAAAATATATGATTCTACAATTCTTGCAACTAATCAAGGTGCAGTAAGAAGAGGAGCAGCATCAGTAAATGTTAATATAGAACACGGTGATTTTGATGAGTGGTTAGAAATTAGAGAACCTAAAGGTGATGTTAATCGTCAATCTTTGAATCTTCATCAATGTGTTGTAATAGGTGATAAGTTTATGAGAAAACTTGAGGTTGGTGATAAAGAATCTAGAAAAAAATGGGCTAATTTACTTAAAAAACGTAGACAAACCGGTGAACCTTATATTATGTATAAGGGGAATGTTAATAAACAGAACCCAGAATCTTACAAGAAAAATGGTCTTAAAGTATTTATGACAAACATTTGTTCAGAAATTGTTTTACATACAGATGAATCACATTCATTTGTTTGTTGTCTTAGTTCATTGAATTTATCAAAATATGATGAATGGAAAGATACTGATTTAATTTACACAGCTACTTGGTTCTTGGATGGTGTTCTTGAAGAATTTATACAAAAGGCAAAATATAGAAAAGGATTTGAGAACTCAGTTCGTTCAGCAGAAAAAGGTAGAGCTTTAGGTTTAGGTGTTCTTGGTTGGCATACTTATTTACAACAAAAAGGAATTCCATTTGAGGGGTTACCAGCTCAATTTGAGACTAGAAGAATTTTTGGTCAAATTCAAACTGAATCTGAACAAGCTTCTAGAGATTTGGCTACAGAATATGGAGAACCTTTATGGTGTGTTGGTACTGGGATGAGAAATACACATCTAAGAGCTGTTGCACCAACGGTATCAAATTCAAAATTAGCTGGGGGTGTTTCAAGTGGTATTGAACCTATTCCAGCTAATGTTTATACGGAACAGAGTGCGAAAGGAACTTTTATTAGAAAAAATAAAGAACTAGAAAAAATATTTAGAAAGATTGGTATTAATAACAAAGAAACTTGGGATAAAATATTAAGTGATGGTGGTTCAGTTCAAGATATAAAAGAATTGGACGATTGGGGTTATATGAACAATAAGATAACACATATTGATGAAAAAAGTAATTCACATTTAGATTTTGTACCAGTTAAAGAAGTTTTTAAAACATTCAAAGAAATAAATCAATTAGAATTAGTTAGACAAGCTGGTGTAAGACAACAATTTATTGACCAATCAGTATCATTAAATCTTGCGTTTCCAAAAGAAGCGACACCAAAATGGATTAACCAAGTTCATTTAGAAGCTTGGAGACAAGGAATAAAAACTTTATATTATGTTAGAACAGAGAGTGTTTTAAGAGGTGATATAGCTAATAATGCGATGCAGGAATGCGTTAGTTGCGAAGGTTAATATTTATAATATGTGTTTAAAGTTCGATAAAGAAGATTTTTATTTGGATGACAATAATAAAATGGTGTTAACAGAAAAATACCATATAAAAAAAGGTTCTTGTTGTGGTGGTAAGTGTGTACATTGTCCATACTGGCCACCACATCAAAAATTTAATAAAGAGTTAAGAGAAGATGTATACGTTAAATCTTAAAGGTTATAAGATAGATGAAGCCCCCGAAATTGTAGATAGTTTTTTATATGACCAAAAATTGTACGACACAAAAGAAGTACAAATAATAACAGGAGATAGTAAAGTTATTAAATCCGTAGTTGCTGAAATAGCAGAAAACTACGGTTTTTCATGCAAACCACATTTATATAATAAAGAAGTTTTGACCCTTACAGTTTAGATTTACAAAAGTTAATATTTATAAATAAAAGTCATGGCAGAAAGAGAAACATTTGGAATTGATTTTCCTTTTCAGGATAGTGTGTTTGGGGATTACTTAAAAATGACAGAAACCCCCGAACAAGAAATTAAAGCTGATTTAATTCATTTGTTATTAACTAGAAAAGGAAGTAGATACTTTTTACCAGATTTTGGTACTTCTTTATATGAATATATTTTTGAACCATTAGATGCTCCTTCTTTTGCTTCTATAGAAGCTGAAATTAGAGAACAAGTAATAAAATATATACCTAATTTAAAATTAACCAATATTGAAGTTACAAGTGCTTTGGAAGCTGAAGAATTACCAGGTACGGTAGTAGCTGATAATGACCCTCGTGTTTATAGAGTTGCAGGTCAAGGTACTAAAGAACATACAGCTAAAGTAAGGTTAGACTATACTATAAACAGTGATGCTTTTGAAACACGAGACTTTGTAATAATTAATATTTAATAATGGCAAATAATAAAATATCTTATTCTGAAAGAGATTTTGTTAGTTTAAGGGGAGAACTATTAAACTATGTACAAGACCAATATCCAGACTTAATTCAAAACGCTAATGATGCGTCACTCTTTTCTGTTTTTCTTGATTTGAATGCGGCTATTGCTGATAACTTACATTATCATATAGATAGAAGTTTACAAGAGACAGTTTTACAATATGCAAATCAAAGGTCATCATTATTTAACATTGCTAGAACCTATGGTTTAAAGATACCTGGTAATAGACCTTCAGTGTCTGTTTGTGACTTTAGTATTACAGTACCAGTTTTACAAACTTCTGGTGGTGGTGATAAAGAAGATTTTAGATATTTGGGTACACTTAGAAGAGGTTCACAAATAAAAGGTGCGGGACAAGTATTTGAAAATATACACGATATTGACTTTTCAGTACCATTTGATGCTACTGGTTTCCCAAACAGAACAAAAGTGCCTAATTTTAACAATAATGGTAATATTGTTAGTTATACAATAACAAAACGAGAAGTTGTAATAAACGGAATTACAAAAGTTTTTAAACGAGTTATAACAAATAATGATGTGTTACCGTTTTTAAAAATATTTTTACCAGAGAAAAATATTTTAGGTGTAACTGGAGTAATTCAAAAAGATGGGACTAATATACAAGCAGTTCCAAAAGCTACTGAATTTATAACTTCACAAAATAAATGGTATGAAGTTGATGCTTTAGCACAAGATAAAGTTTTTGTTATAGATACAACTAAACAATCAGATTTACCTGGTGTAAAAGTAGGTAAATGGCAAACTGTAAATCAAAGATTCACTACAGAATACACACCAGAAGGTTTCTTTTATTTAACTTTAGGTGGTGGAACTAGTAGTTCACAAACTACATTAGATGATTTTACAACCCAAGGGTTTACAATGGATTTAAGTAGGTATATGAATAATTTTTCTTTGGGTAGTTCACCTAGAGCTAACACAACATTATTTATTCAATATAGAGTTGGTGGTGGAAAAGCTACAAATATAGGTCCAAATACACTAAATACTTTTGGTACTATAGATTTTGTTTTAAATGGTCCAAACATTAATATAAACAGGTCAGTTACTGAGTCTTTGAGTGTTAATAATGTTACAGCTGCTATAGGTGGAAATAACCAACCAACTGTAGAAGAAATTAGAAATTATATTGGTTTTAATTTCGCTTCACAAAAAAGAGCGGTTACTCTTTCAGATTATAAAGTTTTAATGGACACAATGCCTTCTATTTTTGGTGCACCAGCTAAATCTGGTGTTATGGAAGTAGAAAATAAAGTTATGGTTAAATTACTATCATACAATACCGATGGTTCATTAACATCAAATGTTAGTACTACATTAATGAACAATATTAGTGAGTACTTATCAGATTATAGAATGTTAAATGATTACATTACTATTGAACCAGCGGAAGTTATTGATTTATCATTAGAAATTGATTTATTGATTGACCCATCATTTAATAGTGGTGTTATAATAACAAATGTGATTAACACAACTAATGAATTTTTTGCTCCTAGAAACAGGGAAATGGGTACCGATGTATTTGTTGGTGAATTAATTAAAGATTTGGTAGCACAAGACGGAGTAATAAACTTAATTGACTTAAGAATATACAATAAAGTTGGGGGAGAATATTCAAGTAATGAAGTATCACAAAGATATATTGATGATGCGACTAAACAAATAGAATTAATTGACGGAGTTATATTCGCACAACCAACACAATCCTTTCAAGTAAGATATCCAACTAAAGATGTTTTGGTTAGAGTTAAATCAACAAATCAAACAACAGTATCTTAATTAGTTTACATATTTAATTATCTAAGTAAATTTGATTTTAAGCTAATAACTATTTATTTTATAAAGAATGCCATATGCCTAAATCATATAGGATTAAAGCTGAACCTAATCAAGACAAAAATATTTTTGTTAACTTAGAACAAGACTTTGACCAATTAGAAATATTAAGTTTAAAGATAATTAAGTCTGAGGTTTATTCTAGAACCTGTGCAGATTATGGTGTCATAGTTGGTCGTGCTCAAGCAAATGGTGGATTTGGAATACCTAACGCTAAAATATCTATTTTTGTACCAATAACTGATGAAGATGCTGAAGATGAGGTAATTTCTCAATTATATCCATATCGTAAAGTTACAGATAAAAATGAAGATGGGTATAGATATAATTTATTACCTAAAGAATCTGAAAGTTGTAATCATAAAGCGACTGGTAACTTTTTTACAGCAAAAGAAGTTATAAATAACCCAGTTATATTAGAGGTTTTTGAAAAATATTACAAATATACCACAAAAACTAATGAAAGTGGTGATTATATGTTGTGGGGTGTACCTTTGGGAAATCAAACAATTCATGCAAGTATAGATGTTAGTGATATTGGTTGTTATTCTATGAGACCTTATCAATTTATTAGACAAGGTGTCAGTGCATCTAGATTTGAAAGTGCTTTGGAATTTAAAAGTTCTGAAAATTTGGATACGTTACCACAAATAGTTTTACAAAATAAGGCAATACAAGTAGTTCCATTTTGGGGTGATGAGGATTTGTGTGGGATTGGTATAACTAGAGTAGATTTTGATTTAAGAGATTCTGGTGTAGAAATAACACCTAGTTCTACATTTATTGGTTCAATAATTACTGATGATGATAATAATTATGTTTCTATAAGTGGAGTACCATCTAAAGAACAAGGACAATTATGTAATTTAACTACTGGTACTGGTACTATTGAAGCTATTAGACACACCATATTAAAAGAAGAAGATGGTTCTACACCTAAATTAGAAAGATTTAATTTAGATAATGGTGGAAAGGTAATTGATGGTAATGGAGCTTGGGTAACACAGTTACCTATGAACTTAGATTTTATAGTGACTAATGAATATGGTCAACAAATAATATCTGATGACCCAAAAGTAGGGATACCTACTAGAGCAAAATATAGATTTAGGATATCTTTTGATGGTACAGGGGGTGAGGTAAGAAGTGGTAGATATTTGGTACCCAATATAAGGGAATATACTGATGAAGAAAATTATCCAAAATCTTATTCGTTTTCAGATAAATTAGTAGATTATCCAGAAGTTTCAACACCACAAGATGTTTATGGGTCACCAGCTAACAAAGCTACAGATTATTTTTATGAATTTGTACCAAACAGAGTATATAGTGTAGCTAATTTTATAGATAATTATAGACAAAACGTAAATCAAGGTGGTAACAGAAGTGCTAATAGTAGATGGAGATTTTTAGGTATTAAAACCATAAATCCTGCACCCGAATCAAGGTGTACTGATATTACTAAAGAATTTCCAGTTAATGATGTTTTTAGGGGTGGTACTAGTAAATTTTCTACAACACAGATAACAAGGTTATTACAAGTTATAACTCTTACAATAGCTGCTTGTTTAATAAGTTACCAGCTATTTTCATTGTTATTTCAATATGGTCAGTTCGCTTTAAGGACTGTTCTATCAATTAGTTTATTTACTGCTGGTACTACAGTAGTAGGAACTATTGTAGATACACCGATAGGTCTAATTTTACTAGGTTTATTCACAGCCGAGTTCTTTTTATCAATTGCAACAGCGATATTTGGCCCTATATTAATAATACCTATAGCTAAGGCGTTAATAGAAAATTTTTATGTTGTTAGACAATTATATAATTATCCAAACTGTGAACCATGTTTTTGTGGTACTTCTTTTAAATTTTTTGTTAGTAGGTTCATTTCTGTCCCGGAGGAAGATAAAATTTTACAAGAAACAATTGCTGATGACCCAAATAGTATAAATAATTGTAATGAGGAACCATATATGGAAGGTTTTGGTAGTGATGAGGAAAATGCTTTTTTTTGGCAAGGAAGGGAGGATGAATATCCAAAAGGTTGTTATGTATTACAATTTAGAAGAGGTGTATTTATTAGTTTTATTACTACGCTCGCGCTTATAATACCAGCTGGATTTATACCATTCGCTGGTGGTGCTATAGTATATGGAGCTCTTGCTGTTGGACTATCAATCCTTTTTGGAACTTGTTTTGACAGTGTTTATAGAATGTATAAAAGTTTAAACCAATGGAGAATATTAGCTAATATATATACTGGGTTATGTGAGGGTGTGTTTAACATGAAGTTTAGTAATAATTGGATAAATGGCACTTTGTATTTTCCTAAATTTATTGTTAAAAAACAAAAAATAGATGATGAAAATGGTCAAGAAATAACACCAATAGTTAAATACGACACTCGATTGATATATGAGGATACAAATGAAAATAATACATACTACTATTATAGAAGTTGCCCATTTAGTGAACAAGGATTTACATATAGTAACCCTTCTGTAGATTTATCATCACTTACTACACCATTAAAAGCTCCACATAAAGGAATAAACTTTCCAACTACTATAGTTGATTTAGGACCATTAGACCCATGTATTACAGAATTATGTAAAGAACAAAATAGTGACGATACGTGTGTTATAATAGATAATTTAAAATCAAGTAGTTTCCAACCAAGTGAAGAGTTATTAGGGATGTTAATAGAAAGAAAAATTATCGCTATAAATTCCTATAGGGAGTTTGTGTGGTCTGGAGTCAATAAATGGTTTGGTGCTGATAGTAAACCTGGAGCTTCATATAATAGAAATTTAGGTAATGATAGATTAGGGAGTGCTGGAGATAATACTAATCCAGGCCCATGGAGAAATAGAGTAATAGATGGTGACATTGCACAACTTTTAGCGACTAATAACCAAATGGGGATATCAGTATTTACCAAAGATGATGAAGACCCATATTATGGAAGTCAAACATCGTGGGGTCAAGAATATAGTAATATTAGTGGCCAAGAAAATTACTTAACAGAGAGTTTCACTCAAATACCATTAATTCCTCGTAACAATGATTTAATTAATTGTCTTAAAGGTGGAATTTTTGGGATAAAACAAACACAAGTAGTTCCATATTATGGGTGGAATTCTAGTGCTAGTTATGGCACATTAAATAATGATTATGACTTTGATGGTCAAATCTTAGTTAAAGGATACCAACAAGGTATAACTTATACAACACCAAATAGGACAGATACAGCCACTTGGGAAACTCCAGCATATTATGATTCAAATGAAGAGTTACCAAATTACGGTTATTTTAACTCCATACCGACCATAGTACCAACATCTACAGGGTCTAATTTTATATTGGGGACGGGTCTATATTTTTATTTTGGTTTAAGACAAGGAGCTTCATCGTATGATAGATTCATAAACGAGTATTTACCACCTAAAGATGATGGACAGGAATTATAAATTAATCCCAGCGGATAAACAATATAAAGGTGCTCCTTTATTAGATACCACATTAAATATTGATTTAGATGGTACAAACAGACATCTTATTGAAGGTGACATAAGTGTACCATTAAATTTAGCTGAAAGATTTAATGATGAAAGACAAAACTTTTCGTTATATAGAATATATGGTAAATTACAACCATATATTGAAAATGTTTATTCTGGTAGAGCAGACCAAACAGTGTCTAACTTAATTTATAATATGTATTTGACTAGTAGTTATTTAAGTGCAAACACTACCACTACTAGTGTTAATTTTTTTGGATATCCAGATTTTTCAGAGTTTGATTTTGTTAGAAATGATGTTGATGAATCTGTAAATGATGAAACTAATTGGAACTTATATGTTACCATACCAACAACGTGTGATGAATCACAACGTATGTCATTTACATCAGAAGAGGGTGGTAATTCTATGTCTTTTATGGCATATGAAGGTATACCATATGTTATTAGAAATAAAAGAGTCGATGGTAGAAATCTTTTAGAATTTACTTGCCCAGTACCACACGGATTAAATAAAAGTGATTATGTTATATTAGACATTAAAGAACCAACAAATTACACTTTTAGTAATGGAATATCTACATATCCAATATTTAGTTTTGGTAATGGTAAAAGAAAAAGTGAAAAATATGTTTTTAACTTATATATACCACAAGTTGATGTTGGAAATAATACAATAAATGATGGTGCTTTAGGAGTATTTAAAAGACAAATAAATAAAAGTGATAGTTTTAGTATTTCTAATTATTATGTATTAGTTCATGAAATAATTACTAATGTAGAAGATTACCAAATAACAAGTTGTGGATTCGCTGAAGGTGTTTTTAAAAGAATTGAAAAATTTCAACCAAGTTCTGAATCACCAAATAATCAAGATAGAATTGCGGTTAAACAGGACTATCCAACTTACATATATACATTTACTAAAGATATAAATGTAAAAAAATATTTAGATAATTTAAAAAGACCAATAACTACATTATATGTTAGTATTTTATTAAGGAATAATTTGGGTTACTTTAATTATCCACCAAATTATGGGTGGGAATGGAATTTCCCTTATTCTTTTTCAGATTCAAATACTTTATCACAGGTAGTAAAAGGGAACCCTAACGATTTACAACCAGTGACTGGTTTAATATATAATATACCAGGTAATGACCCAACTAGTCCTTTCAAATCTGGGATACCTTTAGTTCCTGGTGATAAACTTAGAGGAGCATTTACAGAATATAATAATTATGAGTTAAAGGAAAGAACTATTTCTGAAATAAAACACAGTTTTAATTTTAATTCACAAATTTTTAGTGGTAGTGATGGGTATATGTATAAACCACATTATCCAGTTAAAATTAGAGTATATTCTGATTATATAGAAAATGGTGACCCTAAAAAAGTTGCTAATATACCAAATTACTCCACATATTTTGAAATAGAAAAAACATGGAAATGGAGAGACATATATGAAATTGGTTTTGTAGAAGGAACAAACGGAGTAGATTATCCATTTTTAAATGCAGCTCACTACCCAAAAAGAGATATAAATTTTTTCACGTCTAGAACAGTTAGAAGTACTGCTTTTAGTAGTAGTGATTCTATATCGTTTAGTGGTGCTAATAATACTTTAGAAAATTTTGTTATAGATGGCTGCGAATAAACTAAGATTAAGAGTAAACCAAATAAAAGATGGTGTTTATGACCGTCAAATAATTTTTCCATTCGGACAAACATATGATGAAGCTGGTAGGGGTGATTTGGTTAAAAAATATGAGGATGATACCATAGATAAATTAGTTGGTATTAAAAAAGATTATGAAGTTGTTAGATATACTCACGCACCTTTATTAAATGGAGACCCAAGTCCTAATATATTTTACAATTTTAATTTAGGTGCCATGATAGATTCTAATCTTAGTACTTTTACTACATTATTTCCATCAGAACCTAATTTATCAACTTCACTAGGTCCCCCTTTTGGGTGGGACACTAATAACGACCCTTGTCCAGATAAGTTACCTGATTATTATCCAGATAATTCCACTAATACCATTTATTTACCCTATGACCCAAATGACATAACGTCTTGGTATGGTTACGATTTTCAAGGGTTTACACCAGAAGAGACATATAAAAGTAAAACAACATTTACGAAAAGTTTTTTTAAGTTAGACTTATACAATAGTAGAGACCGAAAACAACAAAAATTATTTATTAGCATAATAATTAACCCAATAAATGGTATAAAGATATTAAGACCTACTTTAAGTGTACAATTTCCTTCCGAAATTCCAGATGGTAGATATAATTGTAGACCAGAAGGTGAACAATTTTGTCCTACACCTAATTTTGAATTAGACCCAATAAATAACAATGAGGGTTATTTTATTTATTGGTTAAAAGAAAAGACATTTTTAGATATAGATGTATTTTACATGAGTTGCAAATTTTATAATGGTAAAACTGGAGAAGTTACACAATTAATTAATACACCACAAAGTGATATATCAAAACCATATAGTATATCTAAAGAAGATTTTTATTACTATAGAGTTGTTTTAAATCAAAATAGATATACATACACAATTTATAGTGTTAGTGATGGTATTAGAGTAGGTGAAGATAGTACTAACCCAATAAAATTTTATCAATATTTTAATGCACCATAAAATGGAAGAGTATAAATTTAAAATAAAAAGAAAATTTTATCCTGGTGAAATAGAGTCATTACCACCAAACCTACCAAAAGGGTATGTTAATGAAACTTCATTGGGTGTGCCACAAAATCAAAATTGTTTAAATTGTTATTTTTCCAATAATGGGTATTGTAATTATTGGAATGCAGAAATTAGAGAAAATTATTGGTGTAATATTTGGACAGACCCACAAACATTATCACAAGATTTACCTTCACCACCACCATGTATTACTGGTATAACAATACCTATTGTTATAAGTGAGGATTTTAATGATATTGGTGTTTATACACCATGGGATGGTTTAGTTTTACAAAGAGATGTTATAAATAACTTTTTATATACTGGAAACGGTTTAACGGTTACGGTAACCAATACTTCGGATGTTGATTTTAAAAGATTTTTAACTTTTGGTGATTATACGATTATTTGGGGGGACGGAAACACTAATACGTTAACATTAGACCAACCAATTAGAAATCACACATATTCAGCACCTGGTGAATATAAAATAACTTTACAACAAATTAATCCTTGGGGCACAACTAGAATTAGTAAAATTATAAATTTACCTTATAATAGTAATGTTATAATACCTAACCCATATGGCACAGTAGAAATACATCCACCTAATTTTGGTGACCCAATAGGGTGTGATACTGTTCTACAAGATTATATTTTTAGTGGTGACAGCAATCCAGACGTATATGACTTTTTTAGTTTTAATTATGTTACAGTTCCTTTTGAAGTTACTGGATATACGACTACTAGTAATTTAAATTTATTTTTAGAATATGGTTCTAATGGCTTACCACAGATAGGTGTCCCAATAGAATTAACATCAGAATTAAGTGGTGAAATTTTAGAGGTGACCAATCAATACACAGCATATACAATAAATGATATAATTTACACTGATTTTAGTGGTGGTACTACATTATTTAATGCACTCAGCACTGGTTTAAATAAAGATAATTTAGAATGGGAATGTTGTGATGAAACATTGAGTGACCCATGTCAGTGTAAAGAAAAAGGAAATGTATTACCAAAAGGAGATTATGACCCAAACATACGTTACACGCAAGGAACTACAGTAAATTATGATGGTTGTTGTTGGTATTGTAACCCAAAATCTTATTTAACCTATGACTGTGACTCAGCACCCACTTTTGGTGATAATTTATGGGAACCTTGTTTACCTTGTGTTGAAAATGAAAATTCTTTAGAACCACAAAGTGGTGTGGTAAATGAATTTGAGGAATATAATCCATCTTTTACTTATAGACAAGGTGATAGAGTTTCTTTTTATGGGAATATATATACATTTGAAGGAACAAGATTAGGTAATTCAAATAGTGGGTCAACTAATATTAATGGTACTTCTGGGTGGATTGATTTAACATATGTAACAACTTATTTAGATGTTAATAATGTACCAGTAACAGAAAAAGTTCCTTACCAAGACGAATATCAAAGATTGTGGGTTGGTGGATATACAACAAATCCAGAATTTAATGTATTAGATTGGGAAAATAAATCAAACCAAGAATTATTGAAATATTCAATATGGAGTGGTTAATATAATGTATTAAAAATGGCAAAATATCAACTATATGGTGGTGGTGGAAATAATCCTTGTGGTGCATATTATCCAGCAGGTGGACCTTTAGATTATCTAATGGGTGCTCCTAATAGTGATTGTCCACCACCTGGAAATTATCTTACAGTAAGTACACTACAAATTGATAACCCTTTTCTTACAACCAGAGGACGTGGAATATGTTGTGACCCATTTAAAAGAGTTAGTGACAACTCTTCTTATACTTGGGAGAACCAGAAAAACTATAAGGTATTTGATACTGTAGCTGGTACAGGAGAAGAATGTCCAGCTTGTTTTTTTCATGCATATGAAGAACATACTAGTAGTGCACCTTACACAACTATAACGTATGGTAAAAATAAACCTTGTGAAACAAGAGGAAATGACAACTGTACTAGATATATTAAATATTGGTCAACATGTAAATTTTTAACTGAGCAGGAGGCGTTACCTACTAATTGTACAATGCATAATTCATTTGGTCTAATAATGGCGAATACTCAAAATGATACACACGCTGGTTCCCCTAATGGTTCTTGTTCTAGTAATTGTATGCAGTTAGGTATAGAATTTTTTGAAGAAAGGGTAGCTGGGAAATATCTTTCATCCGCTCAATATCCACCAAATAATTATAGTGATAAAACAGCATATGATTGTGAAGCAGAGCAACGAGACCGAAAAGGTAATACTGGACCTACTGGACCAAAACTTATATGGGCTGGATTCGCTAAAAACCAATGGGGACCACCATATTTAAGTACTTCACAACCAAATCCTTTTCCCAATCCACCATCTGGAGGAATCACTACTAATACACAACCTGTTCCAGGTGAAGATGAAGTTGTTGAAATAACTTGGGACCCTACTTTAGGAAATAACCCATCACTTCAATTATATCCATTCAGAGATACATTCAGTGGAAGTTTTTATTATGGTTATTTACCTGTAAATGCTAACCGAGATAATTCATGGGGATTATTACATCCTACTACTGGAGTACCTGGAAGTACCTTACCACAAAATGAAAGTAAATTATGGGCACGTAAAAGTACTTGGAGAATAATGCCACCTGGTGGAACTCCTCCAACCACATCCACAGATGATGCTTTTGCGTGTTGTACTTATGTTAGTTTTGGTTGTACGGACCCAAGCTTTGGTAGTTTTAATCCAGATGTAGAATTAGATTGTAATGGGATACCAAAAGGAAATACTCCTGACGATGATGGGAACTGTTTAACAATAAATGATGCCCCAGGTATATGTTGGGAAAACGGTTTACAATGTTCTAAATGTATAGATACTAGTGGAAGTCCCGACCCAAACGACCTTAATTTTAATCCAAACTACAACAATTATTTTAGTTCACCAAACCCACAATCTGGTTGTACACAACAAATTTTAGATTCTTGTGGAGCTAATGGATTTTTAAGTGAAGATGCTTGGATTGCAATGATAAATGCAAGACCTACGTCTTGGTTATATGGTGGGGGAGCCGCTGCTTTAGGACTGCCAAATACTACCGCCGATTACGGAAAAGCTAGATTTTGGGATAAGGATGGAAGAGATGTCACTGGAGGTAATTTTGGTAGACCATTATGTCAATGTAATAATTCTGGTTGTATGTATCCACAAGCTACTAATTATTCTCCATTAAATACTACCGATTGTAATAATGACCCAGCACCACCTAATATTTTTGGTGTGCTCAATCAATATGGTGATGTAAGATGTTGTACCATAAAAAAATTTGGATGTACAGACCCATCATCAGCTAATTATTTTTGTAAAATAGATTTAAATGATAATGGTACACCAGATAACCAAGAATTTTGTATGGACCCTTTTACAGGAATACCTTGTGATGAGGCTCAACTATTGGGTACACCTTGTCCCGCGAATGGTGGGGTACTTTTAGGTGAAGGAAGTAGTATTCCAGGGTACAATAATCCTACAGTAACTCTTATTGATGATGGAACCTGCGACTTAGTTTTGAAACCTGGATGTAAAGATGATGGGGGTATCTCAGCAGGTGGAATTTTCGCTAATCCAGTAAATCCAGGATATTCAGCACTTAATTTCGACTCAACTGCTACAATACATGTACAGAGTCGTTGTGAATACGCGTTTGGTTGTCCAGACCCATTAGCAGAAAATGTGAGAAATGATTTACCAGTTTGTGGTGATATGACATTACAAAGTAAAGCCAATGAAATAAACTTAAATAATCCTTTACTCCCAGCAGCTATAGACGCTAGTTTTGTTGAAAATAATCTAATACCAAGAATAGAATGTTGTGATTATGAAATTCCTGGAACAGGTCCTGGTTGTACCGACCCTAACGCTTTAAATTATAATCCGTTGGCTGATTCAGATGATGGTAGTTGTATCTATAATATTGAAGGTTGTACTGACCCAAATGCTATAAACTTTAATCCAGCAGCTACTTTAGATGATTCATCTTGTATATATGATGGTGATTACCCAGTTGAAGGTGATAACTTTTTAGATGGAACTCCTATAGAAATATGTAGAGAACCTTTAACAAAAGAAGAAGTATTAATGAATGTTTGTCAACCAACAGAAATACAATCAGAAGTATTTATTGAAAGAGGTAAACAATCTGTATTTGAACCAAACCAAAGATTGGATGAAGTAAAAACAATAGGTGGTTTAAAAATATATGGTTACGGCTTTTATAACATAAAAGAAGAAATTTAAAGTAAAATGGCATTAGGAACATATGGAATAAAAAGATTATCGGATGTATCTCCAGAAAATGTGGAGATAATTTCGTTATATACTCCAAGTAGGGAATCTGCGGCTGATACAGTAATTAAAAAATTAAAC
>Ga0208161_1000473_pt1 | contig 22861 bp, 26 predicted proteins | sample CB_VirMetaG_3_FD_184538 | JGI IMG/M metagenome (GOLD analysis project Ga0208161, IMG submission 184538) | Freshwater to marine saline gradient viral communities from Chesapeake Bay - CB_1508_1S Viral MetaG (SPAdes) (version 4) | ecosystem: Environmental > Aquatic > Marine > Coastal | place: USA...
TGTAGCGGAACGTATGGGCAGTAGAAGATACCTGCGTCATATGGTGATTCACCCTTATAACCAGTTACAAAGAAGTTGTAACCAGCTGGGCTGTATGGATCAATATAGACGCGGATCTTACCCGAAAGAACACCAGCAAATGTGCTTTGTGTATCATCAACGTTTAGTTGAGGAGCAATTGCTGGGCTTAGGCTCATGAAACCAGACATGGCAAGAGCAGCTGCGGTATCGCTATCGCAGATGATGAAGTTACCACGGCCACGGCGTGTTTCCTTGGCGATTTGGTTGCATTCACGTTCAATTTGGAAGCTGAGGCCACGGAAGCGTTCAGCAGACCAACGACCGTCAGAGTCAACATCAAGATCGTATACGCCACCACCAGCGGTGTTTAGATCTTGTTGTACTGAACCCTTCTTAGCAACATGGTAAATTGTCTTGACGATTTCGCGGTTGATTTCGGCAAGAATTTCTGTGCTTAGAAGATTTGCTAGTTCAGCCTCTGCATCAAGACCGTGAACGGCCTTGAGATCTTGTGCAAGTTCAACTGTGTAGTTGCTGGACAGAGCGCGTGTACGAGCTTGTACTGCAACACGATCAATTGAGAAGGCCATTTGGTTCCAGTTTGCATATGGTGAGTTCTTACCAATAGCTTCACCATTTTCTGTAAGGATACCACGGATGGCATCTATGCTTGCTGGTGTGATACCAGATGCATAGTTCCAACCAGCGGAAAGACCCTTAGATGCTGCAAATGCACCTAATGTCCAACCTGAACCACCATAAGATGGTTGTGGCTCTTGGAACATAGCTTCGACATATCCGGCATTTCCATAGGTTGTACCTGTTCCACCGAATTGATAATTTGAGCGCATTGCAAAAATTAATCCGGTTGGAGCGGTCATCGGTTGAACGCCGCAGATATCATAGGCCATCAGATTTGGCATTGAACGACGAACCAGTGAAATTAATACTGGATCGTAGCCAGATACCTTACCTTGATTGTAAAGGCTAGAAGTGGAAGGACCACCGAGATTGGCATTGCCACCCATATCTTCTGTGAGATATTGAGTGCGCATAGCTTGTTCTTGGTTTTCAAGAAGTACTGCAGTTACTTTTTTGCGGTAATCGTCTTGGATTGAGGGAAGAGCTTCGTGTCCGAGGACAGGCTCCCATTTTTCTGTTAAAACGTCATATGGTGTATTTTCTGCGAATTGCATTTTTAAGTTTTCTCCTGTGAGTTAAAATTATTTAGAAAAATTTATTTTTAAACTTTTCTGTTTAGTCTGCCGATAGCACCAACATAATTTTCTACTAATGTTGTTGGTGCTGATTTTACTGGGGTAAATGTTTGTTCTGGTTCAACAACCTTTGCTGGTCTAGAAACACTATTAGTATTCATATAGTTTTCTCTAATGCTTACTAATTTTTCTCTATATTCTTCTGGAGAAGCAAAGGATACGTTTTCCATTAAATTTTGAAGTTTTGCGACTTGTGTGTCTGCTAGATCTCTTGTTTCAGCAACAAAAATTCCAGCACATTCAGTTAAAGAAACTTCTTTCTTTAATTTCATATTAACATTTAAAGCCTCATTCAACTTATTCTCAAGATCTCTGTTTTCTGAATAGAGATCATCAAGAACATTATATTTCTCGTTTGGAACATCAATATAATGGTTTTCGAATAGGTTCTTTAGACCGTTGATAAAGTTTTCTGCGATTTGTGTTTTAATTCCTTGTTCAACAGAAACGGCATTTTCTGTCATCCATTCTTCTACAACGAAGTCAAGATAATCATCTACCTTTTCTACAAGATTTTCAGTAATGTCTGTTAGATATGTTTTTACGTTAGAATCAACGTTTTCAACAATTAGTGCAACGGTTTTTTGAACTCTGTCTTCTACTGCAGCTTCAAAAATTGCTTCAAGTTGAACTACGGTGTCTTCAGATACGTTTTCTTCACCGAGAAGAGAAACTAAACCAGCACGGAATTGTTCACGCGCTTCCATTTTCATTTGTTCTTCTTCATCAGTATTTTCGGTTTCTTCGGTTTCTTCTACTTCTTCACCCTCTTCTTCACCCTCTTCTTCAGATGAAGCAGCAGCCATTTTCATGCCACCACCCATTGAAAGTTGTGCAGCCATAGGAACAACTGGTGCACCTACTGGGGTTGTTGCTGCCATTCCTGTTACTACTGGTGATGCTGTCATGGAACCTCTTCCTGTAGCATCGTAGTCTGGTTTACCGTCTGAAATTGCACCTAAACCCATGGCTTCGGCTGCTGCTTCAGAAATTGTATTTCTTTTCTTGTTTTTCATAATCAAAGGATCCTTTATTTTGATGTAAAATTATTTATATTGTGTAATTATTCTAAAAATTAAATTTATCAATTTTGTGATAAAGAAGTTTTTCGTTGTGGGTGAACAAGTTTTATTTTTCCAGAACCACCCATGACATTTTCTATATTTCTTTTAGCCATTTGTCCCAAATTTGCATTTACAAAATCAAATCCAGTCAACTGTTGAAGTTGTCCCAAAATAGAATCACCAAGATTTGTTAACATGGCGGTACCAGCACCTTTTGCAACATTTCTTGCAAATGATCTTGGTGCAAATTTTCTTGCAAATCCAAGCCCTCCACCCTTCATCAATCTTGCAAGAGATGGAGAAATTAAAGATAGCCCAGCTCCTCCCAGATAAAGACCTTGGGCACCAAGTTTTCCAATATCATCAGTATCTCCTAATAAAATGTCTTCAACGTTTGTAGTTGGTCTCCAAGATTGTGTTTTTTCTTTACTGAAACCCGATCCGCGACCACCATCAAAACCATCTTTTTTATTACCATAATTTTCCATAAAAAATGAAAAATTTTTAGATTCTGAAAAATTTTTGTTTCCTTCATCTAATGAACGAATCATGTAATTTTTTAAAGTTTTGTTCATGATAATTTTTTGAAGTATTGTTCAAAAACTTTTACTATGTTTTTATTGAGATTTCTGGACGAAGAATTTTTTATTAACTTATATGCTCTTTCATTATCTCTTTCTTGCCACATACCATTTTCAAAAATCCATTCTTTTCCTTCCATAATACCGTTTACAAAAGCATTTGGAGCAGAAGGATCGGCAACAATATCAATTGCAGCCAACATAAAATCCTCTTGAACTTCTTGGAAACCATTTCTTGATTTTAGAGAACCCATACCCCGTGTTGAAACGCCGAGCTGTGCTCCCTCATCGATAAGATTTTTTACAATTTTTCCCATTGGGGTATCAAGAACTTTTGCTTTTCCGATGATGTTATTACCATCTTCATGAAGTTCTTTTACTATATGAGAAACACGATCTAAATTTACTGTAGGCCCAGTTGGGTGGTTTAATTCGCCCAAGGCACGACCTTTAGCAACATATTCATTAATATATCTTTTGCATTCTTTTATTAAAATATTTTGTGGATAAATTCTTCCATTTCTATTTTTTTGCTCTGCTTGCATAAAAATGCCTTCAATGAAATAGTTCTTGGAACCATTTCCGGCATCTTCTTTAATATATTTGATATCTTCAGTTAATTCAGTTATCAGTTTCATTTGATACTTTCATTATTTTTTTTGCTACGTTTTTGTATTCTTCTTCCAATCTGGAAGCAACTTTGCCGTAGAGTGCTTGTGTGGCGGTGTCTTTAAAAGATACCGCGTTTTCTTCAATTACACTCTTGATCATTTCTCTGATGTTTTCTTTCATAGGATTTCCTTTGTTGATTTTGAAAAATTTATGTGTTGTTTAAAATTATTAGGATTTTTGAATACTTCGTTTACCATTCTTAAACGATTTTTTCCATTTAATTTTTCAAACAATACTTTAATATTTTCTATATCTGATTCCGTAATATTTATAATTGATTCATCTTTAAATTTAAATTTTCCGGGTTCAAAAGATTCTAAAAAAGAAACAAATCCACTAATCATCGTGTTGTTTTCTGTTAATTGAGGTTCAGCCAACATCAATTTTTTACAAATATTTTGTTTTGTTTCGGTAATACAATCGTTTAATTTAATAGAAAGGGCCTGAATAATATTTTGTTTAAAGTATTCTTCGTCTTCCCGAAGCATTTCAAAAATACCATTTTTTAATAATGTTTTTGTTATTGGTTCCATATTATTGGCCTTCCGCTTGCATTTGTTGTTGCTGCTGCATCATTTGAGCCATCTGTTCTTGTTGCATTTTTGCTCTATCTACTTCCATTTCTTTATCCATCTGTCTCAAATCTTCTTCTGTTTGTCTTAAAATATTTCTACGAATATAAGCACTAGAAAAATATTTTCCGACATATGGGTCTACAATGGAAATCATTTTTAATCTTTCAGCTAAAATTTCTGATTCTTTTAGATCCCAGAAATAATTATCTGTATTAAAAACAATTCTCATCATTGGCTTTATTTCGCGCCAATCATCATCGGTCATAACACCGCGCAAAAGCAATTGAACACGTAAGGTTTCAAGGAACAATTTTGAAAATTGGTGTCGTAATCTTTCGATAAATTTATAGAATTTTACTTCTTCTCTCGTAATTTCAACAGAACGGCCCATATTAAATCCTGTGGATTCTGATGTAAGTCTGCTGATTGGAACATTTAAAGAATTGTATAATTTTTTACGGAAGTAATCTACGTCTTCAATTTGGGACATTGCCTGTCCACCGGGAAGAGTTGAAATTTCAGTGCCACGTGAACCTTCTCTTCTGGGCAACCAATAATCTTCAAGAACCGAAAGATGATTTCTTTCATCTCTCACTTCTCCTGTGGATTGATTGTAAATCAATTTATTTCTAAATCGACTCATCATATCTCGCATGTATTGTTCGGCTTTTTGTTTTGGTAATTGCCCTACGTCAACATAAAACACTCTTCGTTCTGGTGCTCTAGCAATTCTATAAACAAGAAGAGCGTCTTCCAGCTGTCGTAACATATTTAAAGGACGAATTGCTTTGTGAAGATATCCTAAAACTCTTTTTGTATTGAGATCTACGATACCTGAAGGAACATATACAACACTATCAAGAGAAAGGTGGAGACCGCCGGGTCCGGTCATCATATACGTTTCTCTGTCAGTATTGGTATAATGATAAAATTCTTCAATGTCTTTTATCAATGATACTGGTTGTCCCTCAACGCGATCCATTTCCTTTTTAATTTTTCTAACTTTTTTAATCTTTAGCGGATCTATTGGAACTATTTCTTTAATACCATCGGATGGAAGATCTTTATCAATTATTATGTTGTAAAATATTTTTGAATCGATGTACCATCTTCTAAAAATTTCATAAGATTTAGAATTAAAATCATAAAGATATAAGATTTTTTCAAATTCTTTTTGTATTTTTAATTTTATATTTTCTGCCAACGGTATGTTAGTCATATCCAGTTTTACTGGTCTATTGTCTGTACCGCCCACTATAGAAGCATTTACAATTTCATCTACCGCATTGTCAATTTCTGGATAAATTGACATATTTCTGTATTGAACTATTGAAGCATTTTCATCTTTTAATGAACTGGCATAGTCTAAAGCAGTTCCAAAAAATCCGCCTGCTTCGACAGTAACTGTACCATCGAACATTTCTGGTGCGGCAAAAGATTGTAATGATTTTTCTTGTTTGGTTTGTGTTTTTTTACCAAACTGGAATCCAAAGGCTTCAATTTCCATAATTAATAATTACCTTTTTAAGTTCTTGATATATTTGTTATCTGAAGATAGTCAAAAGCGATGATAACGTTAAAACTATTTAACATATTATTTGAAGACATGTTTAAATTTAAGGGATCAATTTTTGTTGGCCAGCACCCATGAAGAATATATTCTTTTAGCGGTGTGCCAGTATCATTTAAATTTAAATGTTTTACACGCCAATTGTTTGCTTTATAATTTTCATAATTTGTTCCACTTCCAACAAAAGAAACGTTAGTAGCATGCGCATTGATTTTTTCTTGCCATGTATGAAACATTCCCCACATATCTTGCTGTGTTCCAATATCGTCTAAAACATTGAATGACCACGTTGAATATTGTTTTTCACCGGGGTAATAATATTTTCTTCCAAAATTAGAATATTCTATTGTTGTTGTGGTTAACTGAGGTAAAATTGTTGCTCTTACATGAAATTTTGTAAATTTTCCACCAGTAGGAATATCACCAACAATTTCAAAACGGTTTTGCCGGGTTCCACCTAAGAAATTATTTTTGAATTCGTTAATCATAAAGATCCCCCTGATCTTAATCCCTTTGTTACTTTCATATAATCAAAAGTTAAAGAAATATTAAACGAAACAAAATTGGTTTCTCCCATACTCAGATCAATTTGTCCAACTACGTTTGGCCAGCATTTAAAAAGTTGAATTGTTCTCAAAACAGTTCCATTTAAATCTAATTGATTTACTCTCCAATTAGTTTGGTAACGATTATATGCAAAATCATTGTTTTCAACTCTATGGGTTACGTGACCATCCATGGCCTCTTTCCATTGATTAAATGCTTTCCACAAATTGTTTACGTTGTTATCATCATAAACACCAACCAACCAAGGTGTATAAGAACGATCCCCGGCAAAAGTAACAGTTCTTCCTCTATAAGGAATACCTATTGTATTAATTTGTGCACCGGGCAAAGATGAAGAAACAATTTTAAATTTTGATTCTGTATTGTTTATAGAAATACCAGATGGCCAAGAAGGAAAAACTTCAAACCTATTTGGTCTGCTTCCGCCTCTAAATCCATTTTTAAAATTTAATATTGAATTGCTCATTATTGTGTGAATGTTACGTTAATTGTGAAAGAATCTGTTCCTAGTAAAGGTTTGACAATTAACGTAATATTTAATGTTGAACTATTGTCAGTATTGTTACTTGAATCACAAATTATTTGTGTTCTTGTATTATCAAGATATGCAGAATATTGATTTAATTCAGTTTCTATATCGGTGTATACCGAATCTCTTGTTGCAGTGTTGTTAATTTCAAATGAGTATTTTAAACCAATTTGATTTAACATTTGAGTTAGTTCTTGTTTCATCTTTGCGGGGCCAACACGATCTTCTACTGTTATTGAAGATGCACCTGTTGCCCCAACTAAATCTGATCCTAAAAATCTTGGAGTATAATTTACAAAAAAGTTTACTTTTTTGTTTCTTAATGTAGTTCTTTCTGTGCTATTCCAATCGGTTGATTGGTTGAGCGAGCCATTTAAAACATATGATCTGTCCAGCCCACCTATTGTTAAAAATAGCTCGTTTCTATTTTTAGCTCTTGCAAAAAATCCAGCCACATCAGATACTGTAGATATTGTATATGACATGCTTCCATTATCTAAAAGACTGCTTACATCAAATGTTGTAGGTGCTTCTGGAGTACTTGCAGTGGTTTGTGATTTTGTTCCACGAATATTAAATATTCTTTTTGCTTCATTTCCAGTAAGTGATATACCTCCATTAAAAAGTGTAGTAAAATCTAACATATCTGTAGATGCACCTGTAAATCCATTAGAAGCTTGTGTTGGGAACACACCTACGACGTAAGATTTACCTTCAATCCATTTAGCAATATTTCCAAAATTATTTTGAGCTATAACAACATCTAAATTTTCATTTGTATTATTTTCAAAGGTATCAAATCCGGCTGTTGTTCCGGTTAGGACCAAATAACCACCATAAGCCAAATAGTTTATAGCATAGATAAAATCGAGACCACGTGTGGTGGGTGTTATTGTCGATACGCTATATGTAAATAACGCAGCGGTTCCACCGGGACTTTGTGCCAGTAAAGCATTTGTTATTCCTGAAAGTTTGTTTAAATCGCCTACTAAATCGTTTGGATTTGTGTATAAGATATAAGAATCACTAGTAGTTCCCTTAGCCGGATTGAAATATGCAGTATTTGATCTTGCATAAATTAACCAACCAAAAAGACCGCCCAGATCAGCAGTAGCCCCGCTGTTATTAAAAGTTGGTGCGACATAAGTGCTACCTGCTTGCATAGCAGCGTAAAATGGTACCCCGATTGATTCTTTTTGGTAATGGCTTGGGTTTATAAATGAACTGAGACTGGTCATTTTTATCCTTTTCTATCTATTATTTATAAAAATTATGTAGGATACCAAACAACACCGTCATTTACAAAATTATCCTCATCTAAATCTTTATTTTCCATCATGAATAGAACATTATCTTCTTCTGGTTTTTTTGCTTCTTCGTAATTAAATTTAGCGGATTCGATCAAATCTGCATAATATTCTTGACGACTTAGCCAAGCAAAAAATACCAATGTCATAATCAAATCATCAGAATGGCCTTCTTCAGCTTTATATGTATTTGATTTAGAGACAAATGTCATAACTTCTTGAATAATTCTCTCATCGTTTAATAACAATTTGTCTTCTTCAATAAGTCGTTTTAATATGGCACACCCCAATTTTTTAGTTTGTGCTGTGGTTCTCAGCCCCATTTCACTTTTTCCAGAAGCAAATCCTTGAGATAAAATTTGTCCTTTTCTTCCCATTATTTTTGTCATTAACAAATTTTCATATTCAAGGTCGTTGTATAATATAGAAGAAACCTGACCGCCAATGTCATTGGTTTCAATTAAAACATATGCATTGTTATATTTTTCAGCAACTTTTTTTATTGTTGTTGGAAAATTAAACGGGCTAATTGTATTATTTTTAAAAGAAGCCACAACTTTATACGGAGAAGATGTTCCGTCTATAACTGTAAATGCAGAGGAATCTGACCCCTGTCCTCTGGAAACATCAGCCTGTAAAAAATAAATTTTATCGGTAATAGGTGTTTCAAATATTCTTAAACCTTCTTTATCTTCTTCTAAAAAATCCTCAGCAGCTAAAACATTTAATTTAGTTGAAGAAATTAATGTGTTTGAAGAACCTAAAAAGTTACAGCCATATTCTTGTTCAAACTGTTCTGGGCTAGTATTTGCAATTTGTTCTTCCGCCCATTTATCGTCTCTTAATTTTGGAGAACCCGGACTTATTGGGGTTTCCTTCCACGAAACATCCACTGGAATAAATTTATTTTTTAATTTATGCCCTTCCGGTCTTTTTGCGTCAACCCAAAGTTTATGAAAATGATTCATACCATTTGGTGTGGATACAATAATAAGTTTGGTCGTAGTACCAGCAGAAATTGTCGGATATGTCGATGTATAGAATTCTTCAGCTACATGGCTTGGCAAGAAGGCGTACTCGTCTAACAGCAATAGGTTATAAGAGCCGCCACGGATCGCTGTAGACGATGTTGCGTCGCACATGACCCTAGACCCGTTTTCAAGCTTAAAGCTCGTCTTATTCCATTCTACAACTCCTTGTTGTAGAAAATGCGGTAAATTTTCATATGCAAGTTGAAGTTTTGAAAATAATTCCTCTTTTGCGGTTTTTAAACGGTTTGCTAGGATCGCTACAGTAACACTTTGGTTAAATGTTATGTAATGGCATATATAACTCGTAACACAGGTAGATTTACCACACTGTCTTGGCCATTTTGAAATAACAAATCTATTGTCGTGAATTTTATTTATAAAGTTTTTTTGGTAATCATATAGATTAAAAGGAACTATACCTTTATCCAGAGTTTTTACTTTTACATACTTTTCGCAAAAATAAACAGGATCTTTTGCACAACGAATATACTCTTCGACCTCTTCTTTTGTATATTGTAAATCTACACCCGGTAATTTTAATTTTGGGTTATTTCTGTAGCCGAGAGTATCATTGTTTTTGTTCATCTGAAACAACCTCAACATCTATAACATTTTTTTCTGTACTTCGTTCTTTATTTAAAAGATTTTGTAAATCTTTAGTAGAACCAACAAACACAGAATTGTTTGTTTGTTTTATTTCAACTTTACTTCCTGTAGTATCTTTTGCTTTTTTATGAACATCTAATACATTATTATTTAAATCAGCCATAGTTTTTAATAATATGGCAACAACTTCAAATGCTCTTGGACTATCAGATTCAGTTGCAACCCGTAAAGCACTTTCTAATGCTACATTTCCATTTGATATTAAATTTTTTAAATTATCTTGTACTATTTGATAATCTTTTTGAAAATTTGCTGAATCAAATGTACCACCAGCATTTTTATCATTAGTTGGTGGTTTGTGTTCAGGAACAGAAAAAAAGTTAGCTAAATTTTTATTGATATTCATTTTTAAAATCTAACGTAATACCACTAGTATTAATTGTAGTTGTTGATACAATTTTTCCAAAAATATAACTTTTTGCAATAAAGCTGAAAGAAGAAATGTTTATTCTTCTATTTCCAAAATCTCCATCAAATCTTTCACTTAAATTATTTGTAGCCATTACAATTGGAATTTGAACGTTTGTGTTTACCTCATTCATATCCAGCTCAATAATATGATCGGGCACAAAATATGGCATAATTTGTTCCACAATCTGCATAGTATCATCTGTGTGGCGGGTATAAATGTATAAATTAAAAGTTAAATTTACTGGTATTTCGTTATAAACAAAGCTACCAGAATCTACGCAATTTTGTCCAGAAACAGTTTTTCCAGCGGTCGGTGAAAATCTACCTCTTCTTCTGCTTGGATCTGGTGTTATATTTGCCATAATATAACTCATTCTTGGCAATTGATTTTCAATTCTTGTCCCATCCGTAATAGAAGAGGGATTCAAATATCTTTGAATAAATTTTTCTTGTGAAGCATATGTAATAGGAACACGAATTCTTAAATTATTACCACCATCTGGATTTGTGTGTTCTACATGTATATCATTGAACAATGAACCGAATGCTACTACGGTCTTTCTAATATTGTTGTTATAAAAATAATCAAACATATTCTATATTACTTATCATGTATTATCACACACAGCAAACGGATCATTTGGATCAAATGTATATCCTTGAGCTTCTGTTTCAAGAATGTCATTAATGCCAGCTGTTGTGCCTAAAATATTATTCTTTGGAATGATAGTACTTCCAGAAAGACCTTTTGTAGAAGTATATGGTGTATTGACAGACGAATTTGCAGTATCGATTTTTTCGTAACTGTATGTAAACAGTTCTGCAGTAATTTGATAAGAATAAAGTTTTCCTAATGGATAAAGGGGATTTTCATGTTCTACAAAATTTATTTCAAATAAAGATTTTGATAAAGGAAAATATATAAGATCTCCTTCTCTTGGTCTTATTACAGTTGGATCTTGATTGGTTACCTGATCTCTAAATCTTCTTCTTGCTACTAATAGAGTAATTTTATCTTTAATTTCTATTCCAAATTGTGTAATGATATCTGTGCCATCAAATCCTTTAAAGGATTGAATATACATTTCAACTGTATAAATTTTTTCAAAAGAAGAACCGGGGTCCTCGCCAAATAATTTATCTACAACAAAATATTTTCTTGGAATATAATAACAATCCTGACCCATAGCTTGTATAACTTCTACAGTTATATCTTCAACCAAGTCTTGTTCTGAATGTCTATTGGTTAAATTTATATATGGGTTTGTTGCCATTTATTATCCTATTAACGGATCTGGTGGTAATTCGTGGGTTTTTAATAATGTATTTTCAATTTCTAATAATTCTCTTGTAGCATCAGCCATGATAGCACCAGCATTTAATTGGGCTCCACCGGGAAGAGGAACGCCAGAAAATTTCATTAAGTTTTGAGCCCACTGCTTTTTTAGTAAAGCGGCAAAATAAAGTTTAAAAATTCTGTCTTCCCAAATTTTAGGATATTGGTTCGGATCTATTTTAACATAGGCTTCAATCATCAAATACCTAGAGCTAGTCAATTTTGTAAAATCTGTATCTAAAAATAACCTATCTGTTGCTTTAGAGTAAGTAAATGATACCGGGTAATTAAATACATCATTAATCAATTCAACATAGCTCATCGATTGCATGTATGATGCCATAGGACCCATTGGATAACCACTTTGATTGAAGTACAAACCAAAAAAATCAAATAAAGTCATTTGATATCGCAAATCAAACATATAGTCACCGACTTTATGACTTGGAGCGTATACCTTGGTTATAGTTCTAATGTCAGCAGCAATTGGCCACATTCCGGTAGAACCATCTGGAAAAGTTCTTTCTTGAGCCCCCATTGCATTTCCAAAAGTTCTTACGTCGAAAGATTTTCTAGCAATATCTTCTTCTGTTACCTGATAAACATATAGAGCACGATGATTAAAATCAAAATGTCGCTCGTACATATATTCTAAAGCTTCATCCACTCTGTCTTCAATTTGCTGAGTATCTACGTTTATTTGAATAACAGGATGACCAAGATGTCTTAGCGTATAATCAATAAATTCTTGTCTTGTGGTTACTGCCATAAAATTATTTATGAATTTTATATAATTTTATTTGACAGTGTTTATTTTTTAAAAATAACTTAAGTTTTTTTTATAGTAATTTCAGTTATTTGAATATTCTCTGGATCTAAATTTTCTATAATTTGTTTTCTTTCATTTATAAAATTTGGATCATAATTAATAAAACCGGGCATTTTTAATGGGCATCCAAGTTTTGGAAAATCTAATTTTGAATATTCATCACCTTCTCCTAGAAGCCATGTGTGCTTTTTATCACCACAACCACATGCACCACAATAATGGCGATTCGGGATTTTGCTTTGTTTTAAATTTTCGCAAGGACTAATAGTATCGTTACCAAAACAAGACAAAACTCTTAATTTTTTAATATCGATATCTACTTTTTTATTAGTTATTCCTCTTGAAGCATAAGCCATAGCAAGAGAAATCATTTTACTAATCATAAGGTAACACTCCCAATAATAACAGAAATTCCAGCAGGATATACGAACTCTCTCATAAATGAATCATACTCTATAAATGAAGAATAATATTGAGTATCTACTTTTATACCAATTGTCGCAGAATTTGGTGTTTCTATATAAATTTTATTCCAAGGTATTCCTAAAAGAGTGGTTGCAAGATATTTAATGGCTGCTGGTGTGCCCTTTATTGGATAATACTCAATTGGGCATTTTATTGAAAACTTTCTTATATTTGGTAAAACTTCTTTTAATGGTGAAGCATCAAAATCTGAACCCGGAAAATAAAAATCAGCCAAAGCTAATAAAAATATTTCGTTCATATAAATTGGAACACGAATTGTTTCCCAATTCAACTGAGCACCATAACCATATTCTATGCTAAACAACCATCTTAAATAATTTTTTACAATTGAAACTATTAAAACGTTATCCGGGTCTTCTTCATATTTTTTTAAAATCCAATTTGGAAATAAAGATTCTACAGTGATATTATCACCAAACCATCTTTCCCCATCTACATCAAAAAAATCAGTTCCATATGCAGATTTTACTTTCAGAATTAATTCTGAAATTTTTGCTTGTTCGGAAACAGGAAGATTGCTTAAAAGTAAAATCATAAACTATATTTTATAGAAATTCCAGCAACAGATTTTTCATAAAGATAATCCAACAATTTTTGTTCTAGAGAAGAATCCATGCCAGTTACATATACTTTAATTTGACCGGGGGTGTCTCCATCATTTACAATAATATTGGATAATGTTTCTGTACCAGCAATATCGGAAGAATTTATTGCTAATTTAAAATCATTTTTTGTAACACATCTTTCAATAGAAGTTGCTCTAAATTTTAATTTAGATTTTGCTTTTGATAAAGATAGGGTGTCATAACCACCGGAAGGAAGATCAGTTGTACCGAATACAATTCCTGATTTATTTTGTAAAATGCAATTGTTTCCAACATCTCCGTTAGAACGAATAGCAGTAACTAAAACCTTATAACTTGTAGTTATTTCTTTTGCAGTTGGAATATTATTTGTAATAATATAACCGAGATTCCCATTAATAACAGAATAATGGTTTTGGGAACCAGATGAATCTTTTGATGAACGACTAACCTGAGTCCAGACTTCTGATACATTTGAACCAACTTCTATAGTTTCAAAAGTTATTGTTTCTGGATCTACTGTATAAGGAATTTCTATTGATTGTGTTTCATAATTATAATCTGTATAAGAAATCAAATTACCAGCATAAAAATTAATTGATGCTGTCGTATTTGGAGCCATTGATTCTTTGTTGTAGAAAAATACTTCTGAACCATTTGGTGAAACAGAAGTAAATACATCATATGCTTCTAATGTCACACCAGCAATAACGGTTCTTTTTGTTTTTGCAGTTTTAGTTGGTTCCAAAAGAGTGCAGTGATTTGAAGCAATTCCCAGCAATGCTGTTAATGAAGTTGAAGTAGTTTCAAAAGAATTTAAATAACCATATTGTGCATAAATTCCATTGTATGCTGTTGCAGTAGCTAAAATATTTAATAGCATGTTTACTGCACTAGCATTATTGGTAAAATCTAAATCTTTTAAATCTTCTTGTTGACTTAAAAAAGCTATTAAAGAATCTTTAATATCTGTAAAGTCCAAAGAAGCTACATTCAATTTTTGTAAATTATATGCCATTAGATGTCAACCTCAATAAAGCACCCTGCTCTGTTTTGTTTATTTATACCATTAAAAGCAGTATACAATACTTCAAATTGTAAAGTTGTTTCTGTAAAGTTAATAACTTTTACCTCAACATTTGTAATATTTGGTATTTTTGAAGTAATTTCTGCTGCTAATTTAACTTCCATTACTGGAATATTTCCTTTTCCATCAAAAATATAATTAAAATAATCTGATCCTAAATTTTTATCACTAGTAAGTTCACCTTTTTGAGTTTTTGCAATATGCTCTATGTATTGAGCAATTGCATTATATCCAGTAACAATAGAAATATCTTTTTTATTATTGCTGGTATTTATTTTTTTTAGAGTTATAGAAAAATCTTTAATCGGCATTTTAAATATTTATGTTAAACATAAACACCAGTCAAATCTGCTATTTGCGATAATGTTAATGACGTTTCGTGTGTTCCTAAACTTAAAACATGTTTAACACCAATTATATAATAATATCCAGTCAAAAATGAATTTGTATTGTTATAAGGATATCCGCTGGCATTATTGACATTTAAGTAAACAAGTTGTCCAATTTTTAAATTAAAATCACCAGCAACAGTAACCATGGATTTTTTACTGCTTTTGAATGCTTCTAAAAATTCTGCACGATTTACTGGTGTTTGCTTTGGAGTATTCCAAAATGTTGCATCATTTAATCTTAATTTTAAATATGCTTCATAGTTTTGTCTAATATCAGGACACGTTGTGCTATAAGGTGCATGAGGACTGCCCCAGAGACATCCCAACCAATCCTCTCCTAAAAAATTTTCATATGTTGGGCCTTTTACTAATTGGCCTTCATATGACATATCATCAAATAAAGTATCTTTTTCTAAATCTTCGCTAGTCGGAAATTCTCCGAATTCTATTGGTTTTGCTCCAGTCCACAGAGTGTAGCCATATACGGGAATTGGTTCACCCGGTCCCTGTTGTCCTTCTGGTACTGGTCCTTCTTCTTCTCCAACCTGTTGTAAAAAACCTAAACTTTTAGCTAAATCTTCAATTTCTGGAAATTTTTTAAAACACTCCGATATTGAAGCTGGGGTTCCCGTTGCACCTCTTGTTAATTGTGCATTAGCACATTCATAAACACCCTTCGATGTTACTGAATATTTTGCTTCTTTGCTATTGTTTGAACCATATATTTTTATTTGATCGCTCATTGACAATCTCCATCTACAACATTTTCTGCCCAAAAATAATTTAAATATTGTCCCTCATAATTTGCATAAACGGTATTTCCACTTTCAACCAAAAGTTGTTCAAGTGGTATTCTATGCATTTTTACTATGTGGTATATATCACCACTGTTACCAAATGTGGCTTTCGCACCTATTGGTCTGTATCTAAATCCACCATATAAAGTCGGATGCCATCCCGGTGGCAGATATGTTCCAGACAAACCACGTTCATTTAAATTTATTGCCCAAGAATCGTCTTGCGTTAATCCAGATTGAAGTGATGCGTCCAATTCCCATTTTTCTAATTCATGGAAATAATATGTTGATCCAGAATATCCACTTGCTCCAGTTGGACCACTAGCACCATAAGGGCTATTAAATTTAATTTTAGACCATTGATATCGATATTTTTTAGCATCGTTTAATGTTTGTGTTGCTTTATTGTCTATTTCATATTTCAATAATGCAGCAAAAAAGCTATCTTCTTCTTTGCCCATACAACAAAGCGAATACATTACAAAATTTTGCAATTCTATTTTTCTGATTTTTTCTAAACGACTTTCTTCATTTCCTATTGTATGTTTAAAAGCATCATAACGAATCTTCATAACCTTTGAAAGATTTGAAGCTGTACCCCCAATAGAAATATTATTGTTTTCTAAGTGATTTGGATAATGTGGATGTATTTCTGTCATATCAAACATATTTTTCCATATGTCTGTGCTGTCAATAAACGGCATAATGCCTGTCAATCCCATAAATGTTAAATTTGCTATATTTTTTTCTATTCCCGGATTATTTGATAGGTGATTTATAAAATTTTCTCCATTTACAGCATCCAGAGAATCATAAAATCCCCACTTTTTATCATAAATTAATTGATCTGCTTGCTCAATAGCATATGTTGCGCCGGAAGATCCCACTATTTCAATATTATATTTTTGACCTTCATCTTGAAATTGAAATGTGAGAGCAGTTGTAGTATAATTTCCATAAGATACCCCATCCATAGGAAGATTAGAAGGAACACTATCTAAAAATTTAGGAGTCTTTCTAATATAATAAAAATTTTTAGATAAAAATTGAAAACTGGGGTTTGTTACATAGGCATAACATTTTCGATAGTCTTTTCTATCATTGAATCTACGAATAACATCATCGCCATCATATATTGCAAGATTTCTAAAATCTCTGTCTATAGTAGAAAAACTGGGGTCATTTGATGGAACCCGATAAAAATATTTAAAATTTACGGATCCATCAAATTCAGTCCAAAGCATAAAATTAGGCAAGCCCACATTGCTTATGCTTTCATTTGTTTTTTGCTTATCACCTACGGAATATTCTGAAACATAATTCAAATATTGTAATGAATTGTCACTAGTTACTTGTTCTCTTGTTGATATAGTGTTTAATGGTTTATATAAAATGTAATTTGATGCAAAATCGTTATATCCAGTTATACCAAAATTTGATGTATTAAACCCATTACCAACCGCATAGGTTACACCATTCATCGCGGTCTGCAAATCTTTTTTAATTACTTCTTTTACAAAATCATTTACTTTAAATACTTCCGGATGTTTTAAATTTAAATTTTTGACAAGAGATTTTTTTTGTATGTGTGTATAATACAAATTGGTAAAATATATTCCAACAAAATTTTGTTCAGTGTCTGAGGCAGCGTTATTTAAATAAGAAACACCAGTTATTTCAAATATCCAAAAATTTTTATTAAAAAACTCTATTTTGATTCGATCTATTTTATATTGTAATAAACGAGAAACTATGTCAAGTTTATCTTGTACTAAAATTACACCTTTTGGCAAAAGATCTGTAACATCTTCTACTAGTTCTATTCTTTCAAATAAACATTCAATATTTTGTTTTGTTATGTCAATCGGCTGTCCAGTTGCAGAAGAACTGTATAAAATAATAGAACTAATAGTAGAATATGCCGGATTAAAACGTGGAGAACGGTTTGCCATATCAAATATAATTAGCCGTAATAAAAGAAGATTTTAACAATCCTATTGAATCTATTGGGTACGCTTTTATAATTTTTGGAGTTTCAGTTATTAATTGTTCAAAAGTAACTTCAGATGTCTCTTCCAGATCACCTTCAGATTTTGGTTCTTCGACTCCTTTATCGATGTCGCCTTTTGATCCTCTACCACCTGTAAATTTTAGCTCTAAAACTACTTTACCAGTTTTTGGATTGAAATTGTACGCTGGTTTACTTGATGCAGGCTGTGTTACTGTATTTACTAAATTTTTTTGTATTTCATAATTACCACCTGTACCCGGATATATTACAACATAGTTTGATCCAGTTGTACCAGAAGTTAGCGCGGTTCCTTGCTTTTGTTCTTTTACAAACATGCTATCCGAATAATAAAAATCTTCATCTACTATAGTAAATGCGCCATTTAAATCAAAATTTCCAACTGAAGAGTAAGAAGCAGAATTTCCACTATTTGAAATTTGATTTAAAATAATACTTCCCTTTGGAAAAACATATGCTGTTGTGCCTGCGGTATCACCGGAAAAAGTTACATTTAACTTGGGTTCTATTTCTTTTTTTGCTATTTCTGTATTAATGGGATTAATTAAAAATGGATTAAAATTATTGTTTGCTAAAACAAATATCCAAAAACTGTCCGGATCTTCATAAACTTGAAATGACGCTTCTATGAGTGTGCTTTTATCATCAAATGTTATTGAAGAATCTGGTGGGTCTAATTTAGATGAATCGATATAAGTAAAAAAATCACTTATTTGAAATTCACCTATCGTGGTTTCAAAAGATATTTTTGGTAAATTTTCAAAATATTTCATATTAATTTCTTCCAGCAGATATTTCAGACTTAGACCAAACTGCATTTACTGATGGAACATAAGTTCCAGTTTCAAATTCTGTAAATTGTAAGCCCAACAATGTTACAGAAGATGCTCCATTTGGTAAATACCTTATTATTGGATCTGAATCATCATTCTTTTTAACAACAACAGTATTTAATACACATACAAGAGGTTCGCCTAACCAATTTGCAGTCAAATTTCTTTCTCCACCAATAGCAACTCCATTACCAGATGTAACTACCAGAGTCCATAAATTTTGAGGATAAGATCTTTCAGGCAAACCATTTGCTACAGTTGGATAGGATGCTTTTCTAAATGTGCCGCAAATTCCTTCTATTTGATCCGCTTCAAATTGATTTTTTGGAACTAAAACGTATTGAAAATAATATTGCTTTCTTCCTTCAGAGATCATAGACATTTCAGCAATATTGCTAAACCTTCTATAAGTTGATGTCGCAAACACCCTTTCATAATAAGAAAGTGCTGGAGCAGCCATTCTAGCAACCATTGATAGTATTCCACTAACACCAACCCCACCACTGTTAGCTAATCCTGCTCTTGTTAATATGGGGCCTACTGGATTGCTGTTGCTCTCTCCATATTCGTGTTGTATCTGATAACCCGGTTCCTTTGGCATTGGAAGCCGTATATGACCACCAAAAGCAGAAGAACGAGATATTACTCCAGATCTGGTTCTTTCCGTATTGACAAGGGAATAAGGTGCACCAAAAAAATTCAACCATAAAGGTTGTTCGTTAGCGTATTGACCTGAAGGATATTCGTAATAAAGACCCATTTATAATATTTAGACAAATTAGCTAAATATTTTTAATGGCTTACAAAACTAAATTTTTACCAAAAAACAAAGAAAAATACATAGGAGATGTTGGGGCAATAGTTTGCCGTTCCCTGTGGGAAAGATCTGTTTGTAAATTTTTTGATGAAAATTCTAACATCATAAAATGGTCATCTGAAGAAATATCAATTCCATATTTAAATCCTTTGGATAATAAAATGCACAATTATTATCCAGATTTTTTAGTACAATTTAAAACAAATGAAAATGTAAAAACATGGTTGATTGAAGTTAAACCAAAAAAACAAACATTCTTAAAAGAAAATTGTTCCAAAAAAGAAAAAATAACATGGATAATAAATTCTTCTAAATGGAAAGCTGCTGAAAACTATTGTAAAAAAAATAACTTTGAATTTAAACTAATAACAGAAAAAGAGATATTCGCAAATGTCTAATCCACAAAATTCAATTTTAGAAATTAAAAACTTTTTTAATAGACACGGCGGTCTACAAAGAGATAATAGATATTCTGTTTCTTTTTTTGGATTGCCTGCACGAATTCCACAAATTCCAGAGACAGAATTAATTTCCTTGGGAATAAATGCTGGAGCAAGATCAATAGATGGTCTAGCAGATAATTTAATGGGTTATGGCCCCGGCAGAATTGTGCCCAGATCACAAAAATATGTTGGAGGAATTCTTTTAACTTTTCCTGTAACACACGATAATTTTATAATAAATTTCTTTGATGCTTGGTTCAATGAAATTTATTCTGGTACAAGATTCGGTGGTGGAGGAGGAGGATCCTCTCAGAGACCTAGAGGGCCATATCAATTAGAATTTTATGATACCATAGTAAAAAATTGTGGATTAAAGTTAAAATTGTTAGACTTAAATGGAAATATAAATCGTGTTTTAACTTTTTATGAAGTATATCCGTTAGAAGCTCTTCCTTTAGAATTAAATATGATGCAACAAAATGAATATTTAAAATATCAAGTTTTAATGAATTATAGAGAATACAACATAGGAGACAGGTGATGACAGTTTTAAAAATGATACGTGAAAGTTTTCCAAAATACAAATGTGTGTTGCCAATTTGTAAAAAGGAAGTGTATTTTACACCATTTAAAATAAAAGATGCAAAAAATATTGCAATAATTTTACAAGAACAAAATAAACATTTAGCATTTTCTACTATGATTGATATCATCAAAGAAAATACCGAAAATCTAAATGTAACAGAATTAACTGGTTTGGACGCAGAATATTTGTTTCTTCAAATAAGATCTAAAAGTGTTGATGAAAATTTAAATTTAATATTTAACAATCAAAAAGTTCAATTAAATATAAATGACATAACATTTTCTGGTCAGATTCAAGAAAAAACAATATCAGTCGGATCAGATATTGTTTTATCTTTAAAAACACCCAAGGTAAAACAACTTTTAAAATTAAAATCTTTTGATAAAAACGAATTAATGAAAGCTAGCATTCAAAGCGTTTCAATAAAAAATGAAGTATATGAATGCAATAAATTTTTAACTGACGAATTAAAAGAAATTTTAGAAAATTTACCACTAAAAGTTGGAAATAAATTTGAAGAATTTTTAAATTCCGAACCTCAATTGTGTGCATTAATTGACATAAACAATGAAAAAAAGAAAGTGACGGGTATTCTCAATTTTTTTACTTATCGGTAAAGTTTTTTGATTTAACTGATTATTATTCGTCTAACTTTACCTTGATCACACAATATAACTGGTCTATACAAGAAATAGAAAATCTAATTCCTTGGGAAAGAGAAGTGTATATGACTATATTAATTTCAAATGAGGAAAAGAAAAAACAAAGTCTTGCAGAAAAACAGATGGCAAAGGAGTTTAGAATTTAATGAATGAAGAAAATTTTTCAATTGATATTGATGCAGAAAAACAATTGATGGCCCCAATTATCAATTTTGAAAGTAATCAAACACCTGATGTTGGTGGCGTTCTAGATCCTAGTCCTGTTGAAAATCAATTATTATCTTCCACAATAGATTCTCCAGAATTAATAACAGAAAATATACAACCAAGTTTACAAGAAATTAATTTTGAAAATACAATAATTGAAACATCTTCAGAACAAATACTAAATGAAAATTCATTTGTAGAACAAAACGCACAAGAAATAAATTTTGAAACAAATTTTGTAAACGAAATTACTGAACAACCAAAAGTAGAACTTCCAGAATCAACTTTATTTGAAAATACCGTAATTGAAAATGCATCCGTTCAATTACCAAATTATTCAGAAACTATAAAACAATTTAATGTTGCCCCAAGCCCAGAATTGATAATGCAAAAAACTGAAAGATTGGAAGAACAAATTGTTTCTATGGGAAATAGTATAAACAATTTAGAAAATTCTGGACGCGGTAAGTGGTTACATCCAAGAGAAAAAGATAATTTTGAAGAAAGACCTACAGTAGAACCAAGTAATCTTATATTTGATATAAAAATAAATCAAATGAAAAACTTACCAAATTGGGTATAAAAAAAGCCCCCTTTCGGGGGCTTTTTTCAATCATTCTCCATTTCGGAGAAATACTTTAGAGGATCTTTTTCCTCTACATCCGTAATGTTGGTTTCCTCAACATCATCTTCAATGCTACTGGATTCAGTAAATTGAGCACGGATATCATCACCAACAGACTTCTTAAAGCGAGCATTCAGTTCGTCAAAGCTCTTAAACTGGCTCTTATCGATAAATGGCTTTAATGGATATTGCTTCTTCCAAATTTCTTCAAGCTTCTTGTCATCACCACCAAACAGTGGTGCTGGCGATGCAAACTCGCTGCGGTCATAGTTTACATATCCACCCACATTGCGAATCTTGATCTTAAAGTCTGCGCCAGTCCAGAAGTTGAAAGGATCTACCGCAACCTCATCTTGGAATTCTGGATGGGCGAGGCTCTGAATCTTTTGGAAGATCTTAGTACCATACTGATAAAGGAAGACCTTTCCCTTATTCTCAGGATTGGCAGGATCTTCAATAACCAAAATATTGGAAATGTAAGTCAGCTTACGCTTACGATTACGTGCGATGTTCTTATCATCTTCAATACCACTATTCCACAGTTCCGTGTTTGCTGCACAGACTGGGCACTTTTCACCGATGGTCGTAGGGCAATTCTCGTAGAACCAACCACCCTTGCCCTTGAAGGTATGACTGTAAACGGCCACGAATGGCGTTTCTTCTCCTTCGATTTCCGGTAGGAAACGAACCACTGCATAGCCGTTTCCAGCCTTGTCGATTCCCGGCTTCCAGATTCTTTCATCCTTATAAGAATCCTTGGCGTTCATCTTGTCAAGACGCTCAGTTAAATTTGCGATTGAGTTCTTACTCTTCTTTTTAAAATCTGAAAAATTTGCCATATATGTCTTTCCCCGAGGAACTACCTCGGCCTTTAGTT
>Ga0208161_1000474_pt1 | contig 22854 bp, 30 predicted proteins | sample CB_VirMetaG_3_FD_184538 | JGI IMG/M metagenome (GOLD analysis project Ga0208161, IMG submission 184538) | Freshwater to marine saline gradient viral communities from Chesapeake Bay - CB_1508_1S Viral MetaG (SPAdes) (version 4) | ecosystem: Environmental > Aquatic > Marine > Coastal | place: USA...
TTCTCTCCATACCCCCCCTACCCCCCAAAACCACGCTTTATGTAGTAATGAGAATGTAGTTGGGGAACCCCCACGCGCCTTTTGTCTCGTTATAGTCCCGGCGCGAACATAAGAAGCCGTTTCCGGTTATTCAAACGCCCTTTGCAGACTTGGAAGAGCCTTTTTGAAATGTAGGCACTGATAGAACATTGTTCTCGGGTTGAAACGTATTTATTTTCTAAGGTCAAGATTTTTTTTATTGCATTGATTCATTCAATCACTAAAACGAGCGGCACCATGCTATTTGATTTTTCCAAAGAACACGCAGCACTCAAGGAATTTCTGGTCACTTCAAGGACCCCCGATTCCGTGCGCTGGGAGTTCCTGAGCGTGTCCATAGGTATGAGGAACTACGTTTACACCGTAAACCTGTTCAGCGACCCGCTAGACGTCCTCAGGGGTGTGAAAATCAACGCTTGCAACACCATTAAGGACATCAAGCGTCAGTTAAGCCTTGCCAGACGTGAGGCAGAACATTTGCAAATCACATCACAACGTAGTAAATAGTTATGGAGTTCAGAGAATACATGCACATTGAAAAGCTCGCCTCAGACGAGGTTGAGGGAATCCTGGAGGGAAAATGCTGGGTCTTCCCTAAAATCGACGGCACTAACGCCAGCGTGTGGCTATCGGATGGAAAGTTGCAGTTTGGGAGCCGTAAACGCCACTTGCATGAAGGTTCTGACAATGCCGGATTCCTAGCCAGCAACAAGGACTCATTCAACCTGCTGAAACTCCTGTCCCACAACCCTTCTTGGAGGCTTTACGGGGAATGGCTGGTGCCCCACACCCTGAAAACCTATTCAGGGGACGCATGGCGCAAATTCTACGTGTTTGACGTGTTTGACGAGGCAACCCAGCGTTATCTTCCTTATGGAGACTATTGCGCTTTACTTCATAACCACGATATAGAATACATCCATCCCCTGAGGGTTTACACAAACCCAACAGAAGAAGCCCTTCTCAAGCCTCTCCATGAGAATACGTTCTTGATTGAGGACGGCAAAGGCATTGGTGAGGGCATCGTGATTAAGCGTTATGACTTCGTGAACAAATACGGTCGCCAGACATGGGCAAAGCTTGTCACCAATGATTTCAAGGCCAAACACGCCAGAAACTCCACTCCTGAAGTGACTGAGCTACAGAAAACCGTTGAGGAGAAAGTCATAGCTTCCCATCTGCATTACTCCACCATTGAAAAGGTTTACGCCAAGCTAACCCAAAACGAAACCTGGAGTTCAAAACTCATCCCGCAACTGCTTGGCACGGTCTGGCATGACTTTGTTACAGAAGAAATTTGGGATATCCTCAAAAAGCACAAAAACCCCACGCTTGATTTTGCGCGGCTTCAAAGGCTCGTAAACGCAAGGACCAAGGAAGTCCTCAACCACCTATTATAAACCTATGAACTTCTTAACACGCTTATCCTTTTTTGTCATTTACCCTTTCATGGCAGTGCTCCTGCTTTGTGTCGCTGCCTTCTGCCTGCTTATCTTTTGGCCCCTTCTCCTGCACCCCAAAGTTGGCTTCTACTGGGAAACAAAAAAGGGAGGTGTTACCCTCCCTGAATTGAAATACCAAACGTGGCTTTGACTGGTTAGAATTCAGTCTTTTTCCGTTCGGTTTCACACTCCATGCACATTTCGTAAGTGTCGAATGGGAAGGTGGTCTTTTTGTAGGCATCAAACATCCCGCCGTTGCATTTGTGACAGATATTGCCATTGAACACCGGATCTCCCAATTTAGGAGGGTTGTCAGCGCGTTCTTTGGCCCTTTCCTGGGCTTCTGTTATTGCGCTGCGGTTCTTGGCTTCCTCCGGTGGTTGAATGACCTCCACGGGCTCGTTTGCCACTTTCACGCAATGATTGACAAGGGACATTATCAAATCGGAAACCGTGACTCCCTTGTGTTCTGCAAGCGCATAGAATTCCCTTTTCTGGTCCTCAGTGCAATAAGCGCAAAGCATGAACCTTTTTTGCAATTCTTTGGGCTTGGCTGCGTATTTGTTTTTCTTTTTAGCTGCCATTACTTGTTTTTTGTCAGTTCTTGAGTGTCTTTTAAAATGTATGACAATTGAGATTCAAACAGCTTCATCATCTCGTTTTTAGCCGCATTCCAACCCAATTCAAAGCCTGCGCTTAACAATGACTCATTGCAGCATTTATCCACAAACTCAAGGCTTTCAACAGAAAGCACATCTTCGAGGTCTTGCATCAATTCATTCCTTTGTTTTTTAATGTCATCCAAGACAGCTTTACGTTGTTTTTGGGTTAAAGCTTCCCATTCTTCATGCCAGTATTTCATAATTTGAGATTCCATAATAGCGTTTTTTCTTTTGTTGGTTTTTGTAATAATAAAACCAGGCTTCTCCTTTTATCAGTTCAAGCAGGTCCTTGTCTGTAAAAAACTCGTCATAGTCCATCCCGCAATCCCCAGACTCTTCTGGAGGCTCAAGGGTTATGATGCAAGGGGAAGCCCCTAGGTCTATTGTTCCCGATAAACCCAAGGGCTTGATTTCCCAGCTAAACAATGTCTCGTCATACTGAACACATGGAGAGTCAATGCTTACGATTAACTTGGTTGGTTTCATTTCCTACCTCCAAACTCTACTGCTTCCCGCTTTTTGCAATTCTCGATTTTGTTTGTGCGTAGAATAATCCCGTTTTCTTCGCACCATCGCCACAGTGGGGCACAAGCGGTGCATTTGAATCCCTGGTAATCTTGCAACCGTTGCCAAACTTGGTGGACGTAGTGATCCCCATAACCGTATTGAAAAGGAACCTTGAAACTCTCTGATTCAGATGTGCCACAGTTCAGAGTAACATTTGCGGAAAAGTAGCTGTTTCCGTTTGCTTTGTCGAACCACTCTTTAGCGGTTACGTCTATTGTTTTAATATCTTGTGTTTTCATTGGTTTTATTGATTTGGGTTAATTTGGTTATTGGTTAAATGGATTTTACTGCAAAAATTAATATCGTTACCCACAATAAAGAAATGGCTACAAAAGCCAATCCTGTCATCGTGTCAGGATTTTTGTTTTCCTTCTTAAGGTAATGGGTCAAATGGTTTTTTAATCTTGCATGAGAAACGTTTTTAATACCGGATTTGTCTTTTTCTTGAAAATATATCATGGTTTTTATGGTTTTTTGTTTAAACTATAGGTTAATTGAATGGTTTTTATTCTCCATTTAAATAGTCTCTGTAAATTGCCCTAACTTCTGCAATTGAAATCTCGAATTCTTCTGACGTTTCCGAGAATGAGTAGCCACCAAGGATTAAATAATCAAGGATTTCCTCTTTCATGCCATTTCCCCGCTTTCTAAGAAAATTTCATCGTCTCCATACATTTCAAGGAAAGCGGGTCTGAATAGACGGATTCCTTGTGGTTATTTAATGCGCGTTCTTGCGCTTCCTCTGACAGCTCGTCAAAGGAGTAGAGCTTTATTGTTTTTGTTTTCATTGTTTCAATTTTGATTGTGTTCTGAAATAGTTGTTAAACGTGTGGTAAATATTCTTCTCTACACTGTCTTCTTCCGGCCCACAAGCCATACCAGGATGAAAGACTCCACCCAAAGCACACAAAGCCTGATAAGTGTTACTAGATTGGCCTCCATGCCACTCTGACAAGCTCCAATAGGCTCCAATAATCAGACTGGCAAGGTCAGTTTCTTCACCTTCACCTAGATACCAGTCAACATCCTGACAGCCCTCTATGGCGTTGCAAAGGTTAATCAAGGCTTGTGGTAAGTCAATGGGTTTGCCATCGGCCCTGAACAGGTCTGACCTTAAAATCTTGTAAAAGAAATGGTTTACTTTTTTCATTATACAATTCTCCAATCTGCCAGAGGTGAGTCAATTGGCTTGTCGGTCTGGCCTTGGCCAATTTGAAAGAATTCATACAAACCATATTTTGCTGGAATTCTTATTGCCTCTGGTCTGGTCTTCCAAGTCTTTGGTCTGCCATTGACTTTGACTCGAATTAAACCCCTTGTGTTTGTTTTTGTCTTGTGCTCAAGGGTTTCATAACCCTTGAGATTTTTTGCTTCTTGTAGTGTCATAACGGTATTTATTTGATGGTTATTTGATTTAGAGCTTGATTGCCCAAAGGGAGACACTCGCAAGTGTCCCACTCTGAAAAATCCAGCTTTACATGTTAGCCTGTTCAATTGCGTCCTCTAACCATGTTTTCATGGTTTCAACTGGAACCTCAAAGTTCCAGCAAGCGTCAGTTGATTGATAACACAATAAATAGTCCTTGTTGACGTGGACACAAGTGTCAAATTCCCGTTGCAACTCGGTGCACGCCTCAAAAAGTTCTGAATCGTCGATTTCAAAATCAAGGCAATTCCTGATTTCATCAAAATCAACTTGTGTTTCGATTTCCCCCACTGCGAAGCATGACACCGAAAAGGGTTTATTGACTCCATTGTGTTCCCTGTAGATTGAGTCCGGCTTTGGTTCACAACAGTCTAAAACCCAGTCTAAAAGGATGTCCCATGCCTTGTCCTGTGGTATCTCAAGATCGTTCTCTAATAGCCAGTTCTTGAGTCTTTCCTCGCCAAGACAATAGTCGAAGTCCCCTTCTCTTATCATGTGGGAATAACCATCTGCTGCATCCTTGTGTTCGGTGTTATACTCATATGAGGACTCTGTAATGGAATCCACTGCGTTGATGATTGCCTGTTTTTGGTCTTCTGTCAATGTTTTCATGGTGTGATTGGTTTGGATTGGTTTTGTTCACCTCATAGAGGCGGGTAAAAGGTGTCGAATCTCAACTTTATTACTAAACATCTCGCAGCTGTCTGGGATTGTATTTACAAAGTCGATAAAGTCGCCATTAATGTACAAAGCATAGGGAGACTTCTTTTTTCCAGTTGCACGGTAGCAACTCCCGTTCTGTAAGCTCCGGATGTCCCGGTAAAAGTAGGTATTTCGTTTTGTAATTTCTTCTTGTGTTTTCATGTGATTGATTGATTGATTTGTTTGGTTAGTTAGTTGGATTTAAGATTTTCAAGCAAATCCCTGTAATCTGATATCTGGGACTCTAAAAAGAGCCTTTGTGCATGCAAAGAAGAAATAACTTCCCAATCGGTTTCCTTGTTTATACGCACATTAATTTTGCTTGTTTCGTGGAGTAAGCGAACGATGTGAATCTGGCAATCTACTTTTTTCATGGTGGTTAATGGGTTAAATGAAAGTCTTTGATGATGGTTAATAGATACTATTATTTAGTCATGTGCAAGTACAAACAGTTAAAACTTTAAAAAAAAGTGTGGTCAAAGACATTTTTTACATGTTTGCTGCTCATTTGTTCACTGGGAAAGACACCGATCACAAGGCGCAAACCCTAAAATACAATAGAAATGCCAAAAGGACAGAGACTCTTAACCAAGTCAGAACAGGAATGTTTAATAGAGCACATCTCTAATGGTGGTGCAGCCTCTACATGGTGCAAAGAAAACGACATGGCGAACAGCAAAGTGTATGTGACGTTAAGAGAAGATAGTACATTCAAAGCCGACTATTCACACGCACGCGAAAACCAAGCCGACTCTTTTGTGGAGAAAATATTCGATGTTTGCCATAAGTTAGAGCTGCGGACCATCGACCCGCATTCAGCCCGTGTTATAATTGATACACTCAAATGGACAGCGGGAAAGCTCAAGCCCAGACAATGGGCTGATAACATGGAGGTCAATGTTAAGGTCAGTGGCAAGCTGTCGATGATAGACTATTTGATTAAGCAGCAGCAGGACAAAGCGATTGACGTTGAATGGACCGAGAATGCCACTGAACAGGCGATCACTACTCAAGACGACTCTACCCCCACCCCCTCTTTGTTTAGAGCCTCAGAGACCCCCGGGGGGGCCATTTAGAGACACACCCCCCACCCCCCTAATCTTCTCCCAGACATTAAATTAAATGCTGTAATTAACTTGTAAAAATTAGTAACCTTATTTTCCTAAAAAAAATTATTACCCCCCCATTTATTTGTAAAAATTGTTAGCATTGACGAGAAGACCAAGAACGATAACGATTTATTATTATGGCAGTCAAGTTAGGCAAAAATCAGGAAGTTGCGTTTGAGCGCAAGGTGGTCCTCGACAGGATCAGGGTCAAGGAATACCCTAAGATGCGTGAACAGGTGTTCAGGGAATTCGGAATCAACAAGGGCAATCCGGTGAACGTGCTGGCTGAGTTGAGGATTTACCAGAACCCTAAGGACATGGTGAACTACGATCATGCCATGTGGCCCGTCAACGCCATGGGAGACCAGCCTGTGGTGGGAATGTGGTTTGCCTGCATGGAGGACTGGGAGAAGGACGAGGAGGAGTTTAAACGCCGTCTTGGTGAGGAAATGGAACGACTGAAATACGTGTTGAGAGAAAAGAGAGGAGTTGGAGTTTGATGCAAAGCGCAATGCAAGCTACCAGAAAAGACAGGTTTGGTAGGACTATTAAGCGTGGGATTCATCACAGTGTTAAGCGAGCTATTAGAAACAAATATCACTTTATTCACAAAAAGCTTGAGGAAGAAAACGAGAAGCGTGATAAGGTCATGCGTAACTTGGAACTGGGGGTAGGTGTCTGATGGGTTTTCCCGTTGGGGGCAGGGATGTGATTTACTGGAAGATGGACACCGACACCAATAACACCATAGCCTTAATTTGCTACGTTATTAACTTCAAATAAACATGGTTAATCTTAGGCAATCATTCGCCCAAAAGATGCGCTACCCCAAATATCGTCTGGAGGAAGCCGAAATCTATTGGATTGTTGCGAAGCTCAAGGACGCTGACGGCAGACCGATCAACAAGTTCATGCCCTTTCGTCCGTTTCCCCACCAACAAAAGCTTAACGAAAGGATTTTCAACAACGGCTCCAGAAGGATTCTTGTTCCCAAGGCAAGGCGTATGGGTTTCTCGACTGACATCAACATTGCTCAGTTGGATTTCTCCTTGAACAATCCAGACTTCCACAGTCGAATCGTGGACATGTCAGAGGATGACGCCAAAGACAAGCTGGTTAATCGTGTCACCAGGGCGTGGGATCAGCTCGATTCCTTAGTGGACACTGGGCTGACACTGAACATCCGTTCAGGTAAGGAGCTTTCTTGGAGTAACGGCAGCAGATTCACGGCTTCAATCTCGGGTCGTGGTGGTGATGCGGCTCACTTTCTGCACGTTTCGGAGCTGGGTCCAATCGACTACAAAGACCCCAAGCGTTCTAATGAAGTAATCAACGGAGCTTTTCCGGCGGCAGACGGTGGCATCATCGTGGTTGAGTCAACGGCCAAGGGTCCTCAGGGCAACTTCAAAAGATTGTGCGACATGGCCATGGCTATCCCACCGGAGGAGCGCACCATTGACGACTGGGAAGTTCTGTTCTTTGCTTGGTGGATGGACCCAAGACACGTCCAGTCAGGCTCAATAAGCAGGATCAAGGACGAGACCCATGAGTATCTGGACTTTGTTGAGCGTGAGGAAAATATTACCTTGTCGATGCCCCAGCGTCTTTGGTATCAGGTCATGTCAGACACGGTATCGGAAATGAAGTATGAGTATCCCTCCATGCTTATTGAATGTTGGGAAGCTCCAATTGAGGGTGCTATTTACGCCAATGACATCAACAAGGCTAGAGCCCAGGGTCGTGTAGGTAGTTTTCCTTACCTGCCCAGAAACCCGTTGTTTACGATTTGGGACTTAGGTGCTCCACAGAATACCCGTTGCATCGTGTTTCAAATGCTTCAAGGTGAGATCAGGATAGTGGATGCCATACACGGAGGAACAGAAGCATCTACCCAGATAGAAGGACCCTACAAGCCCTTTGAATGGGTAGAGGAACTGGACAAGAGGGGTTTCCTTAGGGCCAAGCACATCCTGCCACATGACGGTGACGTGACACAATACACCGGAACAACTTTTAAGCAAGAGTTAATGTCTGCCGGATTGAAGGACGTAACCTACATGCAGCGACAAACAGCGAAGGACCCATGGGCCAGAATCAACCCAACATGGGGAAACTTTGAGCGATTTACCTTTAACGAGAAAGCTGTTGGGGTCAAGATCCTGATAAATCATTTGTCCTGCTACCACACAAAAACCGAATCAGACGGCATGACCGTTAAAGCAGTGCCTCACCATGACTGGGCGTCTCACTTTTCAGAAGCTTTTTCGGCTATTATCGAGGCTGAAGAACGTGGTTTCTGCACTAGATTTACCATTGGACAAAACTCAGGTAGAGTCAACAAACGGTCTAAAGTCACTTACAAAGCTCACTCAGCATACTAATGAACGAATTTAAACAAAACTATTTGGACATTTACACGTTTGCAGAGGCTTTATGCCAAGCCAATGGAATAGATTACCAGGAGATCCTTACCTACCATGAGCGGTTTGGCTACATTCTTAGCACACCGTCATTACTGATAATGGCGCATCTTAAGATAGTGGAAAGTGAGACTTGCTGGTTCGTAGAATTACTAATTGGAAATGGGGGAATTCCCTATGTCCTATCGGTGATGCCAGTATGGTGTGATAAAATAATGTTTGCCAGACCCCTCCGAGGTATCCTAAAACCAAAGGCTTACAAAACTGAACGCATTTGCAGACACTTTGGAATTGATCCAGAATCTTTAAAATCTAGACTCAATGTTGCATAAATTTCTCTTTAAACTTATCACTTGTCATTATACGACTTTCTATCTTGGTGGCAGCAATATTAAAGCTCCAGCAAAAGCAGCAGCTCCTATCTCTGAAAACGCCCTAGACGTTTCTCAGGCTGGACGGGCACGAAGACGCAACATTTCACAACGACAAGGTTTAGCCGCAACTATCTTAGCTGGAGGCAATCCAGGATTGACCAGTGGTAAGGAAAAACTCTCAGGTGGTTCATAATGGCAACTGGCAAATACGTTTCTGACAGGGTAAAAAAACTGTTTACCTGCACTCACTACATTAACTACGCTTCTAATGCCCAAGACGTAGCCTCCCTGTTTGCACCTAGACGGTCCAACATACAAACTAAAAAGCCTGAGGGAGACGTTGCAGGGTGGTATGACCACATACTTGAGCCAGCACCTATTGAAGCGGCTCAGACTCTTGCACAAGGCCAATATGATCTTTTGTTTACTGGCAACTGGTTTGAAACGGTAGAGCCATTTATGGACACCGAAGGCAATAAGAAGTCTGCCAATCCGGTCTCCAAAGCCTACGCCAAGGTGGGAATCATTATGCGTGACGTAATTGAAGCTTCTAATTTCAAGCTTGAGATACAAGAATTCCTACTGGACAGGTCAACTACTCACACGGCTGTTATCCTTCAGGAAGAAGACGATGAAGAAGTTGTGTTTTTCCGCAACCTGGAACCTGGAACCTTTGCCATTGCAGAAAATTACAAGAAAGAAGTGGACACACTGGCACGTAAGATTCCGCTCACAGCCAGACAGATTAAACAACAATTTGCCCTAAAGACTGATTCTCTGCCAGCAAAAGTTCAGGAAGCTCTTGAGAAAGACAAGCTTGATGAAATGTTTGAGGTGGAACACCTAATTGAACCTAGAGAAGGTGGGACCCAAGAATCAAAGGACCCCAAAAAGCTTCCATGGGCATGTTATTACTCCATGGAGAACCACATGATTCGTGAAAGCGGCTATTATGAGCAACCATTTCAATCCTCACGCTACAACCGATGGGGAGACTCTCCTTACGGAACGGGACCAGCACACGTAGAACTCCCCAGAGCTAGACTGCTTCAGAAGATGCGGCAAGCCCTAATAGCTTTAGGGGACCGGATTACTAATCCTGGTATTTTTGTTTCAGAAAACCAAGAGGGTGAGGTTAATCCGTTTGGCGTTACAGTAGTAGCCAGAGAAGACGCCGCAGCAGGTTTGCCAAGGGAATGGCAGACCAATGCCCGTTATGACGTTACAGTTGACATGATTGACCGTGAGATTAATCAGTTGAATGACACGTTTATGATCCCGTTGTTCAAGCTTCTGATGAACGACACCGAACGAGAAAAGACTGCCTACGAAGTTCAAAAGATGCTTGAAGAGCAGATTGGCAGGGCTAGTCCTACCTTTGCCCGTCTCGACAAGGAAGTTGTTGTCAAGTTGTTGATGCGTCTGTTTAACATTTGCCTACGCAAAGGCAAGTTTGACGAAATAAAGGACAAACTGGCTGTTGAGGGAGGTATTGCACAACCAGCAATCAACTTTACGTCCAAGTTGGCCCAGGCAATGAAGGCAGTTCGCTCGAACACTGTTATCCAATTCCTGAATTCACTTGGATTCCTGATTGAGAACAAACCTGAAATTCTTATAAACACAGATTGGAATAAGACTTATCGCCGTATGTGGATTGAGTCAGGAAACCCAGTAGACGAACTTGGTGACGAAAAACAGGTCAAGGTTCAACAGGAGGCTATGATGCAGGCAGCAATCGCACAACAGGCAGCAGAAACAGGAAAGACAGCAGCAGAAGCAATTAAAGCAGGAAGGTAATTAATGGCAGATACGCAGAGAAAACCTGGAGTGCCTTCGACAGCACTCAGGAAAGACGACTACAAGCAATGCTTTGGCGTTGATAAGCAACGAACAGCAGCACAAGAACGCATTTGGAACGACATTGTAATGAAACACATTCTTACAACCAGCAAACTAGAACAAGCTGATCCTCTAACAGCTAGGGATTTGGCAATCCACATCTACAAACAAGTAAGCTAATCATGGACACAGAAAACGAAGACTACAACACAGACGACCAACACCACAGTGATTCAACGCAGGAAGTCACGCAGAATCTTACCAATACCAGTAAAGCTGGAGATGTTTTGAGTGGTGTTAGTAAAATATCTTCACCATTTGACTCACTGTATGGTGAAAACGCCCCTACTTTTGAGGACCCTACTATTCAGGACTGGGTATCCAAGCAGAAGGACGGTAAAGGATTCGAAAAAGGTTTAGCGGGTCTACGTAAGCTTGCCTCGCAAAAAGGCTTTGAGCCCCCTCCAGAGGACGCTGACGACGAAACTAAAGAAGCATTCCGTAACACCATGCGGAAACTCAACCGCATTCCAGACAAAATCGAGGACTACAAGGTAAACTTTGGTGAAGATTCAGGTTTGGATGAACCAACCCAGGAAGCCCTGAAGAAGTTCGGTTTCGAGAATGACGTTCCAGCATCGCTTGTTGAAAAGTTTATTCCTTTCAATCAGCAGTTTGCAATGCAGATCGCAGAGCAGCACAAGGAAGCAGAGCTTGAAAAAGCCTCTGAATTGTTTGGTGGACCTGACGAGTTTGGCAAAATGGCTGAAGATTTGCACAAGTTCTTGGACTCCAAAGGTTACAACTACGAAGACCAGACCTTCCGCAACGCAACCGCATGGAAAATGCTTGCTGACATGAAGGCTATGCAGGAAGAACTTAACGAGCTAACCGGAGAAGGTAACCCAGTTATTACCGATCATGGTGGAGGACATAGCGGAAAAACCAAGGAAGCCATGGAAGCACGTATTACTGAGTTGTTGCACGGTGACACGGCAGACGCCAAGGCTTTCAAGAACACCGGAGCTGGAACCAGACACCTTGAATTACGCAAGGAATACGTTCAGCTCAACAAAGACTTGGTAGCTCTAGTCAAGCAACGGCGATAGAAGAACTCAAAAAAGTTTTGACAGTGAAAGACATAATGTTTTTCACTATACGCTATTCAGGATAATCCCTAGTGGACCCTGGCAAAAACCCCTAATGCCAGAGACCCACCACGAGGTGGACAATCAGAGGCGAAGGACTACTTCACTTCACTTTAACCTTAATTTTGTTTTTAAATGTCCACTCCGACAATTCAAGAGCACTATCCTGAAACTTGGGATAAATCCTGGGTAGAAGCACTTCAAACCGCTGACTCTCGCTTATTCGACGCTTGCGAGAAAGATACCCTCACTGGCGACCGCAAATGGTATAACATTGGTGGCACCGTAACTTGGAAACGTAAGACTGCCCGTTATCCGCAGACTTCTTTCGTTGACTACTCAACCAGCAAGAGCTGGATCTACCCAGAGCCTTGGGACGCACCTATTCTGCAAGACGAATGGGATGACGAATACCTCGACTCTATCGTAGTTCCAACCTCCCGCATCATGCAGGACCAAGCCAGCGCATACAATCGTTTGCGTGACGCCTATGTTCGTGACGCTGCTCAAGGCACCCGTATTACTGGTGCTAACGGCACGACTACTGAAGCCTTCCCGGTTGGCAACGTAATTGATGTCAACTATGGCGGTGGCGGTGACGTAGGTTTGACCTGGGGCAAGATCAAGAACGCCCGTGAAAAGATGGATTTGGCTCGTATCCCTAAAGGTGAAAACCGTATCTTTGTCATTGGTGCTCAACAGGTTAGCGATCTTCAGTCGATGGCTCAAGCTACCGACCGTGACTACGCTAATACCATGTTGATCCGCTCTGGCGAAATCCACGGCACGTTCTGGGCTGGTTTTAGCTGGCGTCAGTATGAGGATCTGGAATTCGATCCTTCTGATGCTGATGCACGTCAGTGTTTGGCTTACTACAAGCCCGACATTATTCTAGGTGAAACCGGAATGAAAACTCACATGGACGTTCGTGTTGACTTGTCTCACGCTCTCCAGATCCGTCCAGTTGCAAAGCTTGGTTCGGCCCGTATCAACAACAGCTCCTACATTGTAAAATGTTTGGAAGTTTAATTTAACTTGAAAGGACTATAAATCATGGCTACTGACTGGTATTCCGATGTTGCTCCAACCGATTTTCGCGGTTCTAATCTTGCAGATGGACGCAAATGCTTAGGTGAAATCTCTATCATCAAAGCAGTTGTAACATTCTCTGACACGTCCCACTTGGACGAAGACGACATGTTTCTTGCCTATCTCCCGAAAGGAACCATCGTTCTGCCCCAACTGTCTTACGTGCAGTCTGATGGCGGTGTCGGTGCTACTGCAACCGTAAACGTAGGTACTCCAACTTCCTCCTCTGCTCTCGCAACTGCCCTTGATGTGGCTGCTGCTGGACTGGATCAGTTCGATGGACTTCCCTATCAACTCACCGTAGAAGAATGGCTTACCGCTGACTTCGAGGCCCTTGCGACCCCTGCAACTGGCGTCTTGACCTTCTACGTAGCAGTGATCCTCCCTTAAGGATTTCTCTGTCGTAATTGATTAACTCACCCGAGGGGGGTTTGAGGCGCAAACCTTGAGCCCCCCTTTCTTTTTTAAAACTTAACCTATGGCAGACAGCAAAACACAGCTTGCAAACCTAGCCCTCCTGAGGATCGGGGAGACGGCTATTACTGACATCAATGACACAACCAATGACGCAGCCAGACAGTGCAAAAGACTGTTAAAGACCGTCATCAAGGAAGTGGGAAGAACCCACAAATGGAATTGCTTGAAGACCAGATCACAGCTCGCAGCCAACACTACAGCACCAGCTTTTGGATGGGACTATTCATACACGCTTCCAGTGTTGTGTCTACAGCTTGTCACGCTCAATGGCTACTCCATTGACGAAGCCTACATCCAAAGCAAGTTCGAGATCGAAGGCAGAGATATCCTGACTGATGCCGAAGAGTGCAAAATCACTTACATAGCATACACGGATGACGTTACCAAGTTTGACTCCCATTTTGACCGTTGCGTTGTAGCCCTCCTGTCCAGCTATTTAGCCTCTATTATCGCAGGAGAAGATTCTCTGGCTGTTACCCTACGTAGAGAATACGAAGAAATTGTTTTGCCAAGGGCAATGAGGATTGACGCACAAGAATCCAATCCACGCAAATACAGCCTTATCAACAATTCAACGTGGTTAGAATCCCGTAGAATCCAACCAGGAGAATAACATTGTCCAGAGACAGTAAGAAATCCCTGCTGAACTTCAACGCCGGAGTTTGGTCATCAAAACTTGATGGTCGCATTGATCTTGAGAAGTACAGTGCTGCCTCAAGAACGGCTGACAATTTCCTGATCCGTCCACATGGAATGCTGGAGCGTAGGCCGGGAACAAAGTTCAAGGCCAGAACCAAGAACAATGGCATTGCTTTACTTAAAAAGTTCCAGTTTAATACCGAAACAGGCTACATTATGGAGTTTGGGAACCAGTATATTCGGTTCTTTAAAGACGGTGACAGGGTTACTCAGACGACCAACACCATTTCAACGGCTGCATGGTCAACAGACAGGACAACCTACACTACAGCAGACCCACATAACCTTGCTCCAGGAGATAGGTTTACGGTTGCTGGTGTTACCCCATCTGCTTACAACGTCACCAATGGTATCGTTGCAACTACCCCTACCTCAACTACTTTTACCTATATCACTTCTGATCCAGGTGCGGCTTATTCCTCAGGAGGAACTTTAACGGAGCCATTTGAAGTGACTACGGTTTATGACTCGGATGCTGTTGCGCTTCTAAAAATGAGGCAGATTAACGACATTGTTATCATAACTCACCCGACTATTGCTCCAGTTATCCTCAAAAGACTAACGGAGACCACTTTTGAGTTGCAGACCATCAACTTTAGGCAACCTCCGTTTAGAGACGAGAATCTGTCTAAGATTGAATTATCCATTTCCCACACTACCGGAACCAGCCGGACTCTTACTGCCAGTGCGCCTGCATGGGCCACTTCCACATTCTACCCTGCCGGAACCTACCGGTATGACTCGGGCACAACCGAAATTTACATAGCCAAGGAAGATCATACTTCAGACGCTACTGCTTTTTCTAATGACACCGACAAATGGGAATTGGTTTCCGTCTTTACCTCTGGCAATGTAGGAGGCTACTACAGATTAGGCCACAGAAGGGACGCTACAAGCGTTCAAAGGGCTTTGTATAACTATGCAAGTGGTGGAGGTAATGTGGCGGGTGTTGACGGCTCCAGCAGCTACATAACCATCATTGGAGACTGGACTTTCTCAACGTCTGGAGTATGGGATGCTGACGTAACCATTGAAAGGCGTGACTCAATTACCGGACTTGTAGAGGTAATTTACTCTGGGTCATCGAGAGACGGAAACCGAAACATTTCCATTGCCGGAACGGAAGACGTTACTACTGAATTGAGAATCACGGTAGACAACGCATCAGTCCCCAACACTGAGGGAGACAGTGACGCCTATGCTTACCTTGAGGCTTCAGATGCTTTTTTGTATGGCTATTGCAAGGTAACTGGTTTTACTAATTCTAGACAGGTGCAGGTAAATATTATTTCAGATTTTGAAAAGGCAGGGTCTACTGACGTATGGTCTGAAAGTTCATGGTCTACACGCAGGGGCTTTCCTATTGACGTAGATATTTACGAACAGCGTCTTGTTTTTGCGGGTTGCACCGATCAACCTCTTAATGTCTGGGCTTCAGTCATTGGAGACTTCTTTAATTTTGATTATGGAAATGGCGAAGACGACAAAGCTTTTGCTTATTCTCTTCCGTCCACTGAGCGCAATCCAATAACTTGGATTATTGGAGGCAAATCTATTATGATTGGTAACGGCAAAGAGCACGGTATTATGTCTTCCGGCTCAGAGGATCTTCCAATTACTCCTAGCAATGTTCAATATAGGCCACAGGAAGCCGTAGGATTCAACGGAATCAAGCCTGAGATTATAGGCCCTATCTATGCTGGTGTGGAACGCAATGGGCGTAAGCTGCGTGAGATTGCCTACAAGTTTGACCAAGGTGTGTCTGGAGGCTATACAGCAGCAGACCTTAACCGACTAAATGACGAGATCACTGAGTCAGGCATTGTTGAGATTGCCTATTCCCAGTTGCGCGAGCCATACATTTATTGCGTTCTTGCAAATGGAGATATGGCTGTTTTGTCTTACAACCGTGAGGACGGTATCGTAGGCTGGACCTTGTGGACAACCTCAGGAAACTATGAGTCTGTCGCAACCATCAGGGGAACTGATAATGATGAAGTTTGGATCATTAGGAAAGAGGATGCAAACAATAGATTTATCGAGCAGGTGTTTGCTGATACTTGGTCTGACATAAACGATTGCTGGTATGTTGACTCTGGGATTGAGTATTCCGGTTCTGCAACCACAATTTTTACTGGACTGGATCACTTAGAAGGCAAGGCCGTTCAAGTGTTTGGAGACGGTGCGCCACGCTCTATTGACACATCAGTGTCATCTGTCGTAACCAATGGATCAATTACCATTGCTGGCTCTGGGGTTGAAGTAGCCAGAATAGGGCTGCAATACCTCTCCACATGGCAACCCATGAGGTTAGATATAGACTATTTGACAGGAAGCTCTCAGGGGCTTAGGAAGGCCATTAAACACCTCAATGTGCGCCTGTTTAAGTCGGCTACTTTTAAGATTTACAACGGAGTGGCTACGGACACTGTTCCATTTAACCAGACAACCGACACAATGGATGTCTACATTCCAGCGTTTACGGGAGAAAAGTATGTGAATTGGGCTACTACTTTTGGCTCGACAGCAAACAATGCAAAGTCTACCGATAATGATCCTCCTTTATATTTTATTCAGGACTTACCGCTACCCTTGACACTGGTTGCAGTTATCGTCCATTACAAGATTGCCGGATAATAATGAACCCGTTGCAAGCCATTAAGAACAAACTGTTTACAAAACCACCAGAGTCAGTCGAGTGCTTTCTTGAGCATTTTTTCAGTGATAAGATTTACATTAGGCAGCTTACAATGCCAGGAGGTGCTTTTGTAAAAGGCGAACGACACAAGACCACTCACCTAAACTGCATAATCAAGGGCAAGGTCATCGTTTACGACATGGTAAACGAAAAACTTGTAGCACTGGACGCAACTTACAAGCCCATTATCTTTGAATCGAAAGCAGGAGTATCCAAGACGCTATACATTCATCAGAAAACTATCTGGCAAACCATTCACGAAAACCCAGATAATTGTCAGAATATCCCAACTCTTGAAAAATCTTTGGTTGATCCATTAACCCCAGAAGAACTGGAATTGCCGGAATTTACTAGATTTTCCAATCTTATGTTACAGGAAGGTCAAAAATGTCTTTTTTAAACACAGCCATTGTTGCGGCGGGAACGGTTGTCTCAGCCGCAGGAGCCATCTATGCGGGAAAACAGCAAAAGGCAGCAGCGGAATACAACGCCAAACTCCAATCCAATCAGGCTGAACTGGAGTTTCTTGAGAACAAGGAACAGCTATCTCGCATGAGAACCCAGAACAAGCGACTGCAAGGTCGTAGTCTGGCTATAAGGGCAGCTCAGGGCGTAGACATATCTGCTGGCAGTTCGCTATTGCTTGAGGCTGAACAGGCTGAAGCCATGGAGTTATCCCTGCTTGAACAGGCAAGAGGATCAGAGAACACCCAGAGAGCACTTAGATCAGGTGCCAAAATCACAAAGCTTCAGGGCAAGGCTGCTCAAAAAGCTTCCTATTTTCAGGCTGGTGCATCTTTGCTTAGTGGTGCATCAAGTGCAATTTCAACCTACAAGGCAGGCTAATGGCTATTGTCCCACAACCTAATACACCTAATGTTTCCAAAAGTCAGGCCGGACCCTCGATAAGCGGTGATGCTTTGGCAGCTCCAGGACGTGCGCTACAGGGAATATCGGATTCGCTTAACTATATATCCTCAGACCTGACACAAAGACGCATTAAGGCAAAGGAAGACCAGGCAAAGGCAGAAGCCTTAAGGCAGAAGCAGGAGAACGAGATTTACAAGAAGCAGCAGGAAATCAGAGCTAATAAGATTAAGGTTGAGAACGAGCTTTACAAGAAGCAGCAGGACATCAGGCAGCATGAGCTTGATTTAAGCGCAAAGGCGGTTTTTGAAACAATGAATGATGCCTATGCCAACGCACAGCCATCGGAGTTTCAGGAAATCTTTGAAACCGTATGGGCGCAACACTCGGATAAATTCCAGAGTGTGGTTGAGGACATGAAGCTCGAAGATCGTCAAGTCTACGAGGCCAAGTTTGAATTGGATCAGGCTGCTCTACAGGCTCATACCACCCTGCTAAAGACTCGTAAGATCATCGACAACCAGACGGCTACTGCCATGGACATGTTCAAACTAAACATTGGAGATAATACTCTAGAATCTCTTGATAAGGTCAAGAAGGCAGAGGAGATCCTTGTGAAGAACCTTGGACCCGAGAAAGCTGCTGTAAAGTTATCTGAAATTAAGTCTGGTGCTTATTATGACCAATTGCGCCAAGGATACTCGGATGCAATGACTTTGGATGACATTGCTGCTCTGAACGCTGAGTTTGAAAATACCAAACCAAATATTCAATCTGGACACCAGCTAGCGATTAAAAACGAGTCCATTAGCGCACTTAATAGAATCAACGCAGCAAACGACAGACTTTACAAGGACTTTGCCAAAATAGGAGACTCTGGAGAACCATTGCCAGTTGATGAAATTGAAAACAAAGTAGAGGCCGGATTATTGTCTAGGAATCAGGCTGACGAACTTTACGAACTTGCCAGCAACAAGCAAAACTCCATTGAGCAAAAGTCTGCCCTTGACGTTTACAAACGAGTAACGCACAAGGCTGTTGAGCTACAATTGCAAGAACAAATCTTTGATGAGCTTGATACGGAGAATCCAGCATTTACACTTGAATTGCTGCGTAAGGCTGAAAAGATTATAGACAATTCCACATCCAGTCCGGCAGCAAGAGTTTACGCCAAGCAGCAGCTTCATGCTAAATTCAGAGATGCTACAGAAGTAAGCGACCGCTCTTGGTGGGGCAGAAGAAAGGCATGGATGAATAACAAGTTTAACACCAAGTTCGGAGTGTCTGAAAACATGGGAGACAGCTTTAATGATCTTCCAGAGGCAGTTCAAGAAAAAGCCAGACTCCAATACGGAAGCATGTTGGATAGGGTTAGCATAGTCATGGATCAAACCCAGAGTGATTTCAACCTGTCAGAGCTTTATACAAACCTTGAAAACAAGTTGGTTGAACTTTATGACACTTCCGATCAACCAATAACAGAAAAGCAGTTGCAGGATATTACTGATTATGCAATGGGTTACACAGCAGGAAAGGTTGTTGAAACAGCCATTCAGAAGCAAGTTTCAGCAAATTCGTTAGAAGGTCAAAGCCGCAAGGACGCCATTAAGTGGCTTTTAGAAAACCCAGATCACCCAAAGGCAGAAGCCCTAAGGCAGAAGCTTGGAACCGTTGATTTATTCTAGATATGCCCTTTGATGTTGATGCTTTCCTCGCGCAAGACGAGTTTGATGTTGATGCCTTCTTGAACGATGCACCTACGGTTTCTCCTGCTAATCTGATTAATTCAGAAAGCGCAATTCAAGCATCTATTCCAGTTAAAGACCCCCCGTTATTCAGCTCGGTTAATCAGGCAATCAAGCACAGGACCAATGCCGCCTACGTGTCTACCATAAGCGGTCTGTCGGCAGACAGCATTACTCCAGACCTTTACCCTCACATCGCTAAGGAGGCTGGACTATCGGGCAACCCAGAGGCAGACTTTGAACTGATACGCAACAAGACACGCAGAACTTCGCTTTTTGCCAATGGAGAGGATAGTCTGGATGAACTGCTCACAAGAGACCGAAAGAACAAAACCAACACCTTTCTCAGATCCTTTATTACCAATGGGATACGATCATTGGATGAAACGGTCACTAGAGGACTCAAAAAACTTAGCGGAAAACTTGCGGATATTAACCCGTATCTTACACAACAGCAAAACGCGCTTAAATCCGAAATCGAGATACTTAATAAACGAATTGACCAAAAGCGTGTTGGAGAATCATACGTCATTGCTGACGATCCAGACGTTATCGCATTAAGGCAGGCCAAAATTCAACTAGATGCAATCAATGATACCAGAAAGGCTAACCAAAGGCAGGGCTTGTTCTATGAGATGCTTGAGGAATCAGAAGCAGCCATTCGTGCAGGCAGGGTATTTGAGGCATCAGCAACACTAGCAACCGATGAAGAATTTGACAAAACTCTTACCAGCCAATTCATCAACGGCATGGGAAGCTTTGCCTACTCCATGTCCTCTTTCGCAATCGGAGGCCCCATTGTCGGTTTTACGGCAAACACAGGAGCAATCTATCAGGGCACAATTGACGATGCTCGCCAAAGTGGGGCTACCGAACAGGAAGCGTTTGATGCTGGGATATTATCCCTTCCTGCTGCAACCCTTGACGCCGTAATTGATAAGGTGTTGTTTACCAAGCTGTTAAAGCCGCTCAAGGGCAAGATGACAGTTGGGGAACTGTTCAAGAATGTTGCAACCTCTATTTCTTCTGGCGCATTGTCAGAAGGAGCAGAGCAGCTTTGGCAGAATGTAAATGCAGTCTACCTATCGGCTTACGACCCAGACAGGCCCCTTGATGATGGTGTTCTTGCCAGCATTGCCATGGGCGCAATCTTTGGCGGTGCTCCAGCAGCAACCTCTGTCATGCAGTTTGTTCCAGGATTTGGAACCATCAGAACCTCAGACCCAACCCCAGAGGAATGGAAGCTGATTCGCAAGTTTGAAACAGACGAGCAGATCCTAAAGAACCGTGGGGGGCAGATAGCACTTGATGCAGCTAATGGGGACACGGCAGCACAAGAACTCCACAAGAAATTAGTGACAAGCACCGAGGATGTAGGGGATCAACCCTTTGGCCCATTAAGGGAAGAACCTGATTTGACTAGGGCCGAGATGGACGCCCTTGAGGGTCGTGTGCTTAACCAGCTTAACGACGAACAAACCGATACCCCTCTGGTCAGCGACGAGGATCTTGCGGTTCTGGACTTGAACGAGGAGGCTGACTTGGTAGCCCGTGACACAGAAGGGAGAGCAGATGAAGATACAACCGAACTTCTTCCGGCAGAAAGGAAGCTCGTCAACCTCGAACTTGAGCAGGAGTTGTCAGCTCTCGACGAAGAACTTGCTGCAAACGCGCCTGCCCTGGCTGATGAGAATTTGTCCAAAGCAGCTAAAGAGCTTGCCGAATTGGAACTTGCTGAAACGGAAGGCATTGTTAATAAAGATCTTACAAAAGAACAGCAAGAAAGGCTTGCCGCAGGACAAGACGTAGACCTTTCTCCTTCGACTCAAATAGACAAGAAAACTGCTAAGTTTTTAGCACAAATTGTAAAAGTCGAAAACAAGCTCAATGCAAAAATTGCCAAACTTAAAAAGCAAATTACCAAGAACAGAACAGACGCCAAAGCCGCAAAACTTGAAGCGTTGGGAAAACTACAGGAGCGCATTCGTAAGATCAGGTCCCTCGCTGCTCTCAGTAAGCGTGAGGCATTAAAACGTGCTGGAGAGAAAGCATCAGAGAGACTAGCCAAGGAAGTTCAAAAAAGACTGAACATAGTCAAGAATAACATTCAGGACAGGAAAAACCTTGTCCAATCCATCAAGCAGCTTAAGCAGCTTATTGACCAGTTGCCCAGATCCATCAGGGGAGACTTGAACGCTCTTTTCCCCAAAGTTTCAACCAAAGTCTCACAGGAAGCCCAGTTAAAGGTGCTTAGGGAGGCCGTGAGCCGCATTGAAGCCAAGATTGAGGGGTATGTTAAGGTAGAGCAACGTAAACGGCTCACGAAGGTTATTAAGCGTGGTGTGGCTCAAGCCAAGACCAGAGGAGCAGAGCTGAACATCTTCAAGCGCATTGATGAGATTTCCAAGATGTCAAGGAGTGAAGCTTTTGCAGTTTCCAATGCACTGATGCAAAAAGAGGAGCTTACACCAGAGGAAGTTGTTACAGTGTATCTGCATGATACCTTTGGTGGTGCGCTTAAAGCAGACTCCGAGATAAACTCGCTGGAACTCAGGCAGTCTGCACGGGAGGCCGAGCGAATCTTGAGAACTGGTAAGCTGTTAATCGCTGAACGGTTGGAAGCAAGGTCTATAAGGGATCGTGAGAACGTCCAAGAAGCTCAGGACGCAATTCTTGGTGGAGAAAAACCACTTAACCAGCGTCAGCAAAAGACCAAAAGAGACAAGAACAAGAGTGTGCTAGGGAATTTCTTACGAGGAATCTCAGACTTCGACACTCGCATACAGTCTTATGAATGGCTTTTGGATAAGCTTACGCGAACAGGCAAAGACCTGAAAGGACCGTTGCAGAAGTATCACAAGGCAGTAGTCAAGGCCGGAAACAGATCCTATGCCGAAACAGAAAGCGCAACACAACGCGCCCAAACTGCATTGTCGCAGATTTTCAAGACCAAGAGCAAGTCTGATTTGCTGAAGATCCTTGAGGAATGGCAGACTGGTAAAGATTTTAGTGAGACAGGAATCTATTTCTTTACACCTGGAAAGGCCATCGAACAAGACTTCAGTAAAATGGAGGCTGTTTCGTTATGGATGCAGTGGAAGGACAAGAGTTTAGCAAACACCTTTGAGAAAATGGGTGTCAATCAATCAACCATCAATCAGGTTGAGAAGTTCATCGGAGATGAAGGCAAAGCCATCGGTGAATTTCTCCTGTCTGAATATGGAGCCCAGTTTGGGCGTATTAACGCAGTTCACAGGGATGTTGAGGGTTTTGACCTTAGAGCCGTTGAGAATTACTCCCCTATCTCTCGGGAGGTGGACCCAGAGCCACACGAAGAAGGATACAAGGAGTTCATTCAACCTATCGCAACCGCTCGCAATGCTAACTTACAAGCCAGAACCAACAACACGCACTCCCTCAAATTCCAAGACGCCCTCGCAAACTACGTCCAGCATGTCGCCAAGATGGAACACTACATCTCCCATGCTCACATTGCGCGAGATCTTAGGGTTGTCTTCCAGAACACAAAGGTCAAGAATGCAATCACC
>Ga0208161_1000475_pt1 | contig 22830 bp, 41 predicted proteins | sample CB_VirMetaG_3_FD_184538 | JGI IMG/M metagenome (GOLD analysis project Ga0208161, IMG submission 184538) | Freshwater to marine saline gradient viral communities from Chesapeake Bay - CB_1508_1S Viral MetaG (SPAdes) (version 4) | ecosystem: Environmental > Aquatic > Marine > Coastal | place: USA...
GGCACTCGCTGGGGCAGACGCAATTGTTGAACCATTGATTAATGGTGTTTGGTATTATTTTTTAGATAAAACTTGGAGCAAATATGTCAGTAAGAGAAATAGAAAACGAAATTAAAGCATTACAAAATACAAATAAATGGTTTAAAAAACAAATTGAACCACACGATTGTGGATGGATGTATACCACAATAGACGGCAATAAACATAGAATATCTGTTTTAAGAAAAGAGTTAAGAAAATTGAAAAAATGAAAATTAGATATTATAAAGATATAAAAGGTGCCAGATGGATAGGTTTTGGTTTGGCTATGTTAAGTGTCTTTATATTATCTAGTGCCAATATAGCAACACAATGGGTAGGTTGGTCTTTAAGTGTAGTATCTTGTAGTATGTGGATATATTTTGGCTATAGAGATAGAGATTGGGCAAGAACTTTAATGGAAACAATGTATCTTTTAATGAGTATGAGAGCAACTTATAATTGGTTAACAATATGATATTAGTAGATTTAAACCAAGTTTTAATATCTAACCTTATGGCACAAACCAGAGGTAAGTCAGATGTAAAACCAAATAAAGATATGATACGTCATATGGTGTTAAACTCTTTGAGAGGTTTTAATATTAAGTTTAAAGATGAATATGGTCAAATGGTATTATGCTCAGACGCAGGTGATCCTTGGCGTAGAGAAATCTTTCCTAATTATAAACACGGTAGAAGAAAAAGTCGTGTAGAAGGACCATTTGATTGGGATAATATATTTCAAATCATTACAGAAATTAAAAATGAAATTAGAGATAATTTTCCATATGTAGTAATGTATGTAGAGAATTGTGAGGCAGATGATATAATTGCTACACTTGTTAAACAACAGACAGAAACAAAATATTTAATAGTTTCAGGTGATAAAGATTTTATACAACTTCAACATTATGGTAATGTGTATCAATTTAGTCCTTTATTAAAAGGTTATATCGGTGAACAAGAAGACCCAATACAATTTTTAAAAGAACAAATTATAAAGGGTGACAGATCAGATGGTGTACCAAATGTATTAAGTGATGATGATATATTTTTAAGAGATGAAAGACAAAAACCGATCAATAAAAAAAGAATGACTGAATTTTCTAACATAGAAAGAAATGCTACTATAGAAACAGAAATTAAAAACAATTATAATAGAAATAAGACACTTATTGATCTATCGCAAATACCAGAACACATAGAAAAAAGAATTATAAATAGTTTTAATGACTATGAAGTAAAAAGTAGGACGCTACTTTTACCATACTTCATAGAAAATAAACTGAAATCATTGATTGAAAATATAAATGATTTTTGAAAACATATATATGGAGAAATATAATGGTTGAACAAAACCCTAACCTAATGAGTAAGAGAGCGATGACAGCAGCTGCTTCTACATCAACTAGAATCAGACCTACTGTACACGAAATTTTTACAAAGGTTAATAACGCAAAAGATAAACCGAAAAAGATAGATGTATTAAGGGAGTACGATAGTCCTTCTATAAGACAACTATTAAAAGGTGCTTTTGATCCAAAAATAACGTGGGATTTACCTGATGGTATACCACCTTATATGGCGAATGAGGCTCCTATTGGAACAGAACACACTTACCTCGAAGACGAAGCAAAAAAGTTGTGGCACTTTATTAAAGGTGCTGACGATCTACTTTCAAAAACTCGTAAAGAAACATTGTTTATACAAATGCTTGAAGGTTTACATAAAGACGAAGCAGCTTTATTAATTAATATTAAAGAAAAAATGTTAAATAAAGTTTATAAAGGTCTTACCGAATCAGTAGTAAAAGAAGCATTTGGTTGGAATGATGACTTTGTAAAACCTTAGTTTTACTTGTTTTTTAAGGGGGTGCGACAATCTGTACTCCCTTAAATTATTGATTTTATTCATTTTTTTCTAAAAAATTTTAGTTGACATTGACGTTAAGATAGTATATACTAAATAGTATATGAAAGTGAGGTTTATATTATGAAAAAATATTTGATTACTATAACTATAATTTTAGCGACATTATGGTTTGCGTTAACTGGTTTTATGAACTCGGTTATGGCAAATGATTATAACAAAGCTGTAGTTGGTCATATTGTACAATCTAAAGCAAATGGTACAAATGTAGATATATCAAAGTTGATGGAAAAAGAACTTGAAAAAGTTGCTCATCAATTTGCTTTAGAATCTCTTACAATTATTCAACAATACTTACCAACTATTTTAGATGGTATATTGGCTGAAATGAGAATGAAAGCAGATAAAGAGTACAAATGTGCTTTACTAAAAGATTCTAAAATTAAAGATAAAGCTTGTGAATAATATATTAGAATATTATATTTTGATATTATCTTACATAGATAAGGAACTTTTAATTTTAATATTATTTGGAATTATTTTTACATTATTAATGTGTATTAAAGAAACAATATTTAAAAAAATTAAGGTAAGGAAAACAAATGTTAAAAAGGAAAACGAGTAAGAGTATGAGAGTAAAAAAGATTCTTAAACGTGAACTTTCGAGTCGTAATAAGTACCGAACAACATATAAAGACATTAAAAAATATTTTAAAATTATTAATAAAGCAATCTTTAAAAATATATTATCACCATTTAATGAAATTAAAATAAAAGAAATTAGAGACCCAAAATTAAAATGTTATGGGCAAGTAATTGCCTATGAATGGAAAAGAAAAGGCACCAGAGTATATCATTTAGAAATGTTGCCTACTTATAGAAATAAAAAAGAATTTGTGGACACTTTAGGACACGAAATGGTCCATCTATATCAAATGGCAAATGTAGGTGACACTGGAAATCATAATAAATTATTTTACAGTTTTAGACCTAAATTAAATGCCATAGGATTAGACTTATAATGAGAGGAATATATAATGAAAAGAATAGTGAAAGAACTCGATCCCTACCTAAAAGCTAGAATCGGTGAAGCAATAATACAATTAACCGAACTAACAAAACCATCAAACAAACCAGGTACAGGTAAACTATATTACATAGGTAATTGGGCAAAAGATATTTACGACAACTATACTGAAAAACAAGCGGAACACATTTTTTCTAAAGTAGAAAAGTTAAAAAGTGAGTTAACATTTTTTCAAGTAAAGATACCATCATTTACAGATGATGAGGGTAAAGAGTGGAGTGGATACGAGTATTATGCTAAAAAAGTTTAAGTCTATCAGTACATATAAAATAATAATTTCAGTTATACTATTTCATATTATTATATTTGTAACAGGCACTTTTTATCCAAATCCATATACAAAACACTTAATTAAAAAAGATATAGAAGCATACTATACTAAATGGGCAAATGAATTAGGTTTACAAGAACCTGCTTTTGATTATAACAATGATATTCAATTTGTACAAGCTGTCCGTAAATGTGTGGATTGGGTAAACTTTGAAACACCAAGAACTGAAAGAGTACCAATGGAAATGATTGTTGCTCAAGCGGCATTAGAATCAGGTTGGGGTACAAGTCGTTTTGCTAAAGAAGGTAATAATCTATTTGGTATTAGAACTTATGATAAAGATGTACCACATATGTTATTAGAAGGTCGTACAAAGTGGAAAGGTTGGGGTGTTAGAAAGTTTAATACTAAATGTCAAAGTGTACAATTTTTTGTAGAACTTTTAAATAATCACCCAGCGTATGAAGAATTTAGAGATGTTAGAACTAAGATGTTAGTTTTAGGACAACAACTTGACGCCAAAGTTTTAATTAAAACATTAAAGGCATATTCAACCACAAAAGATTATGCTGAAAGAGTCAATTGGATTGTAGATACAATTAGAGAACAAGAAGAAAAGGTTGCTGAAGTACAAATAGAAATAAAACCAGATTCAAAAACAAACACAGTTGCTCCAAAAGAAAAACCTAAACAACTATAGACATAAATATTATCACTATGTTTTTAACTATCCTAACTTTTTTATCTGCTATTAGTATATCTATTATAGCGGCAGGTTATTCAATCATAGGTCTAGCAACATTGTTTGCTGGAGCAGTTATACCTATTATTGCTATGGGCACAGCATTAGAGATTGGTAAACTGGTCGCTGCCAGTTGGTTGTATAATAATTGGCGATCTTCACTTGTTCCTAAAACTTTAAAATTATATTTGTTTAGTGCCATTATTGTTTTGATATTCATTACATCTATGGGCATCTTTGGATTTCTATCGAAAGCACACCTAGACCAAGTTAAACCACAATCAGGTAACGCTTTAAACATACAAGTATTAGATAAACAAATCAATCAACAACAAGTTATTATTGATCGTGCTGAAAAGACTTTGAATAGTTTAGACAAAGCACTTGACAAATATATTGATATGGAATATGTCAGTAGGGGATTAAAAGAAAGAGAAAAGCAAAAAACAGAAAGAGAACAACTGAACAAATCCATATCCGAAGCAACGGCAAAAATAGTGGAGTTGAACAAAACCAAAAGCACAATAGAGTTAGAACAAATAAAAATTGAAGCGGAAGTAGGACCATTAAAGTATGTTGCTGAATTGATTTATGGTGATGACGCAAAAAGTCATTTTGACGAAGCTGTTAGAATTGTCATACTTATACTTATATTTGTTTTTGACCCTCTCGCTGTATTATTATTGATTGCTGCTAATATATCATTAAGACAAATAAGAATGAAAAAAAGTTTAACACAAGTAAGTAAAGAAGAAGAATTAGAGAAAAAGTTAGAAAGATTACAAAGTCGTAATGAAAAGTTAAAAGAAAAAGAAAAAGATTATAAAGGATTTATTGAAAAATTGGGTGCTAAAGAACTATCTGATTTGGATCCTGATGAAATAAAGATAAAATTAGATCAGGTAATGGATTGGAACGATAAATCAAAGTAATTATGCTTGACAAATATATCAAATAATGATATATTAATATTATGGAGGCAATATGATATATAATGAAGACTTGATTAGAATAAAAGGTGATATTGAAAAAAAGAAACATAGACTTGACAATTTAGCAAAAGTATGTTCTAATGTTGAATCAGATGAAATGAAATCTATGTGGTATAATAAATTAAAAAAGTTAGCCGAACAATATAAGATGATGGATTACTTTAGAAAGTTGATACACTAATGAATATTTTTTACGTTGATAAAGATCCAGTAAAAGCTGCTCAAATGTTAGTTGATAAACACGTGGTCAAAATGATTTTAGAATCAGCACAAATGCTTTGTACTGCTAAACGTGTTTTAGACGGCACAGAATATTTTGACAAAACAAAAAATGGTCGTAAGATAAGAAGATGGCGATTAGATAACAACAACGAAGAAGCAATCATATATAAAGCAGGATGGTTAGGTCACCCTAGTACACAATGGGTGATGAAATCTGCTTACAATTACATATGGTTATATCAACATATGATGGCACTTAATGAAGAATACAAAAAAAGATACAATCACACAAAAGACCATATGTGTATTCAAAAGTTAGGTCAGTTGTTAAAGACACCACCCAAAAATGCTAGAATAGATGTAAAGGGTACAGACGCCACACCTGCTATGCCAGACGAGTGTAAAGTACCAGGTGATAGTGTAGCAAGTTATCGTAATTATTATATTATGAAAAAAAGAAGATTTGCTACTTGGAAAGCTCCTGCTAAAATGCCAGATTGGTTTAAAAAAGGATTGAATGAAGAAGCAAATCATAGATAATTTTTTACCTAATGATGTATTTAATAATTTAAAAAATTTAGTTATGGGTAATAATTTTCCTTATCATTTTCAAAACACAGTAGAAAAAAAAGATAGTGATGATGATAAATTTTATTTTACACATATTTTATATGATGAAAAAATTAATAGTCCATATTTTGATTTATTTAAACCTATCATTGATAAATTAAATCCTAAAAAATTAATTAGAATGAAAATAAATTGTTATACACGTACAGAAAAATTAGAAGAACATAAACCACACACAGATTATCCTTATGAAAATTTAGGATGTGTATTGTCTTTTAATACTTGTAATGGATATACTAAATTTGAAGATGAAACAAAGGTAAACTCAATTGAAAATCGTGCTGTGATATTTGAAGCAAACAAACCTCATAACAGTACCAGTTGTACAGACACACAAGCAAGATTTAATATTAACATAAACTATAATTAGGAGATATATAATATGGATGAACTAGAAAGATTGTCTTATGAAGAATCATTAAGACAAAAAAAAGAAAGGCAAAATAGAGGGCTAAATATGTTAAGACCTTTTACGTTTGAAGAAGAAAAAATTTTACGTGATGGATTAAAAGATAATATTGAGGATTAAAAATGACAAAAGAATATAATAGAGAAAATATGATTAATGCAATAGAAGAACACGCTAGAGGTCATATTGCTAAACATAAAATGAATATAGAAGTTTATTTAAAAAATGCTGCTGGTGTTGGTGAACATCCAGATATAATAGAAGCAATTGAAAAAGAATTAAAAGTGATTGCTGAATATGACGATCAATTAGAGGTCTTAAACAAATACTTTAAATAATGCCTACTTATACTTTTCATAATAAAAAAACAGGCGAAGAATTTACTGAATTAATGACTATTTCTGAAATGGAAGAGTATTTAAGTAAAAATAAACACATTTCACAAGTTATTAATTCAATAAATATTGTTAGTGGAATATCAGGAAGAAGTTATCGAACAGATCAAGGATGGAAAGATAATTTAAGTAGAATTGCCGAAGCACATCCAAATAGTTCTCTAGCAGATAGATATGGCAAAAAATCAATCAAACAAGTTAAAACACAACAAGTAGTACAAAAACATTTAAAGAGGAAAAAATAATGACAGACATACCAGATTATATGCGAGAGTTTGATATGAATGTTGATTTTGGTTTTACACCAGTTTCATCTAAACCAGAAAGTGAAAGTACACCTACTGTTGATCCTAAAATACTAGAAAATTCAAATTTAGAAATCTCAAAAGTGAAATCAGATGTAACATCTATAAAAGCGATGATGAATGAGATAATGCAAATTGTAGCTGAAAAAGAAACAATGAACAAAGAATTAGCAGACGCAGGTATTCAACAAAGATTTAAAGATATTGAAAAGGTAATATTACCATTTTTATATAATCTATCTAAAAGTGAAGAACCTTATATACATTGGCCGAATAGAGGACCAATTATTAAAGCACAGATAGAAAAAATCTTAAAACTAACAAGAGGATAATATGAACATAAAAGCAAAACATAAAGAACTCAAAACAAAAGTTAATGAAGTTGAAAAACTTAGAAATAATGATAGATCGACTTACAGTTGGTTAGAATTAAGAGAATTAAAAAAACTAAAACTAAAAGTAAAGGATAAATTGTATGCGATTAAGCAAAAGCTTCACGCTTAACGAATTAGTGAAGTCGCAAGTTGCCGAAAGGGAAGGGATTAATAATAATCCTAGCGAAACACAAATCGAAGCGTTACAAAGACTATGCGAGAACATACTACAACCAGTCCGAGATCACTTCGGTATGCCAGTAGTAGTATCAAGTGGGTTTAGAGGTGGTGAATTATGTTTAAAAATAGGTTCATCATTAAACTCACAACACACAAAAGGTGAGGCAGCGGACTTTGAAATTTTTGGTATTTCCAACCAAGAATTAGCACATTACATAGATAAAAACTTAGACTACGATCAATTAATATTAGAATTTTGGAAACCTGAAGATAAAAATAGCGGATGGGTACATTGTTCTTATAAAAATCCTGAAGAAAATCGTAAAGAGTTTTTAAGAGCATATAGAGATGACAATAAAAAAGTATGTTATGAAAAATACTCATACATAAAATTTGCTGGAGAAACACCATCAAAAGAATGGGTAAATGATGAATATGCTAAAAAAGGCATTTAAATCAGACTTGACATAATAGATTTATTATGATATACTATGAGTTTATGAAAGGTGAAATATGGCTAAAAAATTTAAATTTATACAATTAAACGAAGACTTACTACCAAAAGTAAAAGGCAAACGTGTAGATGGTTTTAGATTTTACGATATACAAGGTAAAAACTATCCATCTATAACGTCTGTCTTATCAATCAGAAAAAAAGACGAATTACAAAAATGGCGAGATAATATTGGCGAGAACGTTGCCAATTGGGAAATGGGTAGAGCAGCACGTAGAGGTAAAGCAACTCACACTTTAATAGAACAATATCTCAAAGGCGAAACACCTTCAATTAGAGATGTATTACCATTGGGTTTATTTAAATTAATGAAACCATATTTAGATCAAATAGATAATGTACATTGTTTAGAAACTGTAATGTTTAGCCATAAATTAACGGTTGCTGGACAAGTAGATTGTATTGCTGAATACAATGGTAAGTTGTCTGTAATTGATTTTAAGACAGCAAATAAAGAAAGACAAGAAGATTGGGTAGAAAACTATTTTTTACAAACTACAGGTTATTCAATGATGTATGAAGAAATTTTTGGCAAAAAAATAGAACAACTTGTTATATTAATTGCTGCTGAAGATGGCACAATGGTTCCATTTATAAAAGATAGAAAAGAATATGAACAAATTTTAATAGAATCAATAGAAAGTTTTTATAAATATTATAAACTACAAAACGAAAATAAAGTCAAAAGTTGAAGAAATAAAAAAGGTGATTTAACATATCCTACTTGCGACCATAACTGCTAAAGGGAATCAATGAAAAAACTAATAATAGGATTACTACTTTTTTGTACAACAGCATTTGCCAATCCGTGGGGATTTTATCAGATACAAATGCCTGTTGTTTGTGGCACACCAGATGCCATTGAACGATATCTTACAGCAAAACAATTTGAACCTGTAGGTATCAGTTTAGGAAGATCAGGCAGTAAACCAGATGGCGAACCGGTTTATTTGATAACATTTTTTGCTAACGAAAGAAATGAATCATTAGTGACTATGGATATACCATCAGGTGTTGAAAGATGTATATTGTTTCATTCTTTTGATACGGCATTATTACCTCCTAAACAAGGTTTATAAAAGAATTTAACGTTGAAGACTAGATAATAGTCAATAGGGACGGCGGTGCGATACCGCCCACCTCCACCATTCACTTAAAACATCTTAGGGTGCTTTAGGGGGGTGATATAGGTTCGACCGTTGATAAAAACTAGTTGGAGTTAGATCGCTGACAACGTAATGTCAAACTATAAATGCTAACGAAAGTTATGCTATGGCTGCCTAATTAGGCAATCGGCGTTAGGTGAGTACGTGGCAACAGAAACTCACCATTGACAAATACTGAAAAGTATGATATATTATAAATAACAATGCTATAACACACAAACACACAGGAGGATATTATGGCAACAACAACTAAAAACGCTTTTGAAATCAGAAGCGATCTATTAGGTCTTGCTAAACAATTAGCAGACTTCAATTTCAATGCTCAAATTAAAGAGTATGAATATTCAATCAAAAAAGACGGCGATCAAGTAGTACAAGAATTTAAAGCTCCTACTATATCGGCTGACGACATCATTGAAACAGCAAAGAAGTTTAACGACTTTGTAACTAATGGTGATGTAAATAAAACTATACAGGAAAACATTGAAAAAGGTTTAGAAGTAACTAAACCATATGCTGAAGCATATCAACAATATGTAAAAGCATTTTACCCTTTTCTGAATAAGAAAGCGTAATAATGATACCGTATAATTTCTGTGAGTGGAAATATATCACTTACGGCAAGAAAAAAATGAACAAATTAAAGAAATATAAAAGTTTGATATTAATGAGTATGATACCAAGTATAACTTTAATTTGGATATTATTGTTGATTTTACAACAATAATGGTATAATGGGCGGTGAAAGCTAGCGGGAGTAACCGCCCTTTACTTTTTATTAAAAATATGATATAATGTTCATATGATTAAAGTTTATTGGGCACCTTATTGGAATGATACAACAACTGATTGGAATATATTATATGAAGATCCTATACAACAAAATCAAAATACTTTTTCTTTCAAAAATCCTATAACTACTGAATTTGAAGTAGTTAATGATAACATACATTATCTATCAAAAAATAATGTCAATGTATTTAAACAAGGTACTTTTCAAAATAGAGATGATTACAAATATTATGTTAGATACGGTATGAGTTTTGTATTTCATAGTGATGAATCAGTTAATTTAAAACTAACAGGCGAACATAATGATTTAACATTAATAAATTATTCTAAAGACATTAGTAAAATTTTTGAAATTACTCATATAGACTTTTTTTTAAAAACAAATAAATTTAAAATTAAAAAAAATGATATATTGGTAAATTTTCATTTTGATAGTAATGTAGAATTGATTCGATTTGAAATGAATGAAGAAATTAAAAATAACATAGATTATCCTATGTATCCTAATTTTAAACAAATGATAATGGAGAATGTTTTATGAACTCAAAAGAATTTAGTTTGAAGATAGAAGAAATAGTCAAAGAAAAAAGATGTTCATATATGGATGCCATTATATGGTACTGTGAACAAAATGATTTAGACGTAGGAACTGTAAATAGTTTAGTATCAAAGACATTAAAAGAAAAAATTAAAATCGAAGCAATTGATTTACGACTTTTAAAAGAAACTAAAAGTGGTAAACTTCCTGTATGAGTAAATTAAAAAATCCATTTAAAAAAGTTTTAGAGAATGTAAAAGGTACTCAATATGTTAGTAGTAAAACTTTCAGTGAATCAGGACAAGTGATGAGAAGAATAAAAGAAGTTGCTATTGATGAACACGATATACAAAAACAATTTGAAAAACAAAATGGGTTATCTGATTTTTTAAAAATACCTATTGATCCTTATGATGTGTTTAGAGTACATTATCCATTAGCACCTTCAGTGGATAGAATAGATAATAAAAAAGATTATTATCCTGATAATATTGTTATTAATACAAGATTTGAAAATAATGGTTTAAATAGATGTAAACCAGAATATTTAGAACAAATAAGAGAATTTTTAATAAAACATTTTAAGAGTTGTTAATATGTATGGCGGATTTGATGTTTATAAAATTTATTTGGCAGTTAAATTACATTTTACATCAAAAAATTATGACTACTATAAATATGAGGGTAAGGTTAACTGTAAATTAGAAACTTTTACAAAAAGAAATGATAGATACTTCTTTCATAAATTAAGTAAAAAATATGGACAAAATGAAATACTTGATTTCTTCGTTGCCAACTTTGCTACAGATGATAAGAAATGGATTGGTAATTTATTACAAAATGATGGTAAAGATGTTTATTTGGATTTCAAAAAACGCAAAGAAGCATTTACCTATCATTTTAGGAACGATTTGGTACGGATTAATAATGATTTTATTTCTAATAATCTTTCTTTTAATGATGGTTTTCTTTGCTCTAATGGACAACATCCTAGACTTTTACGATTACTTATTCAAAAAAAATTATCAATACAAACCGCAGTCGTACTTGACAAAATTTTATCGTTTAGCAAAAATTGGGACAAACAGATTAATGAAAAAGTTGTATGGACTAAAATCTCATCTACGATTGCCAGAGTAAAACCCTTTATTAAATACAATGAAACAGAATGTAAGATGATAATGAAAGAAGTATTTTTAAATGCCTAAAAAAAGTAAAACTTATATTCACGTGAATCAACACGTAATTAGAGCTAATAAAAAACACAATGAAAATAATCCAGTTATCACCATTAAACAAGGTAGTAAAAATACATATTGCCACGAAGTTGAAATAAAAGGTCCTTCTAAGATTATATACAGTGGTAATGAAAAACCTATTTTAAATTGTGGGGCTCGTGTTGTTATAGAAACAAATAGTGAAATAGAAGTAATAAAATGAAAAGAGTTTTTTGTATAGGTAATGGTGAAAGTCGTAAAGACTTTGATTTAGAAACATTACGACCTCACGGTAAAATTTATGGTTGTAATGCTTTGTATAGAGATTTTACGCCTGATGTTTTAATTGCTGTTGACCACGGTATAATGCACGAGATATATCAAAGTGGATATTGTTACAATAATGAAACTTGGTTTAGAGAATGGAATAGATTGCCCGCTGAAACTTATGAATTAACTGTTTATGGCACAATTGATAAAAAAGAGATAGAACAAAATTTAAAAAAGTTAGGTTCATTTATTAAAAACAATAGAACGAATGAAACAAAATATGTATTTCACGGTATTAATTTAGCTGGTAAAATTAATGTTATAACTAAAAATAAAGAGATAAAGCAAAAAACAATAGATCACACAGGCATATATGCTACTTGGGTACGAGATGATGATAAAGCAAAAAATATTTCAGAAATAGTAAAACCTAGAGATAGAGGATGGGCAGCTGGCTCTACAAGTGGATTAATCGCTTGTTTAAATGAAAAACCAGATGAAGTATATCTCATAGGACACGATTTAAATAGTAAAGATAGACTTTTAAATAATATATACAAAGGTACTAATTGCTATGCCCCAGCTCAACAGCAAGCCATACCATCTGTTAATTGGATAGATCAGTGGTATAAGTTGTTTTTAGAGTATAAAGATGTAAAATTCTTTAAAGTAAACGAATTAATAGAAGATAGAGAAAATGGTATCTATGTAGATGATGTGGTAAATAAACCAGTTTTAGAGTGGGAAGGTAAAGTAAAGAATTTGAAGTATATTGACTATAAAGAACTCAAAAGGCGCTTGACTTTATAGACAATATATGATATATTAGTATTAATATGTTTGATAATTTTATATACAGATTATGTGATAAAATAGTTTCATTTTGTGAGAGAATACAAAATAGAATTAAAAATACACCACAGAAAAAATGGTTAAAAGAATATTTTAAACATAAAAGTCGTATAAATAAAAATGATACCGAATAATACAGGTAACACAAATACAATAATAAGGAGAATACAAATATGGATTTTGAAACATTAAAATCATCCGCTTCAAACTTTGATAAACTTACAAAGGCACTTGAAGCAAACGTCAATCCCGAAGAAAAAGAAACCAAGAACAAATACCAAGACGACAGACTTTGGAAACCAGAGTTAGATAAAACTGGTAACGGCTATGCTGTTATTCGTTTCTTACCTGCTTCTAAAGATGAAGAAATGCCTTGGCAAAGAGTTTGGTCACACGCATTCCAAGATAAAGGTGGTTGGTATATTGAAAACTCATTAACAACTTTAAATCAAAAAGATCCTGTTAGTGAAGAAAATACTAGACTGTGGAATACAGGCGTTGATAGTGATAAAGAAATCGCTAGAAAAAGAAAAAGAAAGTTATCATACTACTCTAACATTTTAGTAGTATCTGATCCTAAACATCCAGAGAACGAAGGTAAAGTGTTCTTGTTTAAATTTGGTAAAAAGATATTTGATAAGATTGCTGAAACAATGAACCCAGCGTTTGAAGATGAAAAACCAATTAACCCATTTGATTTTTGGAAAGGTGCTAACTTTAAACTAAAAATCAGAAAAGTAGATGGTTATTGGAACTATGATAAATCCGAGTTTGAGGGTGTTTCTGCCGTTGCTGAAAGTGATGATAAAATCAAGGCAATATGGGAGAAACAATATGCTCTAAAACCTTTCGTTGATCCTAGTAATTTTAAGACCTATGAAGAACTTAAAGAGAAACTGAATAGGGTAATTTCAGGAACACGAAACACTGAAACTGTTGAACAAACGGACCTCCCACCAAAGACCAACGGTTCAGTAAAAAGTCAGGAAGTTAAATCTTCACCGACAAGTGATGATGATGAAGACGATACTTTGTCATACTTTAGTAAATTGGCGGAAGAAGATTAATCTTTTCTCTCTCGCTTTCTAACTTTAAAGGGTGTCTAGTAATAGGCACCCTTTTTTTATGTGTATCTATTAAGATTTAAAAACGAATCATCATTACTTTTTGCTGAATTAGCAGCAACAACTTGTTGAGTAGATGATGAGGCAACGTTTTGCGGTGCGGTTACGTTATTGATTATGACTTGACCCTCTTTTGATGTATCAATAGGTCCTAATTCTTTCTTTTCTTTTTCTAATTGTTTTTGAAACTCTATTTCAGCTTGTTTATCTTCAGCTTCCATTTTTTTCAAAAATTCAGGTCTTTCGCCGCCCATTTGTATTTCATTCATACCTTGACCTAATTCTATCATTCTTTCTTGCTGTATCATAAAAGATTTTATTCTTTCAGGATCAATTCCTTTTTCTTCATTTTCTTTTAATTTTTTAGCCAAATATTCATCATATTCTTTACCACCTATACCTATTTGTTGGGCTTGTGCTTTAGTTTGTGGTATGACAGCACCTTCTTCTTGTAAATCTTTTAATACAGCACCATATCTTTTTCCATAACTACCTTTTCTCATATCTTGTATAGTTTTTAGGTCTTTTTGTCTTTGTTCGTCTGTATATTCTTCTTCAACAGGCATTAATGGTTTTTCAGCAATTACTTTAGGTTTTTCTGCTTCGATTTTTGTAACTTGCGGTTCTTCAGCAGCAATTACTTTAGGTTTTTCATAACCTCCAAATGCTTCTTTTTGTTCTTTAGATAATACTTTAGGTTTTTCTTCTTTTTTCTTAGATTGTTCATCACCCATAACATCATAAGTGCCTTCATCTAAACTTTGATACTTTCCTGTACCTTTCTTTTTATCTTCTTCTTCTCTTTTTTTAGAGTCTTTATCTAAACCTAATAATTTACCCAAAGCACTAGTTTTAAACCAGTTAGTTAATGCGTCAAAGCCTTTTTTAAGTAAATATAATCCAGCTACTACAAGAAGTATGATACCAGCAAATTTTAATAAAGGTATTAACAATGGTAATAAAGGTGCCACAATAGTAGCTAACATTGTAATACCAGTTAATATAATTCTTTTACCAAAAGTTACTAAAGAACCTATTACTGGAAGTATTGCTTTTTTAAGACTGCCAAACAATTTTCCAAAATCGTCTGCCATAATTTTAAAATTTTTATTAAAAGATTCAGGTAAAAATTTACTTAAAAATCTACCTGTTGATGTTATACCATCAATGAACAGTGTCGTTGTTTTTTGAAATTGTCTAGCAGTTTCTATTACAGGACCTAAAGCAGTTACTAAAAAGTCTGGTGCTTTTTCTTGTAAAACTCTCTCAAAACTATCAATAGCACCACCTACTCTTACATCAAAACGACCACCTTTACCAGAATATAACTGTTTTAATTCTTGTGTATTTTGAATTTCTTGTTGTACTACATTTCTTCTCTCTAATAAATTAACTCTTTGTCTTTGATCTAAACTTACTTCACCTTTTTGAAATTTTGTAATTTCTTTGTTTATACTTATTTCTTTTTCTTTTAATACTTTTTCTTGTTTTAATATCTCTTGTCTTTTTTTTATTAAATCAGCATCTGTCATTAAAGTCGCTTTAACCTCTAGCTGATTAGTTTTTTTATTTAATACTATAGTTTTTTCAGCAACAATATTTTTTTCTCTTAAATTCTCTATTTCTTTGTTTACTATTTCATATTGTTTTGTTAAACCTTTAAATGCTTTTTCTACATCTAAAAATGATTTTCCTAAACTTCCTATTTCTACATCAAAAGTTGATAGAAATTTTTGTAAACTATTATAACTTGATTGTATTCTTTGATCTGTACCAGTTATTAATGAATCTCTAAAACCTCTAGCTACTTTTGCTAATCCTACAGTAACATCAGGAACAACTGATTTTAAAACACCTGTAAAACTATCTCTAATAGCTTTACTTTCGTTTCTTACAAGTTCTCTTACTGTTGCGTCTTTAGAAAAATCTTCAGCCATTGTTATTTCTTATCTTCTTTTTGCATCTTTGGTCCTGTACCAGCATATAAACCAAACCAAGCAGCACCAGCGCCTACGACTACTGACACTAAACCTGCTTGTGCGTTATTTGGATCTGGTAACGCCATAAACCAAACTGTTACTTTGTATAATAGATAAATGTATGTTGTAATGAATATTCTTGGAAATATTCTCCAAGCATCAATAGCCTTTGCCAAATCAATTACACCTTGGTATTTGTTTGGTCCCTTTGATACTGTATCAACTTCTAACTCTAATTGTACTGTTTTCTTTATTGAATCTTCCATTACTTTTGTGCCTCTCTGCTTCTTCTTTCGTTTTCTTCTTTAATATATTTAGCGAGTAAATTAACATAAACATCACGTTCCCAAGGCATTAAAGATTCAATCTCACTCAAACTATATTTATGATGTTGCATCAGAGCAAAATTTGTTTCAAAATAAGCCTCTAGGCTGTTATGGGAGAGGCAGATCCGAAAAAATCTTGTATTCCTGATAATGTTACCGTACTTTTGACTTTAGTAATAGGATTTTCAATCTCTATTTCGTGTTTAAGTTTCGGCATTGTTTCAAAAAATAGTTTTAATTTGTCAAAGTTTTTTTGTGATAAATTTTCTAAAAACTCGGTTAATTCTTCAACCGTACTATCTTTAGCAGGATAGATTTTCTCTCCCTCGAAGATATGATCTATACAACTTACAAGAACTGTAAATAAAGTTTTTGTATTTGCTTTGATTTCTTCGTCAGCAGCTAGAGGAACACTATCAATAGTAGGATATGTAAATACAATACCCAAGTTTTTTTGTTCATCAACAATTATCTTATTAGTATGATTATCGTCCACTTGAACTTCTATCTTACTTAAATCTATTGATGTATCAGCGTAAGTTTCTTTGTCATCTGGACATAAAATTTTTATTTTAGCAATTTCACCTACTGATCTAGCTCTTATCTGTAAAAATAAATATTCTAAATCAAAAATAGGTATATTTGTTGCGTCTATTTTATTAAATGTACAAGCTCTCACAATGTCTTTTATTGCTTGAATTAACTCTTGTTGACCGCCTGTTTCGACAGCCATTAAAAGTATCTTTTCTTCTTTTACTAGAAACGGTCTATACTTGACTTGTATATCTTGTGATGGTAAAGTCAATTCATAAGTAGGCGTTTCGATTTTTGGTAAAGCCATAATATTATCTCCTTAATTTTTATATATTTAGTGGTGGTATTTTGAATGGTGGGAATACTCTTCCGCCTGTAACTCCTCCGATAGGCACTCGTCTTCTTAAATCTTCTATGACACCACGACCAGCTCGTCTTAGTTCTGGTGGTAATTTTCCTAATAAACCACCAAACAAACCACCAGCTTGTTTGACAGTAGCATCTCTAAAGTTTGATTGTCCTAATTCTACATTACCTGCTCTATCAATAAAGTAATTCACCCAATATCTAAAGTCAAAGGTCACAGTAAACGTTTGAACATCTGGAGATGGTGCGTGACTATACTGTACCTCACTGATTGTTTTAGGATAACAATCAAATAATTTTACAGCATAAGTTATATCATCTCGTTCTTGTTGTGAAGCAAATTGTCCTAGTTGAAATATATTTACATCTGAAACATAATTGTCATAATAATTATAATTGTGTGTTTTAGTAGAAAAAGCACACTGTTGCCATAATTCAAAGTATGATCTCTCTCTTAAAAACTTGTCTGTATAAAATGTTGCTGTAATCGGTTGAGATGAATAATCATAAACAAAGTTACGTTTAGGACCATTATGTTTTATTGCTTTACTAACAGCTGTTCTTTCAGGCATAGAAATATTACTACAAAATGCTTGAACTCTTTTTGAATTAGCTTGTTGTACAGCTAATAATTCTGATTGTTTAGGAAAATATTGTACTTCTTCTAAAGCATTTGAGGCTTTTTCTGTAGGATTATCACCTTTAGGAGTATTGATACCATTTGCGACATTTGAAGTAATATTATTAACACCTTTAGGTAAATGAAACTCAACATAATATTTATTTTTTCTAGCAAAACCTTCTGCCTCATTGACCATCGCCTGAAAACGACCAATTGTTGTTGCAGGATTACCACCTACTCTTTGTCTTAATCTAGGATCATTGTTTACATTATCTAATGATCTATCTCTCGGTATACCGATTCTAATATCAAAACCACCAATTCTTTTTCCGCCTCTTAAAATAGCCATTAGTATGGTCTCCCTTTTTTAAATCTTTGTACAGGTAAAAATATAGAAATAGCTGCCTCATTAGAGTCAATTCTTAAAAACCTTGAACGTACATAACCATACAAATATTTCTTTATTGTAGGTTTCATTAAACTACTTTTTTTAATATCATCATATCCCAAATCTAATTTTGTTGTACTATCAAATTTATTGTTTGAAGCATATTTTTGTAATTGTTCTAACATTCTGTATCTTGCTAAAGGTGGTAAGTAATGAAAATTCATACCTAAAAAACCACCTGGTATTGGCTCTAATGGTAAAACTAGAGGTACTGTATCATATAATGGCAACTTCTCTTTTGTTTTAGGATCATAAAAAAATAAATTTAAACGACCAGCACTAGGACGATTAATTAATTTTTTCTCTCTCATTAATTTACCTGCTGTGATAGGTGAACCTATCTTATTAATAACATTACGATACCAAGTCGCAGACTTTTGAGTATCGCCTTGCTTTAATTTGATTGTGTCGAAAATACTTGCCATTTGTATAATATTTATACTAACTATAGATACCTAATTCCTTTTCAGTCATTATTTTAAACTCAAAACCTTTATCTTCACAATACGCTCTGGCAGCCTTCCATTTTGCTTGATTTTTAATATATTCAAATGATTCACGCATAAATGCTCTAGTTTTCTTTTTAGGTGGTTTAGGTTGAAAACACTGTTTATAGGGTTTTATCTCAATTATATACTTTTTACCAGTAGATGTCTTTACAATGAAGTCAGGAAAGTATCTATGTACTCTTTTATCTAATGGACTATAATATTTGATAGGCACTTCTTCACTTGCCCAAGCAATTATATCTTCATTACGGTCGCAATATAACATAAATCTACGTTCTAATAAAGAACGATAAACAATTCTATTTGGATCACCAACGTATTTCTTTGGATTTGTTGGTCTATATATTCCTTTGTAAGACTTGCCCATAATTTGTATAAATATTGTTATTACAAGGATTATTTAGTATGCCATCAAAAGTATCAAGTTTAGTAAAAGGAGCCGTTAATAACCTAATATCAGGTAGTATTGGCGGTTTAGCAAATAGTTTTATAGGGGCAGTTGGTCGAGCACAAACTGAAAAAGTTGCTGCTAGACTTCTTAACAAGTCACCTTTAGAAATAGGTAATGCCAATCTACCACCTCAAACAGGTCATATGGCAGAAAATCCATATCAATATGGACAAGTGTATTATCCTGAAACGACAAGTCAGTTAGGTGAAGGGCATTATATGATCTTTGATATTGTTATTGTTAATCCTGAAAAATTTAAATCAACATTAAAAGAATTATCAGCAGGTGAAAATAAAACAGTTGGTGAATTAACAAATAAAAATTTTAAAGATAAATTATCTACATTTAATAAGACAAAATTAAAGGGCACAGTGAATAATAATGTAAAAAGTGCTAAAGCCATAACAGGTTTAAATTCACAAGATAGATTAAGAAATCAAGTAGGAGGTTTAAATAGTAGAAATCCTACACACACGCATATTTCAGATTCAATTATCTTGTATACCCCACCACAAGGACTACAAACCGAATATTCTGTTAACTATGATATGGTAGAAACAGGACTCGCAGGATTTTTAGCTGAAAAAGGATTAACAAGTATTGTTGAAGGTTTATCTACAGCTACAGGAGAAATTATAAGAGGAGTAACAGACACAATTTCAAGTGCATTAGGAGGAGGTGGCTTACGTGCTGTATTAGATAAATCAAAAGCAAGAGCAAAAAATCCTAAAAAAGAACAAGTGTTTAAAGATGTAAACTTTAGAAATTTCACTTACAAATTTGAGTTTGCGCCACGTAATAGAAAAGAATTAGATTCAGCATATAAAATTATAGAACTATTTAAGTTTCATATGCATCCAGAGATTGCGCCTAATAGATATTTTATTGTACCATCAGAATTTCAAATAACATATATGTATAGAGAAGGTGCTAACTTATGGTTTCCTAAAGTCAGTCGTTGTGTGTTAAAAGATATGAAAGTGAACTATGCGCCAGATAATGTTGTATCTACATTTACACCAGATGAACGAGGAGCAGCACCTGTTATTTTTGATATGGAATTAAGTTTCATTGAAACAGAAATTATGACTAAACAAACTATCGCATTAGGATTTTAAAAATGTATTTTAGTAAATTTCCAAAAGGGTTGTATGATATAAACGGTGACGGTAGAAAAAAACTTGTCACTGATTTAATGACACGTATAAAGATTAGAGAAAAAATTAAAAATGAATCTTCTCTTTACGATAGTTATGATGTACCTAATAATGAAACACCAGAGATTACAGCATTTAAGCATTTTGGAGACTCAGAATTTCATTGGGTAATTTTAATAACCAATAATATATTAGATACATATTATGATTGGCCGCTATCAGATCAAGCATTTGAATCATATTTAAAAAATAAGTATTCAAATCCAGACGCAGTACATCATTATGAAATTACACAATCAAGTGGACCACAAACTGGTTCAGGACCTAATGACTATTCACACAAGTTAGAAGTAAATAGTACCGTAAATGGCGCAGAAGCAGTTTCAAATAGAGAATATGAACAACGATTACAGGATAAAAAAAGATCAATTAAATTATTAGACCCAGCGTTTTTAACCGCTTTTGTAGAAGAATTTGATAGTTTAGTCAACAGATAATTATGTACAATCAGATTAATCCTAACATACTCCGAAAAGCAGGAGATTACATTCTATCAGATGTAACCCTTATATCATATCAAACAGCAGATGGTTCCAATCCTCGTAAGATTTCTGTAAGGGACGCAGTTGCCGAGATTAACATATATGAATCAATTAATAATAAATGTTTATCAGGTGATATAACACTTGTTGACTCGCAAAACGTAGCCAATCATTTACCATTAACAGGTTTTGAAAGAATAGAGTTTACATTTTTTACACCAGCAATTTCAAAAGGTTTTAATTTTAGTATGGATAGTGGTCACCCTATGTACATCTATCGTATTGCCAATAGAGTAGAAACTAATCCAAGAACACAGGCATACACATTATTTTTTACAAGTAAAGAAATGTTAAGAAATGAACAAGTGCGAGTATCACGTGCCTACGATACTAGTTTTGATAACGTCATTATGGAACTTGTCAAACACCAAGATTTTTTAAATTCTAAAAAGACATTGACAGTAGAAGAAACACGTGGCGTACACAAAGTTGTATTACCACGATTGCGACCTTTTGGTGCGATAGACTTTATCTCTAAATCAAGTCAATCTAAAGCATTTAATAATGCTTATTGTTATTTTTATGAAACCGCAAATGGATTTAAATATCAATCATTAGAATCAATGTTAGCCGTAACAAATACAGTCGCAAGACCTGTGGTTGCTAAGTTTGTATCTAAACCAATTAATATCAAAGAAGGTGAAGATTCAGATAAATCAGTGATTGAATCAATGCAAATTGCTGAAGATGTTAAAATTATAGATCAGTTTAATACTCTTAAAAATTTAAGAAACGGTGTCTATGCGAGTCGTATGATAACTCATAACGCATTTAATAAAACGTTTAGTGAAATAGACTTTGATTATCACCAAGACTATTCCTTACACTTTCACACCGAACACGATGGACAAGGTGGTAAAGCGTTGAGTAAATATGGATTACCTTTCTTTCCTGCTGAAAACAATAAGTTTTATTCTGATTATCCAGAAGGCACCTTATACTTTTACACCGCTACTGAAAAAATACATAATACTAATGAATTGCCAGATTATGAGAATTTTGTAGGAAAAACACTATCGCAAAAGATGATGTTACAATCAATGAGAATTGCTATGACCGTACCAGGCTTTACGGGATTAAGCGCAGGCGATCTAATCGCATATGAAATGCCAAGTTATGAACCAGCAGACAAGAAAAATCCATTAGACTTTGATCCTTATATGTCTGGTCGTTACATTGTAGAAAGTATAAGACATAGATTTGACGTAGCCAGAGATAAACACATAATGAATTTAGAGTGTGTCAAAGATAGTACACGAGTACCGTATCCAAAAGAAACCATTGACACCTTTACCAATAGAGAAACAAACAAAAACAACGTAAACGTATTACAGTATGATTTAGATGATGCTGTAGTTACACAAACAGAAAGTAAAAGTAATATATTCAAATAATGCTATGAGTTAAGCCCGCCGATTAATAAGGGCTGTCCACACCAGAGATTATGAGAAAATATATCATAGGAACAAAGTAAACAATGAAACAAACAATGAGAAAATGTATAAAACAGATAAAAGACACATATAAGGCTGCTCAGATAGCCTGTGATAATACTGTGTATAGATATAAGTATAGAGTATTCTTTAAGGGATATCGAGGGCTGCTGGGAGATGAAGTCAGGCTCCCGCAGGCATATAATAAGATAAAACAACAATTTAAGACTGTTTTTAATAAGGCAGCCATTTGGCGTACACTTGGAGAAAATAGTAAAAAATAGCGTATGTTGTGTGCTTTAAAAGAGAACATTTAAGGAGGCTGGCAAAGATATGAACGAAAACTTTTTAGGGTTAAACGGCTTTATCTGGTTTGTGGGTGTTGTTGAAGATAGACAAGATCCTGAATACCTAGGCAGAGTTCGTGTCAGAAT
>Ga0208161_1000477_pt1 | contig 22767 bp, 37 predicted proteins | sample CB_VirMetaG_3_FD_184538 | JGI IMG/M metagenome (GOLD analysis project Ga0208161, IMG submission 184538) | Freshwater to marine saline gradient viral communities from Chesapeake Bay - CB_1508_1S Viral MetaG (SPAdes) (version 4) | ecosystem: Environmental > Aquatic > Marine > Coastal | place: USA...
CTCCATGAAATGAAGCGCCTGCCTAAATGAGGATCCTGTTTCGCTACCGTTCACTGTTGCATCACCGATGACCCACACCAGCAAACCCTCATCATGGGTTACGCGGTACAGCTCGGAGGCAATGGCAGGGAAGTCAAACTCATAGCCCTCGTACTCTCGCAAGTCATCGTAGGGAGGAGATGTCACTGTCAGGTTTACAAACCCATCAGGCATCCTGCCCATAGTGTCAAGGCAGTTCTCGTTGAAGATTGTGTCAATCATGTTTTCCACCATGAGTACCACTATACACAGAAAAGCTAGAAAAGCGTGTCATCAGACTCACGCGCCACCAAAGCAGCCTCAAGAATCTGCAACCCAGTCTCAGGAGCAACACAGTTCCTCAACACCTGCCTCTTATTAGGAATCCGATAAGCAGACAAATCGTAACCATGCAGGCTCTCCAGATCGCTCACCTTATTCATAGCCCTCAAGTTCTCCACCAATTTAGGCAGCTCAGGGATGTGAAAGTTAGCCCAATACAAATGCCGATTCCGTTTCACCGGATTGAGCATAGGAGGATAGTAAGGCACAACATTCTCCACCACCCACAAAGCCTCACTGTGATACTGCAGAAAAAGGATCTCCTCATAAAGGGTGATGTCAGGGTACTTCTCCTCCACACCCCTCAACTGCACACCAATGTTGTACCGGAATGAGCTGTGTGTTTGACAGGGAGGACTAGACCAGATGAAGTCAAACTCTTTGTGATGCAATCTCAAATACTCATGAGCATCACCAATCACCAGCTCATCATTAGGAAACAAGTCAGCATAAACAGGTGCAATGTTTTCGTCATACTCCACCGCTGTCACCTCATGCTCATCGCCCCACAGTTTGCGATTGCCACCAATGCCTGAATACAGATTTAGTATTTTCATTTGCACCCAAACTCCCCAGGCCTACACTCCCAATGCTCCCCACGATCATGCTCAGCTCTCACCCACGCACGCGCCTCAGGAATCTCAGCAGCAGGCTTCAACTCCTGCTTATGAATCACAGTCTTAGGCTTCTGAAAGTTCATCGCGTTCCTGCACCAAGTCCTAAACGCTGCATCCCAGTCCTTGAATCTGCTGCCCTTAGCTAAATGGAAGTCAGTGAAAGCCTCCAGGGTTTCCTCATAGGACAACACTGAGCCATATTTGCTCTCAAAGGTTTCCTGGATTTTCTCGGATGGAGTGAACCCCTCAGGAATAGCTGTTGCATATTTAGATTTATCTTTAGGTTCTATTACGGTTTGTACGAACTCTGGTACACCCCTGACGGTACTGGAGTTCGCCCCTGACGGTACAGGTGTTCGCCCCTGGTCCTGGAGTTCACCCCTCCTGTGAGACATAGATTTATCGCAATCCTCAGGACACTCAATCGTTATCCAGTAGCGATTAGGTTTGTACTGATTGCGCGAGTGACCGCCTGCAACCTCCACGCGCAGCTCACCAGCCTTCACCAGTTTCTCCACGCACTTTTGCACGCCACGCTCACTGAGGTTTGCATAGTCAGCTAAGCGCTTCTGAGAAGGCCAAGCGCCCTCTGTTGCATCAGGTCCCAGGTGATTAGCAATTCCTAGGAGAACAACCTTAGGAGATCCCAAAGCAGTTGAATGGTTGAGAACCATTGAGAGAGCTTCAATACTCATGTTCTAGCCTTATCTATCGGCTAGACTTGTTACTAGCCGATGGTAGTGTCATCGGTTTCTGTGAGGGTCAGTCTGTGATGGGCTGGCCCTCACTCTATTCTACCCCCTAGAAGGGTTGGTCCTTCCAGTCACTCAATACCTTAGAGCCATCAGGTAATAGAAAGTACCACTGAAAACTCATCCGGTCAAAGACAGGGTGCTCGAGCTTCTCCCATACAGGTAGTTTGTGCCCCCACCCACGCGCTGTAGCAGCAAGCTCAGCGTTGCTCTCCATGTCACCGTTCCACCTGGCACACACCATCATCAGGTTATCTGGGGTGTCCAAGAGTTTAGATCCACCCATGCCCCTGTTTATTCTGTGGTGAGGCACAAGGTCCTCCTCGAGACCGCAATGCCAGCAGTGCGAGTCTCGCGCCTGCACCAGCTTGAGCACTTTCTTAGGGACAGCCATACCCTAAGTCTAAAGCTTCATCTCAGCCTGGAGAATCTTGGCAGCAGTAGCCAAAGCCATCAGCTCAGACTCAATGCTGCGCATCTTGGTCCTGATCCGGTTCACCTTCGCCTTAGCAATGTCACGCTCAAACCGCGCATCAGCACACGCCAGCTTAGCTGTAGCCTGCCTTTCAGCCACACTCCCAGAAGCGCTCAGAAACTCTTGAGCCTCACACCTATCCAAAGCACTCTCACACTCAGCCAAATCAGTCTCAGCCTCATACAGCGCCTCAACCCCTTTACGATTAGTCTGAGAAAGCTCTAGTAGATCCTTCGCTATCTGTGATGGAATCACAAACACTCACCAACCTTCTGCACAACTCATCCTTCCAGAACTCACTTAGCAGCAGATCGTTTGCCCTTTGTGCCTCCAGGTACGCTTGGCTCAGCTCGCTCACTGATGCCAGCAGGGGTGAGTGCGGTTGCATGAGCTTTCAGTTTCTCCAGAATCTCTGGTGCTGCACCCTGTTTGGATGCTTCCGCCCATAGTACCCTCAACTGATCCACATTCTGTAGCTTCTCAGCCTCAGCGAGCCAGTCAATCTGTTTGGCTTTCTCCTCGAAGCGTGCAACCTTCTGCATCTCCTCGCGAGTAGTGCGCTTATTGCCACTGTAACCAGCATTAGCGAGAGCGCGACCAATAGCCGATGTCTCACAGTTCTCCAAAGCAGAGGACTGATTAGCCATCCCAGTGCCATCAATCTCGAAAGCGTAACCTGTGGCCTTAGGGCAGCCACGCTCCACATCCTCACCACTGAGAAACACAATGGCTTTGATGACCCAGATTTTCTCCTGTCGATACTCAGGCACAGTCTCATTCTCTGTCAGAATCCTGCCATCAGGGTTGTCAGTGTAGAACCGCTTGAGCCTTTCCTCCACCGTCTCATAATCAGCAAGATTGAACCTAGCCATTCCTCCACCCCTTCACAGGTATCTGCACATCAGACCGCACCCATTTGGCAACAGTCCTCACATCAACATCAAACATACGCGCCACCTCTGACCTAGACACACCCAGGTTCTCCAGTTTGATAGCACGCACCTGACAACGAGCCAGCAACTCCATAGTCTCCACAGTCGAGAACTTCCATTGATCAGACAATGACCTCACCTCAGCAGCCACCAAAGACCTAATCTCATCCTGCTCCAACTCATCAGACAGCTCCCTCACTAGCTCAGGGGTAATCTCATGCAGTTCCACCATCACGCCACCTCTCCTCATTCACATAGTCAGTAATGATTTCTTTAGCAAGCACTGACACAGACACCTGCTTGGCCTTAGCAAGCGCAGCAAGCTTCTGATACAACTCATCAGGGAGCTGCACAGTCACAAACACAGACACACCCTCCATCAGCGTTTGCCCACCTTCTGAGCCAAAATCTTAGATTCCAGCTTGTAGTAATCCTTCCAAAGGTCAGGCTTAGGAGTGGCACGCAAATCCGCCACATACTTATCAGCGACCCTCAACAAGTTCACATCTTTCCTATCCAAGATAGATCCTTTCCCAAAGCCTCTCAGCGGTTGCCTTGAGGTCATCAATCATTTGCTCATCACGATAAACCCAAACTGTCTCAGGCTCAAACCATGCAGGAGCAAACACACCATCTACTTCCATCCGCAACATCCACACAAACAGGCACTTCTCAGCCCCAGTCACATGAAGCTGCCACTGCATCTGCCTCCGATACTGCAAAGGAATACTTTTCCAGTCCTGCCCTGTGGTCTTTATCTCAGCAATCACACTGTGATCGAGAGACAACCCATCAGGGGTAGCCAAATGCCAAGGCGTTTCAGCATTAGCCAGCAACCAATCATTAGGCAGGATCCCGTGCTTCTCATGCACAAACTTTGCAAGCACAGGTTCCATGTCCCTGCCAAAAGCCATGTAAGGGTTATCCTGATCCACAAACTCCTCATGCCAATCCCTGACAGACTGTTCAAACCCTGCAGGGGTAGAAGCCTTAGCAACCTGTGTAGCGGTCACACCCTCTCTGCGAGCACGCAACCAGTCAGCCTCAAACAGTTGCTTAGAAGCAATGAACTGGTTAGGACCCAGCATTGTGCATCCTGTCCCAGCGAGCTCTCGCAATCTCCAGGGCCTCATCAATGACAGCCTGAGCCTCACGCAACTTAGCTGCCTTCAGTTGCTCCCACGCGCTCTGCCAGATAGCACCATTGTCAGAGTAAGCAGCAATCCACTCCTCAACCATCAAATCAGCGAGCTTCTCAGCTTCACTACGCTGTACCATTTTCATCCACCTTTCTACTAACCTTGACTATATGAGCGACCACAGACACACATACTCACACCTGATGTCTGAAGTAGACCGGATCGGCAGGACACCCTGCATGGACTGTCCTGAGGTGTTCTTCCCAGAGGACTTCCCTGACAAACACACCAGGGAATACGCCATCAGGCTTGCACGCAAACTTTGTGACTCCTGCCCCATCAAAGATGCCTGCTTCACTTACGCCACAGAACAGGATGAGCGTTATGGTGTGTGGGCTGGGACACTCCCAGCAGAACGCTAACCATCCTCAGGCTCAGCATCCAAAGAGTGATGATTGTCCAAAACATTCAGGGCTCTACGCAATGTGGCTGCCTGCGTGAGCGTGAAACAAATAGTTCCAGGCTCCTCCATCTGAAACACATCATCCTTTAGGCGCACGATGACCTCGCGCCCATCAACCTGCACATCCATCATGAAAGTCCCCTCACTCTCAACATTGCCAAACCAGACATGACCGCCACGCCTGCCATCACATAAGCATCAGTGTTACGCCCAATGAGCGCACACAAGACACCTACAGTTATGAACGCTAACCCTGTCCTCATAATGCCACCACCAAAAGTGTCACACCTGTCAGAAGTGCTGCACCTGCCAAACCAATCAGCAGAGCGCAACGGTAAGAGACTCGCTTAGGTTCACGAAAATCCCTACGCGACACCACAGGAACCTGCAAAGCCACATGCTCACTCGCAGGCTTAGGAGCAAACCGCTCGTTATCCCACACAGTCACAGCCTTCTGAAAGAACTCATCATCAGTGAGGATAGCCCTCATCAGCTCTGCAGGGAGTTTGTCAAAGTGTGCTCGATACCACGCCACAGTGTCAGCGAGCTCTTTGTTTTGTGAGGTCATTGCAAGGTGCATGGCCTCCTGGAACTGCACATCTATTTGCTTCATAGCACCCATTTTGTTTCCACCTTTCTCTGGGTTACTCAGAGTGTACCTGTATCCACAGAGAATCTGCAACACATTTTTTCATCGGCGTGTATAGTGGTGTGCATGATGATTCCAGGGAACTACGATTTAGCTGATCAGACCATAGAGCAACTCGCTGACCTCAGAGCATGGCAGCTCGCTCGCGTAGAAAAGGTCACAGCAGAGCTCAGAAGCCGAGTCAGAGACCAATACCGCGAGGGAGTGACCATCAAGGTGCTCTCCAAGAAAACAGGTGTCACAAGGCGAACCATCTACGCATGGCTCAGTGAATAGAAGAACCCCCCAGCCGGTGGAAAGCTGAGGGGTTCATTCAAGAGAGGCACATGGCCTACTCAAAGTGTATCACTGGCAGGAGTCACACTGGAGCAAATCCATAGGATCTACAGGGACCTCAAACCCCTCAACCCTGTCAATGTTCTCGAACAAATCAATGTCAGCCATTACTCTGCACCTTTGTCATACTGAAGCACAGAGGTCAGCAAAGACATGAGCCCTGCCAAACCAGACACAGACAAAATCTGCACAACATCAAGCTGCAGGATGCCGATAACACCAGAAGCTGTAATCACAGCAAGCGCACTCTGCGCCACAGTCTTGACCGCACGCTCACCAGCGTAAGCCCAATACTTATTCCACTTCTCCATCAGGGTTCCTCCTTTTCTGAAGGGCATCGTCAGCTACTGCCCCCCCTATATATGAGCCTAAGACAATCGTGATGAGAGCTACCCCACCAGTGATCAGGTCTACAGCTCCCATCCTATCGCCCCACACAGCAAGAGCACCTAGGGCAATCATGACAGCACCAATCCCCCAGGAGGCTGCCACATACCTCCTGCGGATCCTCCAGTTAGGGTTAGACCTCACGCAGTCATCACCGCAATCAGAGGGCTAATGATGGCAGCAAGGAAACCAAACCCACCAATCGCTTGCCACATCCTCATCTCAAGCTTCCGAATTCTGAGCTCGTGATCCTCAATCTTGTCCTCCGAGTCAGGGAGGCTGTTTGCAATTTTCTCCAGCAGTCTGCCCTGCCGTTGAACCTCAGCATAAATATCGCGCATTGACACCTTCACGCCAGCTGTTTCCATGTTGTCCTCAGGCATCAGATAAGCCCCTGATTCAGTTGCCTCTGCAATGCTGAGATTGTAAGCCTGCCCCACACACCATCAGGTTTCACACCCAGTTTCTCCTGCACAGCTCTACGAGTTTGAGAACCCAGCACGCCATCCTGTTTCACACCAGCCCACGCCTGCACAGCCCTATAAGTCATCACACTAGGCCTACCATCAGGCACACCCTTATAGAAGCCCTTATCTTTCAACGCTGTCTGAAACGCCTTCCAAGTATTCCGCCCCAGTTTCCCATCCACCTTTAGCGCTGCAGGCACAACAGAGGGAGCACCCTGAAGGTAAGGCACAGGATCCACAGTGTCACCCCAGCGTGCAGACTTCCTGACCTCCCAATGCAAATGAGGGCCAGTGCTCGCACCAGTGTTACCGCTATGAGCAATCACCTCACAACATTCAAACCTCGAACCCACCAAAAGGTGAGAAGGTTTAGCCAAGTGATAATACACAGTGAACACATCATCAGCGTGCTTCACGATCAGAGTGTAACCGCCAGAAGCCCCAGAGCCTTTCTTGACAACAACCCCATCAGCAGGAGCACGCAGCTCAGTCCCCACAGGGAGCGCCACATCCACCCCATGATGAAACTTGCGCCTCCCAGTAATAGGATGCTTGCGCCACCCATAAGGGGATCGTGCATTGATGTTGTATCCCTCAGGCCAGGGCTGTGAGAGTTTCACGATCTACGCCTCGATAGGTTCTACAACAGGTGCAACAAACTCATCAAGGTCAGCATCATAAGTGAAACCCAAACCAGGGAACACACCCCTCATGCTCCCGTTATAGGAGCACTGCAACCAGGTCCCCTGCATCCCAAGTGAGGCAATGAAAGCCTGACCAAGCGCCTCCTGCTCAACACCCTCATCATCCAGGAGCACATCATTGTTCACCACAATGACTTCCTCAACCTTGTTGTCAGAATCTATCCGCGCAAAATGAGCCATTAGACCACTACCCTCACAATAACAATACCTGAACCACCTGAACCAGCAGTTCCTGAGTTTGTTCCTCCACCACCAGATCCAGTGTTAGCAGTCCCACTTACTGCCGTTGCCCCATCAGAAGCATCCCCACCTCCGCCAGTTCCACCAGTGCCAGCATAAGAACCCCCACCTCCGCCAGCTCGTGTCACAGAAGTTCCTGTGATTGAGGAGGCTGTGCCGTCACCGCCGTTTCCTCCGGTTCCACTGTCGTTAGCGCCAGCGGTTGAGGAGCCACCGCCCCCACCGCCATAGTCATTTGATGTGCCACCAGCGTTGCCGATAGGTGAAAAGCCCAAGCCCCCAGATTCACCGCTTCCAGTGTTTTTTCCTCCAGCGCCACCACCTGATGCACCATTGAGCCCAACGGTTGAGTTTTGTGAACCGCCTGAGTTGCGAGAGTACGCGGCTCCCCCACCACCACCAGGCACATAGAAGTCACCTAAGCGTGAGGAGTTACCGTTATTCCCATGCTCTCCCTCATTGCTTTGAGGAACAGCACCGGCCCCACCTGCGCCCACTGTAATCGTATGCGTTGCGGCAGAAAAGTATCCGGCAGAAACAGGCAAGTATCCACCGGCCCCACCGCCACCACCTCGGCCCTCGGCACCACCACCGCCTCCACCAATCATCAAAAGCTCAGCAAAGCCAGCCTCGCTGAAAGTAATCGAACCAGACCCAGTAAAAGAATAGACATTGTAGGTCGTACCACCAGAGCTGACAGTCCCCAGAGTAGGCGAACCAGTAGTGCCAGAAACAACTGCTGCGCCAGGCGAAGTAGAGAGAGCAGTCCAAGCCGAACCGTCATAATACTCAACAGTGTCAGAATCAGTCAGAAACGAAAACTGTCCCTCAACAGGTGTCCCAATAGCAGACCCACGCGCAGCAGTCCCAGCAAACACCAACATCCCCTGCATCAGGTAATCATTGATCTCATCCTGATCAAGGGTTTCCCCTGCCACAAACTCTTTGAAACCGCCTGCAGCCATTAGAAGTCCTGCCAATCTGATCCATTATAATAAGTGAGCGTGTCAGTGTCCTTGAGGAACGCGAACATGCCCTCGCTAGGTGAAGTAATCGCAGCTTCCCTAGTTGCTGTCCCAGCAAACACCATAATCTGTTGCTCCATCATGTAAGTGTTAACCTCAGAAGCCAGCAACACACTACCGTTCTGGAAAAGCTTGAACCCAGCACCAGCCAAAATCCATGCCTCCTAGAATCCCAAAACGCCTGGAGCGTCTGTTCCTATTGTACCGAACTCTGAGTCACCAATGACAAAGAGAGAGGTTTGCAGGGAGCCCACACCAATAGTCATGATGTGCTCATCAGCACTCACACTATGCCCAATGTTTATCACCAGACCGTAACGCTCAATCGCATCACCCACACTGTTAGGGGTGAACTTCACTTGGATAACACTGCCCATGTCAAGCGCAAACATGGAAGCCTTCTGTGCAGAGCTCAAGTTGCTCATGTCTACAGCGAGGCGAGCAAACCTATACTCAGGCTCATCGTAACGCCCCACCAGAAAATCAGCGTAATCCTCCACCTGAGTCTGTGTAGAAAGCAAAGTCTGCACATCGCGCTCAAGGATCCCATAGCGAGTCTGAGACAAAGCACCATTAGCTGTAGCAGTCCCAAAGCCTGAAGTCACTGTTATCTGGTTATAAAGTTGCTCAGTCCCATACTCCACCAAAGCCGGTGCAAAAGGAATCCCAGAACCGTCATCAGCAAACACTGTCACACTGTCAGTAGTGGGTGTGCTCAGCCGGTCTTTGAAAGCCACGCGCCCCTGTTTGTCAATGAACAGGAGCCCACCCTCAGACAGTTCCACCTTCTGCAGATAGTTGAGCACATTCCCCTGGAACACATCAGCACCAAGCTCAGAAGCCCCAGTGTCAATGTCACGATCAGCAACAGGCCAATCCACAGAAGCCTGAGAAAGAACCGCGCTCACACGCGCCCCAGAGGATTGCACACTAGCAGTCCCAGGAGTCAGTACCTGTTGTGCCAAGAAAGTGAAAGCATCAGCAGCCTCAAGCGCTGCAATAGATTGCCCTGAAGGGTCATAACCCAGGTTCCAGTCAGTGACCTTCCCCACATACTGTGCTGTACCGTCAGCGAGCACACGCACATCACGCCTCGGCACAATGTCACCGTAGAAGGGTGAGGAAGTGTAGAGAGGGTCAAACGCCCTGTCAGTGTTATTGAACTCCACACTCAAAGACCCAGCATTGAACCTGTCCAGGTCCCTGTTCTTACCGCGAGCAATACTGATAGAGCGCACACGCGAAGTCACATCCTCAAACTCCACACCACCAATAGTGAACTCTGTGGAACCAATCACACCAGCCACAGGGTCATCCAAGGTGAAAGCTTTGCTAAGCCCTAGCTCTAATGTGACAGCCATTACGCGCTCGCAAACACAGGGCCAGAGGTGCGCTCATACCGTTTGATAGCCGTGACGATAGCCTCCCCTAGCGCTTGACCGTTAGCGCCCATACCTGCCGTCACATTGATAGTGATTTTCGACCCACCGCTAACGCGATCATTGGGGATAATCGTGCCACCCCCACTCGAAGGAATGAACAACTCAGGACCAAGCTCACCCACCAGGTAAGCGCCACCGCTAGCGACAGGACCACCCCCAGCCCTACGACCCCTCAAATCACTAGAGTTCTGTCGTGCACTAATCGGACCAAGGATTGCGTTTCTAATTGATTCACCAATGCCAGCGCCAAAACCAAAAGGCCCTATGTTGCTGACATCTTCATATAATTGCTGCAACTGCCCTAGAGTTACCTCACCTTCTTTACCCTGCAGAAGATTGATGGTGTCATTGATAATCCCCAAAGCAGTACCAATGTTTTCCAGATTGCGCCCCAACTGTCCAAGACCGTTGAGAATGCCCTCTCTCGTAATCTCGGAAAGGAAAGACCCAAGCTCAGAATCCACAAACCGCTTCGCCTCAAAAGCGATAATCCCAATACCTGAAGCAATCGTTGCAATACCCTCATGAAAACGATTATCTTCAAACACAGACTTCATGAAGGGCAGAACATTCTCCTCCATGAGCTCTTGAATACCGCCAACGATTTTGTCAATAGAGTTGAAGATTGCAATGAACCCTTGCTCAATAGGTTCCCTGTTCTCCTCCATCCACCCAGAGAACTCCTCTAGCCTGGGGCTCACCATCGTGAGGATTGCATCACCAATCTCAATGAGACTGTCACGCGCTGTAGCCATTGCAACCGCAAGCCTGTTAGCAGCAGTGTCCTCCACTACTTCAAAAGCTTCTTGAGTCATGCCAGCAGCATCATTGACAACACCGAAAGTTTCAGCAATCGTTTTGCTGTCAGCATCAAGAATCTGGAAAGCTGCAGAGGCCGCCTCGCTCGAACCAAGCAAACGCCCTAACTGTTCACGATTCCCACCGAGCTTCTCATCCAACATGTCAAGCGCAGCAGGGAGACCCTCATTAGCAATAGCGTTACGCATATCCTCAGCAGAGAGACCCACATTGTCGAGCGCTTTCTTCGCCTCTTCAGTGGGAACAACAAACGCTCTAAACAGTGCAGAGACCTGGGTGACAGACTGTGCAGCATCACCGTTAGTTCTAGTCAGAAGGGCAACCGCGCCACCCATATCTTCAAGGCTGGATCCGGCCTGCTTAGCGAAAGGCAGAACCCTACCAATAGCTGCAGCAAACTGAGAAGTTTCAAAGTTACCTGCCCTAGCTGTTGCCACAATCACATCCGTTGCAGCAGCAGCATCAATGACATCAGTGCCGTAAGCATTCAGAGCACCAGAGACAGCTCGCGCAATGTCCTCAGTTGCACCCAAACCTGCAGCAGCAGCCTTTAGGGAGAGCTCGAGTGCTTCACTAGCATCCGCGCCTCGCAAACCTGAGGAAGCAATAACAAAGAGACCTGCAGCGGCCTCCTGTGCCCCTTTACCAGTCTCTCTACCAAAGCGCCTAGCGGCCTCAGCCATCGCATCAAGTTCTGCACCAGCGACACCTACCAGACCCTCAATCTTGGCAATAGAGGTTTCAAATTGTGCAGCCTCACGCACAGAGGCAACACCCACAGCAGTGATTGCAGCAGCTGCTACACGCCCCACATCGACAGCGAAGTTCTGGAAATGTGCAAGAGCTCGCGTAGCGTTATTGAGACCCTTAGGATCAAACTTAGTAACAAGGGGGATAAAGATAGCCATTACACAGCCCTCACTCTTTGGATTTCTCTAGTGGCATCAGCCATGAACTTCTCTATTGCCCTCTTACCCAGACCCTCAATCTGTGGGTAACGCTTCACCGCTGAATCGTAGGCAAAGAATCCAGCACGCCCCTTAATGGGCTTATATGACCGTATGCCTTGATTGAATGCACGCCCCTGCCCATTTATCCTGTGCTGAATCCCAGGGCTCCCAGCGCGGTCATAGACCCTAGAGAAGCGCGCCCCTGGTCTACGCGAAGAACCTGCAAGCTCAGCGTAATCAAAACCGATACCGCCCCCAGCGCGAGTGCCCCCAGTGAACTTCATTGAAAGAATCCTCGAAGCGCCACCCCTAGCGCGCCCTGGAGTGAATGCCACAGAGGAACGCACAGTGCCAGTCCAGCGAGTCACACCGTTATGGTTCATCCCAGACAGAGGAGCCTGTTGTGGCACATCCCCAGCGATAGCCTTAGCTATAGGATTGATACTGCCACGCATCTCAGCCCTCAACTTATTCAGGGCTTTGCGGTCAAGAGTTCTCAGCGTTTTAGTCAAGTCAGCAAGACCCTCAACGCGCATCTGAGTAGAAAGCAAAGCAGGCTCCAATCCTGCCTTCTATTCTATCGCCTACGCTTACGCGGTCTCTGGCTCGCTTTAGCCTTAGCCTCCAGCACCTTCTGAATCGTAAACAACATGCGAGGGTGCAAGTCAGCAAGATCCTGTGGGCTGATACCAGTCTCCACAGCAATCTGTGCAATCAGCCAGTGAGCTGAGGAATCCCCCAGCCCCTTGATTATTTTGGGGAGCCTGCCTCAACGCCTTCCACAGACTCAACCCACTTAGCGAAAGCATCTTTGGTTTCCCCAGTGCGCTTCAGCACATGCCAGCCCAACCAGAGCAGGTGTGTGATTTTCATGTCCTGGTTTAGGCGCGACACAGACAGATCGAACTCTGCCTCAAAAGCCACAAGGTCAGCAGCAATACCAGTGACCTCTGTAGAAGTACCGTCAAGGAAAGTGATTAGGAGCGTAAAGTTCATGCTCCTGATACTACCCTAATTTAGGAAGTAGCGCGTGTAATCGCACCATCCACAGGCCAGGTAACATCCATTGTTGCCAGGTCTCCCACATTGCTTGCGAAAGGCGTGCTCTGCACAACCAGCGCGTTGAATGAGTAGCTGGGGTTAGTGGCTGATACTGTACCGCTGGTGGGCTTCACAACGATAGCCACAGTGCCACCAAGGTTGCTCCAAATGGTGCTGTCCACAGCGCCTGCAGCAAAGTCCTGGTGGAAGCTGAGGGTAACGCTGGAGTCCTGCAGACCGCCAATGTATCGGCGTGCAGAGTCACCAAAAGCGGTAATCTCAAGCTGTTCTCTGGAGACATCCAAAGTGACTGCAGCGAGGCTGTCACTGAAGTCAGTGCCCCCAATGGTAATGTCAAAATCAGTAGCTGCGAACTTGGCCACTTTTTCTCCTTATTCCGCGTAAACTATGGCAGAAAACTCAGCTGCCAAGTATTGTTGCTCTCCTAATGTTATCGCACCAATGTTAGTCATCTCCTGCAACCTAACATCAAATGCGTTACCGCCCAGAGTCTTATCTGACTGTAGGGCAGCCTTCACGCCACCAGCACCTGTGGAGGCGTAAGCGTTCAATCTGGTTTGTGCAGTGCGCTCAGAAACGCGCCCCACAATTACAGTAATAGTGAAAGTGTAAATAACCATCCCACCCTGGAAAGCCTGATCGTATTGCACATTGTTTAGCTGTACGACAGCGATAGGTGGGGATGGGTTGTCAGGGAGGTCAGCGCTAGTCCTCAGACCGCTAATGGTTGCAAGGTTAGTTGCAATCCCATCCCTAATATCTGAGATGCTCACGCGAACGCCATCTTCCGAAAGGGCATCAGTAATTTCTCAATATCCGGATCCACCCGTCCGATTCTCATTACGCCCAAATCTCCAAAGCCCATCACACCAGTAGGACTGTCGTACCGTTTGAACTGTCTCATCGAGAGAATGATGCACGCCTGCTTCACCGCTGTAGGGATAGAAGCCCAACCCCACACACCATTGATCTGAATGGAAGCCTCATTAGCGTTCACATTGCGTGGCTCATAAATGGGGAACAGGTACTCACCAATAGCGCGTACCTGAGTGTAAGGGGTACTGATACCGCCAGCGATACCGTTGAGAGGGTTGAGCTGGTAGTCAGTTGTCTCCCAGGTCACATCAAACACACCGTCACCATCAGAGTCTGTCTTGAGAGTAGTGATGGATTGCAGGTCATCCACATCCACACTGAAAACATCTGTGGGCCTGTAAATGCGTGTAGCTGTCGAGCTCGTGAACACACGCTCGCACCAGCCGTCAATCTCGCGTGAGGCAGCCTCAATGCTTATCTCAAGCAGGCTGTCATCCACATTGTCTGTAATCCTGAGCGCTGCTTTCACATCGGAAAGAGTCGCGTACCCATCTGTAATCGCCACTAGAAACCTCCAGCCTCTAGTTTACCGCGCCAGGTGTGCCTGGTTTGTGATGAAAAAAAGTTTTCAAAAAGTTTGTGTTTGGGCTTGCACTTTCTCTGTATACCGGTATACACTCTAAGTATGAGTTACCCCACAACCCCCAGTGCTGGACCTTCCAGCAGAAAGGAGTCCATCATGGACTTGCTACTTCGCACCACCATCATTCACCCAGATCACGGTGTTGTGACTGTCGAGATTGATGACAGTGACATCTTCCCTGGTGTCTACCCTTTGACCCAGTGCTGTAAGGCAGCTGCCTCTGGCATTGCAGACTATGTTGGGTGCAAGGCTTGCTACAAGCCAGTGCCTGACTGGTTTGGTTCTTTCGCTAAGGACCTTGATGGGCTTAGGGCAACATTTGCCTAGAGCTCAGATAAAGAAACCCTCACTCCAGGTGGGGGTTTTTTTATGCCAGATAGTCTTTGAGGAAAGGTAGCCAATAATCGCTCCAGACAGTCTCAGTATCGAACTGCAGGGCAAATGACCTAGCCACGCTAGAAGTCCCTCTATCGGCGTTGTACGCCTCCTCAAGGGCTCTTACGAGGTCAGCGAGGATAGGGATTTGATAGAAAGCCTTTTGGGGTTCATCCCAGAAAGGTTGCCCCTCCACTTTGAATCCATCCTCAGCAACCAGGTCAGCAGTCGCAGCCCAGTTCGATCCGATGACCTTAGTGCCACACGCTTGAGCCTCGATGATGGGAACACCAAAACCTTCCCCATAGGTTGCCATCCACACCACATCAGAGGCTGTGTAGATTGCAGCTAGCTCAGCATCTGTGTAACCCACCCTCAGCTCATCCCTGTTAGCGAAAGTCACATTCTTTGCAGGGACACCACAGGACTGCATGAGATGCACCAGGTGGAAGCCACCCACAACAGGGAGAGTGTCAGCGTGGATATAGAGGTGTGAGTCAGGGTGTGATTTCAGGTGAATCCCAAAGGCCAGGAACAGTTCTGCATAGCCTTTGCGGTGGACAATGCTATTGGCCTTGTTTGCCAGGACAGCAGTGACTAGGAACACATCATCAGGGATACCCATGAACTCCCTGGTGGGAATCCCTCGGAACTTAGGTGTGGGCTTGAAAACATTAGTGTCCACCATGTGAGGCGCGTAAGGTGCATCAAACCCTGCGCTCGCTAACTGCCTCTGACCATGAGGAGCCATAGCAATAGGTGTCACATTGTCGCGCTTCAGAAACTGCTTCACCATAGGAGGCATCGTCACGTGATCGAGAGGGGTCCAGGACACAATAGGTGTCTCAGTCTCTAAGTCTTTATACACCCACACATCGTAAAGAGTGAGGAGGAAGTGAGGCAGGTCTAAATTGTTCTCCCTGTGAGTCTCATGCCACAGATTGATGACATCATCACTGTAAGGTTTCAGCCCTTTAGGGTAGACCGGCACATCACCATACTTAGTGCGATGCTTCCCAATGTAACCCTCAGTGCCATAGTTAGACAGCACCGCCACATCCAAGCCATGCTGTTTCATCTTCTCCACCAGGAGACCAGCTTGCACACCATACCCTGTAGCCAAACCAGGACTATTACTTACTAGGGACACAACCCCTTTGAGTTTCTCCAAAGCCATGCCCCCACAATAGCGGAAACCCCCACCACTCGCGAGGAATGGCAGGGGTTTCTGCTTTAGTAGCTAGATGCTTATGCAAGCTCCAGGTACTTGATGTGAGATGCACCGTTAGCAACACCAGCGCCGAGGCGGTAGGTGAAGCGGTAGCCGGTGATGTCGTTTGCAAAGTAGGCATCCTGAGACACTGCAACCTGCAGGCCAGTGGTGCTCACCTTGACAGAAGGCCAGTGTCCGAAGAACACAGCTTTCTCACCAGTTGCAATGGAAGCCACTGCAGGGTTCTCGTAGACAGGCATACCGAGGATGGTGGAAGGTCCACCGGCAACTACATCGAGGATGTAAGCGCCGTTTCCATCCTTCAGCTTGCGGATAGCACCCAGAGTGGAGCTGTTCACCATGTAACCAGCACCAGGGAGCATACGAGCTGCGCCATCAACCGAGAACTGAAGGTCAATCAGCTCGTCAGTGGTGATTGCGTTGGTGGTTCCAGCGGTAACACCGGATCCTGCAACAGCGGTAACTGCAGCGTGGATGACAGCGTTAGCGCGAGTACCGATAGCGTTACCAGCCTGCTCAGCGATGTTTGCCTCGATGTCGAAGCCTGCATCGGTGATTAGCTCGTTAGCGAGCTTGGTGATGAAGCCCTGCTTGCTCATCTGCAGAAGCAGTGAACCGTAGGTGGGCTCGCTTTCGTCAATCGCAGAACCGGCAGCCTTTTCAGTAGCTGCAGAGTAGGCGGTCATGACGGGGATGCGAAGGTCCTCACCAGAGTCACGCTGGAATACCTCAGAGGTCTCCAGGTACGGTCCAACCAGGCGAGCCAGGTTGTAAACGCGATCCAGGAACGCGACAGGGACAGTGTTTGCAGAGGGAACAAGCGTGGCACGCTGTTCCATCGAGAAGGTGTGGTCACGAACTTCACCCTTAGCCATTGCGCGGAAGATGTCTCCAGCGCCACGAACTTCCTCAACAGGAGCGAAACCGCGAGAAGCCTCGGCAGCCTCAGCCTTGCGAGCCTCATTGCGCTTGGCAACCTCAAGAGCTTCGTCAGCTCTGCGGATGTCAGCCTCAATGCGCTCAATCTTTTCCAACTCAGCTTGGTCGAGCCCACGCTTGTCTGATTCTGCACCGTCAATAACTTCGCGGATTTGCATGGTCAGGTTAGCGCGGATCTCTTCCTGAGTCTTGATGAACTCAGACATGTAGATGTCCTTTCACTAAATGAATGTAAATGGTTTGCACTGTGGCGGTAACGCTCAACAGCTCTCAGCAGCGGTAACGCACAAATCTGATACCTCAATGATACCCCTAGGGGTTTACCTTGCTCCTGGAAAGAGAAAACCCTCAGCAGCCGAAAGGGGAACTACTGAGGGTGAAACTCGCTAACGCTGTTCAACAGCCCCAAGAACGCGAGTCTCTTTTTCTCTCTGCTGGCTTGTACCCCTAGTGGGCTTCACCGGCTTTGGTGTGTCAGCAGGATCCTCATCAAGAGCCACAATCGCCTCAGCAAACTCCCCAGCCATCGCCCTAATAGGGCCAGACACAGGGTTGCCTGCCACACGCAGAATCGTTTGCTCAATCTCAGATTTAGTAGCCATTAGTTCCCCATCAAAAGTTCAAGCTTTTTCTTTTTCAGAGCAAGCATCTCAAGACCCACATCAGGTTGTGCAGGTTCCTCAACAGGTGCAAGTTTATCCAGCACAGTGCTGATGAGATTGCGGTCATCAGAAGTGATGTCCTCACCGTTCTCAATCTTCAGCAAAGCATCAGCGAGTGCATCAGGGTCTACCTCTGCACGCTTAGCAACCTTATCCAGGCCACGCACCGCTGTAGAGCCTGCAGTGGCTGTATACGCAGGAAAACTGACTATTGAGACCTCGTGCAAGGAAATTTTAGTTAGTGTTCTAGTCGAGCCATCAGCACTCCACTCATCTCCACCTCTAGCGACAGTGAAGCCAAAACTCATGGAATCTACAATCCCATCTCTAATCAAGACTGAGGCATCCCTACCTACGCTGGTCTGTGGCAAAGTAGCCTCCACATAGAGTCCACGATCATCTTCAGTCAAGCGCAAATTACCAGCGCGAGTGCTGGCAAGAGGTTGCCCAGAATCATGGTTCCAGAGCAGTTTGATGTCATTACGGTTTCGCAAAGAACCCCTGAAAGCCCCAGGAGCGATACGCTCAATGAAAGGTAAAGGCTGTGAGTCACTGTTGAACACTGCAGCGTACCCAGTGAAAGTCATGCCTTCTTCAGTCTCGCGCACCTCAAACTGTGCCGGATTGACTCTGGTTTCCATCTTGCTCAAAGCTTGCCCCTTAGCTCTACCTTCATTCTCTGCTTCTATTCTACCAATGACCCCATCGGCGTAGTCCATTGCACGCTGTGCAGAGCGCCTAGTGCTGCCACCACCCCACAAAGCGATAGCCACAACACCAGGGCTAGGGAAGTCATCACTGTCAGGAGAGGCTGCAGGTGCATCAAAGTCCACCATGTGCCTTGCAAGGAAAGCGCGGATCCTCACCCACTTATCAGCGGTCACAGAACCATCAGCCATTGCACGCGCTTCACGCACAGTCTGAGGTTGCAACCCATCCCCAGACAAACCCTCCTCATGCCACTGCAAACCGCGCCTAGCGCTCGCACGCATGTAAGCCGGTGGGGTCAAGTCCACCTGCCTGAGCTCGCGGTCCTGCTCCATAGGGAGAGGGTCAATCTTTGTAAGCGTAGAAAACTTGTGCCCCACCAGAACACCAGAGGGCTCCCAATACTCAAACCCATCCTCCTCCTCAGGTCTCCACACCTGAATCAAGGCAGCAGGGTCATCCTCAGTCCCAGCAATCACAAAATCAGAGTCAGGGACCGCAATCTCACCATCACGCTCAATGAGCTCCACAGTGCCCCTAGCCATCCCACCGCTAGAGTCCCACTCCACAAAATCGCCCACCTCGAGCTCATCAGGTTCTGCACGCTCCTCAGAACGCTCACCCTCAAAAGTTGAATCCTCAGAGATAGCAATCGCTACACCCTGATCAATAGCTTCATCCTTAGTGGCATGACAGCCCATAACTTCGCCATCCTCTTTCACAGTGGCCCATTCCCCCACAGCACAGCTGGGGTTGTTCTCCTCAATGTAATAAGGCACTAATCATTCTTCCTAATATCCAAGACACTTGCCACAGTGGCGGTGTGATTAGAAACCGCAAACAGCCGATCATTGGGTCTAAGGTTCATGACAATGCTTTGTTTACCATCCAAGTGCAAACCGTTAGAAGTGGTCACACCCTCACCGCCTAAGAAAAGTATGTGAGCAGCATCCACATTGTTGTTATGAACATGCACCTCGTGAGGCATATTGTCAGCCCCTACGATTTCAACCACAGCCGTTCCCACTGTCACATGTCTATGCACTAAAGGCATTACTGCACCTCATCCTTATACACACTGTCAGGGTTCTCAGGATCCACCTGAGCAACACCCTGCAACTGGACTGAAGGTAGACCAGTGTGAGCGACAGGAGGCAGACCAATCATCTCCATAGCCTCAGCAGGACTGAAACCAGCAAACACTAGGTCACGCACCATCTGCACTTTCTCACGCTGAGCACGCACACCAGACTCAGACAGGTTCACATTAGCGAGAGGCACACGCACCTGAGAGGCAGCCTCCCCATCCTGTGCTGTCAGGTCCTCCCACGATCTGATGTCATTGATGGTGAGGAACCCAGACTGGAGGCCAGTGCTGTAGCTCGAGAAGCGTGCCTGAGTGTCAGCGCGTAGCAAACCATTCATGTTGAACTTGATGAAAGCATCAGCGCCACCAGGGTAACGATCCATGAGAGGTGACATGGCATCCTCAAGCAGGGTCACATAGGGTCGCAAAGTGTGAGTCACAAAAGCAATCATGTTCTGCTCAACACTCGAATAAGTGTTAGTGCCTGGAAGATTGAGCATGTGTGATGGGATACGCCAAATGCGTGCCACATCCTCCACAGCCATTCTGCGAGCCTCAAGTGCCTGAGACTTCTCAGGATCTGCCTGTGTTGCTTTGAAGCTTGCGCCACCGCTTAGAACGCCTGTACGCCCACTCTTACGCCACCCCTTGTGAGCGTTGTCGAAGCTGTTACGCAAACCTTCAGCCTGCTCCTGTGTGAGCGCCCCAGGATACTCAATGACACCCTGCAGGGTTGTTCCAGAGCCAAAGAATGTTGCAGCGTACATTTCCAGGGCTTTAGCGAGCGCCAGGTTCTCTTTCATTGCACCCACGCGAGACACACCGCGAATGTGACCAGGCTTCAGCAAATCAGGGATGTAAACAATCTGCTCAGAGGTCAGAGGCCTATCCTCGCCCTGCACATCGAAAATCAAACGCCCCTGTCCATTGCGCTTCACATCTACAGTGCTGGGGTTGAGCACATTGAGGTTTACAACCTCACCGCGACCATTGCTGAAAACGCGGATGAAAGCGTTGCCGTCAATCAGGAGGCTCACCAGCACGCTCTTATAGAAGGTGCTGTGACCACTGAAGTTCACATCAGGTTGCCCTACCCAGGCTGGTTTAGGTCTGAAAGGTCTACGGTTGCCGTCATCCCTGAAGAAAACATCCACAGGGAGAGTGCCGATGGTGTCAGAGATGAGTGACACAGCTGACCACACTGCTGCGATCTGGTAGGCGTTCTCCTCAGTGACATTAGTGCCAGCTTGACTGCTGAAAACAATGTCATCCCCAGTCTCAAAGATGGTCTGGAAACTGATTGCCCTATCTTCCCAAAGTTTATTGAATACCACTTATCGCCCCAAAGCTAATCCGATTAGAACCATGAAAACGCCACCCACGATGAGCCCCATAGGGAGGCTGATAAGGGTAGCGCCTGCTGTAATTGCCACAGCACCAGTAATCTGAAGAATGTTAGACATCATCACCTATCCGAAAAATTGTGGCACTGGTTCTAGTTTAGCGCCTGTGAGTGCCCTATCTACTGCCAGGACCATCGCTACCGCCCCATCAATCTTGCGAGGGCTGTTCCTAGAGTCTTTCACAATGCGTGGTCCAAGGTTGTCAATCTTTGTTACCGCGTTGCTGAGGTGTCGTGCCAGTATCGGATTGCCGTCATGGATGAGGCGAGACTCCATCACAGCATCAAAGACTTTCGCACACGCTGGGACCATACGCCTAGCAGAAGTAGAGGGCCATTCCACGATGGGGACACCCTGATCCTCTAGCGCTTGCATTGAGCGTTGCCAGCGGAAAGGGTCACAGGCAACCTCACGCACTTTGGGGTGAGCTTGGCAGAAGTCCAAAACTGTTTGCTCCACCTCAGCAATGTCTACCCTCCAATCATCGTCATGGATGTTGAGGTCTTTCTCCCACGCCTTCACCAGGAACACTTTGACAGGCTCATCCTCTTGCGGAATGACCGCGCCCACAATGACAGAGGCATCCCCAGAGAAGGATCCGTCGAACCCCAGCACAATCTCATCATCTGGTGACACCTCAAACTTTTCCTCACACGCCTCCCACGCACCAGAAGGTAGCCATGAGGTTTGCGATGACACCCATTGATTGCATCGTTTTGTACGAAACTCTGCCTCAGGTGTACGCCTCACTGCGCTCTCAAAGTCAGCCTTAGTATTGATGTCATCAAAGCCAGGGTTAGCAAGCGCCCAGGTTTCAGGTTTGCGGTGATCGGACTCCTCAGGTGCTTCCCATGCAGCCATGAAGAATGTGGGGTCATCTACCTCACCTCTGGCAACCTTCTGCCCATACTGGTAGAGGCTGTAGCAGATACTGTCACGCCCTGTGGAATCCATACGCACCCCAGCGGTACTGATAGCAATGAGGGTTGCGAGCTTTCCACGCGCACCCATAGCCAAAGAGAAAGTGTCATAAAGGTCGCGGTTCTTCTGAGCGTGCAACTCATCAAACACCGTCATAGTGGGAGATAGACCCTCTTTGGAGTACGCCTCAGCAGACATCACACGATAAACACTGTTCAACTTAGGCAACTCAATCGCATCGCGGTAAAGCTTGGTGATACCAGAGAGCTCAGGGGAAGCCTCAATCATTCTCCTGGCATCAGCAAACACAATGCGTGCCTGCTCTTTCTCGGCAGCAACCGAATACACCTCAGCACCCTTAGGTCCAAGAATCAAACCATAAAGAGCAATGACAGAACCCAGCGCACTCTTACCATTCTTGCGAGGCATGAGCACAAGCTGAGACTGATGCCTCCAGCCCCCATCCTCAAACGCAAACATGTGCTCAAGCAAAGACCGCTGCCAAGGTCTCAGAACCAGAGGCTCACCTGACTTACCAGCGACTGAATCCTTTGTGATAATCCCAAAGCCCTCAGCGAAATCAGCAATCGGCTCAATCTTCCTACCCCTCTCAATCGCACCCTCAGGGACAGGAGTAAGCCAGCGAGGAGGCCAGCTACTCTGCTCCATCCTGGTCCCTGTTAGCCCTACGCTCCATCAGCTCCTCGAGCTTGGACTTAGCCTTCACCTCAGCGAGCCCCAGCTTCGAGCGATCAGAAGGTGTGAACCCCAGCAAGGATAGTGAGGTCTGAATAAGCTTCTCAGTTTCGAGCAATGACATGTTCACCTTGCGCTCAGTGGGATCCGCAAGAAACTCATCACGCAAAATCTCACGCCTATCCAAAAGCTCACACACCATCTGCAGCAGTTGCACATCAGTCCGAGAACTAATCCACAAACCGCCTACCTCAAACACCTCATGCCACAACTGCATCCCAGCATCACCCAAAGGGCGTAACGGTTCACGCCACCCACCCTCAATCTGCATCAGAGAACCCTCCCCAGGCATCGCCCTTTTCCCTGGGTTCCCCAGCTTGCGTTTCATCTCAATCGGCTTCGCAGGATTTGGCATACCCCCCAGGGTACCCCAAACCTTTGAAATGCGGATGTCTACAAAGTGG
>Ga0208161_1000478_pt1 | contig 22766 bp, 32 predicted proteins | sample CB_VirMetaG_3_FD_184538 | JGI IMG/M metagenome (GOLD analysis project Ga0208161, IMG submission 184538) | Freshwater to marine saline gradient viral communities from Chesapeake Bay - CB_1508_1S Viral MetaG (SPAdes) (version 4) | ecosystem: Environmental > Aquatic > Marine > Coastal | place: USA...
GTCTACCGCTAGTACATCTAACAGCACGTTTGACTTTGTTGCCCATTTTACGCCACACCATTCTGGCTTCGACAACCATTTCTTCACTGAATTCTTCTAATCTCATTTAACCACCAAAATAGTTAATTGCCATTCCAACAAGTAATGCTAATAGTGTTGTAAAACTTGTTCCCACTATAGCAACCAACCAATTCTCTATTTTGTTTAATCGTTGTTTGGTGTCTACTTTAAACTCTCTAAGTTCGGTAGTAATACTTTCAATTCTCAACATATCAGCAATAATATGAGCTTCTAAATTATTAACCTCTGTATACACCTGTTTTTCTTTAATTTCTGGTTCTAATTTTTTTACCATTGTACTTTACCTATAATAAGTCTTGTTTTGTGAACTCCATATTTAATGTGTTCTTAGTATCAACGGTACCTCCGTTTAACACTATTCCATGTAACTCATCTACCAGTGTTTGTACTGAGTGTGCTCCAGGCATTTCTGTGGCAAATTTAAAAATCCAACCTGCTCCTGTTAAACTAGGAGCACCATAATTTTCTAAAACAAAATTGCCTGTGCCGTCTAATTCTACTGGATTATTCATCACTATAGGCATTGCCCTTAGTCCAATAACTTGCACAACACTTTCAAAGTCTTTTTGTGAGTTATCTGAATAATCACCAGTTACTGTTAAGTCTAATGTGGTAAACAGTGTAAAAAATTCTATATTACCTGTTACAACTTCGACAGAGCTCATTGCTCCGCTTCTTTGTCCCACCATTTTTGTCTCCTGTGTATTAGTTGTATTTATCACTATTTAAAAATAATTATACAGAACTAGAAGTCAAAAAAAATCCCCACATAAAGTGAGGATTTTTAATGTTACTTTAAAAGTAGACTTATGCTACGATGTAAGAACCTGATGTTACTGTTGCGTTTGCACCTAGTACACTTACAACTGAAGCCTGGATTGCTGAAACGTTTGGTTGACCTTCAACTGCCACGTACATAACTCTTGCGTTTGCAGAGTTAAGGATTACTGGTGTTGCATGTAAAGCGATTGCTTGTAATACTTGCTCACCTGGATCAGCCGCACCTGCTGTGAAACCAAAGTTGCTGATGTCATCAGCGCCGTCTACTTCGTCTACGATAAGGTGTGTTAAAGAACCGACAAGTAATTGTCCTTCTTCTACTGCACCATTTACTCTTGTTAATGCCATTTTAATCTCCTAATCTGGTCTTTCGCATGTTCGTAGTCTTTAAACTACCACCTATTCAGTTACATGAACATGCTCTGGTTACTTTTATTTATACAAAATTACGGATTTTATTGGGTTTTGAAAACAATAATATGTGTATTATCTACGTGATCTACGGTATAAATCGCCCATTTTCATCAATTTGTCGAACTTATCTGCTATATTGGCGCCAATATCCATGCCACTACCTACTGCTGTGTCCATGGATTTAAGATCTGGTGTAGCAGGTCCTACTGCACGTTTTATTCTATCAGATACTTTACCTCCGGTACGCAAATGACCGTGTGTTCTGTCTGTCCAACCTGCTTGACCTTTTTGAGGTTGCACATCAACTGTTTTTTTGTTATCATCACCGTATGTCATTTTAGCATTAGGAGATTTTTTTTGTTTTTGTTTTGTGTTTTGCTTTTTATTTTTGTATTCTTCTAATGCCATTGAAATAGCATCTGTTGGACTTACACCACCCTTGCCAAAAATTGCTTTACCTCGGCTTGCTACATATGATTTTGCCGCCGAATCAAAATATTGACCAGAAGTTCCTAGCCAATTTTGCATAGCTCTATCAAAACGTTGTATTTCTTTAACGTCTGGGGAGGCTTCGATAATAATGTCGTTGATCAGCATAATTGTATTTATACCTTTTTGCGACCACTTGCCCAATAGCCAGCCACTGCACCAATTCCTGCACCGCTTACTGAGCCAAGTTTACCCTTGGTAAGTTTGGGAAGAACTTTACTTCCTGCATAGGCTCCAATTGCTGTTGCCGCCGCACGTTTTAGTGTGTCTGATTTTTGTGGTAAAGGTTTAAGTTCTCTTCGTGTACTCATAGCATTAACATGTGAGAACACTTCACTGCCTACACCTTTGACTCTCATGTGTTGAATTATTTTACTGATTACCATTTGCTTTTGAGAATATTTTAAGTTATCCCATTGGCATATCAGTCTTCTCATCTGCTTGAATATAGGATTTGATATTTTTAATTGGGTTTCAAGTCTAAACAAAAATGTTGTTGCGTCACTGACACTGACTTCATTTCTTGCTATTCTCTGCATAAACATGTAATGTTTTCTGTTTTGGAAACTGAGGGATTTTAAAAATGATCTATCGCTACCAGATATTTTTAATCCAGCATAATCTGGATGATCTATAGTAAATGCCAATAGATATAAATCTGTAGCAGATGTTCTAAACACTGCATAAGGACCATACTGAACTGTTTTGGTAGCATATGCGATTGCATAATCTTGTTGTTTCGAATCTTGTAAAAACATATAAGTAGACAATGTTTGTAGATAAAACAAATCGGCAATGTCCTTACCACTTAATTTACTAAAACTGCCAGTAAATCTAAATAGTCTACTTTCTGCTAATTCTTGATTTATAAGTTGTAGTTCCATTATGCTCCTGGTTTACCTGAACCAAAATTTAATCTACTGAATTCTAATCTATCTACCAGTTTTAAGGCGCCACCTATTCTGTCCACAGCAACAAATCCTTCTTCACCTGTTACTTCAAATCCTTTATCTGTTTGTATAAAAGTTCCTATTTGTCTAATTTGTTCTAATTTTTTAACAATTTTAACTTTTGCTTCTATAATTTTTAAATACAAATCATACACAGCAACAATACTGGGTACATGTTCTTTGATAAATTTCACACCTTGTACCATGGTCTGGGTTTTTCTATCTATTGCGGCTTGTGATTTAACTTTGTCAATTTCTTTTGTCATGAAATCTATATATTTTTGTACAAACCCTTGTGCAAATTTTGTAGGCTCATCAAATGATCCTTGACGTACTTGATTGTTTGCATGTGCTTTTAATTGTTGTAAGAAATCTTTTCCTATTAAATCAGTGCCTTTTTCTAACCAACTGAATGTGTCAGCATCTATACTTTGCAAATAGTTGTTTGCATCTTGTATTGCTTGCATTATGTCTGCACTTTCTTCTGCTGTGAATGTTACAGTACCGCTGAGATCTTTGATTCTTGCATCTCTGTGCCAAACGCCACTTGCATCACCTAATACACTGCTGTCAAAACCAAATTTAGCAGTTGTGTCTGCTAATGTTGGGCCGCCAACATATTCTGTGTGCCACACAATACCAAATCCTGCATTTTGAATTTGTTTACCTAACTCGCTGTCTTTTGGTACAGCATATGTGATTGTGTTTGGTTTGAATACAATGTGAGATTTACCGTCTATAACAACTTCTTTTTTATCTTCAGGACCAGCAAACAGCATATCGCCTTGTGCAACTGTGTCCCATTGTAGTCTACTTAAAAACTTTAATGCTAATTTTAATTTATCTCTTAAACCACTAGCATCTTTATCACCTACATCAGCATGATTGCTTTCAATGTCTTGAGGAGTAAAGTTCAGTTTAGGTTTTTGTGCAAACACACCTTTTGTGCCCACAAAAAATTTACCAGTTTGTGGATCTTTGCCTGCAATAATAGCAGGAGCACCGTCCCACTTAGTGGTCATACTGATAGGTGCTTTGCTGTTTCCTTCTAGCATTTCATGCAAACTGTATAGATAGTTTACTGCTTCTTTGGCACCTGCAAATCCTTTGTTAAAAATATTATCTTCTAAGTGTTCAAGATGAGTGTTTTTACCTTCTTTGGCTTCCAATAGTACACTTTCTGAAAGTAGTTGGATAACTAAAGGCTTAGAAATTTCTAAAAATTTCACTTTACACTCCTGCTAATACTTTGTATTCAAATAACTCTAAATCTTTTTGAGGAATTAAAACAATTTCAGTATTAGATTCAGATATTAAAACTTTATATCCTAGTTGTTCCCATGTAATACCAGCATGTTCCAATACTCTATTCACATGTTCAAATGATTCTCTGCTCATACTTCGTGCTACTTTAACAAGTTGTTGATAAGCAGGACTTTGTTTGTTCATTTTAGTTCTTTTTAACATTGCAGGCAATGTTGCGGCATAGTTACTGATGTCAATATTTTGACTTTTCATTTGAGATAGTCTATTAACAAATTGCTGTGCCGCTTGTTCGTCACCAGCCATAACTTTTGATTGAATTGCTTTCAATTCTGGTGTTGCTATATTTGGCACTGCTTTCTTATCAGTAGGTTGATCAAGTTGAGGTTTACTTCTTATTAGATTGCCTAATGCTCTACCAACACCTGCACCTGCTGTGGCACCTGTTCTCTTCCACACACTGGCATTTGGATCTGCTTTAGTACTAGTTGCAAGTTCACCGCCAATTGCTTTGTTAAACTTAGTTTTTAATTTATCAACAAAACCTTGTGGTTCTTGACCTTTATTAGCATAATATTTGTCTAATTGTTTTGCTTGGCTAGATGTTGGGCTTAAATGAACAGCACCTTGTGCTGGTTGCTTGGTTTTTGGATCAATTTCAATCCAACCCTGTGCGGAATTACTAAAAGTTCTACCGTCTGGTAATTTTATTTCCGATGATTGATAATCTCTAGTAGCGGCTTTTTGCCTTGCCATTTGAGCAATTCTGCCCATAGATTGAACAGCACCTTGCTGAAAGTTTCGCTTTTGTTTGTTTTTTAGAAACTGTTGTTTTGCCCTACTTTGCGGTGCTTCGTTAATCTCTTGAAATCTCATCGGTGCTCTCTTTTACAATTTTCTTTATGCCTCGTGAAAATTTCTTGTGATCACCGCTTTTAACACTGTTAATCAGTCTTCTTTCTAAATCTAATGCTATTTCTTCATCATACATTTCATACAAACTTTTGATGATATTAGATGCACTGGTAACTAAATGTTCAACACGATTCTCTAGAACATGGTGTTTACTTCTATCAATACTGATAGAATTTAACTCTTCTAGTATACTTCTTGTTTTTTTCACTGGCATGTTTCCTTGTTACACATATTTATCATCTAGATATCATTTTTTTTCATAAATTCTCTAATGTTTAATGCTTGAGTCACTGTGCTTTTAGCATCATTGTCTTTTGCTTTAATACTGTTAGATCTTTTTAATTGGTCTACAAGGCTAGAAGTTGTCACTGTCAATGCATCTTCGTCACCTTCTTCTAAATCTTCTACTCTAAGGGTGTCAGGATTAAATTTTAAATCAACTTTACTGCCTACGCCACTGCTAGAACGTGTTTTCATAAACTGTATTTGATATCTGCCACGTTCACGCATTGCATTTGATGTAAAGATACCTACTACATTATCTGCTGTTTGTATTTTACTGATACCGCCTGCAATATGATGGTGGTCAAATTCTATTTCTTCCACTGCACCTCTGTTTAATTGTGATGCTGTAACCAACAGTAGTCCTTTTTCAACTGCTAAGTTACGCAATTCTTCAGACACATATTTGTCTTTGATAAACAAATCTCCTGGACTTACTCTTGCACTGATCGGCATCATCAAATCTAAATAATCTACCAATAGTGCATCTACTTTTACATCACTGTTGATTTCATATTCTCTAATAAATGCTCTAATATCATTAACATTAACTCCGTTAGGCATCTGTTTTACTCTAAACTTACCAGAGCCTTTGCCTTTCATTCGAACTTTGAGATCTACATCATCCATATTCTTCATGATCTCTTTGGTGCCAAATCCACTGACCATTGCATCTAGACGCATACTGATCAACTGCTCACTCAATTCTAAACTAACATAAACAACATTAAGTCCTGCTAAACTCCAGTTTACGCCCAAGTTTTGCAAGAACAAACTCTTACCTGCCCCTGAGCCTCCTGCGAATATTGTTATTTCGCCTCTGTTCAGACCACCGTATAGTTTTTGGTCGAACATTTTCCAACCTGTTGGTGTCGCACCTGCTTGGTTTTTTATCCATTGTAATCTTTCCTTTGGATTTTCAAAATAGTCTAAACCTAGATCTTTTACAAGACCTACTTGACTGGCTTGTTTGATTTTGTTTTCCACTGCACCATAATCTTGTTTTTCCAACAAGTCAGTGCTGTCTAGTATTGCTTTTTCCAATGCTTTGTGTCTACAGAATCTTTCAAAACTATCTAAAAACCATTCTGTATGATTGTCTGTAATACCATCTACTCTTTCTAATTCTACACTTGTTACAGCACTGATTTGATCAATGGTTGGTATTTTGTTGTACTTGGTTGTGTGTTCTTTCAAAAACTCAACCGTGGATTGAAACTTTCTATTGAACATATAAGGTTCAACAATGTTATTAACCCTTACAAACAGTTCAGGGTCGCTGATTATAAAACGCAAAAAAAGTTCTTGTATTTCTTCTGTGTATTCTTGCTTATCCATATATTTCCATTAGGTCCGTATAAAGAGCCTGTGCTATTAATTTATGTCCTTTTTCGTTTGGGTGACCATCATTTTGGCTAACAGTATTAGACTGCATCATTTCTGCAAAATGTTTTTTAGACCATTTGTTTGTAATAATCATATCTTTAAGATGTTTTTTTAAACTGGTGTATGTGCTTAGATCATTGTAAATCATTTTTTGATAACTGTTTTTTATGGGGAAACTGTCGTCTGCCATACCCGAAAATAGATATTTAATATTGTGTTTTTCAAAATAGTCTTGCAATATAATAACATTTTTATAAAAATCCACATAAAAATCATTAATGGATCTCATATAACGTATTTCGTTATCCATACATCTAGCAAACTCTTCACTGTAATCTGATTCATCTATTATTTTCATTGCTTGTTGATCTTCCATATTAACATCAACAAAAATATATTTTTTATTTGTGTCTTTGAGTTTACCTGTTGGCGTATTTAAGTTTGTGTTGTATGCTAACCATTGACTAGTTTTTTCATTGAACAATTCATTTCTATAAGGGCTTGTCCATTGAATTATCACATAAAAATCATTCATGTTATTTGTTTTGCAAAAATCCAATGTGGTTCGCACAATTCTGTCATTGCTTTTTCCTGCCAATGAAATATTGTGTACACTGTCAAAATGTTCTGCCAATTGGTTGGAATAAACATAGTGATCCAATGTTTTATTAATTCCAAAACTATAACTACAACCATTTACAAGTAGATTCATTTTGAATTTTCCTGTATTTTATTTAGAAGCATTTTGCCAATATCTGCATGTCCTTGATGGTTAGGATGAGTGTCAGTTTCACTGATCACATTTTTACCCGCATAACTCGATAAAGGTTTAGATGTCCATTTAGATAAATCTGTCTGGGACATTAAATTTTGTTCAAACTCTGTGGAACCAGACATATTAGGAACATGTGTGTTAGATGACATTGATGTAAAAACATAAGGAATACCTTTTAAATTTAAAAAGCACTCTAGTACTAAAATATTTTTGATATATTTAATAACATAATCGTTTACAGATCTGGTTACATCTATTTGATCTTTTACTATGGATTGAAAATAACCTGACCATTTAGATTTTAATATCTTTTCTAAAACTTTTCCATCATCACAATGAATAGCACAACCTTGGGGGTCTGTGATATTACAGAACTGTATCCAATTTTTAAATGTAGGTACATATTGTTCGAATCTAAAAGGCGATGTCCACTGTATAACTGCTATTATATCTTGTGAACTATTATGCTCAAAATAGTCAATTGTGGTTCGCACAATTCTATCGTTACTAGACCCCGCAATAGACAAATTAGTTACTTGATCGAAATTATCTTTGATTGTATTTGCCCAAACATAATCGCCGGGGGAAGCCAATTTTCCGGATTCAGTGTGTACATCATCGTGCCCAGCACTAAAACTACAACCATTCACAAACAACTTCATGTGATTTTACCTAACATGTAACCTGCTAGAAACACAATCCAGTCTGTAAGCAAATGAAATCCGAAAGATAATGCAAAAATTTCTTTCCAGTGTTCTTTACATATATCTAACCATTCTGCTAATTTTCTCATAACATTTTTGCCTTTACTTGAATTTTTACTTTGTTATCTGTGGCATTGTCTATAATAGACTTCAGTGTTAATAGTCTACCATATTTGGCTACAGCATCAGCGGCATCTTTGCAATCTGAACTCCATGTAGGAAAACTGACTTCCCAACCCAGTTCTACTGCTTGATCAATTAATTGTTTACCTGCACTATCTCTGTCAGGACATAATATTACTCGTTTGTTCAATTTGTCTATTAGATGTGCTTGCTCTGCTGTAACATTGTTACCTAACACACTGATTCCGTCAATCAATATTGCATCAAACACACCTTCTGTTATTACAACAAAATCTCTATCACTGTCAACAAATTTATCAACATTAAAAACATATCCTTGTTGAAGATTCAAAAGGTATTTAGGTGTTTCTTTATCGGGTGGGTTGATGTGTCTGCCTGTCCATCCAACCAATTGATCGTTGTACATAAAAGGTACTACCAATCTAGACTTGTATAAATTATCATCAAAATACAACAGAGGAAAACAACCTAACAAATTTCTAGATTGAGCATATTGTTTTACTTTGTGATCGTCTGGTAGCATTTCTACCAACTGTGCTGTTTTAGGTAAAGACACAGCATCAAAATTTGCCGCAGTATAAACGTATGTGTTATCATTATCCGATGTATCCAGTTCTTCACCAAACTTCATCAGATTCAGTACAACTTCATGTATATCTGTTGTAGAAGCACCTAATGCTTCTGCTAATTTTTTGTATCTTGTACCTAACCTAGAACTAGGTGCCCAACCAGTAGTGTAATTACAATTAAAACAATGATAACTAATTTTGGCATTACTTTGAATAATGCCTCCACGTTTACGTTTATCAGTACACATAGGGCAATTGAATGTGGTCCAGCCGCTAGGAGTTTTCCCAGAGGAAATAGGCAATCTATCCATGATCAACCTGTGTACTGAATCTACTAGTTCGTGATGATGCATAGTTGTATTATAACATCATTTAAAGGAAAGTCAATGATTAATTTCTAAGTAATACCTTATCAACACTACCAGACGTTTGATCAAATTTAATTCTAATCCAATTTGTGTTTACAACAAAATTAAAAGGATCAACTCCATCAAATGCACTTGTATAAGGTATTCTTGTTTGACCAAAATCGCCTTGTACATCAATGTCATACCAATCTGTTTCTTGGGTAGGTGCAGATTCTAATGCACTGCCTTGTACATAAACATTACCTACAAAATCTGACATGTATAATGCAATGGTGTGTCTGCTATGTCTAAAGTTTTGATCTTGATTTCCATACATTGCAGATGACACAAACACATTTGAATCGTCACCTAATGCAACATTGGCAGTTTGGGTAAAAGAAGTTTTTTCTTGTGTTGGAACTGGTTCGTATTCTAAATTACTTTTTATTTCTAAATCTGTTATAATTCTATCGTTTTGGTTTGCATATAAAGGATACTCTGTGACACCGCTATCACTGCTTTCACTGATTGCAATTTGATACAAACCTGGTGTCAAATCTTTAATATCTCCTGAAACTAAATCTAGAGATGCTTCGCCAGTAGTACCACTGTTTACCAAACTCAGTTGTTTATACATCACTCTACGTTTAGTATTAGGATTTATCACACTTGCATACAGTGTTTTTCCACTTAAACTTTGTAATGCTCTATCTCTATTTCTCACAAAAAAACTTAATTTGTTATTAAATCCTTTATGTATGACTAATTTTTTCTGATTCATAGGTCTGTTATCCACTTTAATTCCATCGGCAGTTAGCACCAAATCTATTGTTTGGTTATCTAAAATATATAGTGTATGACTGCTACCGTAGGACATATATTATACCATCTTTGTAGTATATTTATCTAGATTGGTTATAAATATCTTTGATGACTAATGAAACTAATTTAACAGAAAAATTTCCTTTCTTAACAGGCATTAAGTACAACGACACAGAATATGTAGGAATAGTACAAAATACAGATAACCAAATCATAAGTTTTTACGATATTGATTGTTGTAAAAATGAATATGAAAAGAAAAGTATGTTAGAATGTGGCGACTTATGGTGGTGGGAAAGTAATCGTATGCTACCTATTGATGTTTTTCTATTTCAAGAAATGCAAGATTTTAGACACTGTGTAAGAACATTTATTCTTAAAGAAACAGAAATATTATTTGGTCCAGTAACCAGTATGCAGAATATTTTAAAGAAAAGAATTAAAAGAAGAAGTATTCAATTGGTCAAAAAGACTACTTAGATCCCTTACTGATTTTTTCACAAATTAAATTCAATTGTACAACGATTGCTAACGCATAACCCATAGCATGACTTTTCTTAAAGAAGTATTCGTCTGTTTTCTCCCATACTTCTTTTTCAATCACTTGCCAACTATTACCAACCAAATATCGTTTACCTGGTCTGATCATTGCAAGAATCATTGCTAATTGTTCTATCGTTGTAGGAGGATGTTGCTTCACTATGTCCCAGTGATTATTAATATGGAATAATTGCTCAACAATTTCTTTATGACCAAACAAATCCCATAAAGGCTCTGTTCCAATTAGACTGTTAAGATGTGCTTCATTTTCTACACTTTCATAGATATGGTTGTTTAAAATATCTATTTTAAAATATCCTAACTCTTCTGCTTTTTTATGATCAATAGTACTGTAACCTTCTAAAGGAAAACTAGGTATTGGTTGCAAGTAGACTCCAGTGTTATGCTTTTCGAACTTGTTTTCCCTTTCGATGCTGGCAGGAATACAGTCAATAAACTTTAACAGTCTATCTCTGTTTGCCATATCAATGTCTACATCAAAATCAATCTTCGTCATCTTCACTGAACAGTATACTCCATTTGAGCAATTTTTCTCTTTTTACTTTCATTCTATCTTTAATTTGTTGGTCAGTGACTATGCCACTCATTTTAAGTATCTCAATCATGGTCATTACGTCACCAACTTCATCACGTAAATTTTGCAAATATTTTTCCTTACCACCACTGCGAATCATTTTACTGCAGGCTTGACTGAGTTCTGCACACTCTTCCATGGTAATCAAATACATTTGCTCTTTGCGTTTCATAGATCTTTACCTTTATACTCCTCTGCTAATGGAAATATTTCTGAAATAACATCTGCTACTGCCCAGGCAATTTCCATATGCTCTTTTTGTGTGCCGTTAGCGCCTCGTAATTCAATGTAATGAACCCAACTACGGAGTGTACCGTTCACGTACATGCGGCTTACAGTGTTTCCTTCTGGTAGTACTGCTCTTGCCTGCTCTTTGGCAATACCGTTGCTTACAGCCCAGTTGTATGCGTCTGTGGCGGCTTTAATTACCTCTCTTTGGCGTTTATGCCATTCAATTTCTAAACCATCGTTGTCTGCTTCTATGCTGTTTTGTCTGTTTTTAGGATCTTGCAATCTTGCTTGTCTAGTTTCAAAGTCCAAGTCCTTTGTAGGGTCTGCATAACGTTGACTAAACTCCTGGAAACTAAAACTTCTATGTCTTAGAATCTGTCTAGCAATGTCTCTGGTTGTTTCAATTTCCAAACATGCTGACACCATCTCTAATGGTGACCAGTGTTTGTGCTTCATTAAATACTTAACAAGTTTTTCGCTTGTTTCTTTGTTGTTCTGATTATCCGGATTACTTACTCTTGCACAATAAGCAATAAGATCCAGTGCAGATTCTTTGTCTGCACTTTCTGGTGCTTGGCTGTAACTGATTAATTTTACTTTCATTTGTTGTCCTTTAAATGTTTGCTTTTAAACATGCTGTTTTAATTTCGGAAACTTGTTCTTTATTTTGTTGGAATAACTTCATCCAAAAAGTTGGTTCTATGATATGATCGATCATAGCAACCTGTTCATCATTTAATCTAGTTAGGAGTTGATCTCCTGTATTACTCAAATATATTACCCAAGGGCTAATTTTACCAGATCGTATATCATAAACTGCTCTTGTACTTGGTACCTTATCAAAATAATCTTGCCAATCTATTTGAGATTCTTTGCTCCATTCTGACAAATACATAATTGTACGTTCAAGTGCTTTTAACCCAGGCTCTTTTTTGACGTATTCTTTTAAATATTTTTCGTACTGAGAATCAGATGTCCACTGCTTTAATTTAACGCCAGTTTTAATTAGCCACTCTGTAAATTTTTCAGGTTCTAACCATTGGTTAACTTGGCATGCTCTACCAAATTTTACAAATGCTTCATAATATTGACTTCTGATAAAATCTTCCATGCTTTTAGATTGTTTTGCACTGGTGTTCATCTCATAAAACATTTGAAATGCTCTGTGGCTAAGTCTGATATGGCTCATATCTTTATCAGCCCATCTGCGTTTTTTTACACACATGTGAGCAGACAAAGTTCTTTCACTCATAAAATCTTTTTCACACCATTTACATTTCATTTTTTAAATATCTCTTTGACCTCTGTATCTAACATACCGTAATCTATCATGTACTGTTTTATTTCTTCTAAAGAGTTTAAGGCTAACATTAATTCAATTTCATCATTCTTCAAGTGAGGGAACAAATCGGACAATGCTTCAAATACCTTATTCTTCTTTTTTCTTGCATTAGGAGGTTTTATATATTCATGATTTTCCAATTTACCTTGCCCACAAACAGTGAATAACAGCCATTGTAGTTCTGGGTGGTTTTTGCTAATATCTGAAAACTTGTGATTGATGCATTCGTTTACCATCCACAAATAATCCGGTGCTTTGGAACCTCTTACTGTGCTGGCATACCTCATCATCATCCAAGCACTAAATGCTTTCTTTTGTTCAACCGTTAATCGATTATACCACTGTCTATCTTTTTTATCAATGGCTTTCATAACTTCTGCTAGAGGTATTTGAGGTGTCTTAGCCATTTAATTTCTCTATGTAGAAAGGTTCTCCGTTTGCCACAGTTTCATGCCACTCTTTACTGGCATTTTCATCTGCACTATCACTTATATATTTAAAACATTTAAAGTCTACACCATGATACTGGCATGCTTTAGCAATAGCATAAGCCTCCATGTCCACAACATCTGCAGGTATTTCTAAATTGGGATCACTAACAAAATTATCACCTGTACTACAAATAAATCCCTCACCAAAACTAATCTGTTTGCCATCTTCGAAAGGAGTTTGCCCAACTTCAAAACCAAACTCACAACATTTCATATCACGTTGTACAAAGTTTTTAATTTCGACTAGTCCTTGACAATCAGGATTAATACCTCCTGCTGTACCAAAATTCCAAACAGTTTTAGGTTGTAATTGTTGTATTAGTGCTGATGCTGTAATAGCCGCATTCACTTTGCCAACTCCTGTGAAAAACACATTATCCCAATCCTGCATATTGGGTGCTTCTTGTCTAAGAGCAATAAAAATAATATTATCCACCTTCAAACTCCACTAACGTACTTACCCCATAACCCTGTTCTTGTATTAAACTACTACCTTTTAAATCTGGTAAATCTATTACAGCAATAACTAATATGTTTTCTTTAGGCACATTCCAATTCTCATGAATTAAATCAGCACAGGCAATAGCAGTACCGCCTGTTGCAATTAGGTCATCTATAATAACTACTTTGTCACTAGAAGAAATTTCTGTATTAGTCTGTATTTCTAAACTGGTACTTCCGTATTCTAGATCGAATTGTTTTTTAAAAGTTTTGTTTGGTAATTTTCCTGGTTTACGAGCCATCACAAAAGGGGTACCAAGATCCCATGCTACGGGTGCACCAAAAACAAACCCTCTACTTTCTATACCAACAACAACTGTGCTTCTAAATTTACTAGCCTCATGTAACAATCCTATAATTGCCTTATTCAGCCCTGCAGGATCTTCAATAAGACTAGTAATATCTCTAAACTGTATTCCTGGGATAGGAAAATCGGATACTGTTCTGATATAATCTTTAAGATTACTCATCCCAATAGCCATTCTCTTCTAAATACTCATCAGTATATTGATCTGCAGAATCATGCCATTTGGTATTCATGTATCCAACACTGGCATAGTATGCTTTACCAGTTGTGTCATTCCAATCATAATTTGCTTCTAAATCTTGTTTGTTGTAATACACATTTTCTACAATTTCTGCAAGATTCATTTCCACAGTACTGAATGCTAATTTTTCAGGATCAAATTCTTCGCCTTCTAAATCTAAAAAGTAACTTGCAAAAGAACCTTTTTCTGAACTGTGGAATGCTAGTATAGGTACAATACCTTCCATATCTTCAGGCTTTTCTTCTTCATTAGCATCGGTGTGATAACATTCTCTGCCATAAAGATGTCTTGGTTCACCTTCCCAAACTACATTGTCCCAAGAACCGTCATCACTGCCGTCTGCAGGAACTTCGTATACTGTCCATTCACTGTCACTATAACAATGATTGAGATGTTCAATGTCATCAGTTTCATGCCATGCTGTTGCTTCTAATCCTGGGAGAGAATCATCACGTTCTTCTTCATTCCATTCATCGCAACTTAGCACATACTCGACCAATTCGTCTTGGTCCATGCCAGCACAATGTTCGACAAATTCTTCGCTAACTGTGCCAACTGTGGTTTCGCCACCATATCTTCCGCCTTCAATACGAAAACGTCTCTTGACACCTTTGATTTTTTGTGTCATCTTTTCTATATCTTTTTCTAAACTCATATTACCTCCTAGTCTAGTAAATGTCCTATGTGGATTTCTTGTGGGATTTTGTTGGCTTCTTTTACAAACAATGCACACCTAGGATTTTCTCCGTCTTCTAAAGGTGCTACCAACATATGCCCATGTTTTAATTTCGGGAAATACCATTTAACATCTTGGAAGATATTTGTAATTCGTATTTCCTCTGCTTTTAATAAACTGCCACTTAACGGATTAAATGTCACAGTTAAAAAACCTCTATTGTTCAAACTGGTTAAAGGGATTACTTCTATACCTGTTAAATCTTCATCTGTGATGGCAATACTCCAATCCATTGGAATTTGAATATTATACTCACCTATTTGCAAACACACAGCCGGTGCATAAAAACTTTCTAAAAAGATTAATGGAAGGAAATAGTAATCCATAAATTCTGGATCAGTTGTGTCGAACACTGCAAACCTAACATCATCAATTTCATCTGGTACCGTGTCTATTTCATATACATCATTGTCTATGGTTAATATTTTCATTTATACTCCACTTTGGTAACTTGATACCTAAAATTTTGTTCTTTATAAAAAGCCTTTCTTTTTGTTAGGTGTCGTTTACTATACTTTAAATTACTGGTAATGTCAACCACTTGAAGATAATCTTTATCCTCCGCTTTACGAATACCTCTACCAATACTTTGTATCACACGAACAAAACTTTTGCCAGGTTCTATAAGAACTAAGTTAAAAATTCTAGGAATATTAATTCCTACTGCCGCAACGCCATATGTTGCCACAATCACTTTGTTATCCATTTCGCTAACTTCTGCATATTCTTTTTGCCTATCAGCAACTTTCATATCGCCGCTTATGAATACCCAATCAGGATTCTTCTTCATTAAAATTTCTCCAGTTGCTATTCTATCAATTAGCACAAGAGTATTTCCGGAACCACTTAATCCTTGAATGATATTGGAAATGTGATCTATTCTATCTGGATCAGTTACAAGCCATTTTAATTCTTGTGCATAGTTGTTAAAACCTAATACACCATCTTGTAACTGAAAAATGTTTATGTCTAAATCTGCAAGGACACCTTTGTCTTGTAGTTCTTTACTGCTGAGATTACCTATAACAGGACCAATGCAACACACACAACCAACTGCTTCATATTCATCTTTGGGTATTGTTCCTGTTAATCCCCAACGTATAGGAACATTAGCAAAAGGCCCGCTTAACAAATTACGCAATACATCTGCTTTAGCCTTATGTACTTCATCCACCATAATGCATACAACATTATCTAAGAATACATCTAAATCAATTTGTGCTTCGTTTGCTTTGGTTTTCTTTTCTAGCACACTGAGACTTTGCCATGTACAAATGGTGTGTGTTTTATCATATTCTTTTCTATCACCGTACAACACACCTACATCAAGTCCTAAATTTTTGTAGTCACGTTCTGTTTGTACAACCAAGTCCTTGTTTGGAACAATAACAATAGTTCTACCATACTGCTCACACATATCGCTTAGTGCGGCAGTTATGAGCGTCTTACCGGCGCCTGTAGCAACTTCTTGTAGACTCTGTGGATTATTTAAAAAGGAATTGATAACATCTACTTGATAATCTCTCAATATAATAGGCTCGCCTTCTGCAGGATGACCTTTGGGCCATGCTATATCTTCATAATGAGTTTGTTCAATAGGCTTAAAAGTAAAATTCCAACTTTGCCTTTTATCATCTATTTGTATCTCATAACCTTCTTTTTGAATGATGGGTAATAGTTTATCAAGTATATTTAGATAAGTTCTTCCGCCTATGTCGCAGTACCGAACACAACCATCCCACCTACCTAATTTGTACGCAGGCATGTGGTAAGCATATGGCAAAAAATATTTTGCCGCATCAGAGATTTTCCTTCTTGTAGAAGGATCGAGGTTCAAAAACTTTACGTTAACTTCATCTCTAATTTCTAGAATACATTTTGCCATGCAATATTACCATTTATAGTTTAAGGTTAAGTATACTTCTCTGCCTTCATTATCATAAAAAGGCAATATCTCTGCTTGTTCGTCTAATATGTTCTCTATTTTAAACGATAAAATAAATTTGTCAATCTGTTTTGTTATGTAAAAATTCAATTTTTGCAAATCATCTAAACTGTCACCATCAAAAGGTCCTGGCTGTCTGTCAAACATACCAGAATATTTTAACCTAAAGTTGGTGTTAAAAAAGTCTTGGTTCCATTTAATCACAATCATGCTTTTAGGATTTCTTGGTTGATCTGTGTCAGTGTATTTTAACATTAAATCAAAAGGTCCGAATGAATTGTTAAATCTGACGCCTTCTGTTTGATATGATCCGCTGTTATAATACTGCGGATTAACATACACATCGCCCAACATAAATCCTTCTGCATACTCAATTGTTTCTGAAAAATCATACTTAAAAATACTTAAAGCACCAAAGCCTAATTCATACCCTATGCCTTCTTCGGGTTTGAGATCTTGATTGCCGTCTACAAATTCATCGCCGAATCTTTCATACAAGTTAGGTTTTCTATAACTATTACCTACATTAAAAAAGAATGGTCCGTTTGAAACTCCTAACCTTAAAGCATTTTGATCTTCATTGCCTACTCTAATACCTAGATTGTAATCAAATATCATATTGATATTTGTGCTTAAAAATACTCCATAGTCTGTTTGTTCTTCATCACCGTATTTTTCTGTGCTGGCATCTAGTCCGTAATCAACACTAACACTAGTAGATAAGTTTGATGTGTTTGTCAAACGAACAAAATCTCTGGTACTTTCATTCGTGTATGTTTCAACACCCTCAGTTGAGTACACGGAATTAAGTTCACTTCTACCCAGTGTGATGTAATCATTTCTAAGACTCAAAACAAATCGTTCACCATCTTGTACACAATCATTGCTGGCATTTAAATCAGCAGTAAAACATTGATCATAATCATATTCATAGTCGATGTAATTGCCAGTTAAAACAAAATCTCCCAGATTAACATTCAGTTTTACAGACTGGTTTTTGTATTGATCTTTTTCATCGTTATCATTTCTAGCACTACCTTGATCAATACTAAAACTGTTAAATTGAATTTGCTCAAATGGAGCAACACTGATAAACTTATGTGATTCTGATCCGTATCTTAATGTAGCACCTTTTTCAAAAGTGTCTTGTATTAACACTGTACCGGCAATACTACCTGAGCCATACATAACACTGTTAGAACCTGATATAACTTTTACTGTTTGCCCTGTTGCTAAATCGTGACCAAAATCATACCAACCTGCTCCGGGGTCGTTAGCCGGGATACCGTTTACATACACATTGGTATGTTTTGTTTGTGCTCCTCGTTCCATGTATCCTATAAAGCCTCCATAGCCTCCAGCGGGCCATGTGAATGCTGGCATTATATTTGAAAACAGTTGTGAACTGTTTATGGGGTCAGCAACAACTTCTTGTTCCTGTTGTGCCACCACAATAACTTCTTCTATTTCATCTGCAAATGCCCATGCAGTAAAAAGCGGTAAAGATAATATAATTGCAATCTTTAATATGTGTTTGTAAAAAAATTCTTCAAAATTCATAGTATCTCCATTAATAGCATATAGTTTATGCTCTTTGCATGGAAAAGTCAAGAACTAATTTATAAAAAGGTGAAGCCCGGTGGGGATCCGGGCTTCTGGTGCTCTACTAAGGGGATGACTAACGTTTGAGCACCGGGGGAACCGTTAGCATATTTACTTATGTTAGATGCCGCCCTTCATACAAGTAGTTTGGGCCAATCTTTGCCAATTGGATTTATCCATTTGCTTGAGGTCAGAGATCTTAAGCACCATACGCAAACTTACTTCACGCAATTTTTCAGCATTGTCCAACATAAAGTTGATGACTTCTTTTTCACCATCTTTACCAAACTTGTATTCTTCAAGCATACCATCTCGCACAATCTGCTTGATACGAATAAACTTGTCTCGAATACTGTTCATAGTAAGGTCAAGGTAGTGACAACGTGACATAAGAGCCTGCAAGTGGTCTTGGATCTTTTTGCTACGAACATTTTCAAAGTTAACATTGGTGATAAAGATCACGCCACCTTCAAAGTCAAAACGATCCGGAATACCTTCCCTTCGCAAGGCGCTGGATTCTGCTTTCCAGGTAATGGTACGCTTCTTGCCACTGTCCAGCACTGCTTTCAACATGTTCAAACATACTTCGTCGAACAAGATGCTGTCACAGTCATCGAACACCAACACATTACCTTTGTCGCTGTTCATGTACAGTGTTTGGTACAAACCAATTGGGGTCATAGACCCTTTAACAATTTCAGTCCTAGCAGGTTTACCTGCAATAGAAGTCAACATGTCGTAGTCTTCAAGAACTGTTTCAACACCAAAAGACTTACCAACACCTGGAGGGCCTGACACAATCATACCACGTACTGTACCTTCTGCTACAGCATGAGTCATACGATCAAGAATATCAAAACGCTCTTTGATGCGATCCAATGCTTGATCTTCGTTTTCTTCCTCTTTGGGAGAATTATCAATTTTAGGTTGATCTGCATACACAGCCGGAGTCACATACTCAATATCCTGAGTAGGATTTTCAATCAGTACCCTAATCTTATCAAACTGATCGCCAAGTACTTCACTACCGTCTACAGTAATGAATGCACCTTTCTTACCAATGTTTAAAGGCTTGACCACAGGAAACACCATATCCTCTACAATGTTCTTACGGTAAGTACCTTGCTTAATTTTTACGAAGTTAGTCATCATTTAAGTCCCCTTTGTTTAACTAATAATACTATTATACGGATTTTAGGATCAAAGTCAACCTTTTTGCCAAAAAAAGTGGTAAAAAGTTTAGGTGCTAAGTGCTTGATTTTGCTGAAGATTCAGCATTTTGTAAGATTTTTGTACAGCAATAGCCTGATTATATGCGTCTGCTAGGGCAGAATGATGGTCGATTTGGATGCCAGAATCATCTTTTCTGGGGTCGCCAGGCACCAATTCAAACAGTGTTCTGCTGTCTGCTTCTTCCCAATAAAACCAATTTTTGTGTATATTGTATTGCTCAAAAAGGTGCTCTAGAGTACCATAATCAAATCTAGGGCCTTGTGCCCACTTTTTGTTCACTCCAACTAACCATTTGTTCAACTCTGAACAAAACTGCTGAACACTGATTCTATTATCAAGACTAAATGCTTCTTCCTGAATATCTTTGTCCTGTTTGCTCCACCACTCTAAAGTACCGGGGTCTACAATTCTGCCTTTGGCAGTTTGTTCATCAATGTCCAATCTATACATAATAGGACTATGAGGAGTTTCGTTTGTAAAAGGATTGAATTTAACACCGCCAACAGTTAACACAACAGCATCAGACTTTGTGCCTAATGTTTCTATGTCAATCATTGCATGAACTGTCATAATAATATACTCCTGATATAATATATTATATGTGATGTATTATTAAATGTCAAGTCGTTCAAAGTATTTTTCGTAAAGTCGTTGTTCCCAATAATATGCCTCTCTTTCCCAAGGCTGTTTACTGTATGGTGTTTTAGTGTGATTTTCTTTTTTCCAGTATGATGTTGTACTGCTTAATTCGCCTAAAATATATTGTTTAGCATGTATTAATTCATGAGTTAAATTAATAAGCATTTCTTTTCTGGTATATTTGTGATCCCCAGAGTTTCTGGGTATTTCGATATTGATGTTATCTTTATCTCCCCAACAATACCCGCCTGCTTCATGCTCACATCGATTAACAATATCTATTTGTACAAAAACATTTCGTCTCAATCTGGGACAAAAGTTTTCAAGTATAAGTTCAGAGATGTTTTGAATAAGTTGTTTTTTTGCAAGTTGACCGTCAATATTGACGTGAACCATATCCTGGCTCCTACAAACCCTATTAAGATCAATTATTGTAGCATCTTTTTTAGATTTGTCAACCATTTTTAAGTCTTTGATTTTACACTAGTTTATTACTATATCTTCCATTCCTGCTGTTCTCAATCTGGTTATATGTCCAATTTGCCACTGTTTTGTGTCTAATCCTTTCATTATACCAAGATATTTGTTTCTCAAAAGTGCATACTGATTACAAAGGTGCGTTAGGGTAATAACACTGTCTTCGCTATCAACAAACTTTTCAGCATCTCTACTGCTGAGTTGCCTGTTGTATGCTTCTAAGTATTTGCGGAATGTTTTAGAACGTTCTTTGCGAAGTTCTATATTTAAGTGTTCTAGTATTGCTTCAATCTCTTGTAATTGATTAAAGCGATGTTCTGTGATGCCAGGTAGGGCGGCACTGGATTTCTCCAGGCTACCCTTAATACTGCATTCGTATTTGGCTTCTTCTAATTCTTTTTCATAGTAATCTATAGAGTCAATAATTTTACTCAGATCTTCTACAACAGAATTATACCAACCTGCCATTTATTCCCAATCCTCTTCATCTTCTTCATCAAAAGAAAAATGTCCTTTGATTGCTGATTTCATAATGCTGTCAAACATATCTAAATATTCTGCACTTTCAGAGATATCTAAATGTTCATCACACACTGTGACTAGATGCTCAGCGGCTTGGATACGATCTTTTTTGGGGATATATGTTTTTACACTATCCCACATTTCTACTAAAAAGTTTATATCAGGATTCATCTGCATATTCCTCTTCGTGTTCTGAAATTCCGTCTACATCAACGATGTTTTCATCATCTTTGATTCTATTAGTAGACCATTCATCAATAATTACCTGAAGTTTATCTCCGGTCCAGCCTTTTCTGAACTCTTTGATTTCTTCTCCAGTTACTGGTGAAACATAAGACAGTTTATTACCAACTTTTTCAAGAACACCTCTGGATTCAAACATTTCCAATAGTCCACTATATGGGTCCATGCCTGTTTCATAAGGAATTTTTACCTGCACACTCTCAAAAGGTTTGCTGTAACGAGTCTTCATTACCTTACATGCGGCACGAATACCTTGTACAGTCGAAGTCTTGTTACCATCCTCATCTTCTTTGAGTTTTAGTTTACGCATTGCAACCACAATACTTGATGCATAGATAAAGCCTTGTCCGCCTGAAATCTTGTCATCAGGATCAAACATGTCTTGTGATGCATAAGTGTGGTTAGTTGCTACTAGTCCTACTGGGTGTGGTGCTAGTTGGTTAACTGTGTTTCTTACCAATGCTGTGAGTGCTTTAGGCTTACGACCTAAGTCACCTTTTAGATCACCTTTATTAAACTGATCTACATCAGTTGGTGATAACAACATACCTAAACTGTCAATAACAAACAGCATTTTAGGTTGTTCTTCATATGGTAAATCACCGTAGTTAGATTTGTAATCACTGATAAATGTGCTAAGAGTTTTAGCAACATCATCGATCATACTGACACTGATACGCAATAACTTCTCAGGATTTGTATCAACGTCAAGTGCTTGAAGCCACTCTTCGTCCAATGCATTTTCACTGTCAAATATAACTACTTGACAACCTGATTGTTGTGCATGTCTAACTAAATTACCAGAACAGATAAAACTTTTACCTGAGCCTGATTCACCAGCAAATACACTAACTTTGCCTAGTGGAATACCTTTTTCAAAGTCTCCACTGATCAAATAGTTCAGTGTTTTATTACCAGTGCTGATCCAGTCTTTTGGATCATGGAAGCCAGCACTAATACCAGTGATACTTTTAGTCAGACCAGTTCTGAATTTGTTTAAGTCAAATGGTTTTTGCATGATATCTCCTTATGATCTGTTTCGGATCATGTTTAGGATATCATCCGCACTTGGCTTACTTCCTTCTGTTGCTGGCTGAGGAGTTGCTGTTTCCTGAGGTGCTGGTGCAGTTGAAGATGGCGCAACTGCTTCATCCAGAGGGGCCTCTGATTGAGTCTCCACATTGGTTGTTTGTGCTTGAA
>Ga0208161_1000479_pt1 | contig 22763 bp, 40 predicted proteins | sample CB_VirMetaG_3_FD_184538 | JGI IMG/M metagenome (GOLD analysis project Ga0208161, IMG submission 184538) | Freshwater to marine saline gradient viral communities from Chesapeake Bay - CB_1508_1S Viral MetaG (SPAdes) (version 4) | ecosystem: Environmental > Aquatic > Marine > Coastal | place: USA...
GCTCTTGCCAAACGAAGAGATACTCAATGAGTATCACTTAGGCGATAGATTGAAACTTGATGTTTACTGTCCAAAGTATAAGATAGGAGCAGAGTATCACGGTCGTCAACATTTTTATTTTACTGGTAGATTTTTTAAATCTAGAGAAGACTTTGAAGACGCAGTAGCGAGAGATAATAAAAAGATAGCCAGATGCGAAGAGCTCGGAATTGCTTTAATTGTATTTAGGTACAACGATAAACTTACAGAAGAAGCAGTTTATGAGAGAATGATTTCTGCAATTAGAAACTCTCCAAATAAACCTTCTAAGGAAATTAAAAAGCCAAGTATTGTTAAGAATAGTTATTATCAAGAAAGAAAAAAGAGCTATAATGATAGCAAGAAAAAAAGATACAAAGAGCTGAAAAAGAAAAATGACAACAGAAGAAAATCCAAATAACTTTCCTTTAGAATATCAGATTTTTGCCCTATGCCTAAGAAAGGATGGGGCAATTAAATTTTTTAATGAGAATTTAAATTCTAATATAGTCGGGATTAACCATGGAGAGAACGGCATATATGAGTTCTACAATGCTTTAATTTCTTATTACAAAGCAACACAGTTATCGATAGTCGACCCAATAGCTTTCAAGTCTTGGCTGCAAACGGAAACAGAAATCTATGACGCTTTGGGTGGCGAACCTGGTGTTGAAACTATGTTTTCAATCCTGATGAAAATGGATTTATCTAGTTCTGAATCTATATTAAAATTAGTTGAACATAAGGCAAATAAAAGAAAGCAAATTGATTACCTTCAAGAGCTTCAGGTTTTAATTACACAGAAATCAAACAAATCAGATGAGGATATAGAAAGAATATCTATCTTAACTCAAAAGATTAGAGAATTAGAAAGTCAGATTAATTACGATCCATTAGAAAATATAACAACAGCCTTAGATATATCTTCTAGAGCAGAAGAATTGTTAGTCATACCAAACTTTCTTCCAACTCAATTTAAATCATTAAATAGAGCTATGGGCTATACTGACAATGGCGGATTTTTTAAGGGAGCTGTTCATGCGATTATAGCTCCATCCGGCAAAGGTAAGTCAACTTTTGCAAAGTGCCTCGTGAACAATTGGGTAGACAAAGGTTATTCAGCTTTGTTTGTTAACTTTGAAGAAGCTGTTTCTCACTGGGAAAGAGTTTTAATGACTCAAATAATAGGAAAAAATATTTATTCTGAAGCTAGTAGTTGGAGCCCAGAAGATAAACAGAAGTATGTTGCTCTTTTTAAAGATCGACTAGAGTCTTGGGGTGAAAGATTTATGGTTAGACATGACCCAGAAACTCCATACTTTGAGGATCTTGAAAGATGGTTAAGAGATATTATGGGACATAACTCAAAGCTTCCTGATGTAATTGTAATAGATACAATACAATCTATGTTTACTAGAGGTGGAAAAGGAAAGCCAAGATGGGGCGAATTTGAAGAAATGATGGTTCGTTTAGAAAAACTAGCTAGAGACATGGACTGCGTGATGATAATAACTGCGCAAGAAAACTCCAATAGAATGAAAGAAAAGAGAGAGGTTGTCCAGCAGTCAGATACTGGTGGTTCTTTGGCCATTCAGCAAAAGTGTGCGGTTACAATATTCATAACCGATAAGAAATTAGCTTCTGGCGACGAGTCCGAAGAGGACTACGTAATGCAACTGCAGATACCAAAGAATAGAATTACTGGATCTACATTTGTGTATGATCCTCCGCTGGTTAGATATAACGATGCAACAAAATCATATGAAGACTATGAAGTTGTACCAGATAGCATATATAATAATTCATCTATACTTGACGACTTACTTGGAGGAGATTTTTCTTAATGGTTAAAGTAAATTCAGCTGGAATCAAAGACTTTCAAACGTGCGAACTTTTATATGATTACAGGCATGTTCAAAAAATGCCAGAAGCAGTTGTAGCTAGAAACATATTAACAGAAAAGTTTGAAAACACATTAAAAAATGTAATAAATTTTTATCTATACAAAAAACAAGGTGGAATTACTCCATCGTATTCAGCTCTTTTAAATAGGTGGGAGAAACTTTGGTTTCCAAAAAATGCGTCAGCTCAAGACATTATTAACGATAAGCACGAAAGCGCATATGGAAATATGTCAAGCTTAACAACAAAAGCAGCAGGAGTTTTATTATCTTTTTGTGAGTTTTTTCAAGATGAATCTATTATCCCACTTGGAATATCAGAGGAATATACGGTTCCAATGGGTCATTCTATTTTGACAGATGAATTTGATTTAATTTATTTAAAAGATAATAATATTCATGTTGTAAAATGGGTTTTTAATTACAAAGACTCTCATCATTATCTTTATAATGTAGATTTTATATCAATGTATTACGCCTATGTACATAAGAACAAGGGCCAAATTGGTAATACTAAATTTGGATACTATGATATAATGGCTTCTAAGCATTCACTTCAAACGTTTGACATATATCAAGAAGACATTAAGTCACTAGAATACTGGGTGTCCTCAATGGAGAATAAAAAGATCTTTGCTCCTAGAAGAGGGTTAACCTATTACTGTAAAAGATGTCCGTTTGATTCACCGTGTTCAAAATGGTCACAATGGGATAAGGAAAAATAACTATGGCTAATAAAAAAAATTCAATTTTAGATGACATACTTCAAGACGAACAGATAGTTAATCTATCCGAAGAGGAAAATAATATTTTATCTCCTTTACTAGAAGAGATATCTCTTATAGAAGATGATGGATTAAGATCTTTTGTAAAGTCAATTTTAATAAGAGCCGATTCCTTCTGGTTAATACCTTCATCTTTTTCTGGCAAGTATCATCCACCAGATGAGCACAATGAGGGCGGTAACGTTCTTCATACTAAAAGAACTGTTAGGGCAGCTAAGATTTTGTCTGAGTCACATAGCGTATCGGTTGAAGAAAAGGACATAATAATTGCAGCCTGCCTACTACATGATGTTACAAAGGGAAAAATAGAGAAAGACGGCTCCTTTACATACGACAAAATGCATCCGTACACCGTTGGTGAATTTGTCAAGTTTTGTCAAGAAGATGACAAGAAGTATGCGAACGATATTAATTCATCTACCTTATATGTTACAGAAGAAGATGTTCAAACTCTTTTGAGACTAGTGAGATGCCATCTCGGTCCTTGGTCTCCGGTGCCAGAAACAGTACCTATAACATACCTTGATATGATCGTACACCTAGCCGATAATATAGCTTCAAAAGTTCACTATATATTAGATGGAGATGAAATTCTGCCAGAAAGATGGAATTTAAATGAAGGAACTGACAAATAGAATCAATAGAAGATTTTATCTTTCTTCAAATATTGAAAAGATTATAGAAGATTCCGTCTATTATAGAAGCTTTTCTAGTGAAATGAACGAGTCTAAAAAGATTATTATAGGAAACTTTAACGAAGATTCTGGCAAAGGTAAAATCGAATGAAGCCAGTATATGAAGACGGTAAGTTTCTAAATGATTGGAAATATGTAGAGGTAGCTAGGTATGTCCCTTCTTTGTCTCGAGTTATAAGAGACAAAGATGGCGATCTTCCTTTGATAATCGACTACGTCGACGTGTCCAAGTACGCAGAAAAACATAACAATACTGGTATCTATACTTCTGTATGGCTTTATAATTCAAAAGATCTAGATTCATGTATTAGATATTCAAACTTATATTTTGATCTTGACAGTAAAGACATAGAAGAATCTCACAAAGAAACAATCATACTGTTTGAATATCTTTCTAAACAAATTCCTGAAGAATCTATTAAGATTTATTTTACTGGTAAAAAGGGATTTCACATAGAGTGTCTTGCAACGAGCCTTGGCATATCTCCATCAAACGAGCTGCCAGCAGTTTATAGGTTTATAGCAAATAATATTAAATCAAAACTTAATCTTAACTGCGTTGATTTAAGCGTTTATGACCCAAGAAGAATGTGGAGACTGCCCGGCAGTAAGCATCAAGATTCCGGCTTATTTAAAACTCTATTAAGTAAAGAAGAATTGTATTTAGACATTGAAAGCATATATCAGTGTTCTTCAAGTCAAAGACCAGACGATTATGAAGTTGGACAATTCTCGTATAAAGCAAATCAGTGGTATAGGGATATGTACTATTTAATGGAGGAAGATAAGGAAAGAAGTAAGGATTATCTTTCCTATTTCAATAAGCATGGTTCAACTGGATTAAAGAAGATAGAAGATAGACCAAAACAATTTACTCCAAAAATCCTACTAGACAAGTGTCCATCAATAAAGAGAATAATAGAGGAAGCCAAGAAGAATAAAGATCTTGATCACGAAACAAGATTGTTTTTATGTTCTATACTAACTTATACCGACGAATCAATTGAATTTCTTCATGGAATATTATCATTGTGTCAAGACTATAACGTAGAAAAGTCAACAGCCCATATTCAAGACTGGATCAAAAGAAGACAGATGGGCATAGGCGGTAGGCCATATACCTGCGATAGAGCTAATTCAGTAGGGGTAGGTTGTGGCTCATGCAACTTGGAAGAAAGAAGAAAATGGGTTAAAATAGGTGATAGATTTGTTGAAACAAACGACAAATCATCACCATCGCCGGTTAGATTCGCATATAAAACTATAAAAAAAGAAAAGGATGAATAACACATGAGTGATATACAAAATCCAGATGATGTTATTGGTGTATGTTCTGAATGTAAATCAGATCAACCAATGGCTTATATGTACAATAACCCTTTTGCGCAAGAAGGAAAAGCTGTGCCATGCAAATACTGTGGTGGTATTGTAATAATTGTATATAGGGAACAAAGAGATTCTTCTATCAAAGGCAGTGATAGAGAAAGAGGATTGAGCTAATAAATGAAAAACTGGACCAATCTACATAACCATACTATTTTCTCCATGTTAGATGGACATGGTGATGTAGAGAAATATCTAACCAGAGCTAAAGACCTTGGAATGAAGGGTTTGGCAACTACAGACCATGGAAACATACATTCATGGCTAGACTTTTACGATGCTGGAAAATCTGTTGGCGTAACTCCGATACTTCGGAAGTGAATTCTACCAGGCGAGAAAGACTAGATTTGATAGAGATGAAGAAGAAAGATCTGGTCCAGCAAAAAACGAATGGGAACAAAGAGGCCCATACCATTTAACCGTCTTAGCTAAGAATAATATTGGATATTCTAATATTATAAAAATATCTTCTAAATCTTTTCTAGAAGGTTATTATGGAAAACCAAGAGTTGATCACCAGCTTATAAGCGATCATTCAGATGGAATTATAGTGCTTTCCGGATGCCTTAACGGAGAAGTTGCACAAGCGCTTCTTAGGGGTGACTATAATTTTGCGCTCAACGCAGCGTACCAGATGCAAAGCATAGTCGGTAAAGAAAACTATTTTATAGAAGTTCAAGATCATGGTCTTGTTGAGCAAAAAAGAATATCAAACGAGCTAATTCAAATCGCCAAAGCGATAGGAGCTAAAGTAGTTCCAACTGGAGATTGTCACTATGTGCATCAGAATGATGCAAGAGCCCATGACATAATGTTATGTGTTGCAACTAACTCTACCGTAAATACTCCAGATAGATTTTCTTTCAGTGGTGATAATTTTTATCTTAAATCGTACGAAGAAATGGCTTCAGTTTTTGACGAATCTTGGCTAAGCAACACGATGCATGTCTGTGACATGGTGGATTTAGATTTGAACTTTGGTGAAATTCACTTTCCAAAATTTCCAATTCCAACTAAAGAAACTTCAGTTGAATATTTTGAAAGATTAGCTTGGGATGGCTTAAGAAATAAGTATGGACAAGACCTACCCGAGCATATTGTTACCAGAGCAAATCATGAAATAAAAGTAGTGAAAGAGATGGGTTTTCCTGAGTACTTTTTGGTTGTTTCGGACTTAGTGCGATGGGCTAAGTCTAATAATATTAGAGTTGGATGGGGCAGAGGCTCAGCCGCTGGAAGTATCTTATCCTACGCTTTTGATATTACTAATTTAGATCCAATTAGATTTGGTTTATTGTTTGAAAGATTTTTAGTTGAAGGCAGAAAGTCAATGCCGGATATTGACCTTGACTTTGATGATAGATTTAGAGACAAGGTTATAGATTACGCAAGAAGTAAGTATGGGGAAGACAAAGTAGCCCACATATGCACGTTTAATAGAACTGGCGCTAAGCAATCAATAAGAGACGCAGCTAGAGCTCTTGGTTACGATTTTGCAACTGGAGACAAAATATCAAAGTTAGTCCCACCACCTGTATTGGGTGTTTCTAAAAATCTAAATGAATGCATGCAAGTTTCGGAGTTCAGCACATCCTACAAAACTGAAGATACATCTAAGCAAATCATAGATGCAGCGTTTGGACTAGAGGGGCTGGTTAGGCAGACTGGAATTCACGCAGCTGGAATAGTTATATCAAAAGGTCCGTTAACCGACTATCTTCCAATCATGCAAAAGGGTGTGGACAATCCTGTTGTAACACAATGGGATATGTCAAGAGTAGAGCAGTGTGGACTATTAAAAATAGATTTCTTAGGATTAAGAAACCTTGGCGTAATAGACCAATGCATTAAAACGGTAAAGAAAAATCATAATATAGATATAGATGTAAATAAAATTCCTTTAGATGATCAAAGAACCTACGAAGAGCTTTGTAAGGGTAACGCAGTAGGAGTCTTTCAGTTGGAGTCATCTGGAATGAGAAGCTTAATGTTGCAACTTCAGCCAAAAACAATTGAAGACATCATGGCATTAATATCTCTTTATAGACCAGGCCCAATGGGTTCTGGTATGGACAAATTATTTATAGATAGAAAGCATGGCCGTTCTAAAATTACTTACGAGCATCCAAAATTAGAAGAAGCGTTAAGTCAGTCTCTTGGAATTATGCTTTACCAAGAGGATGTGCTAGCAGTAGCTAGGGGCTTGGCTGGCTTTACTTCTGGAGAAGCAGATGATTTAAGAAAAGTTATTGGCAAAAAGCAGATGGACAAAATACCAAAGCTTAGACAAAAATTTGTTAAAGGTTGCGTAGAAAATTCAAATCTAGATAAGGCATTAGCAAATAAAATATTTTCAGATATTGAATACTTCGGTGGATACGGATTCAACAGAGCGCACGCTGCAAGCTATGCAATGATTTCATATATAACTGCTTACCTTAAAACCCATTACACATCAGAGTATATGGCAGCTCTTCTTACTTCTGTGGCTGGAAACAAAGATAAATTGTTTTTATACTTAAATGATTGTAGAAAGCTAGGGATTAAGGTATTCCCTCCATCCATTAATCAATCTGAAATAGATTTTGAAGTAAAGAAAGATAAGGAAATATTGTTTGGTTTAGCCTCAGTAAATGGAATAGGAATTTCAATAGCTGAAGCTATTATAAAAAATAGAGACACACAAAAACCATACCACTCAATGCACGACTTCTATAGAAGATGTGATTCATCTGTATTGAAAAAATCTACCTTAGAACATCTTATTTATTCTGGCGCACTTGATGAATTAGTGGACACTGAAGAGGATAATGATATAAATAGATCTTCGGAACTAAGCATTCTTGAAAAGGAAAAAGAAGAGCTTGGAATCTATGTTACAAAACATCCGCTAGAGGGTACCTGGGATGTGATGAAAACAAATATAGATCTTGAGCTAATAGAGATACCCGAATGCACTAATGGATCTTATATAAAAGTTGGAGGAATAATAACTTCTTCAAAAAAGATTATAACTAAAAAAGGTGCAAGAATGTTTAAGTTTAATCTAGAAGATCCATCAGGCGAAATAGAGGTTGTAGTCTTCCCCAAAGATGCAAAGAATTACAGTGATGAATTTTTTAAAGCTGGAGAAATAGCTTATATTTCTGGAACTTTAAATAGAGAAACCGACGACGAAAACTCATCCAATAGGATATTTTTATCCAACCTTGAAAAGGTCGATAATGCAACAATGTATAGTGGAAAGGCAATTTATTTAAACTATAAATCAATTGACTCTCTACAGCTAAAAAAAATATATGATATAATTAATAATAACAATGGCAATAGGCAAGTGTATCTAAACGTAGATTCTAATTTGGGTACATTTGTTTATAAATTTAATAAAACTACAAATAAAAACGCTGAAAAGTTAATCAAAGAATTACTGGAGGAAAATCAATAATGGCAGCAGCAGGTAGCTATCAGAATCCTACGGAAAAACAGTGTTGGAGCTACTGTTTTTCTTGTGGCAGATGCGAAGACAAAGGGCGCTTTAGCAAGTGCAAAGGATGCAGCGGAAGATACGATCCACAGGGTAGGATAGATCCCCACCCAGAGGACTTCTGCGACTGTAGAAACGGTACATTAAGATGGAAAACTCAAACTGGTAGAGTGGTTATCACCAAGTTTAGATCTAATCCATATAGTGGATCTGTAACATACGAAAAGAAATCAGAAGATGAAAGAGACTGGGAATCATACCTAAAAGATATGAGAGAGAAAATGAATGATCCAAACTGGAACCCAATAACCATCATTGGAGAAGACGGACCCGTTAAAGGAGTTGGAAGATAATGAATCATCAATTAGCAAAACTGGTTAAGAATGATATAACATTAATTGAATATCAAGATTCTACCCATGTACAGTCTGATAAGTACTTTATACAATCTGGAGTCGTTGGTTTTTTTGCAACCAAAAAGCAATTAGAGGACCTGCATGACATATTGAATTACTATTTAAACATGGAAAATTTTGAACAGTGCAAGATAGTTGTTGATGATTTAAACATAAGCGCACTGCCGGAGGTATAAATGTCTAATAATTATTACGATGAAATGGAAATAGGTAACTCTGGCTGGGTTCCTACAAAAAACGGTGGATACAAAAATATTCACAACAACCACACTCTCGATGCCAACGGTAGAGAGTTTGATGAAAATGGCAATTTAATATACGATCCAGAAAATGATGTAAATGATATCGATTAAAACAGCAAAAAACATAACAGACTTTGAGAAGTTACACTTAACAGATCTTTCATATTCAAGGATAGATACATACAAAATGTGTCCATCTAAATACTTCTTTTCATATATAAAGAAAGAACCAAGGCAATTTAATGACGCTGCGGTACTACGGAAACATAGTTCATTCCGTACTAGAAGACCATGTAGGCACTGAAGCTGGATTAAACCCAGATAGTCTCTTAGAAGACTATGAGGTAAAAAGATCTAGTTATGATCCAAACAATATTATAAACGATGGATTAATAGATGTCGGTAAGAATATATTACTTGAATTTTACGACAGGCATTCTGAAGAAACTTTTAATGTAAAAGATAAAGAAATGCAATTCAGTTTTGTTATAGGTTCATTTTATGTAAATGGATTTATTGACAGGGTAGACGAATATGAAAATAGAGTTGAAATTATAGATTACAAAACTGGAAAATGGGAAGTAGCCCAGAAGGCTATTAAAGATAATCTTCAGCTAGGCATCTACGCTCTCGCAGCAAGGAACGAATTTCCGGACAAAGAGATATATGCAGAACTTTATTATTTAAGATCGGGCAAAAGAAAAGGTCACGTATTTACGGATGAAGATCTTGAAAACGCCAAGATTCAAATAATCGAATACGGAAATAAAATGATTAATGATAATAACTTTAGTCCGACTAGGAACGAAAGAGTCTGCTCATTCTGCGACCACGCTAAATCAGGAGCATGCGCAGTTGGTGTCATGAGAAACAAAAAGAGCCAAGGCCGTTAAGCCTTGGCTCTTTTTAAAAGAGTAGAAATTATTAGTTATTTACTGGAAATGCGATTGAATCCTGAACCAGATCAACCTTACGGTCGCTGTCGATTACTACCTTGATGGCGTCATCGGTTGTGTAACCCAGTGATTCAAGTGTCTTTACTGCTGAGCTCTGCATATCTACTACAAAGCTATTTACTAGCATGTTTAACGTGGTCATTATTTTTCCTGTTCTTTCGTGGTTAACTTGAAATTAGTTAAATTATAATATATAATATATGTCTGTAGAAGTAAACTGTTTGTTTCCCTCTACTAACATAAGATAAAGGATATACCATGAACATAGACCATGTCAAGCCGGAGGAATTTTTTCTCGAAAAATCTTTTCGTTCTAAACATCCGAATTTTAAAAAAGTTAAATCAAAATACATAGATCAATCAATCCTAGAAGAAGACTCTATACAAGAAAAACGGTGGTAGAGGTAGCGCCTATAGATATACGAAGACTGGATACAGAGAAGACCTTGGTCTTACGTTGAGATCCAATTGGGAAGCAAACTTCGCAAGGATATGTAATGTGTATGAAATAGATTTTGAATTTGAACCAAAGATATTTACGTTTCCAGTTAAAAGGGGAACAAAAGGTTATACGCCAGATTTTTATTTTGAAAAAACTGAAGATTGGATAGAATTAAAAGGATATCTTGACGATAAAAGTAAAATAAAAATAAAAAGATTTAAAAGGTATTATCCAGAAGAATTTAGTAAATTCACAATGATTATAAGCAGATATTCAAATGAAGCAAAATCATTTGCTAGTCAGCTTGAGGTTCCAAATGTAATTTTTTACGAAGATATTAAAGATTATTATGCTAATATATTATATAAATGGGAAGGCAAATAAATGGCAGCTTACAAGGAGCAATATTACTCACTAGAAGAACACGAAATGCAAGCCCTAATTGAGCAGGCAAAAAAAGATAACACCATAGCTCAAAGGGAACTATTAAAAATTTTCAATAACTTTTTAACAAAGTATACAACAATGTTATACCACCGGAAAGTATAATCTTAATGACTATGATATCAGAAGGTTTATAGCTTTATTTGTCAAAGACAAGTATGCTAGAACCGCACTTATTAGAAACAAATTAAATCCCGCCACTGCAAAAGTAGTCAACGAATGTATGAGGGGGATATACTACATGGCAAAAAGGTATGGAACCGAGGAGGACATAAGACAAACGGTTGATCTTACTTTTTTGCAATGCGTAGCGAGATATAAAAGAAAAGATTCAGAAAAAGGACCAATACCATTCAGTGCCTTTTTGTATAGCTATTTCTTTTATCTACTTAAGAAAAATGTAGACGTATTTTTAATAGATCAATTAGGTAGAAAAACATTTCCACTTATAACAGACGAAAATTACGATGGAGAAGATGACGAAAAGCCAGTTGGCTTTAGGGCCGATCCAGTAGATGTTGATATGGATTCAATTTTATCAGTAGAAAATATTGACGAGATGTGGGTTTTAGGAAAAACTGCAGCTGAACCTTTTGATAAACTTACCATACAAGAAAGGCAGCTGCTAAAATGGAGGTATGTAGATGGAAAGAGGTCATCTGAAATAGCTAGTAAAATTACTGAACATCCAAACACCGTAAGGGAACATCTAAGTAAGATAAGAGACAAAATAGTTGATATAATAAAAGAGTCGCAATTAGAGGATTTATTCAAATACTCCAAGAAAAAGGATAACTAAAACACAATGGAATACCAACAGCTACAAAAGCTTAATCAGCTTCTTGCTAGTTTTTTAGAACCTCAAATAAAAGAGGTTGTTAGCGCATATGGATTTGGTGAAAATTACCAAAAATATTTTGTGGAAATACCAGAGATACATAATGTTGATTTAACTATGCATGACATAGCTAATCTCGTAGCTAAAACATCCAACGCCTACGGGAGAGCTGCTAGATTTGCTGGTATGACAAGAGCGCATTTTAAATTGACTGAAGGTAGATATAAATCTATTTACAAGAAAAACAGAATAGGAAAAAACGAAGCAGAAAGAGAAGCTGCAGCTATGTTGGCTGCCGAAGAAGAGTATCAAGCACTAGTGATAGCTGAGTCTTTGGTTCATTTAGCTGAGTCCATAGAAACATCTTCTAGAATAGCTTCGGAATCTGCTAGAAAACTTATGGACAAGATGCAGTCTATGCAGATAGCATCGGCAAGAGAAGAAAAAGGATACTATACAGAAAAGGACTTTAGTTTTTAATCATGCCAAAATTTATAGGACATTATAAATGTGTTGATTCTCCAGATCAATTCTACTCTATTCCAAGACAAGAATTGGATTTTCCAACTCAAGTTATAAAAAACAATAAAAGTTATTTACTCTTTACGACTATTCAGGTCAGTACGTCTTCTCAAGAGAATAAACTACATGAACTAGCAAAGCAGAAAAATATAACTATGGGAGTAGTAGTTTGATATGCACATAGAAGTTTTTTGCGATGGAGCCTCAAGAGGGCAGGGGCAGAAAAAAACTCGGAGAAGCTTCTTGCGCTACTGTAGTCTATAAGAATAGAAAAAAAGTTGCACAGTTTGCTAGAGGACTTGGAACAAGAACTAATAACGAGGCTGAGTATGAGGCTGTTATAGCTGCTCTTTTGATTTGTAGTATGTCTGATTTTTTAGATCCAATTATTTATACAGATTCAGCTGTAGTGGCAAATCATATTAATGGAAAATGGAAGTGCAGGAATAAAACATTACTCCCACTTTTAATGACAGTTCAAGATATAGCTGAAGAATATCATTTTAGAGTAGTTCAAGTTCCAAGAAATATTGTTTGGGAACCAGATTTTTTAGCTAATGAATTTTTAAATGAACTGGAAAAAAGAAAGCAGAGCAATGACATTGCATGATATAATGGCTGGTATGCATAAAAAACTTTATTCAGAACAACCAATAATGATTGGCTTAGCAGGTAAGGCTGGTAGCGGAAAGACCTCTGTTGCAGAAGCTTTGGTTCCAAAGGGCTCTTTTGCTAAAACGCAATACGGCGCTAGGTGGGATCATATTTTCTTTGCCCTACCACTATACGAAATGTTAACATCAAAAGTTAATATTCAAGGAATAAATCAAGAATCCAGAATTAAATACGCAATTCACGAAACGTTATATGAATTGTATGGTTCAAATTCTATTGGTATGATTCCAGATTATGACGATTTTATAGACAAAGTAAATAACATATATAACCTACCGCTAGATGCTAACGCATCAAAGCAAAGAACTTTCCTTCAAAAAGCCGGCGATATATGTAGAGACGGATATTCAGAATGTTTCTGCCATTGGGCAATAGGAAAGACTCTTAAATTATATAAATCTTATATAAAAACTTTAGAAGAAGATGAAGAAGAAAGTCCATTTGTTGTTCTTGTTTCTGATGTCAGATTCGAAAACGAAGCAAAATCAATACTAAAAATGCCAAATGGATTTGTGGTATACTTTGATGCAGAACAAGAAGTTCTAAATGAAAGATTGATGAAAAGAGATGGTAGAATATCTACTCCAGAACAAAATGCTCATGCCAGCGAGCAGGAAGTTAATTTTGTAAAGGACATTGCGTCTTTTGTTATAGATACTAACAATCTAACTATAGAGCAACAAGTTAATAAAACTTTAAAAACACTAGGTTTCATACAGGAGAAACATGCCTAAGATAAATAAAACAGCCCACGAGCAATCAACTGATTCACCATTGGATCAAACTGTAACCCTAAATGCTGGGGAAATAGCATTTTCTAGCTCCCCAATATTTATATGTGGAGTTAATAGAAAGGTTAATATAGGTAACTTTGAAAACATTGATGTGTACGCTGGGATCACGCTTCCTTTAAATGGGGTTTCCCTAGAGGATAAAGAGGCTCTAGAAAACGCAGTACATGAAGCAGCTGCTTATGGGTTTTCGCTAGTCTCTAAGGAAACTAGTGAAAGATATTTAGTAATTAAGGAATCTCAACAAAATAAATAGTATGTATTGACATGCTACCCTATTACTATATATACTTATACAAAGCTAAATAAATAACTATAAAGTTAGGTAAGGTACAAAATGTTAAAAAAATTAGTTCAAAAATTATTTAAAAAAGCAAAAGCCGTAAAAGTGCTGGACGCAGAAACTGATAAAAAAGTAGACGCAGCTCTTTCAAAGTGGGAAGCAACTGCGGTTGCAGTGGCTTCTGAAATCGAAGAAGCAGTGCACGAAATAACAGCTGAAGTCCAAGAGGCTAAAAGAGAAGTCAAGAAGGCAGCTGCTGGACCCAAGAAGGAAAGAAAGCCAAGAGCTCCAAAGGATCCCAACGCAGTTAAGAAAGCAGCTCCAAAGAAACAGGCAAAACCAAAGAACTAATTTTTTTTAGCAACACTAAACGGCATTTTCCATATGTATCATATGGATTTGCCGTTTTTTTGTTTACTATATTAAACATGTCTATAAAGGTTTATTTAAATTAATATGTCTTTAGCCAAGTATAGAAAAATATATAAAGGACCTAAAAAGGTAAAGAACATACCTAAAAATAATGAAGAAAAAGAAACTGACAAACCACCAAAAAAAGACTAGATCGGTCATGGGAGAATATAACAAATGTTGAACTTTATATGGAAAATATGGTTTTTTATTTTTGACATTTTAAACTCTATAGAAGATAAAAAAGAGGCTAAAAAGTATGGTAATAAAAAATAGAATTTACATAAGCGGTCCAAGAATGGGAACAAACAATTCTATGTTTGGAATAGAAAAAAAGAAATCAAAAAGAATCAAGTCAACAAAATCTAAAAGGAAAAATAAATAAAATGCCAAAGGATCCAAGACTAAAGAAAGCTCGGAGTTTCAGGCTACAATAAGCCTAAAAGAACTCCTAGTCATCCAAAAAAATCACATGTAGTTGTAGCTAAATCCGGGGCTAAAGTTAAAACTATTAGATTTGGTCAGCAGGGTGTTTCTGGATCGCCAAAGAAGAAGGGTGAATCAAAGTCCTATGCTGCCCGCAGAAAATCATTTAAAGCACGTCACGCCAAGAATATCGCTAAGGGCAAAATGTCTGCAGCTTATTGGGCAGATAGAGTTAAGTGGTAAGCAATACTAATGCCAAAGATTAAAAAAATATTAAGGAGAAGAAAAAGAATGATACACCCAGTTGCAAAAATGGTTCTGCCAAAAGAACTGCAGAAGGTTGAAAACGGAAAGTTAAAACCTGCAATGCTTGCCAAGGTTAAGTGCGGTGGGCAAATGTGGCACAAAGCCGCACAGGCCTTCAACGCCCTTTATGATGAGGCTAAGGCAGCTGGTCATAAACTCCAAAATATTGGAGACTATCGACCATTTGAGGCTCAATTAAGTTTATTCATGTCTCGTTATGAAGACAAAAAAACAAACAGAGTACCAGAAATTACCAGGACTTATCAAAATAAAAAATGGTACCTAAAGAAAGGCATGAGCCCAGCTGGAACTCCAGGCACATCAAACCATGGACTTCGGACTAGCAATAGATCTTAATATGCAGGACGCAAAGCGCTATAAATGGATGTGCGAGAATGCTCCCAAGTATGGTTTTTATCTTCAGGGTGAGCCTACAAAAAACGGAAGACCAAATCCAGAGTATGAGGCATGGCATTGGCAGTATTGCTTGGGCGACTCAGTGCCACCAGCCTTAGCCGGAACTGTTTCCGCAGCTCCAGCTGGAGAGGTAGTAGAAGAGCATAACCCAACTAAGATTACGGTTGGAGCTAAGGGTGATTTAGTTAAAAAGTTACAAGAGGGATTAAAGAAGGCCGGTTATTATACCGGTCCAATTGATGGTGATTTTGGTAATATGACAGGGGAAGCCGTTAGAAAGTTGAAGGGTGTGAATGGTCTAAAAAATGATACTGTTGCTGGAGCAAAAGTATTTGCCATATTAAATTTGGAAATGTAGGTTTAATATGACTGAAGCTATTTTAGTTGCGTGCATTGCTGCAATTGGCGGTATTATAGTTGCCCTTATACAAAAGGGTAGAGCAGAAAATAAAGCCGACCACAACGTAGTTGCAGATATGCTCATCACCGTAAAAGATGATATAATTAATTTACATCATAAGATTGATCATGTTGACGAGCAAGTTGACAAGGTTGACGATAAGCTTGATGGCCATATTGATTGGCATATGAAAAAAATAGAAAAAGAAAAGGCTAGTAAAAAGGGAGCATAACATGGCATACGGAATGAAAAAAGAAAAAGGCATGGCAATGAAAAAAGGTGCAGCCAAAAAGGGAGCAATGAAAAAAGGTACCGCAAAGGCAAAGGGCTTAACTTCTTCACAGAAGAAGCTTCCTCCTTTTATTCAAAAAGCAATAATGAACAAGAAGAAAAAGAGTAAGTAATTTTTACTATGGCAGCTAAGAAGAAGTCAGACAAAAAATGGATTCAAGGAGCAATTAAAAGACCCGGTGCCTTTACTGCAAAGGCCAAGAAAGCCGGTAAGTCAGTTGCTGGTTACGCAGCTGCCGTAACCAAGAATCCAAGCAAGTATAGTAAGACAACAGTTCGTCAGGCTAATTTAGCCAAAACTCTTAGAAAAATATCTGCTAAAAGGAAAAAGAAATAATGGCTACTAAAAAGAAAATGGTATGGGATAAACCCAGTCCAAAAAAGAAATCCTCAAAGTTATCATCAAAGCAAAAGTCAAGAGCAAAAGCAATGGCCAAAGCTGCTGGTAGACCTTATCCAAATTTAATTGATAATATGAGGGCAGCAAGAAAAAAGAAAAAAAGTTAAGTTACATTTATTCTCAAGGTTGTCTAGATGCCGTATCCAGGTACAAAAAGTTCAAGTGGATCAGAGCCAGATGGCCCAGAAAATATTTCGGTAGTTGCTGGAGACGCTCAAGTAACCATTTCTTTTGATGAATCTGCATACAAAGGTAAAGACGGAACTGTAACTTATCGTGCGACATTAAATCCTGGCAATATATCATCCACAAACGCTGCGTCTCCAATAACAGTAGTAGGATTAACAAATGGCACGGCGTACGCAATTGAAATCTTAGCAGAAACTCCCTCACGGGGTTGCTAGTCAAGCTATGCAGGCTGATCAAACTTATACGCCAGTTGCTCCATATTTCCCTCCATATTTTCCACCATATTTCCCACCGTTCTTTCCCCCATTCTTCCCTCCATTCTTCCCGCCTTTCTTTCCGCCATCTTTTCCCGTATACCCTGGCTGCAACTGCTGTAGAGGTACAAGTGTTTACGAGGATGAATGTTATGGGCCAAACCAAGAGTACCGATATAGATACGGTGTTTACTATGATGGAACCTGCGCCTATAACGCAGCAGGATCTGCTGCAAGCGGTGTAAATTGCGGAGACGAACTCTGCTTAAATTGTAGCTGTCCATCATTTACTGACTGGGGTCCATGGCAGTATCCTGGTTTTGCTTGTTAATGTTGCACTTTGAATTTTTTTATGATAACATATAAAATTATGGAGATCTTTTTATGATATTTGGCGTTCCACCTGATGCTGATTTAAGAGAGATTCTGCACTTTGCTGTACTGGTAAAATCAGAGTATGCAGGAATAATATCTATTCCAAAGCCAGAAGATGACGACATAAGAAAGCAAAGACTATTATACGGACTAAATAATAATCCTACAATAGTATTTGATTCAGACTTTGAAGACCACACAAAATTTTTCAATGTAATGATTGGTCAAGAAAATTATGGAAGGATTATTTGTCCTAATATAGAAAGTTCTGAAGCTGTTATAGCTGGCCTACAATCAGACCCCATGATCATTCCTGTAACAAAAGAACAGTTATCCAACGTTCAAATAGGCTGGGTTTGGGACGGATTTAACTTTAATAAATATTAGGAGTATTTGTGTCAGCTTGGGATGACTACAAAAAGAAAATAGGCGGTGTTAAACCTTGGGACATTTTAAACCCCAATGTATCTAGAGCCTCAAAAGAAGTTGAAGAAAATCGATTGAGCATCTGCTTGCAGTGTCCAGAATTAATTAAGGTAACTAAACAATGCAAAAAGTGCGGATGCGTAATGCCAGTTAAAGTAAAATTAGAACAATCCAAATGTCCGATTAATCTTTGGTAGTCTTTAAATCTGGTATAATATATCTATATGAATTTAAAATTATATTCAGACGTTGAGATAGGAAATATTCCGCCAACCCCTTCTCAGATTACCTTTGGTAGTGACCTCTTAGATGAAGCGCGTACGACGCTTGTGCAGTATGCTTTTCGTTTTGGTTATCCAATTAGTTACTTTCAAGAACAATCTGGCAACCTAGTACAAAACATATTTCCAGTTTATAAAACCCAATATGAGCAGATTTCTACTTCTTCAAAAGTACAATTAGCACTACACACAGAGACAGCATTTCACCCATATAAGCCCGACTACATACTACTTCTGTGCCTCAGGGGTGATCCATCAGCTGCTACAACTTACGCAGAAATTAATGATATAGTTCAAGTATTGCCGGAACAAATAATAGAGACATTAAAAAAACCATGGTACATTACAGCTGTTGATGATAGTTTTAGAACAAACGGTGAGCCACAAAAGGAATTTATAATGCCAATACTGCGTGATACTGACGGTTCATTGAGTATGACTTATGATAATTTTTTCATGCGAGGAATAAACGAAGAAGCGGACCTCGCATTGGCCGAGCTCAATGTGGCAATAGAAAAGTGCACGAAAGAGATTGTATTAAAAACAGGGGATCTTTTAGTTATAAATAACTCTACCGTAATTCATGGGCGTAAACCCTTCGATGCAAGGTATGACGGTACGGACAGGTGGGTTCAAAGAATGCTCGTAAGAAAACAGTTACCCCCAAAAGATCAAAGACATGGTCACATTATAATTACTTCCTTTACTCGAGAAGATTTAAAATGAATAATATAAACGATTTTGATGGCTTCATGCCTGTTATACAAAATGTGACAGTTTCTTCCGTGATTGAATCTTTGGGTTCTAATGGGGAAATAATGAATGTTAATTGTATTAAAATTACAACAGCTGAAGGTAAAGAATTTATATTTAGTATAACGCCATTAGATCTACATAGGCTTCATCTACTAATTGTAAAAGCGCTCTTATCTGATATATAATATCTATAGAATTTACGAAAGAAGGATTAAATGAGTGAGGTTATGTGGACCTGGCTACTGTTCTTAATGGAACTAGTTGGAATTGGTGGCAACTATTTAGTAGGAAACAAAAGATGGCAAGGTCACTTGGTACTTGCGTTACACTCTTTTCCTTGGGTAGTGTATTCTTTGTTGTTTGAGAAGCCTGGGTTTATAGCGATGTGGATTTTGTGGCAGTCTGTTTATTGGAGAAATCTTTTTAAGTGGAGAAAAGAAGATGAAATCAACTGACGTAATATCTGTAGTCGTTTCCTATAACGATGCTAGAAATACTTATAGAGCAGTAAAGACTTTACTTAACCAAAGTGAGCCAACTAAAATCGTAGTTTGGGACAACGCCTCTAAAGATAATACTGTTCAAGTTCTTGAAAACGAGTTTGCAAATGAGATCATAATTCATCGCAGCAAAGAAAACATGTATTGGACACCCGCAATCAACGCAGCTTTGGGTAAATACTATGATGGCGAAAATTATATACATTGGTCAAACAATGATATAGGTTACCCGTTTGAATCTATAGAAAGAATGATCGAAGACATCAACAATACAAACGCTGGCATGGTTGGCCCAACTGGATCAGCAATAGGGGGATTGCAAGATTATGCAGTTCATCAGAGTAGTGTAGATGGTCAATTTGTTAACTTTAGCAGTTTGTATGCTTTCCTAAAAGGGAAGAAGCCAACCCAAGCCCCGAGCATACAGGGAGCATGCGTGATGGTTACTAAAGATTCTTTTAGTAAGGTTGGATTTTTGGACGAAAATATGCCACTAGGAGCAGATGACTTTGATTACTCTATAAGAATGAAAGACGCTGGTTACAAATTGTTTGTAGTTGAGCAGGCATATGTTTTTCATCAAGGGCACGCGAGTGGTCCAGGCAATGAGAAAAGCTGGAGTGAGGTTGGTGGAAAGTCATGGGATTTCTTCAATAAGAAATATGATGGTTATTTCTTCAATGAACTAGAAGCCCTGAGATGTCTATGGGAACATAAGCATTACCCCAAATGGGAGATCGGAACTGGTTGGTTAACAGAAGAGGCCAGACTAGCCATCTGGAAAGATAGAGGCGTAACCTATGACGGATCGACTGTACATAGTAGCGTGTCATAAAGATCGTTCTACCGAAAAGCTTTCAGAACCATACGAAGAAATATGTAATTCTGATTACGGGATAAAACCAAATGGTTACGAAAAGTATGATGATACTTATCCCATTAATATTTCGAATAAAAATAAAGCTTACTGCGAATTAAGTCCTTTATATTCTGTTTGGAAGAATGATTTTAACTATAAAATGATAGGCCTAGGACATTATAGAAGGTTGTTAAATTTTGATCCGCAAGTAAATCAACAGTATTTTTTTGAACAAAAGTTTGAAGATAGAAAGATTGCGTCAGAATATCTAGCTAAACATATGTCGATAGCTGAAAATGTTTTCTATGTTTCGACTCCTTTTAATGTAGGTTCAATACTAGAACAATTCATAACCTTTCATCCTCAACTTATTGATTTATTTAAACATTCTTTTTCTGTCTTTAACAAACAAAATTCAAATTCCCCAAGCGCCGAAAATTTTTTCAGAAACTCAGGCCAACTACATACTTGTAACATGTTCTACGGAAGTAGAGATCTTGTAGATCAATGGTGTAATCAAATCTTCAATCTGTTATTTGAACTAGAGAAAGACGTTCCTAGCGATCTAGACGGTTACCAAAGTAGATGGGCCGGGTTTTTCGCAGAGAGATATTTATCATTTTTTATATCTCAAATTTCCGATAAAGCTAAAATCATATATAGGCCGGTGATATCCTTTGACTAAATTATTTAAAAGAAAAGAAGAACTACTATCGTGGGCTTGTAGCTCTTATGACGATCCTCATTCATCGATGTTAGAGTTTGGAGTATACGCTGGTTACACTATATCTATTGCTAGACAGTACTTTTCTGGAGACCTGTATGGCTTTGATTCCTTTGAGGGTTTACCTGAAAAATGGCGAGATGGATACGATAAGGGACACTTTCAAACAGAGAAGATTCCTTCTATAGAAGGAGTAGAAATAGTTGTAGGATACTTTCAAGATACTCTAGAAAAGTTCTTAAAAAATCTAAATAAAAAAATAAAAATAATACACTTTGACGCAGATCTATACTCCTCTACAGCTTATTGTTTAGAGCTAGTTACCAACCATCTGTCTGATGAATGTATCTTTATATTCGATGAATATCAAAACTATCCTGGTTGTGTTGAGCATGAAGAGAAGGCTTTTCTGGAGTGGTTAGAAAAAAATAAAAATTTTAGTTCCGTAAGAATCGCAGAAGTGGAAGACGGAGAACAAGTAGCTTTCCATATTGAAAAGCTAAAAAGTACGTGATATACTATATCCACGAAGTCAGATGCTTAGGTAGATGTGGTATAATAAGTGCTACGGAAACCGACGACAATCCCCAGTAGGTGGCAACTACCCTACTGGGGATTTTTGCTTTTAGGTCTTTACTATTTTAGGGTAATCTAATTTATGGAATTGGAGACTTTTTATGCCAGCTGTACACGGTATTATAACTTTAAATGATACCACCTCAACAATTTTAACAACAGATGGAGATAATCTGCCAAGCAATCTAACCATCTGTATTCAAAATCTATCTAATTCTAAGAGAGTTTTTTTAGGAGATAGTTCAGTATCATCTACTTCTTTTGGCTACAGATTAGAACATGATCAGTCGATTGTATTTGAAAGATTAAATAAATCAACCGAACTGTACGGCATCAGTGAAGATGGTGATACTGATGTCGCTGTCATGAAGTTTATCTTCAGCTAATGATACGCTTTACTTCTCCGGGTCTACAAGGTCCACAAGGTGAGCCTGGTTCATCCATAACCTTTAAAGCCACTGTGGCAACTGTTGCCGAATTAAATGCTTTGACCGGCATGTCCGAAGATGATGCTCGTGTAGTTGAGGAAAATGGACATATTTATATTTACGATGGTTCTTCGTGGATTGATGGTGGTCAATTTTTAGGACCGCAAGGAGAGCAGGGTCCAGAGGGTCCGCAAGGAGAGCCTGGACCCGCTGCAGACTCTGTTCCATTAGTAAAGCATGAAGTAAAAGCTGGTGAGTCACTAACGATAGGGCAAGCTGTGTATGTAAGCTCAGCTGACGGCACTAATATGATTGTAAGTAAAGCTTCAAATGCATTGGAGTCGACATCTTCAAAAACTATGGGCCTCATAAGCTCTAGCCTTAATTACAATGATCATGGATACGTTGTTACTGAAGGTCTACTAGTTGGACTTAATACCGAAGATGCGAATGCTGGAGATCCAGTATGGCTTGGTACAAACGGCAATTTAATATACGGCTTAGTAAATAAGCCAATTGCTCCAGCGCATCTAGTATTTATTGGTATAGTCACTAGATCAAATCAAAATAATGGAGAAATATTTGTAAGACCACAGAACGGTTTTGAGTTAAATGAAATACATAATGTTTTAATTGGATCAGGTTATGCATCGACTCCTTCAGATAACGATCTACTTGCGTATGATACAACTTCGGGATTATGGAAAAACCAAACAAAGTCAGAAGCAGGAATTCCTACAAGTTTAAATGGTTTAACAGATGTTACGCTTTCGGAAACGCCATTAGATAAACAGCTTCTTGTTTATGATAACTCGACTTCGCAATGGATTAACGCTAACCCAATTGACTCTACCGGTATCGCATATAAA
>Ga0208161_1000480_pt1 | contig 22759 bp, 6 predicted proteins | sample CB_VirMetaG_3_FD_184538 | JGI IMG/M metagenome (GOLD analysis project Ga0208161, IMG submission 184538) | Freshwater to marine saline gradient viral communities from Chesapeake Bay - CB_1508_1S Viral MetaG (SPAdes) (version 4) | ecosystem: Environmental > Aquatic > Marine > Coastal | place: USA...
CGGAGATCCAGATACAAAAATTCTACTAAGAGCTGATGGCACGATTGTTGCTCAAGGTCTTGCAACAAAAAACTCAGCAAATATTGAACTTACAAACAACGAAAGAACAATTTATGTTAGCAAGAATGAACTATATGCCACAGACGCATTCGATGAAACTGGTAGAAGTCTAAACAAACCATTCAGAAGTATTGAAAGAGCATTATTTGAGGTTGCCAAGCAATCATATGTTGCTGGTAAAGGTCAGTTAGGCGAAGTTCCAGCAGAACAAATTATAACTGGAAAACAGTACAAGATTATTATTGCTGGTAACACGAATTGGACCACTATTGGTGCTACAAATAATAATCCTGGTACTATATTTACTGCGAATTCAATTGCACCTACTGGTACTGGTATCGCAGAAGAAGTTGGTGTTGACGCATTTGAATACTATACAATTATTGTTTATCCTGGTGATTATGATATTGATAATAGACCAGGAAAACAAGAAACAGATGCAGACTTTGCTAGTTTCTTCAATACAGCAGCAAATTACAACACAGAACAAGAACTAGTTGCAAATTTACATAAAATAAATCCTCCTTCAGGCGGCATAATAGTGCCAAGAGGTACGTCTATTATTGGCCTAGATTTAAGAAAAACGATCCTAAGACCAAAATATGTTCCAGATCCAGCAACTCCAGCAACACCTCATAGATATCAAGATGCAGGGAATTTAATCATTTACAATAGAGACTATATTCAGTCAGAAGCATTTGGATGGTTGCAAGATAATTTTACTCCTGGAAATGCTGATTATAACAAAGCGAAGTGTAAGAGAGATATTGGATATTATATAGATGCATTAGTTGCAGATCTCCAGAGGGGTGGCAACTCAAGCATTTATGATACTGCCAAATTCTATTACGATGGAGCAGTTCTTAATCAAGGAATGATTGAAGGAGCAAATGAAGTATTAGATACCGTAAGAACTCTTAGAATTGTTTCTCATATGGCTATCATGGCAATGAGAAACAGTTCTTTTGTGGATCAAGCAACTACAAGTGGTACTACAATTACTTTTGCATCTGCACAACTAGGTATTGTTCCTGGCGTTACTGTTGAAGGTCCAGGAATTATTGGAAGTCGTCAAATTTTAGATGTTGTTTATGATGGAAATGGAGCTGCAACATCTGCTACTTTAGATAGTGCTGTTAATACAAATCAAACGACAAATGGTGGTTTTACATTTAAAGCAGGAACTTTTTATTCAATAAAAACCCCATACTCAGAATCTAAATTTGCATCTGGAGATCTTTTTGATTCATCTATTCCGCAGTGTAATGATGTTGCTTCATCAATTTGGACCTCATATTCATTATATGTTGATATTCTAAATGACAGTGTAACTTCTACTATCAGAAGAGTTCCTTATGGATTTGATAGAGACCAAGAAAGTGCTATCTTTAGGGTAACGGGTGGTTCTTATTTCTGGCAACTTACAATTAAAGATGCGATTAATCTTCCACAATATGTAAATTCATCTGGAAATCTTGTTACATATAGCAACCAGAATGGTATTGATGATACTGGATGCTTCCCATGTAGTCACCACAGACTAGTTGCATTCAAGTATGCTAACGCAAAAGAACTTGATGAGTATTATCTAAAGTCGGTTAGAATTTATAATGCTCAAATTAATCCAGATATCAGTGAAGATGAACTTACTCGAAGAATTGAAGAAAACAGAATCGTTGGTGATGCAACATCACCAACCTCTATTGATACTGTAAGTTCCGCTTCTCCATATATCTTTAACTGTTCACTACGTTCCGTATATGGAATGGGTGGTTTACATGCAAATGGTGATGATGCCACTGGTTTCAAATCAATGGTTCTTGCACAATACACTGGTATCTCACTACAGAGAGATGACAGAGCTTATCTATATAATCCCACGAATCAACCTACTTATAGTGACAGAACTAAAGTAGTTACAAATGCAGATCAAAGACATACTAAAGTAGATTCTACATATCTTGATGGTTGGAGACATTATCACATTAAGTGTAGTAACGATTCTTTCCTGCAGGTTGTATCTGTTTTCGCTGTTGGTTATGCGGATCATTTTATTTCCGCTACAGGATCTGATGTATCTATTACAAACTCAAACTCAAACTTCGGTAATATTGCTACATTAAGTTCTGGATATAAAAGAGATGCGTTTAATCAAGATTCAACTGGACAGTTGATTGGAGTAGTCCCACCACGAGGAATCAATTATATAAACACACAACCAGTTGGTATTGGCGAAATCGATCAAAGAACATTTTCTGCTTGGCAAAATGCTGAAGTAGCAAACAGACCTAAAATTAGTAAAATCTACGTCAAGAATCCAAATAACCCATATGGATTGTTTGGTAAAGATGAAGTTCCAGAATACATTGAAAACAAAGGAACTCCCCAAGAAAAGCGTTGGTTATTACTTGATGGTATTAATTATCTTTTAGGTAAAGGAAAGAATATTAAATTTGATCCAATCACAGAAACTTACGAAACGGGAAGTGACTTTGATGAATATGTATACACTTCATTCCCGACTTTTATTGGATCTGCAGTTCAAAAAGAATTTAAGGCAAGGCTAAGATTAAAAGGAGCTGTCAATGAAGACGGTCAAACTTGCATTGATGCTGAGGTAAATCAAACTACATCAGATAATACAATCTTTACAGTTCCAGAAAATGATACTAGACAATATTATGGTTGGGAGTATTCTGAGACGCAAGGCACAGTATATTACGGACATGTTGTTATTTACATTATGGATTCTGTTTTAGAATCTGATGTATTCTATTGGGGACAAGCTGCAGATGGAAGCTACTTTGAATTTGTAGATGCTGCATCATTTGCCGCAACTCAAACAAATGCTGATTTTGGAGGGGCAACTCCAATTGATTCCACTACGGAAAATACTCTTCTCAAGAGAATTACAATGCGTTATGATTCAAATACGGATTATGCATTGAATACAATAGATGCCAGAGAGTTTAGTGGAAATTCTACATTCCCAAGTTTATATGCTAAGAGGACACCAGATAATCGTCTACAAAAAGATCATACTTGGAGAGTTCTTTACAAAATACCAAAAAATCAAATAGCAAAACCGCCTGAAAGAAAATACGTCATAAAATTAGAACTTGATCAAGCTCCTTATTATGAAAATAGTTATTACATTTATGACGTAGAAACTCAAATCGAATATCAATATAATCAGCAAGATGGTTATTATTTACTGACAGTTGGTGATGCCAATGTAAAAAATATTTTAAATTCCACAGATCAGCTTCCAATTGGATATTCTCAAAATCAATATTTCTTATACCCAGATATAAACCTCGATAAACCAGAATGGAACCCTAAAAAATCATACAGTGTTTATGACACCACACCAACAATCAAGACCGTTACAGTAGATGCTTCTAACTTACAAGCGGATGGATATAGTAGAAGATCGGAATATTCTACTACAGCAGAAACTATAGAAACTTTTGTTACATATCTACAATCTGGTATTAATATCAATTCTGGTGTTTCTCTTTATACAATTGGAAGTAATGTTGGATCAACAGTAACTTTAACTAGCGGAACTAATAATCTAGCTGTTGATGATATTATAAAATTCTGCTCCGCTGGATCTTCTTCTATTATTGATACAAACACTTTTTATAGAATTTCTTCTTCATCAACTAATCAAATAACATTTAAAAAACTAACAGGTGGAAATATAATTAGTGCTGGAGACGGATCATTGATTGGTGTAAAATTAAAAAGAATTAATTTCAAATCAAACGAACCTTACAAGAAAGTTGGTGGATCTAATATACAAAACGATATTGGTATTGATGATGATCTTTTTGATAATTTTACTGTCGTAAATGAAACAACTAGAAATGACGGATCTGCATATAGTAATAGAATGTTATTGTTTGAAGATCAAAATGGATTGGCACCAATTGCAGTCAAACTACACAGACCAAGTAATATTAGAGCATCTGGACATACCTGGGAATATGTTGGATTTGGCCCAGGTAACTACTCAACTGGTTTCCCTGCATTCCAAACTATCGTTCTTAACAAGCAGCAAACTATCAATGCTCAGACACAGGAAATTGACGGTGGATTTAACGGATCTAGTGGAACTAACTCCAATGGAGACTTCTTCATTGGTGCCCAAATTATTGATACCAAAGGTAGTCAATCAGAAACAGTTAATACACCTAAATTAAAAACAAGTGCTCAAACTAGACTAATAAACCCAGATGATTATCTATATATTACTGCTGCTTCTAGTAGTGGCGTTGGAAACCTAGAGGCATTCTCTACTATCTTACAGTCATCTGCACGTATTCAATTAGCAGAAGCGTCTTCGAAGACAGTTACTTACGATAAGGTAACCGTTGCTGATATTGAGGTTTCTAACGTTCTCAAAATAAGAGATGGTGCCAGCCTCGAACTAAAAGATTCTCAAGTGGCACAACCAAATACGTTGTATAGATTTCCAGTTGCAACCGAGGATAAATATGGTTTCTCCAAAAAAGTTTCTCCATCTCAAAACTGGGGTCCAGCAGCACAATCTATTGACGATGTATTTGTAACGCCACAAGCATTATTTCAATGGGCATATGCCAATAAATTAACTGGATCTCCCGCTCCAACAACATGGCAGATTTATGTGGATGATGTTGGTAACTATGATGCTGGTGCTTTATCGGGAGGAAATTTTGTTTACAATTTAGAGAACGGAGTAAACTTTACTTATACCCCCAGTCTTTCCGAATTAGATACTAATCAAGGATTGCTAAGAATTGGAAGACTTAGTGAAAATGTTTTAACTGCTAATTTGGGTGTTTCTGGATTCATTTATGTTTCCACTGCTAACACAGCAGGTACAGTTATAAAAGGACTGGAAAGAATTGGTTCTTCTGGTGGTAATAGATGGTATTCTATTAAGAATGCTTGGCTAAATACTGATACAGGAGAAAATGGTATAGTTGGAGATTTTATCATCAACTACTTTATATTCGGAACGGATAGAATTCTCTACAACGTAAACACCTTTGACGTATAAGAAAAAATGTCAGCAGTAGTATCAAGATCATTTTTTTCAAAAAAGATCACCAGATCTTCTATTGGTAAACTACCATCAACCGCAGATATTTTAATACAAACTGATGATTCTGCCAACATGGCAGATTTTAAAAACTGGGCTACCGACCCAGCTGTTTTGCTTGATTTGAATGATGCTTTAGAAGAAGAAAATGTAGGTAGCACTTCACTTGGAGCACAGTACTTTAATAGATTTGCTACTGCTACTTTAACAGATGCTAAAGTTATTCCTAGTGTAGATTGGTTAGGAAGAAACTTAGGATCTGTTGGTGGTGATGGTGATGCTAGTCAAACATGGATTAGAAAAGATTTTATTGACAAATTTAACGTATTAGTAAGCGGTGTTCTCCTAGTGCCAGATGACGGCGTTAGTGGTGCAATAGCTGGATATAGACACGTACTTAGTAATCTAGTTGTTGGGGTGGTTCAGACTGCACAGATCGCTGCCCCAATTCTCCAAGATCAGATTCAAATTATTTTAGGAGAAAATGATCCTACTGAATATATTGTTCAGCATGAACCAGCCACTTCTGGTGGAACTGGAGCAACATTTAGAGTTGTTTTAGGGTTAAATTATGAAGAAGATCAAGACGGAAACCAACAACCATCTGGATCAATGTCACCAACTTCAGTATCTATTGTTACTTCTGGTTCTGGATATGCTCAAGGCGAAAATCTTACAATAAAAGGATCTCAATTTGGAGGAAGAGATGGAGATGATGATCTGTATGTTAATGGCGTTCAGTTAACAGGATATAATATAACAATAGAAAGATCTGAATTAAATAATAGTGGTTTGACACTGAGTGATTATATAGTTAGTTCGGTTTTCCAAAACTCCGTAGTAAATTTTATAGAAGAAAATGCAAATTCTTCTGAGTTTTATAATGTTTTTTTATCAGCCGCTCCACAAACACAAATAAATGTTGGAGATGAGATAACTTTTGAAAGGGGAGTCAATTCTTTATGGTCTAAATTAAATACATCAACTGGTACAAGAAACGCTGAATATTATAAACAGCTTGAAAGAAATTCTATAAATGTTAATGTTGTATCGGCAACTAGTGGGGATGCAATTTATTCAAAATATACCAGATCAATAAAAATACAGACAGATCAAGATCTGTCTGTATTAATTCCAAATCCAAAAAATGAGGAATATTCATTTTATACTCAGGTTTATAATCCAAATTTTGAAGGGGATTTGAAATATCGATGGGATTCTACACCAATTACTGGTTATAACAAAATTGCAACAAAGATTAGTTCAGAAGGAACTACTTATTATGAATATTATATAAATTTTAAATATCCATCTAGATTATCCATAGATCAAAATAACACTTTACAGTATGCTATTATATATAAAAATTTATTAAAGGGGTTAAGTAGTTCTTTTGTTCTTGATACTATACCAAATGTAGGATTAGAAGTAAGATTTAGAGGAGTTTATACTTCTATTGGATTTGATTTCTTTATATCCAATATAACTGCTGATGATGTAAATTCTACTAGCACAAATTATTTAGATCATGTAACAATTGGAAGAAGTAGCTCAGCATATCTTTGGACAAATACAGATATAAACGAAATTAATTATCCATCATCAATAACATTAAATATTCCATTTGTGAATTACCGATGGTTTGCAGCATCTTATCCTATTACCTACAATCCATCATCACCGATATCTCAATATCCAGTTAACCTTACTATTGCGACCTCATTTTTTTCTTATAATTCTTCATTGAGTGGAGATATTAGCACTATAAGGAATAAAGATAGAATTGCAGTTTCGATATTTACTAATTCGTTAGGAAGCAGTATTGGGGTTAGTACTAATGCCGATGGAGCAGAAAGCCTCACTGTAGCTAATCCTTATTCATATAACTTTTACTTAGGAACAGATGGCGAAAATTCTACAACTCCAATCATACTTGCAGATTTTTATCCATTGGGTGGTGTTACACTACCACAATTGATGTCTGATATTAGTAGCGGCGGAGTTACTCAGAATATTATATTAGCAAATTTAGAAACTGATGTTCAAGCTATCTCCTGGAACGAAAGAATTGGAACTACGGAACCTGTTTTGACAACTACAAAAACAAAATATTGGAAAAAAGTATGGATTTATGGAAACACAGACTCCACTTGGCAAACTGGTCCAACTACATCATACTCACTAACACCTTATATACGAATAGATGATGAAATTATAAAATTTCAAGGGTATACTAAAATTTCCGAAAATAGATATGAATTGACTGGAGTTGTTCGAGGACAATTTGGAACAACTCCCGTAGCTCATACTGGATTTGAATCTAGCAATATTGTAAATCCTGTAAGGCCAGTTCTTGATATATCGGAACAATCTAATACCGTGTTTAATTCTGATGGATCTTTTAATCCATCTACATCTTCTAGATTTTACTGGAGACAAGGAAGTGTACAAATAGATCCACAATACCTTAACATTGATGGTTATTGTACTATAGGTAAACCAGTTTCAGATAAATCTAACAGGTTTAGTTATCAAGTACCATTATATGGTCCTTGTAACTTTTTCATAAATCAAATATATCAAAGAGAAGTAATTTCAGTAAATCAGGTAAACAACTCAATTAAATTTAATGAGGTTGGTGGTTTATCCCCGACTATGAGAATAACAGGATTGTTTGGTCTGGATAATAATGGAGATGGAAATGGTGCTAAAATTTCTAAAATAGATTTTATCGATAATATTGTATATCTAGAATCTGCTGGAAATATTTTTGATCCAAATGTTTCAGAAGGAAGCATGGTTGGCGGAGTTGCACAATTTTCGTTTGTAGATACTATAGGAGGAAGAATACCATATATTGCTCTATTTGGAACTTCTAAACAAAATGGTGGATATGATAAAAATACTACAGCATTTTATAGTTCTTATAATATACAAAGTGTAGTACAAAGATATTATCTAGAACCATATCCCATTGGCAATAGAGCATACGAAGATTTATATGGTGCAGCATATCAAGCATTTATTTCAGCTAGAAATAACACCAGTGGGATTGCTGATGATGATAACACTTATTTCACTCCAAGGTCACAAACCGAAACATTTTTAATTCAAGCATCAAGAGATCAATTTTTCTCAAACGAAAGTGTGTCTTCTTCTAGGGCAAAATATCTATATGAACCGATAACAGATGGAGAAACTATAGTTTTAAATGATAGTTCTGGTATTGGTGTTAGTGATACAATTTATGGTCCAGGATTGCCATTAGATGGTGCTGTTATTTGGTCTTTGGAACAATATTCTCCAAAGTATCCCAGAATTTTCGATCCTGGTACAATAACCGTTACTACATGGGGGCAATCAAATGGAATTAGTTATGCTTATTTCTTTGTGCCTAGTTCTGTAACCAATAGAGATAAAATTACGAGTGGAGGTATTGTTAAAATTTCAACATTTGGAGATGAGGAGTTTATTATATCTAGAGTATTTCAATACTCTTTTGGAACTTATGTGTATTTAAATCCAAATCCCATTTGGAGTACATATATTAGTAATGCGTCATTTACAATTGGTTCTGGATACTACAGTCCAGTAAAAGTAAAAGTAAGAACACCTAGACAAGTATATCGTGATATTATTATCTATGAATATAACTTAGCCTCATTTGGTGGACAATCCTGTGCTAGATTTAAACTCAAGAAGTCTGATATTGGTAATCTTCAGGCAAATGTTTCACATGTATCTCAAATAACTAATGATTATTTTAATCCAGCATACGAAGACGATACTACAATAGTTTTCTATGATGGAAGTGATTATACTGCACCTGTTATAGGATTTGAAAATCACCCAACAGAAACAGAGTATTACTATGTTTATGTAAATAACCTTAGTTTGGTGCAACCAGAAACTGTAGAAAATTATGATACTTTTGCTAAGGGCATTCCATCCGTTTTGGAAATTGTAAACATCAGGAAAATTAAAGATCTTTCTAGTGATCCACCAGTCAATACCGAATATTTAATTGACCCTATTCCAAACTTAAATAAAAACACTAGATATTCTCAGGATAATGGTAAAGTAGTTTGGTTCTCTACTGCCTGGAATCGAGGAGATGTTGAATTAAATACTTATTATGTTCCAGATCAATATGACCCTTCAGTATTCTGGAATTTGGATAAAGATGAAGAAGCAAGATATTTCCACGTTGCTTCTGCGGACCAAAAAACTTATACTATACAAGAATCAAACGGCACTAATTTATTGCAGAGTGGCACCAACAGTCTTATTTTTCCAACTTTAAGTATTGGAGTAGGAAATGGTATTTATTTTACTAATATACCACCAGAATTATCTACTATTTTAAATGCGGATACTGTTTACTATGTAACTGCCGCAAATTCAGTCTCTACTAGGGATCTTTCTATCTCTACAGAAAAAAATGGTACTTCCATTTCATTCCCAACTGGTTCTGGATATAATTTAAAGGCAAGAGTAGCTCAGAAATTATTCCAAGAATTTGAAGCAACCACGTCTCAAAACACATTATCTTTTTCAAACCCAGCAAGTGGAATTGTTTTTGGACAAAGAGTATATGGACCTGGAATAACTAGTCCAGAATTTAGGACAATTATTGATGTTATTAGAAATGTTGATTCATTAGCGGTACAAGTAATATTAGATAGTAACGTCAATAATCCTAGAAATCAACCAGAAATATTCCAAATTACGGGATTTAATAAAATTAAAACACAAGATACTTTTACCCAAGCACCAGAAAATTTAGATGAATTTTTAGTTCCTCCATCTGGGCAAGTAGTTATTGGAAATGAACTTGTATCATACACAGAAGTTCAATTTGATAATAATTCATATACGTTTACTGTTCCAGTAAATCAATATAATACTTTCTTTATTAAACCACAAACAAAAATTGCTGTCAAATATCCAAGATTGACAACTGAGCTTTCAATTAACTCTTCAGATACTAAAATTGAAATTCTTGCCAATCCTGTCATTCCTAAAAGATTCTATAAATTAGTAATATTTGAAACTCAGACTCCTTTCTATACCATTACAGCTTTTTCAGAAATAAAATTATATTATGATGGAGTAGAAGTTCCATATACAAACGCTACTATCTCTGGACCAGGAACAAGTAATGAATTTAATCAATCTACTTTAAATTTATTAATTAATGGAATTACTGAATCCGAAGTAATTTATGATTTTAATCATGGTGCTAATGGATCAACAAGTTATATTATTGAATTCCAAGATCCAGTTTTAGTTGATGGATTTAGTTTATGGAGGGGCGGTACTTTCCTCGGAATATTCCCATCAAAATTTGAAATGTTTGTTTCTGAAAATGGGACTGATTATATAAGAGTTTCGACGGAAACTTATAGTGCTACTAATAGTATTAATGAAACTACTGGTATTCTTCCTATGGTTCCAGAAGCTATTGATCCATCATATCCACAATTTGGAAATATTAAAATTAATAATGAAATTATTTACTATGGTTATAGAACTAATAAGTATTTTGGTGATTGTATTATCAAAGAACCACACTCATCTGGATCTATTGTATCATTTAGTCCATATAATGCCATTAAAGAAAATTCAATTATTTATAATGGTATGGATGAATTATCAAATGTTCGTGTTGTTGTAACAGATACATATCCACCAAATCCTTTAGCAGCAGTTCAAATTAAAGTGGCAGGATTGGAAGTAGATAATCCATTTATTAATATTGCTTTAAGTAGTAATCATGCTACAACAAAACAATTTAATGAAAACATAATATTTTCAGAAAAAATAGATTCAACAAAAACATGTACTTATATTAATGACACTACATTGGAATTAGAAGCAGGATCTATTATAACAGAACTTGTAAATGGTGATGAACTTCTAATACAAACATCATACGCATTAGGTCCAGGATATAAAGTTTCTCTTTTAAAGGATGGCAAAAGTTTTTATATTAATAAACCAACCACAAATACATCTGTTTCCAATAATGAAGGAACGCCATTTAGAAAGATGTATATTGTCGATTCCGAAATTTTATCGGGTCTAAACGATGGTATAATTACTGCTGCCAATAAATTTAACAATGGGAAAGGATTTAAATATATTCCTCTATCAGGATGTCTTGATATCAAACCAGTAAAATGTTTATTCTCAAAGTATATTTCTTTTGCTTCCAAAAAATATAGTAAAACTATGTACCTTTCGGATAAAATTTTAGATCCAGAAACTCTTACTGGACTATCACCAAAGTATGATGAATTTGGAAATAAAACTACTGGCAATTATATTTTATCTTTTGAAGGTAATGATTACGAAATTGAATCTATTGAATATCCAGATGCTGGTGGCGATGCTCAAATTTTATCCAATTTTATTACAAATTTCCAGCACATTAATCCATCTGGAACTTTTCAGCAATCAACTTGTGGTATAGATATAGATTCTGTTGGAAATATTTACGTATTAAATACCGAAAATCAAGGATCTAATAATACTGGAGATAGAGCATTTGTTACTAAGTATGATGTTAACGGAGAAGTAATTTGGTCACGAGCGATTGAAAATACGTTTAAATTTGATTATAGACCAGAAGGACTAAAAATATACAACAATGAAATTTTCTGTTTACTGAGATGTATTACAGACAATAGTATTCATATTATGAAATTTAATACCGATGGTGTTAAATTAGCGGATAAAAAAATATCATCTGGTGGTACAGAAATCCCTAGAGGTGGGTTTGAGTTTGACACAAATGGAGATATTTGGATAACAGGAACAACTCAATTTTCTGGTGTATTCCCAGCAGATTGGACAGTATCAACAACTCCAACAGTAGGTAATAATTACAATGGTTATTGGGAGCTTTCTCTACCTTGGAGTGTCAATTTCCAAGGTAGACTTCACAATACCGCATATGTGAGCACTAAAGGTGCAATAATATTTGGAGCATACGATCCAGCTGCCATAACTAATATGACAAATATTAGTCCAGCAGAAGATAAACTTTACTTTGGATGTAGATCTAGTTACTCATGCCAAACAATTAGATATGGTATTACAGGTACAACACCAAATAGAGTATATCATATAGTTTATGAAGGAACTACTAGTAGCAGTGGTGCTGTTGGATCTCCAAATAAACTTCATGAAATTAGATTTTATGAAAATACAAATAATTTAATACACATTTCTACAGATACAAATAATCAAACTAGTTCATCTGGAGGAAATAGTGCTGATGGTGGTGGAGCATTTTCATTTGAAGGTGAAAGAATATCTAGTATGTCACAGCAAAGTGGAGGATCTCATTTCAGCATAGAGCTTCCTACTTCTGTAAATACAAGTGGTTGGAGATTTGCTCTTCATAGTTTGTTTAATGGTCATGATAATCAAAACTCTGGATATAGCATAGTTAATGGTAAAGACTTGAGAATGTGCCATTATAATACTAGCTATCAATCCAATAATTTCTATAGCGAAAACAAATACGCATGGAATAGACCGTTTAGCATTTCATTCAACGTTGAAATGTCCGATCCAAATAATAATACTCAATCTGGAGCATTTGGTATTGGTTGGACAAAACAAAATGATAAGCATGGTGAGTACTATTATTTCTCTAAACATATTAGTAGTTTATTTGAGTATGCTTCATTTGTTTTTACTGGTAATGTATGGAGAGATACTAGTAATACTGTTAGATATTATAAAACAACTGGTGGATCAACGGTTAATCCACAGGAACAGCAAGCAATTGATTTGACAGTTCTTTCTGGTACTGCGCCATTTGTTGGCGTCAAACAGAATGTTTTCTATTGGATGGATTACAATCCATCTACTTCGCAGATGCAGATATATTATGATAAAACAAATGTAAAACCAGCATCACCACAGCATACATTTACGATTCAACCATTTGACGCAAACGAATACTACTTTAGTATATTTGCTGGTGGTTATTATGTGCCAACTTATATGGATAACATTGATCTAAAAGAAATCAATGTTACTTTTACTGATAACAATCAGGTGGTTTGGAATTATAATGATTTCAATTTCCTTACTGGTCAGCATGGAATTCTTGATAGAATATCTACTGGAATGACTAAAACTGGATCATATGCAGGTGGGTTAATTTGTAAAGTTGATAATGCTTTAAGTAGTATTCTCGATAATAAGACTATTGGTTCCAGTTCATCTCAATGGGAAATAAAAGATATAAAATTTGATTCGGCTGGTAACAAAATTCTTCTCATAAACATATATGGTCAATTTTCTTCTGTTTATAAGTATGACTTAAATAATAATTTAGTATGGCAAAAAACATATAATCAATTTGATGTGTCATACAATGCTAGTGAAATTGTTTGCGCTCTACAAGTAGATAATAATAACAACATATATGTACTTGGTTATGAATATGGTGGAAATAGCACCACCAATACATACAAATTATATTATACTGTTGTATACAAATTAGATAGTAGTGGGGTTTATCAGTGGGGTAAAGTCTTTGATGGCAATATATCAAATGAATTTCCTAGAGGAGGTATGGATATTGATAAAGCGACTGGAACTGTTACTGTATATGGATTGACTTATAGTGGAAGGACTGGAACTGATTTATTTATTTTCCAGTTAGATACCAATGGAAACACCATTTTAACAAAAGAATTTGGATCTATTGTTGTTGATGATTTGTTAACTGATACGAAAAGTGAAAATCAATCATTAAAAGTCTATAACAACGTAGCATATTTTACTGGAACTACCTATCAAGGAAATACAACTAGAGGTGGTTTATTTGGATCTCTAAATTTATCTTCAATAGAAGAAGATATTAATGGTCCATATGGACCAACGGGATCTTTTACAGTTATAAATTCTGACCCTAATGTATTTTCTATTACAGATCTTCCTTTACAATTGGGAAGAACAGAACCAACCACTTTAAGTTATGGAACACCTGCTCAAAATACATCATCATTCTTGAGTATTACAAATACTTCTAATACTGATTATGATGCAAAAGATCAATTAGCATATACTACCAATACATTCGGCACAGTAGTAGACCTCACAAAAAAATATATCAAGGTAAATTTAACAACTCCTCTAAAAATAGCAACTAAATTAAAAGACACCGTTATTGTAAAATCACAAGATTATACAACGGAATACGAAAGAGTTCCTAATGTTAGGGGACTAGTTTATGGACCTCAAAAAGCAGTTCTCTTCGATAACTACAAATCTTTGATCCCAGGTACAATAACGTCTAATAATTATCTTTACACTATCAATAAAGATTTAAAGACTAAATCATCATTTAGTGAAGTTGGAAATATTTTATCTTTTGTTATATTAAGTGATGTTACTTATCTTCATGATGAAGAATGTTTTGTAGAGGGGGCTGGCATAGCACCAGGAACAAAAGTAAAATCTATCAACTACTTTGATAAAGTAGTATATTTAACACAAGCTTTAACTGGTCCTGTGTCTGGAGTTATTACATTTTATGTGAGGAGATTTAAGTATCTCGTTCCTCTGGAATCGGGAACAACGGAAAATATTTCTGTTGGTGATACAGTATCGTTTATTATTTCACTAAGTTCTTTTGACCCAATCAACATTGTTTCAAGTTCCAGAAAATATTATGTTGGTAATATTATTTCTAATACTTTATTGGAAATATTATCATTATTTAGTACTGGTGGCAGTTTTAATGCTACTGCAATGTACGTAGCAAGTAGTGATGGATTTTCCACCCGAGATTTTGAAATTGGTGCTATTGAACTTGGTGGATTTAAAAATAACCAAAGACAGCAAATTGTTAATACTAGTATTATAGCCGATGGAACTGATGGAGCAATTTTTGATATTGAAACTGTCCAGACCAGAGCGACCAGAGAAATGTTCACTAAGTCTATTGGAACTACTCTTGGTAGATTTGTTTTCAAACAAAGAAACTTTATTTCGAAAAACAGACCAATTTATTGGTCAGAAATTCCTACCAATCAGCAACCAATATTTGATGGAAAAGTAGAATATATTACTTCTGGATTATATCTAGATAGACCAGTGTTCTTCTCATTCTCTGGATCAAAAATTTATTGGTCGTTTGATGCAGAGAATTGGTTAGATAGAACATTTACAAGTCAAGTAACATATCTCTCTTTCCATAAAGAAACATCTAATCTTTTTATATCATTTAATAACGGAACATTTAAATCTATAGCATTGTCTGATATTGCTCTTGGATCGGGAATAGATTACACTTTACCTTTAGCAACAACTATAAAATTTATAAAAAGAATTGGATCTTATACATTTATTCAAGGTGATAATGGTGTCTTTTACACAGCAATAAATCCAAGTTCTGTATCGGCAGATGCTATTACGTGGAATAGCATCGAAGTAGGAAATACTAATACTGTAATTGATGCTCAATTTGATGACTATAATTATGTAATAATTTTTGATCAAATTTCCTCAACTAATTTCTATAAAAACTATGTTCTTTCAAATATTACAGGAGCAAATATAAACATTAATGTGATTAGCGATAGAATTAAAGGTTACAATAATGTCTTTACGCCGATCAAAACAACATCAATAGCTTACGGATTAGGAAAATTTGTTGAAGCGGGATATAGAGTATTATTCCAAGGAGTATATCAAAATCCATTTATTGAAATCTATGAATATGAAAACTTTTCTGATATTACTTCCCCAGATAGTACCGCCCAATTTGATGTAAAATCAATAACTTACAATGATGGTCAATTTGTGTGTGCTGGTTTTAATACTGTTACCAATAGACAATTTATTAGGTACTCTCCAAATGCTAGAGTTTGGTACGATGTTGATTTATACAGGGATAAAATTATTCCAGTCACTGAAATAATAGCAGGTCAGGATTATATTATTTCTAGCGTTGGAAGTACAAACTGGATTGGAATTGGAGCTTCAACCGATTTAGTGGGCACTAAATTTACTGCCAATGTTACTACCCCAATTGGTGATGGAACTGTAATTGATTTATCATTCAATCTAATTTCCGAAGACGAGGAAATTACTGCCATAGAATATGGAGGATTTAATACTTATATTGCTGCGGTGCAAGATAAAATAACTCTTGCTGTTAGATTTATCAAATCAAATATACCATTACCAAGTACAATTAATCTTACACCAGAACAGTATGATATTAATAACGGAACTTTTAAAATTTTAGAGACTGCTGGTAATACTACACTTTACAGATTTAAATCTTCTGTTTTGGATGGAAACTTATTAGCGTGGGATGGATCTAGACTTGTTTATTTTAAATACGAATCTGGTGCTCCAGTAGAAACAAATGAGTTAAATGATTATATTGTTATTGGATGTCAACCATGTACATATTATGAATACAATGGTTTAGTTTTACCAGACTTTAGAACTGGCCCAGAACAAATTGGAACAATAACAGATCCAGCAGATCCCAATTTTGGAAGTCCAATTTTTACATCTGCTCCTCTATCACTATTTGAAGAAGGTCTTATTGCGCCAAGAATTATATACCCAGGATCTGGTTACGAACCTTTGACTACATTTGTTAATTGTCAAGTAAGTTCTGAGTTTGGTTTAGATGCCAGAATAAACCTTTCCACAAATGAAAATGGCGAGATTGATAATGTTACTGTTATTAATAACGGTAGATTCTATTCTAATCTTTCCGAACTCCAAAATGGTTTAATTGTTCCTAACAATACGGGTGTTGATGGAAATGGAGTTTTAAATAATGCTCCATATGAAGAAGGTGTTCTGGATGAAAGAGCAATTATTGGATTTGAAAACACTGTGTATAATAAACAGTATAGTGTTTACGGTGCTCAAGCTGGGACAAATGGATATGCTGTTTTATATAAAAATTTATTAAATTCTAGTTTGTATTATATTATGTTCTTTGATAATGATGGCGTTTTCTTAGATAGTAATAATACAATATTCATTAGTGATATTGCACATCTATCCAGTGAATTTGCGTTTGATCAGGGTCTATAAATACTTATAGTTTTATTATTAATTTAAATATGGATACATCATCATTAAAAACAAATTTTACTGAACAACTTGATTCAGTTGAAAAACAAATTAAAGAACTAGAGGAAAATTTGCTCAAAGCAAAAGAATATAAAACTAAACTTTTAGGTGGATTAGAAACTTTATCATTGCTAGAAGATCAGGAAGAAAATTCTCAAGAAGCAATTCTTTCAGAATAAAAAAGACCTCTTCTTATAAATATATAAGAAGAGGTTTTCTTTTTGCATGTCTGCAGTACCAATTAATTTAATTATAGAAAATGGAGAAGATTGGGAGGTTTCTTTTAATCTAAGGGATGCTTTTGGAAATTTTTTGAATCTTACTGGGATTACAGTTACTGCTAAGATGGCAAAAAATTATACTTCCACAGTTAAATATAGTTTAAATCCACAAATTGTTACACCATTAGAAGGTTTAATAAAACTACAAATGCCAAATTCTGGAGGTGTTTTAGTAACAAAAACGCAAGATATTAAACCTGGACGATATGTATATACTGTTTTTATAGAGAATGGTTCAGGGAAAACAGAAAAAGTTATAGAAGGTATAATAACAGTAAAACCATCAGTTCTATGAAATATCAAGTAACGTTACACAATTCTTCCAATATTCAAGTTGGTTTGCCGAGAGCAACTTCTCAAAGATTAGTAGATGTTGACTTACAGCAAATTGATATAACAGGAACTGTCGCAGATCTCGATGATATTGATAGTTCTAATAGACAAGAAGGATATGTTTTGATATGGAATGAAACATTAGGTAAACATGAATATGTACCGCCATTTGTTGTTGTTGATAGAGCAGATAGCTCTTTAGGTCAGCCAGTTGCACCTGCTGATGATTATATTGATTATGGCTCATTCTAAATTATAAATAAATTAGTCAAGGAGTACAAAGGCAAATGGCAGCACCCCGCTTAAGATTACGTAGAGGTACGAATAATCCAGTAACTTTAACTGATATTGGAGAGGTTTTTGCAAGTGGTTCTGCTACGGAAGCTCTAGTTGGCGAACCTCTGTTTACAAATACCAATCCCACATATGTTGGATTAAGTCCTGTAACTAATGATACCGAGGCAGGTACAGGTACTGGAGACTTCTATATCGCAGATAGTGGATCTAGTTTTGTTCACATCGGTGGATCTTCTTATACTGCCAGAGTTGATAGTTTCTTAGTAGATAAAGACCCGACTAACTCGATTGACAGCCAAGGTGGTAAAGTAATTTGGGAAGAAGGTGGTACTGGAACTAATACAATAACGCTTAAAGCACCAAATCAGAATTCTTTGAATAATAGTTATGAATTAATTTGGCCAACAGATGCAGCGACTGGATCCGCAAATAATCAGTATGTCTTAGAATATAATAGTACTTCAAGTCAACTGTCATTTGTACCTGTAGGTGCATCAATACAACTAGAAACTCAACAAGTACCTGATGATACTGGAGCTGCTAATGATTATTTTTTAACATTTGTTGCTGATAATAATCAAACTGGTTCTCCAGCACTTGAGATTTTTTATACAGAGGAAAATGTAGTTCTTTATCCAGACAAAGATGGAAGTGGTGGTGGAACTATTTCCAGTCTTCAAATTACTGGTGAGTATGTAGCATCCACTGGTTATTTTTCAGGCACTGGTTCTACTGATACTGGAAGTGTTACTACTAATTTTGCAACAGAACCTACTGCAGCACTTAATACAAAAACAGTAAATGTTGGTACTGGTGCTGCTGTCAATAGCACAACAAATATCAATATTGGTTCTGCAACATCTGGAGCAACTGTATTCCTAGGAACAGATGACAATACACTTGGTAGTGTAGCAACTGGTGCTGTCCAGATGGATGGTGGTCTTGGTGTTGCGTTAAACGCAACAATTGGTGGTGATCTCTCAGTTGTAGGAGGAAATATTGTTGCTGACCCAGGTACTCCTACTAATACTGTTGGACTCTTTGACACTTCAACTGGCACTGTAGATATTGCGGGTCTTTCAGCAACACTGAATCTTGGTAATGACGGCACTGATGCAACCACAGTAAATATTGCAACTGGTGCAACTCTATCAGGAAATACTAAAACAGTTAATATTGCTACTAATGGTGATACTGGCAGCACAACTGCTGTTAATATTGGTTCTGCAGCAGAAACAAATCAAACTACAGTTACTATCAACGGTAACTTAACTGTTACTGGTCAGCAAACAATAACTAACATTCAAACGACAAATACCAGCATTACTGACACATTAATTACTCTTAATGATGGTGTTGGTAGTACTGCGAATAATTTAAATGATATTGGATTCTTGCTTCAAAGAGGTACTAGTCAAGAAAATATCTTTGTTGGTTTTGATGAAGGAGGTGTAGCTACTAATAATCCATTTCCATTTATAATTGCATTTACTTCAAGTGCAACAACTGGAAGTAGCACCAACATAGCATTCCAAGCAGCATTTGTTGGTGCTGACATTACTACTCCAACTCCTCTTGATTTCGTACCAATTCAAGTTGGCGCATTGAGAATCTCAGATTCTACTTCAAGACGTGTAGAAGGAGATAATTTTAATACAGAAGGTACTCTTATTGATGATGTTGTCATCGGTCACTTAACTGCTGCTGGAGCAAACACTGAATTTAGTGTAACCGATGCCACCGCAGGCAGACATTTATATAACGTAGTAATAGATGGTGGATCATTCTGATAAATAGATTAAGATAATTATTTTGTTATGAAAAACGAAATACAAGTAGATTATGGAACTTTGGTTGAGGTTATGAAAGAAGAACTTTTCAATAATCTCAATCAAATTTTGGCATTAAAAGCACAAATGAGAGTATTAGATAATACTCTCGCAGAAACTCTTAAAAGAGTTTCCGAATTGGAAAATCAACCAAAGTCTCCATCACGCAAAAAATCTGTAAATACAGATAGTGATAGTGAATCATTTTAACCTAGATAGGTATCTATAAATGGCAGCACCAAAGATTCGTCTTAGGCGTTCAGCAACATCTGGAAACGCCCCCACTACTACTCAGATAGATCTGGGCGAAGTAGCTATTAATACGCATGATGGTAAACTCTTTTTGAAAAGAGACCAGAGCGGCACAGAGCGTATTGTAGATGTTACGGCATTTCAAGAAACTGGAGAACCCAACGGGCATCAAGATAGAACTCAAAGCACCATATCTTTTAATAACACGAATAGAGTATTTACTATTGCACCAGTAACGACAAGATTTGATGTCTGGTGTAAGGGAATTAGGTTTGCATTTACTTCAGCACAAACTACTGAAATTCCAAATACTACAGGACTTTATTATGTCTATTTTGATCAAAATGGAGTTCTTCAGAATAAAGCTTCAGCAACGGCGGAGTTTTCGTGGAAAGATGAAACCCCTGTTGCGATATTATTTTGGAACGCTCTAACTGGTGCTGCTGGTGCTGCTCCTTTTGTATATGACACTCGCCACGGTATTACGCTGGATTGGCAAACACATGAGTATTTACAAAAAACAAGAGGTGCAGCAGTATATGAAGGTTTTAATCTACTTTATTATTCCGAAAATCAAGATGGTTCTTTAGATAGTCATGCTCAAATTGGTATGGCTGGAGGAACATTTTTTAACGAAGATCTTGAAGTAACTATCGTAGCATCTTCAACTCCAACAAATAATTTTGAACAAAATATTGGAAACACAAGTAATCCAGGAGTTATTCCTGTAATTTACAGATCTGGTAAAGATACAGGGACGACACCACCAACAGAGGGTCCTTGGGTTATTGACACCGCAACTACATTTCCTTTCAAAAATGTCACTAATGGAAGGATGGTTTATAATTCATCAACGCTTGATGGAGTTTGGTCAACAACCGAAATAACTAATAATTATTACGGTGTTATGTATATTGTTGCAACATCAGATCCAAATATTCCTATTGTTTCTTTCATGGGTCAGGATGAGTATGCAACTCTAACAGAAGCAAAAGGAGTATCTTGGGCAACATATAATTTTGGAAATTTCCCAGATCCAGATCAGACACCAACTTCTGATATGAGATTATTATATAAATTAATTTATCAGGTAAGTGATAGTTATACTAACACAAGAAAAGCACGACTTATAGAATTTGACGATAAAAGACTTACAAATTTTATTAATCTGGTAGGTGGTAGAGAAGCAGTTATTACTGATCACGGAATCTTATCAGGTCTTGCTGATGATGATCATCTTCAATATGTTCATACAACTTTAGATAGAACTATATCCGCAGATCATACAATTGATACTACAGGAAGTATAAGATTTAATGGAAGCCTTTTAGACAATACAGGAAGTGCTGGCACCACAGATTATGCTCTAATAAGCAAAGACGTTGGTGGTGTTCAAACAGTTGCATGGGGATATGCACCTTCAGCTCCAGAGACAAATATTCTTTATGTTAGTAAAGATGGCAATGATGCTAATGATGGATTAACTCTAGGAACTTCAAAATTAACAATTAAAAATGCAGTAGAAAATGCTTCAGCAGGAACTGTTGTTAGAGTATATGCTGGTGTTTATTCCGAGAACAACCCAATTATAATGCCAAAACAGACTTCTATTGTTGGAAGTTCTTTGAGAGAAGTTTCAGTAACTCCAGCAAATACTGGTGATTTGTTTTATGTAAATAATGGATGCTACATTTCCGATATGTCGTTTGTCGGATCATCGAATACTGGTGCTATTGTAGCATTCAATCCTAATGATCCTCCATATATCGATCAATCGCCATATATTCAAAACTGCACTAATTTTATTCCAAGTAGTACTGGTCTAAAAATTAATGGTAATGATTGTATCGGCAATATCAAATCTATGGTTGTTGATTCATTTACCCAATTCAATCCTGACGGATTTGGAGCAACGATTAGTAATGAGGCATATGCACAATTGGTGTCTATGTTTACTATCTGTACCGATACTGCAATTCTTTGTGAAGATGGTGGTGGTTGCGATCTCACAAACTCCAACTCTTCATTTGGATTAAATGGATTGATTGCGGATGGTGTAAGTCCTCTTAAGTATACTGGATCAGTTGCACAAGCAGCAAGTGCAGCAGATACTACAGTTAGAATTAACATTTCCACAACTAGACAAATTATTGTGGATGTTCAGTATAACAACACTGCTGGAACAGCTACTATCACAACAGCAGGGGCACATCCGTTTGCCGTTGGTAATGATGTAAAACTTGAAAATGTTTTGATGTCATGTAATTCTGGTAATCATACATTTATCAGTGCTACTGAAAATGCTGTTACAAATACAACTGGTGGTGGCTCTACTGTAATTGGACCTGTTACTGCAGCAGATTATGATTCGACTACAGGTGTCTTCATTATAACGATTGCCAATCATGGATTATCTGCTGGTGACACAATTCAATTAGCAACCAATTCATTTACATTTACTTGCGATCAAGATAACAATCAAACTC
>Ga0208161_1000481_pt1 | contig 22703 bp, 25 predicted proteins | sample CB_VirMetaG_3_FD_184538 | JGI IMG/M metagenome (GOLD analysis project Ga0208161, IMG submission 184538) | Freshwater to marine saline gradient viral communities from Chesapeake Bay - CB_1508_1S Viral MetaG (SPAdes) (version 4) | ecosystem: Environmental > Aquatic > Marine > Coastal | place: USA...
CGCGCGCAGCAACGCTTAACCAGATGCCCAGCTTCTCTCCGTTGGGACAGCTGTTTAGCGATTTCACGGCAGGCTTGGCTACGCAGTCTGATCTCGAGCGTCGCCAGATCAATCAGTACGACCAGAATCCATTGTTTAGCCTCAATAACGGCGGCAGCGGCAAGGTTGTTGGCGGCTAAGGAGCAATCATGGCAGAAGCACCAGCACCAGCACCAGCAGACAGCAATACAACGCTCGGCGTGAACAACGCCGGGTGGATGTACGCATTGGGTCAACTTGGCTCTGCCTTAAATGCGCGCAGCGCAGCCAAAGCGTATGCCGCAGCGATTGACCGCAATGTGGGCCGCACCCAGGCATACACGGCTGCCGAAGCAGAGCGGCAAAAGGCGCTGACCGATGAAAACATTAAGACGTTTGGTAACAGTCTTGGGCAGTTTCAGGGCGACGTTAATGCTGAGATGGGCAATCGTGCGGCTGACCTTCGTGCTGCGTATGCAAAGCAGACAGCAGGGCAGCCTCAAGCACTCGCTTCTGCGCCGCAAGCTCGAGGCATTACGGCTGATGCTCAAGCGCGCATGAACGCAGCTGCGATGCAGCGTATTGGCACGCTTGCATCGGCCATTGCAAACCTTCGTTCGTTTGGCGATGTCATGCGAGACAAAGGCCGCGTGCTTGGCGACAACGCAGGACTCATCGATCAGAACCGTAACTTCATGCGCGGCAGCGCTCAGGTGTTGGGCTCCGAGCTGCAATCCGCTCAGCTGCCTGTTCAGGCTGGTAATTACTACTTGGGTGACGCGCTGCGTGGCCTGGGCCAGCTCGGTATGCAGTATTTCTTGACCGATCAGGAAAAGCTGAAAGCAGCAAACCAAGGGCTCGTGACTTCAACTCCAGCGAACGCGGGGACTAATTAAATGGGACGCAGAGACAACGCATATTCTGGCTGGATGAATCCAGGGCTTGCCGAGGGGTTTAGCAATCTCTCCAAAGCAATGTTTGGCTCTGCGACTGACGACAATGTTGCAGCGGCAGCTGCGGCCAACCGTGAATTAGCGCGTAAGCGCGGCATCGAGGCAGACAACGCAGCGGATGCGCGTTCAGCGTATCAGGCCGTTATGCCGTATATGGGTGACGTGCTCCTTAATGGCCTGCCTACGCTTCCTCAGTATGCCGACGCGCCGAGCCAGGAAGGCGCAATGATTGCTGCTGAGAACCCAGAGCTGGAAGGCTTGGCTGCACCAGACCGTGTGATGACTGCGCCAACCGGCGGCGGTTATGACATGGAAAAGATTGGCGCATTGGCGAACGCCATGATGCTGAATCCGCAAGAAACGCAAAGAATGTGGCAGAGCTTTGGGGGTGCGCGTGGATTTGATGCTGCGCAGAATGCTCCAGAAGATATGGCGCGCTGGTTGCCGATCTTTGCTGGCGGCGGAATGCCGACCCAGAATTTCTCTCCAACGCCTCAGCGCGGTGATGCAATTCGCGAGCAGGCGGTGCAGGGCAATATGCGTCGCGATGCTGCAAAGCCACAAGCGCAAAACAGCAAAGCCAACTCAATGGGCGACAAGGTATTTAAGGCGGTCAACGAAGGCATCCAGGGCATTGTTGAAGAGTTTGGTTTCAAAAATAACGACGCTGGTGCGCAGTCTCAGCTTGAATCCGCTGCAATCGAGATAACCAAGCAAACGCAGAATCCAGTCGCGGCGGTATTGGCAATACGCCAGGCGCTAAGAGACGGAGCTCCGGTCTTTGGTGTCGGCACGAAGGATATTGACAATAATTTCTTCAATATCTTTGCTGCGAACGACCACACCAAACTGGTAATGGGACAGCAGGGAAGCACTCCGCCAGTACCGGGTGAGATCCAAAAACTTCCATCAGGCATTTATCGATTCAAGGGTGGCGATCCCACAGTACCTGGTAGCTGGGAGAAACTCTAATGGCTGGCGCTCAGTTCCCGTGGGAGCAGTACGGTGAGGCCGCTGCTCCGGCCCCAGAAGCGCCTGTAGCAAAGGCAATCGAAGCGCCACTTGCTCAGCCTATTTACCCTTGGGAGCAAACTTTTTCGGGGCCATCCAGCGATCGCATGTCGCCTCCTCCCCCCCAGGGCGACCCGCAAGGGATGGTTGTGCCGCCCACCTATCAAACGCCGGACGTGATGATTCCGCATGTTGGCGATGAGTACCGCGAACAGCCTCTTATGACCCACGATGGGCTGCCTGCTCGCCTAAACAGCGATGGCAGCTACTCAACGGAAGTCAGCATTACGGTTACTGACCCTCGATTGAATGGCGGCTTGCCGACCAACATTCCTTCGCTTTGGGGAGGCAAGGAGCTTAATGAATATGACGCAGTAACCGCTGCGCTTTCTTCTGGCAACAAGTACCCATCATTTGGCTCGATTGATGACGCCGTGGCGGCAGCTAAGGCAAGGTCTGCGGCTGGGGGCGCATCAGCACCACAAGTCCCGCCGCCTCCGGTACAGCAAGAAGAAAATTCGAGTTTCTGGGAAAACGTGATGAGCGCCCCAGGCAATTTCTACGATCGCCTGCAACCACCCCAGCAAGTAAAGATCATCGATGACGTTACTGGCGGCTATCTTGGCCGTTACTCAGGTCGCGGTGTGGACAACATGCGCAAGCAAGGCAACCTGCTGGCAGCGCTTACTGGTGTCCTGAGCCCAGAAGAGTTTGCAGCGAATATTGCCGAAATCAATCGCACCATGACGCCTCGCGATCCAAGCGTCGAAGCTGGATTGAAAGAGATCGGTGACGCAGAAGGTTTCTGGAATTCGTTTTGGGAAGTTCTGACTAACCCGAAAGCGACAGGTGCTGTCGTTCTTGAATCGCTGCCGCAATCCGTGCCGATCATTGGTGGCGGTATTGCTGGTGGTACTGCTGGTGCAGCGACCCCGGTTCCTGGCGGCGCAATCGTTGGTGCTGGCGCAGGCGCAGGCACGATGAGCTTCGCGGTTGAGTACCTGAATACGGTCCTCGAGCAGATGGAGCAAGCCGGCGTCGATATGAACGATCCGCAAAAGATCGTTGCTGCGTTCCAAAACGAAGAGCTGATGGCCAAAGCAAAGGAAAGCGGCGTTAAGCGCGGCATTCCAATCGCCATCTTCGATGCCATTTCAATGGGGCTGGCCAGTCGCATTGCAGCGCCGACAAGAAAAGTCGTGAAGGCCGCTGGTGCTGGCGACAAGACAGCGAAGGTTGCAGGCGCTACTGCTGAAATCGGAACCCAAGCTGGACTTGGCGGCGGCGGCGAAGCTGCGGCCCAGCTTAATGAAAAAGGCAAGATCGACAACATGGGCGAAGTCGTCCTTGAAGGTGTTGCCGAAGCTGTAACAGGTGTCGGGGAAATTGGTGCAAACCAAGCCATCGACGCGATGACCCCGGATGGCGTAAAGATTGGGCGCGAAATGCAGCGCCAAGTCGATTCGATGCAGCCAGTACCGGGCGCAGCAGAACAAACAGCGCGCCAAGCGCTTGATCCCGAGAATGCTCAGCTGCGTGTTGTGCAATTCCCCTGGGAGCAGTACGGCGAAGGCGCACCACTTCCAGGCGCTGTGACTGCCGGCATGAACGAGCAGGCCGACAAGCCAGAGCCAGAGCCGCAGCCCGTTGAACAAGTAGCGCATCCGCAAGTTCAAACTGTGAACCCGCAGATGCCGCAGCAGTTTGCTCCTCAGCAAATGCAGCCGCAGCCGCAAGTTCAAGGCGTAAGCCCGATCGAGTCGCCCAATGCCGGAGGCACGCTGGCGGCGAATCAGGGACAGGTTTCTACTGTCACCGGGCAGAAGATCGACGTGAATTATGAGATCGTCGAAGGCAAGAATTTGCGCCAAGCTACCGCAGACTTGCAGCCGCGCGATCGCGAGCGTGCATCGAGTGATGCGCAGATTCGTGAGATTGCGACCGGCTTAGATCCGCAGCGCCTTGGTTATTCCGCAGAAGCAGATCGTGGTGCGCCGATCATCGGCCCAGACAACATTATCGAATCAGGTAATGGCCGCGTTCGCGCAATCAACATGGCTTATGACATGAGCGGAGCTCAAGCAGAAGCCTATCGCCGCTTCCTCGTGCAGTCTGGATTCCCAGAAGCCGCAAACATGGAGCGCCCGGTCCTGGTTCGTCGTCGCACTACACAGATGGACGACAACCAGCGTCGCCAGTTCGTCATTGAGGCGAATCAGTCTGCGACGATGAGCATGAGCAGCACCGAGCAGGCTGGATCTGACACCGCCAAAATGACCATGCAGGTTATGGGGGCTTGGCGTGGTGGCGAAGTCACCAGCGCCGCAAACCGTGATTTCGTCCGTAAGTTCATCGAAAGCGTGGTCCCGGCGTCTGAGCGCAATCAGATGATGGGTCGCGACGGACAGCTGAGCATCGACGGCAAGCGCCGTATTGAGAATGCGATGCTGGGCAAAGCGTTTGAGAATCCAGAAATCCTGGCTCAAATGACTGAATCGACCGACAACAATATTCGCTCAATCTCAGGGGCGTTGCTGGACATTGCTGGCCGCTGGGCGCAGATGCGCGACGAGATCAATGCGGGCCGCATTCCAGCTGAGTACGATGTCACCCCGCAGTTGGTAGAGGCGGCGCAGGCTGTAAGCCAGATGCGAGCAGAAAATCTGTCTGCTGCGGATTGGGTCGCTCAAGAGGATATGCTGAATCCGCGCGATCCGGTGACGGTGGCGCTCGTTAAGAGCTTCTTCGATGCGCGCCTGACAAGAGCAGCTGGGCGTGACAAGATTGTGGACGTACTGAATGGGTACGTCGATACCGTCATGGAGCAGAGCACCGAATCCATGTTCGGCGACCAGGTGCAGCCGGTCGATGTCATCGAGCAGCGCACCAACATCAGAAACCAGGAGGCTCAAGGTGGCCAGCAACAAACTCTCTTCACCCAAGGCGCGGGCGGTATTGGCGCAAGCGCTAGTAACAACAGCGGAAGCCAAGGGCGTACCCCATTACAAGGAAATCGCCAAGGAGCTGCTGGCGAAGGGCAAGGAGCAGGCACAGCTGGAGACGCCGGAAATGCCGAAACCGCGCAGCGTCCGGAAGGGTCGCAGAACCAGCGCACCGACACCCAAGCCAGTCCGGTAGAGGGTAGCGAGCAGACCCAGGACGATGGGCAGCCAGCTGGCTACCTCGACAAGAAGGATATTGAGGATCTAACCAAGGACGATCCAGCCTTGGCGGCTGTGGTAGCCGCGCCAGAAGAAAGGGTTATCACCGAAAACCGCGCCAAAAAGCACGGATTCATGTCGCAAGAAGAAGCGAACGACATGATCGGCCTTTGGCGCGAAAACGCTCTCAACGAGGGCGAGACTCTATCCATTGCCGCAGACAACAGCGACAAATATGTAATTTCCCTGTTTGACTCAACTGGAATGTGGGCGCGTCCCTGGGCGGAAGCCGGATACAACGTCATTACGATTGACCTGGTTGGCGACCCGAACAACCCAACCATTTCGATCAACGGCGAAGAAGGCGACATCAGCAATCTGAATGTTGAGTGGTTTCAGAAAATGGGCGTCGATGATGCCTGGGCTGTTCTTGCGGCGTGTCCCTGTACGGATTTCGCTGCGAGCGGCGCGCGCTGGTGGGGCGAAAAGGACGCCACGGGCCAGACCGAGAAATCAAAAGAGCTGGTCTATCAGACCATGCGCGTGATTGAGTATTTGCGTCCGCCTGTTTGGGCAATCGAAAACCCTGTTGGTCGGATTGAAAAGCAGACCGGACTGCCTCCGTACCGGATGTCGTTCAATCCAAATCATTTCGGCAACCCATACACGAAAAAGACACTTCTCTGGGGTAGCTTCAACGCTGAGCTTCCGCTGGCTCCGGTCGAGCCAACCGAAGGCTCGAAGATGCACAGCAAGTACGGCGGCAGCAGCGCAAGAACGAAGGCTGCGCGCTCTGCAACTCCAGAAGGTTTTGCCTACTCGTTCTTTAATGCAAACAGCTATAACAGGTTAAAACCGGCAGAAAGAACGCACCTCAGATTCCCGGCAATCGACAAGCAGCTGATCTTCAAGTCGCTGTTGTCTGGCATGTCGGAGCGCGATCTTGCTACTGCAATCGAAGATCAGTATTACGACGGCGACATTGAGGCCGCAGAAAAGATACTGTCAGACTTCATCGCAGAGAAAGACGCGAGCGATCTTAAGAAACGTGGCAATGACGACGAAGCCGCGCAAAGAAAGAAGGATCTTGATGATGCGCTGCTCCAAGCCATGCTTGGCGGAAGGCTCAAGGATGAAGCCCCCAGCAGCACTTCTAAGGCAGACGCTGGCCGCGAAAAGAACCAGCGTTTCCGTGGAACGCAAACGCAGAACCTGGAAACTGTTGCCAGCTTCACCAAGCGCACCTCGATCTATGAGAACGCTTTTTATGAGCTAGGCGCAGATCCTGCGAAGGCGTCTTTGTGGTCGCCGGTACGCCAGTTCGATTTCCTCGCGAAAGGGCTGCGCGATACCTACCAGCTGAGCTTTGTGCAGAAAACCAAGCGCGCCAACATTCGCGAAGGCATCGACCAGCTGCTCGACGGTTATCGCAACATGCAGTTTATGGCGCATGTTCTGGATCTTCCTTCCAGCGCAATCGGCCTTGAAGGAACCCTGGGTTTGGTGCTGCGCAGAAATGTTGAGTACCTGGGCGCGTACTATCCGCATGGTGGTCCGATTGAAGGCGTGATTACTGATGCGCCAACAATCTCAATTCCGCGTCGCTCAAATAGCTTTGCGCATGAGTGGGGCCATGCTTTCGATTACTGGCTGATGGGCAAATACGCCGAAGGCGAGCTGCAAGGCACGCTGTCTGCGGCGGTGCGTACAGGCGAGCCGGTAAGCGACGTCATGCCACAAGATGTTAAGGAGTCGTTCACCCTGCTGATGCGGACCCTGTTCTTTGATCGGGCCGCTGAGGCGCAGCAGATCATGGACCTTGAGCGCAAAATCGAGGTAGCCAAGACCGATGAGGCGCGCAAGAAGTACCAGGACCAGCTGGATAAAGTTCTGTCCGGCCAGTCCAAGAGCCGCAAAGACCGCAGCGATTACTACAAGCAGCAAGAACAATATGTGAAGCGCCGTGGCGGCGATCTGGACTACTGGCGCAAGCCGACGGAAATGCTGGCGCGTGCGTTTGAAGCGTATGTCAGTTTCAAGGTCGAAGCCGCAGGCGGATCAACCGAGTTCATTGGTAAGGGCTCGGAAGCCTACCAATCCGACGCGACTGATCGTCTTGAGCTGACCTTCCCCAAGAACAGCGACCGTTTCAACATCTTCCGCGCATTCGACTTGCTGTTTGATTCGGTACACCGCGAGAAGGTGTTTAAGGATGGCTCGTCTGCCGCGCGTCCGCGGGATGTCATCCTGTCGAACCCGGCGACCTATTTCCGCGACTCAATCAATACTAAAAACACCACACTCAAGGGCGTGTTCCAAGGCGAAATGGAGCAGATGCAGCGGGAAGTTCGTCAATGGAAGGCGTTTTGGAATCGCCCCAGCGACGGTCTGGGGCCGGTTGAGCGCGTAGGTCGCGCGCTTGAAGGGGTTTATCGCACCAATCGTGGCGCTGTGCTCAAGATGGAAAAGCGCTATCGCAAGCGTGGCAACAACGCAGCAGGCAATGCGATCTGGAACATCACCAAGCGCCTAGCGTCTGACCCTGGCGCGGGCCGCTCGACCTTCGATGGTGGCACTTACACCGAAGCGCTCGATCGCGAAATGATGCGTTACGAGAATCGCTTGGATGGGCTGATCGAGCGTCATGGCATTTTGGATTTCACCGAGAAGGAGCAGGCTGAGCTGCGCAGCGTACTGACCGCGCAGGGTGTCGAAGCCAACAGCGCCAGTCCGAAGGTGGCCGAAGCCGGTGCTGCGTTGCGCCGCTACATGAATGATCTCTATAGCTACATGCAGAACAAGGGTCTGGATGTTGGCTACCTTGAGGACCAGGGCTACCTGACCCGCATCTTGGATGAGGCGTCGGTGATCGAAAACTGGGAGGATTTTGTTAAAGACGCCAAGAAGGTGTACGAGGTTGTGTTCGATCGCGACGCGATCGGATTTGAGGATGGCATCACCCGCGAGGCAATCAATGACTTGATGAAGTTTGGGCGCGAGGCGCGCATTGACTTCAAGAGCGATGATTTCAAAGCCTTCCGCCAGGCGCGCAATAAACTAAACCGCTTGCTGCGTGCGCTGGATGCTGCCAACAACGAAGGCGACGCTGACAAGGTGGCTGAGGCAGAGGCTGCGCTCGATCAGTTCTTAGAGGAAAACGCCGACTTATTCCAAGAGACCTATGAAAAGGTCCGCGACATTTGGGCTGAGGCTGCTGCGAATAATTGGGCGGGTCGCATTATGTTCGGCTCGCCAGAGGGCTGGGACAGCAACTCACCGCGTGGCAACTTTATGAAGCAGCGCAAGCTGCCGCCGGAAGCCGACAAGCTCCTGGACGCCTGGTATATCGCTGATCCGTTGGAGCGCGTTCGCACTTATACCCGCGCAGCGATTCGCAAGACCGAGTACAACCTGCGCTTTGGCAAGCCAGCAGGGTCGCGTGGCAATTCACAGCTGCATGATCTGCTCGAGGGCTTGGTCGAGTCGGGGGTGAGCAAGGCGGATCGCGCATTCATTGAAAAGATCATTGCTCAAGAAACTGGCACGGTCCGCAGCGGACTGCCAGGCGGGCTCGAGGCGGGACTGGATAACTTCCGTACCGTATCGGCGATTACGCTGTTGGGTCGCGTTGTGCTGACCTCGCTGGTTGAGCCGCTTACGGTGGGGCTGCAAACCGGCAAGGCGTTTGATGGCTTGAAGGGTCTGGCGATGACGATTCAAGAGATCATGCCGACCGCAACGGTGCGGGATCGTCGTGCGCTGGCACGCGCCCTGGGGATTGTGGCCAATCCGATGACCGCAGAAATGCTGAGCAATCGAATCGGGGGCCAGCACAAAGAGTCGCGGATTGTTACGCGCGCAGCGGGTGGGTATTACCGCCGTGTTGGTTTGACTGGATTGACCAACGCGCAGCGCCGCAGCTCGATGCAGCTGGGTATCAACTACTTCTATTCGCTGTCTGAGGTGATCTTGGACGAGCGTGCGACGGACAGCGAGAAGGATGCGGCGCGTCGTGAGCTGATGGATTTTGGCTTGCAGGAATCCCAGCTGGATGAGTTTGCAGCCTGGATGACGCAGTTCGACGATCGCTTGCCGACCCCGGAAGAGGTAACGGATGTCGATGGTCGTCTGACCGATTTTGGCGAAATGCTGGCGACTGGGATTGGTCGTTTGACTACGCAATCGATCCAGGTTCCGCGTGGCATGGATGCGCCGTTCTTTGCGAATACGCCGATTGGCCGTATTACGTTCATGCTGCTGCGCTTCTCGATGGCGTTCTTCCGCAACATCATCATCAAGAATGTCAAAAAGGTGCAGCGTGAGTCTGCTGCGCGTGGCAAGTTGGCGGGTGCAAATGTTGCGGCGCGTCAGTTTGTAGCGCCTTTGGCTTTGTTGTATGCCGGCCATGTGGTGCTGAGCATTGCGCGCGAGATCATCTTCAACCCGGATCGCTGGGAGGAGGAGAAGGAGAAAAACGACAAGAATCCGAGTGCGTTTTATCGCGCAACCGGGATTCCGAATTACATCTGGGGCTTGTCGTTCTCGCGTGCGGGTTTCACAGGGATTGCGGACCCGGTGTACAACGCGATTTATGGGCTACGGTATCAGCGCGACCTGGCTAATGTTTTCATTGGTGCGGGTGGTGCGTGGTTCTTTGGGGATCTCCAGGCGATCTTGGAGGGTTTCCAGCGTAACAGCGATGCGAACAATCGCACGGAGACGCGACAGATCAAGGCGGCGTATGAGATTACGGCGCAGCCGGCGATGGCGTTGTTGACTGGCTTGCTGCCGGCGGGTCGGGCGACGGGTTATGGCTTGGGTGCGTTGTACGGTTATCTCTCGAGTCCTGCGTTTAAGTCGCAGTTTGCGGAGTGGTTTGTGGGTCCGCAAGATCCGAAGGGGAAGCGTAGTAGTCGTTCGAGTGGTGGCGCGTCAGAGGGCTACCGTATCAAATAGGTTGTGTACCAAAAATCTGTTGATCCGGCGTATGGAAATCGCTATAGTTCGCTCCGCATTAAGTATAGAACGCAACGAAAAGCGCAACTGATATTTAATACAGCGAAAATCAGACACGGGAAGGGCTCATAACCCCTTGATTCCAAACATGATTTTCGAGACCACGCGGGAATAGCTCAGTTGGTAGAGCACAACCTTGCCAAGTCGGGCATCAGACAATCTGTCATACACAAAATGGCGTAGTAGCAAGGGGTAGAGCAGAGTTTGTATGACGTTGTATGACGATCATACAGCTCTTTTTGCGTTTTATTGAGCTAAAAACGCAGCGTTGCGTTTTTCAGAAAACGCATCAGACAACCCGACAATCGGGGCGCTACCTGCGCGCAAGCTGTTGATCGCTCCGCGTAGATAGTTCGGCTGGTAGTGCAGGTAATTCTTCTCAACAGTCTTAATGCTGTCGCCTAGAATTTGTGCAATCTCAACCATCGACACTCCATTCATTGCCAGGCGTGACGCAAGGTTATGCCGGAATGTGTGTGCCGTAATTTCAGCCAGACCCAGCTGCTCACGCATCCGGTCAAACGACTTTCTGATCGCGCCAGGATGGAACAACACATAGTCCGTTTTGGCTTCAATCTTCGCCCGCTTTAGGATCGGCAGCAGGTAGTCGCTGATCGGTACGACCGGGCGTCGTTTGTTGGTCTGGGATCGACCGTAGGGGTTCAGCGTAATCAGCTGCCGCTGGAAATCGACCTGCTCCCATTTCAACTCACGCAGCGTAATCGAGCGCGCCCCGGTTTCGAGCAGCAGCCAGACATACAAGCTCAGGCGCGGGATCGTCGAGGGAGAGGCGGGCGGTTTGATGTAGTTCTGGATGATCTCCAACTCGTCGTCATGCACGATCCGATGTCTGGAATCCGGACGCGGCGGCATATTGATATGACACAGCGATCTCGGATCGACGCGCAGCGCCCTGGGCTCGACACGCTTGGACATGAAATTGAACACGGCGCGCATGATGGTCAGCTCTTTCAGCAGCGTACCGTCACCCACCGGCTTGTGTCCTTTCCATCCGCGACGGCGCTTGTCGCAGTACGCGCGGATGTCCTGGGCTTCGATCGTGTCGATCTCCATGTTCCCGAAATAGCTATTCAGGTTGTTCCCGACATAGCCGATCTCTTTCTGGGCGACGGAGTGGACCGTAACGTGCTGGTCGAAATACAGCTCGAAACACGCATCGAAGGTTAGGATCGTCCGCTTGATCTGCTCCTCTTCGCGTGCGCTTAACCAGCCTTTGAGGCGATTTTGCGCTTCCTGTAAATCGCTCGTCCGAAGGCTTTGTCTTTTGCTTCGGCCATCCTCGTTGAAGAGGACATACCAGCCGCCGTTGAACTCTGCGAGCCTCGGCGGCAGCTCTTTTCTTGGCATAATTGCTCCTGTATGTAGTGGTTTAGCGAGGTTTCTACAATCATCGTTGGCGCGCGTCCGCGTCCAGGCAGATACTCGAGCTGGCCCCGCTTACGCAGCTCGGCAACGAATCGTTTGCTGCGCCCAATCCTGGACGCAGCTTCTTTCTCAGTTATCAACTTCATTGAGTAGCATGAATACTTTTACTGCCAAGTCTTTCGGCAGCTTCATGTCACAGCGCAAGCGCATGTAGCCGCGTTCGGCTTCGACTTCCTTAATCTCAAGGCGCGCTGACGCTTCCTCGTGCGCCGTTTCGTAATAGCTGGGCAGCAGATCCTCCGGAGCACAGCTAAGCACCTTGGCCATCTTTGTGAGGCTGATCGGTGAGGGGAGGGATCGTGCGCGTATGTATGTCGATACGGCATCGCGGTTGATGCCTGCGTATCGAGCCAGCTGAGATTGGGTCCAGCCCTTCTCGAGCATTTTCTGGTACAGGCGCTTGGCGAATTCGGCCTTTGTTGAGTCTCGGTTTGGCAAGATGGCTTCCTTGTCTGACAAAGGTTCTGAATGAACTTTGTATTTCGGCACGGTTATCTCCTTCGTAATTGTAGTTTGTGTGGGACAAGTTGTCCGACACCCAACTGATACTATACAGACATATTGTAGGTGTCAATTCGTCCTACAACCTTATGAAACGCTTATATTGTCTAGGATCAGAAAATTTGATCGCAGAATTTGCGGACATTGTGTCTGTATGAAAGCCGACAGTTGGTTGACAAAGTGTCGCTCATCAATTTTAATTTGCGAATGTCAACTCAAAACGGAAATGCCGATCGTCGTCCTACATTCTCCAGACCAGCGCTCGATTGCTGGCGTGTAGTGGCGCATTTTGGTGGACTCACCTCGCTAGTAAAGATGATGCGGGAAGAAGGCGTCGATCTCAGCGCAGATGCTGTAGATAAGTGGAGACGCAGAGGGAATATTCCCACAAACCAGCTTGTTCACTTGGCCGCAATAGCCAGGAAGCGCGGCATGCGTTTCGACATCTACGACTTTATAAAAACAACAGACGGAACCCACAACAATGGACTTAGAAAGAGAGCAGCTAGCTGACCTGATTTGGGCCAGACAAGTCTTTAATGACATGGGCGATGATCGCGACGAGCCAGGACACGCGATCTGGATTACAGAACAAATTGCGCGACATGCGGACAATCAGGAAATCAGGGATTTAGCCAAGAACATCCTGAACCGCGCGCAGAATCGGTGCTACTTAAACGAGAACACGTTTTGCTTCCTGCGGGCGCAGCAGGGTAAAGCGTGAAGATCATTGGGATCGATCCAGGCATTTCTGGAGCTGTTGCCGTTTTTGATCTGAGCAACAAGGCACTTGCCGTTCACGACATGCCAGTTGTTGAGCTGAAAAGCGGAAGCACCAAGAAAAAGTCTGTGTCTGAGGCCATGCTGGCCTCGATCTTGAAGAACATCGACGCGGAGCATGCTTTTATCGAGCATGTTTCCGCGCGACCCGGCCAGGGCGTGACTTCGATGTTCAATTTTGGCGTGGGCTACGGCGTGATTCGCGGTGTGCTTGCAGCCAGCAACATTCCTTTTACCGCAGTTGCACCTGTGAAATGGCAGCGCGATCTTGCTTTGAAGCAGGGCAAGGACGCGAACCGCGCAAAAGCAGCGGAGCTGTTTCCTGAGTTTGCTGGGTACTTCACTCGATCTAAAGATGATGGCAGGGCCGACGCTTCACTACTCGCGTGGTGGGGATGCACGCACACCTACATCAAAAAAATTTTTGAGAAGGATGTCTGATTTGACGACTATCACCAATGGATTTATCCAACACGGCATCGATCACCTGAGCCCCAGCTCGCTCAACATGAGCATGGGCAGCTTATCTGCTTGGTGTGTTCGCTACCTCCTTCGCCAGCGCTTTCCGTCTGGCTGGGCAGCTGAACGCGGCAAGGCAGCAGAGAACGGGGTGGCAGCGGGGCTGTTCAATCCGGATCTGTCGGACGAGGACTGCGTGAAGTTCGCGCTCGAGAGCTTCGACAACGTGGCAAAGATTGACGACATGCTTGCGCTTGCCGATGGCAAAGAGAAAGCGCGCAAGGAAGTTGAAGCGATGGTCCCGCTCGCGCTTGCTGAGCTGCGCCCTCTAGGCGTGCCTACCGCACCGCCGATTGGCGAGAACCAGCGCAAGATCGGACTCGACTGCCGCTTTCGTCCAGGCGAGAACGGCACGGTGCATGTCATGGGATACCTGGACTTCTATTACTCAGAGATCCCGCTCGTGGTGGACCTGAAAACCACAGGCCGCATGCCATCGAGCTTTAGCCAGGCGCACGGCATTCAGGCAGCGATTTACGCAAGGGCCATGAAGTGTCCAGTTCGCTATTTGTATGTCACGCCCAAAGCGGCGAAGTGGCTCGAGATCACAGAAGAGGAGATCGAGCACTACTTAGAGGTGGTGCGCGACAGCGTGAAGCGCCTCGAAAGATTCCTGAGCTTGAGTGACGACGGCGAGAAGCTGGCGCGCTCGGCTCCATACGACCCATCTAGTTTTTATTGGCGCGGTGCATCGCATCTGGCGCAACTCATTAGCTGACGACGGCAATGAGGGACCGCAAGGTTTGGGCTGCATGCGGCGAAGAGCTGGTCCTCGACATCGATTACATCCTTGAGAAGAACGGATGCAGCGCACGAGAACCCGGCAACGAATTGTATTTGCACGTTGTATTGCGTGCGTTCGCGGACCTTCGGCCTTCGGCGTGGAAATCAGTCGCGATAACGAATGACGCGAGGTATTGGCTGCTGCACGACAACCATGACTTCGACCTGGTGTGCAAGTTCGCGGGAGTTGATCCCGACTGCATCCGAAAGATCGCTGAGAAATATGTGGCTTACCTCGATGGCGGGGGCAAGCCGAAACGAATCGTCCTTGGGGACGCTGAGTAGCGGGGACTCTCCTTCCTGCCTGGTATCGCCGCACCAGATTAACAACGCGGCGCTAAACTGCATAAAGGGAGCATTTTTATGCCTTTAATTATCGGTGGTGGCGGCGACTCTAAGCCGTTTATTCGTTTCAAGCTCCAAGTCAATGCTTGGGAAATGAGCAGCGAAGCAGGAATGATCGAATTCGAGTGGAATTCGCCTGTTGTCTTTGACATTGAAAACATCCAGCTGGGGTGGTTGTTGCTTGGTGAGGGTCTGCGTGAATGGCAGCCGTGGCCGAACAACAACCAGACAGCAAAGCCGCATGAGGGCGAATGGAAAACCGGCTTTGAAGTTAATGTTTTCTCCAAAGCACTCTTTGGCGACGAGCCAGTTCGCCAGTTCAGCTCGAGCCAGACCGGCGCGCTCGAGTTCATCAAGAAGCTCTACAACGAATGCGAATCGAATTTTGGTAGCGGCCAAGTTCCTGTAATTGAGATTACCGGAGCAAAAGCAACCAAGATCGGCAGGGGAACAACCCGCATTCCTGAGTTTGCGATTAAGAAATGGATTGATCGCCCAGCAGAGCTGGCATCGCAGAATCACTCTCCGTCCGCACCTCAACCAGCAGAAGCCCCAGCACCCGCTGCGGCGGAAGTTGACGAGTTTTAAGAGTAGTGGTGGTTGCCCGCCTCCGACGGGGGGCGGGCCTTTTTAATCATGTGCGGACAGTTTAATGACAACAACAACAACCTTGCTGGAGGTAGCGCGGCGCTACTTTGAGCTGGGGCTACAAGTCATACCGTGTCATACGGTGGAGGATGGCATTTGCACTTGCCGTGCGGGCAAGGACTGCGTGTCACCGGGCAAGCACCCTGCAATACCCTGGCAAAGATTTCAAAAGCACAAAATCGACGAAGCGCAGCTGGACATCTGGTTTGGCGACGGCGCTATGTATTCAAACAAGAACATCGGCATTGTCACAGGCTCGATTAGTGGCAACGTGTTTGTTGTCGATGTTGATATTGGCCAAGGAAAACTCGGCGATGAATCCCTTGAAGAGTTACAACTCGCGAATGACGACTTACCTATCACCCTTGAAAGCAAAACTGGAGGCGGAGGCCGTCAGTTCTTTTTCAGGGCTCCAGCTGGAATGGAGATTGTTACAGATAAGAATGTACTCGGCCCAGGTATCGATACTCGCGGCGAAGGTGGATTCGTTGTCGCGCCACCAAGCCTCCATAAAAGCGGGCGTCGTTACGTCATGGATTGGGAGCCGATTGAAGATGCTCCAGGTTGGCTACTGGATATGGTGCAAGTCGGTGCTATCCATGATGGCCATGGACGCGGCATTCAGGATTCCAGCGCGTCTGATAATCCGTTCAAGGCTGGCGACGGTCGCGAAGGCGTCATGGTCCGCGTCATTCTCAGCACAATCACGTCGTATTGGCGAGAGCATCAAGCGCTTCCTGACCTCGACACGTTAATTGATCTCGGCTATCCGAATTATGTTGAGAAGGTAAAGGCTCGAGAGGCGACGCTCGACGCGGAAAATCGCGGCATCAAGTTATTTACGCAGCGCGCCAGCTATCAGCTGAATCGTGCAAGGCGCAATGAGTTGCGTGTTCTAACCAAAGCAAAGGAAGAACAAGCGCTCGAGGTTCGGTCGCACGGCACAATCGCCCAGGCACTTACGCGCGATGAGTTCGATGAATTCGACGAGCCAAGCGAAACAACCGCAATCAAGATCGATAGTCAGTCGCTCGAGCTGAGCGATTGGGCGATCAAACGCTTTGTCGGCGAGCCGCCGGAGATTGATTGGTTAATCGAAGGGGTGATCCCGCACGGCATTCCTGCATTGCTGGCTGCGATCGGCGGCCTGGGTAAGTCGTTCCTGCTGCTTGATCTGGCAATGAAAGTTGCCGGCGGCGGCACAGCATGGGACGACGAAATGCAGATGGCGTTCGGCGGCAAGGTGTCGAAGTTCGGCAAGGTGGTCTTTCTCACCGCAGAAGATTCGGCCTCGAGCGTGCATCGTCGCCTCGACTCGATGGATCACAGCGAGCTGCGAGCAAAGGCTGCGGAGAACCTGATCGTTGTTCCGCTGCCGGATGCAGGCGGCGCGTTTCCATTCATTACCGCTGACAGCACCGGGCTTCACCACACGGCAGGTTATATCGAGCTGCGCAATCAGCTGCTCGAGCTTGGCAATGTGCAGCTGGTGATCTTCGATCCGCTCCAGGCGTTTGTGCATGCCGACGTTACGGCGGACCCAGCTGCCGCGCAATTCTGGTGGTCAACCATGAGTGAGCTGTGCGCGGTGCTCAACGCGACAGTCGTTGTCGCGCACCACATGCGCAAGGACGGCGCATTCAGCATCAAGCATGCAAGCGATGCGCGCCAAGCCATTCGCGGAACAACCGCATTGGTCGATGGTGCTCGCTTGGTGTATTCGCTGTGGTCGCTGCCGGAGCAAGAGGACGAGGAGATCAGCAGGCTGCTCGAGGTCGAGCCAGGGCAGTCCAATGTTGCGTGCGGCGCGGTCGTTAAGACCAACGAATTCGCGGACATGCACATTCGCACATTCAAACGCAGCGACGGCGGCTTGCTGGTCGATGTTACCGGCGAAGTCGAACAGCTCATGGCAGACGCCAGCAGCATCAGTCGCAGTCAAGAGAACGCCATCTTCGAGGAAATCGAAAAGCGCTGGAGCAATGGCGATCCATTCAATCCGAATCCACGCGCACGCAGCCATTCGTTTGTGTACTGGCTGTCGCAAACGTATGGGCTGCCGAAGCGTATTGCTGAGGGGCGCATGCACGGCTGGATGAGTAGCGGACGCCTGGTCGCGAAAACGCATGACGTTGCAAAGCGCCCTGGCTTACGCATGCACGAGCAACAACAGGAGGCACAACGATATGTATAGGTTGATGAAGGAGGTCGATTATCTCGCGATCAGCGTGATTCTCGGCGTGGTGGTTGGCGTCGTTCTTGGCGTTATGGGTTTCTTCTCATGGACGATCACGCAATGAACAACTATCCAAGCCGAGAGGATTTCGACCCCTATTTTTACGACCCCGATAGCGAGCTCGAGGCGCGCGATCGGATGCGATTCATAAGAGACAGAGAGGATTGGGAGGACTATGAAGGGTTCAGACAAGACCAAGAGGAAGCTGAAAACAATGCGGCTGGAAGCGTGGCTAACCCATGAAGGACGGCTTTGTTATTTCACGCCAATTCAAGCACCGCTGAAAAAGATGATTCGGCTGCAAGAGTTGGATAAGGAGGTTCAGGTTATGGAGTTCGATGATGAGGCTGATAAGTGAGGCGCTGCAAAACGCCAAGCGCAGATTGGCTTATGTCGAGGATCGGTACAAACACACCAAGCGCCGCGAATGGATGATCGAAGCGGCACACGTCGAGTACCTGATTCATTTTTTACGCGGCGAGGTTTATGGGAAAGCCAGACCGCAAAACATACCAACAGGAGGAATGAGTTATGAAGATTTCATCCGACGAATTGAAAGGGTGCGAAACCTACCGGATGCAGATGCAAGCGATCGCACTCGCAACACAAGGCTTTTGGAAGAGAAACACGGGCTATAGAAACATCGAGACCGAGGCGTTGAAGGCGGTGGTTAAGTTGCGCAGCGACTACGACCGTCTCTGCACCCAGGGCAAGCCGAAGTATTCGCGCGACGACGTGCTGATGCTGGCGGTGCAGGCGGGTGTGTTCGATGTGTGGTCGCAGCTGAGCGAGTCTCGATACGACAAGTTGAGCCCGATGATCCACGCACTCGAGCGTTTTTACGAGCTTGCTGTCGGAAATGAGGACAGCCGGACGACATGAACCCAGACAGGTACGACGACCCGATCTGGGGCGATCTCTTTCGAGAGGCCGACGAAGAGTGGGATCAGGCGTGCGCAAAAGCCAAAAAGCAACACGAAAAGAAACACGGAAAGCTGAAAGAAGGACAGGTCTGGGGAGCCAGACCGGGAAAGAAGGGGCGGCCTGCTGAGCTCGTCCCTGTGCCAGACCCAAAGCATTTCCTGGAGTTACTGAAAGGAACCGACATGCGGACACACAGAACACCTTCGGGAGCCGTCCCGAAGAAAGATCCAGACGAACAGATCAAGGCGGTCTTAGCCCCGCTCGAGCGCGTTGCAGCGGAGCTCGAGGACAAGTGGGGCCGGGATCGACTGTGCGGGCTGGTCGATGAAGAGATGGCGGGCCGATTCGGCAGCGCTGCGGCGAAGCTCGAGGAAGCTCGACGCGGCAAAAACATCGAGCAGATCAAGAAGAAGGCCGAGGTGATGCGTCGCGGCTGGATGAAGCTCGACGAGCTGGCCGAGGCCGCAGGACATGAACCCTGGCAGCAGCCGGACGTGTGGGAAGGACGCCAGCCGGACGGCACGGTGTTCCTGATTGCAAAGGATCGCAGCACCGCGATCGCTGCGCACAAACAAAGCGGGGTGGGCGTGTGGACGCTGGAAGAGATCGGCAAATTGATCCAGCACCACGACCCGAAAGGCCTGACCCAAGCCATGAAGGACACCTTCGATGCTGAGCTGGTCAGCTGCTCCGCCACCCACGACGACGACCTGCCGTTTTGACAACCTATAAGGAAAAACTTATGAGTGAAGAAACGTACCCGGAAGCAATCGAGCAGCTGATCGATGTCATCCGCCGCCGCACCCCGAAGGGGCCGGGCAGAGCAAAGCAAAAACCCAATCCGCGCGGCAAGCCGATCCGCCCCAAGATCTTCCGCAACCGCATGGTCAAGTTCATGCGGGAGCGGCTGCATTGGACGGTCGAGATCAACAAGGCTGTCCTCGACCCGCTCACAGGGACGTACAAGCGCACAGACGCCCCCAGCGTGGTCATCACCCATCCGTACCGCATCGCCATCGAGCTCAGTTCCAACAAGCCTGTAGCGACCCAGACGGAGCGCCTGAGCACATTCGACGGCTTCCGCGTCATCCTGCTGACCAACACCGGGGAATACGACCCCAACCTGGACAAGCGCGGGCAGTTCCACCGCATCAGCGACGAGCAGCTGAGTCAGATCGACTACTTGATCGGGGTGAGAACGGCGACGGTCAAACCGCAAACACCGGAAGAGATCCAGCGCGGCTATCACTTGTTCGAGTTCGACGACGACATGAAGCTGGAAACGCTCAAGCTGATCCAGCAGGCATGGGAGAGCAAAACACCGCTGTCCGATCACGCCAATGTCCGCAAGCTGCACGAGTATCGAAACATCAATGGGGAGCGCTACCTCCCGGCTGTGCTCAACGAGCAGCTAGGGGTGCATCATCGAGCTGCGCAGGCGAACGCGAAGCGGATGAAAGCGGAAGGACTCATCGAGCACAGCATGCACCCGTACTACCGGATGCGCGGCTTCCGTCTCACAAAAAAAGGGGGGGAATTTCTCGCTAAAGCGACCTCCTAAACCCGGACATGTTGTCTACACAAAAACACCCTTCTACCCCCCCATACCCCCCAGGGTATACGTTTTACACTTTTCGAGGGACATGTTGTCCGGTATTGGAACCTCGGGGGGAGCGGGCGCGTGGAGTCGCCGCCGCGCGTCCGCGCCCCCCTCCGAGAGTGCTGCGGAGCGCACCTTCGCAGGTGCTTACCTGTCCTCGCACTCTCGGCGGGGCAGCGGACAGGTGCAAGGCGAAAGCTGGTGGAGCTGCACAGCAGCACAGCATCGAGCCGTGAGCCGCGACGGATTGGAGCGGAGATCCGGAGGGGCTGGATTTAAGCGGAAACAAACTAGCTGGAGGAGGGAAGGAAACCCGCCGCCGCGCAGGTCGCAGGGTCGCAGGATCGAGCAGATCGAGCAGGCAAAAAAAGACCCGGCGAGTAGCCGGGTCAAAGTGCCGCCATCAGCACGGAGGAGATTAGGTGAGTTCGAGGAAGGCCAGCACCACGCCCGCGACGCACACGGTCAGGATCGCAACGTCGGTGAGGAAGCCGTAGGCGTCGAGCGAAAGTTCCCGCCGCAGGTAAGCTAAGAAATTAGACACTCCAGCGCTCCTCGAAATAGGTGTCGCCGTCGTGCCGCTCATGCGTCGCGACAAAGCCCAGAACATTGACGTAGTGGTGTGATGGGCCGTACACCCAAACCGAAGTCCTCAGTTCCAGATCGCCCTCGTCGTCGTCCTCATACTCGTCGCACTCGACGACCGACCAGATCTGATCGACGTCGAACCCGGCAGCGTGAGCGTCCGCAGCGCTAAAGAACAAATTGCCGCCCTCGGCGCGTATTTCCTCGAATGGGAAGTTCTCAACGACGGTATAGGTCATGCTGTAGGCTCCTGTGCGTCCCGTAGGGATTGAATCAGCGCGTCTAGGTAGTCGGATAGCGCATGGGCCGCTGTTCCGCTAGGAAGGTCGGCCACGCAGTCAGAGAGGCCATCCTTGTTGCGCAGGTACACCGACCAGTAGGAAGGCTCGATGTTTTCGCTCGGATGCAGAACGCGCCCAAAGCAGTCGTCCTCGACCAGAACCGGGTGCGCTTCTGCGTGCGTGTAGTCCTCAAGCGCATTGCTGCGCGGAGTCTGTATCCAGTAGTCGCTCATGCTGCACCTCCAGCCGTCGAACAGTAGGACGCCATCGCGTGAATGGGCGAATAGGCGTCGTGGATCTCGTCAGGCTCGATGTGGTCGGCCATCCAGCGGGAAGCGGTCTCGCGGCTCACCTCAAGCCCCTCGGCCTTGATGCTGGAATTGATGAATAGCGAAAGATCGCCGTCCTCCTCAAGATAAACGTCGTCGCCCTGCTGGTAGCTGTAGTGGCTCACACGATCCTCGATGTCGAGTCTCCGCAGGCTCTCGCGCGGTACGCGCAGCCAGCCGTGGGATGGGTCGGAAAAGAATTGGTATTTCATGTCGTGCTCCTAGTATTCGGACGGCAGCATTAGCGTCCAAGCTGTGCCGTTGTAGATTGCGAACAGATCGATGCTCGGCATCGGGAAATCGGTGTATGGGATTTTTTGCGTGCGCCAGATCAGACCGTTTCCGTCATCGAGCGTAAGCTCGGCTTCGTGGTTGTCGTTCACGGTCAGGCGCGCTTTGGTGAATTCGCTTAGGTCGCTCACGCCTTCCTCTTGAAGGTGGGAGTCGATCGCATCCATGAGCCAGAACGCGCCGGCTTTCTGCGCTAAGTAATGCGCGCCGTCCGTAAGGACTGTGCGCGAGAAGATGCCGAGGCGGTGGAGCTGTTCGCTGCCGTAAAACTGCGCGAGCTCGATCTTGAGGTCGTGCGCTTCTTTCGTGGTGGTTGCTGTGTTCATGTCTTGGTCTCCTAGATAAATCCGCGCTCTGCCATCGATACCGGCTCGCCATCGCCCACAACGAAGTGGTCGAGCAGCCGGATCTCGAACAGGTCGAGCGCTGAGCGGATGCGGTCTGTGATGGTGCGATCAGCCTGCGATGGTTCCGGGCTCCCGGATGGGTGGTTGTGCGCCAAGATCACGCTTGAGGCGTTGTGCAATAGTGCGCTGCGTGCGATCTCTCGCGGATGAACTTGAGTCTGGTTGATGGTTCCGAGAAACATCGTTTCTGCGGCGATCAGGGCGTTTCGGTTGTCTAGGTACAGGGCGTGTAGTTGTTCTCGATCCAGCCCGGTCAGGCGCGCTTTGACGATCCTGCGCGCTAGGTCGGGATGATTCAGATAGTCGGCCTGTTCCTCTCTAGCCAGTTGTTCAAGGATCGCGGATGCGTGATTGAGAACGGCACGCTGTTCGGCTGTTGCGAGTTTCATGCTGCGTCCTCCATGTTGAGACCGCTAACGCGGCGCTTAAACTCGCGCGCTGCGCGCTCGATGTCGTCTGAGTAGAAGCCTGTGCTGGTCGAGCGCAGGTCGCGGCGATAGAAGTCCCAGACCACATATCGCTGCGCATTCCATGCGCCGCAGTCGGCCAAGATCACGCCTTCATCCAGTCGATCCGAGTACCGGGCAGCAAGTGCGCGGGCTCCGTTCGGCAGGTCAAAGCAGCTGAGTTTTTCGTGGTAGATGTAGTGCGTCATGGTTATTTCTCCTCGAAGTAGTCGGCGATCAGGCCGGCGATCCAGTAGATGAAAACGATGAGTGCGCCAGTGCTAAAAGCTGTCGCAGATATGGTCAAAGCTAGGTTTTCCATTGCTATGCTCCGTCTGATGTCGGGGACGTTATTGCCCTCGATGTCCCGAAATGTACAGACAACTTGTCTGATATTCAAGACAAGATGTCCGGTTTAATATG